>Ga0066903_100006802_pt1 | contig 10241 bp, 2 predicted proteins | sample PanSoiMetaGPlot1_FD_67491 | JGI IMG/M metagenome (GOLD analysis project Ga0066903, IMG submission 67491) | Tropical forest soil microbial communities from Panama analyzed to predict greenhouse gas emissions - Panama Soil - Plot 1 (version 2) | ecosystem: Environmental > Terrestrial > Soil >... | reverse complement strand
CAGCCAATCGAGCAGTCCGGGATGCGACGGCGGCTCGGACTGCGTGCCGAAATCTTCACTGGTGGCAACCAGTCCGATACCAAAATAGGCTTGCCAAACCCGGTTGACGAGCGCTCGTGCGGTGGTCGGGGCTCGGCGATCCACGAGCCAACGGGCGAAGGTCAAACGATTCGGCCGTGCGCCGGAGTGCAGAGGATGGAGAAACGCCGGCACGCCGGGCTTCACGGACTTGCCCGGTTTGAGAAAATCGCCGCGCTTGAGGATGTGCGTCTCACGCGGTTTCTCTTGCGGCTCCAAGACCAATTGCGACGAGCCTTGCGGGTGTTGCCGCCAAAGCGCCTCGATCTTGTCGTTAGCTTCTTTCCATTCCGGAATAGTCGTTCGCCAATAGCTGAAGATAGCCGCGGTTTGAGCCGGCGAGCGCTGTTCCGCGGGGGTCGATAGGATTTGGCGAACGCCTGCCGGAAGCGGATCTGCGACCGCGCCGGCCTGGCTTGTGATCGATAGCCGAAAACGACCCAGGTTGTGATTCTGATTATCGTCGCTGTTCCAGCCGCCGTGATCTTGCTTGAGTAGGAACGTCAGAATCGTTCCTTTGGGAAAACCGATCGGTTTGTCGGCGGTAAAAACCGCTTTTCGCGACTGATTGTTGCGACCCGGTCCCGCCTCCGTCCCCCAAGCGGTTTCATCTTTGCCGTCAATGGCGTATTCAATGGGACCTGTTACTCGTCGTTTGCCGCTCTTGTCGTCGTAAATGGCGTCGAGAACTTTCTCCGGTGGATTAAAGTCCGCGGTCGCCTTGGCGAACTTCACCTTCTGAACTTTCTTGGGATCATCGCCGGGGGCGGCCTCGACCTTGAACTCGGTCAACGCGGCCGTTCCGTAAATCGATCGGCCCGGTCCACCGAGCGGTAGATTCGGATCGGTCAGTAACTCAAGGCGAAATGCGGTGATGTCTTTGACGTCCGTCTTGACGGTCATTTTGACTGTGTGCTTGGTGGGGGCGTACCCCTGAGCGAGAAAGGAGCCGTCTTCGAACGGCAAATATTTCTGCCCGCCGGTAGATTCCTCATCGACCGCGGGGCGAACGATGATCCATTCTGGCTGGTGGTCCTTCACTTTGTTTTCCCAAGCCGCCATGCGCTCGCGCCAGCCAGGATGTCGATGCTGCAAATCGGCCTCGATCTGATGAATCTGTCGAAAGATGTCGGCCCGCCGCATTTGCTCTTGGGGCGTGTAGACCGTGATGTTCGCTTCATAGGCGCCGTTCAAGAAGGCAAACATCTCATAGTATTCTTTTTGCGTCAGCGGATCGTATTTGTGGTTATGGCACTGAGCGCACTGAATCGTGAGGCCGAGGATGCCTTTGCCGATGGCGTCCATACGGTCGAACATCGCTTCCATGCGGAACTGCTCGGGATCGACCCCGCCTTCTTCGTTGATCATCGAGTTCCGCAAGTAGCCGGTGGCCACGAGCTGGTCCTGGGTCGCGTTCGACAGCAAGTCGCCGGCGATTTGCTCGATGATGAACTGATCGTAGGGCAAGTCGCGATTAAGGCTGTTAATGACCCAATCTCGATAGAACCAGACTTGGCGCGATTTGTCTTTTTCGAAGCCATCGGAATCGGCGTATCGTGCAGCATCGAGCCAGTGGCGCGCCCACTTTTCGCCATAATGGGGGGAGTTCAAAAGTCGTTCGACGGCCCGGTCGTAAGCCTGGTCGCTTTTGTCGGCGAGGAAGGCGTCCACTTGGGCAATCGTCGGCGGCAGGCCAATCAAATCCAAGCTGAGCCGGCGGAGGAGCGCGACCCGGTCCGCTTCAGGAGATGGATGTAAACCTTCTTTTTCCAGTTTGGCCAGCACAAACAGATCGATTGGGTTGCGCGGCCAATCGGCTTGCTTGACCTTCGGTAGCGGCGGACGAATCGGCGGCACGAATGCCCAATGAGGCTTCTCTTGCGATTCGTCTTGCGCTGGGACGGATTGGAAATCCGTCCTACCGAAGGCAAGACCGAATGCCAAGCAGAGGCTGGCAAGAAGATCGAGTCGCAAGCTATTCTCCGAATCCAGGCAGGATTAGTTGATGGTATCAAAACGGTCGCCGTGGCGACCCGTATCGGCGGGTTTTATTGAGATTATTTTATCAATCGATGAGGTGCGCGCCTATCGGCGTGTTGAAGTGATTATTGCAAGCCACCGATGAAACACGAAAAAACACGGACCAAACATTGTTGATCCGTGTTTGTTTCAGGAGCTCATCCGTGGCTGAATGCTTTAAGGGTAGTAATAGGCCGGACTGTAATAACTAACCCTCGGTGCGGCAAACACCGGCGCGGCGCCGTAGGTCGTGGCCGTGTACGTGCGCCAGGGCAGTATGCCGCGATAAGCCACCGTCGTGGCTGGAGCAGCCACCACGGCCGGCGGCGAATAGTAGGAAACGGCGGGCGGAGCATAGTACGAGACTGCAGCCGGCGCGGCATAGTAAGAGACAACCGGGGCCGGCGTGTAGCAGACCGGCGGTGCGTAATAGCTCACGACTGGAGCCGGCGCATAATAAGCCACGCGTGGCGGCGCCACCATGAGCTGTGCGTGGCTGGTCCCGGCCAGAGCCGCCATCAACACCACCACCCCGAGCAGCAGAAAAATTTGTTTCGAAATCCAAGCCATGGTTCCACCTCCTGTGTGCGAGACAAGACGCTAGGTGGCTTTATTCTATTGGCTGAGCGAAAAAGGGAAGCGGTGCGCTTCGATTCGCGCTCTATTTTCTTGGAGAGAGCATCTTGGTAATAGGGAAACCCTTCATAGTTACGAACAGTCGCCAATTCCAGGATGAGGCCTTGCGGGCGTAACGCTGGTGCCCAATGAATGCCCAGGCTAGGCAAATTGCTACGGATGGCTGGATGGGAGATGGTCAGCGTCTCATGGTGCTTCGGGCGAGAGGATTAGGCGCTCGCGGAGCTGGCAAATTAGGCGGCTTGGCAGGAGCCTCGCCCTCCCGAAGCCAGACGGTTCGCGGGTCAACGGGTCGGCCAAACGGCGTTCGAACATAAACTTTTCTGAAGATTCGCCAGAATTTGCTTGAGAAATTAGGTCAAGTTTACCGATCATAATGAGAATAGGGGACGATTTGCCTTCTCCGGAACAGTGGCTGGTGGTCAGTGATTAGTGGCTAGTGGCCTGCAAAGAACTCTTCTGGCTAACCACTAGGCACTGACCACTAACCACTAACGTCATGTCCGCTGGGAGCCGCGGGAGTACAATAAAGGCTCGGGGGAATTTCAACTCTCAGGTGATCGCGATGAAAAGATTTTCTGCCACATCGGGGATGCTTCTCTTGATCGGCGTCATGATGCTGGGCGGCGGATTCGCGCGGACGGAAAATCCGCAGAAGCCGGCGGACGCCGACGCCCAGAAACCGGCCAAGGATGATTGGGCCGGCAAGACGGTTCGGTTCGAGATGCGCGACAAGCCCTGGAATCAAGTGCTGGAACTACTCAGCGATTGGACGAACCTTCCGGTCATCATCAATGATGCCAAGCCCACGGGGACTTTTGGTTACATCGCACCCAAGAACGCATCAAAGGACCTAACTATCCCTCAGGTCATCGACATTCTGAATCAATCGCTCGAAGCGCAGAAAATGCTTATTATCCGGCGGAGCGCGTCATTTACCATCGTGCCGGCGGATAAGAAGATCGACCCTGCCATGGTGCCCCGTATCAACATCGATGAACTGAAACAGCATGGCGAGACGGAAGTGGCCTCCGTTGTGCTGCCGCTCAAGGCGCTGATCGCGGAGGATGAAGTCAAGGAAGTCACGAAAATGATGGGGCCCTTCGGCGAAGCGGTGGCGATGGCCGAAGCCAATCAGCTCGTATTGCAAGACACCGTGGGGAATCTCAAGCGGGTCATCAAGACGATTCAGGATTACGAATCGATGGAGAAGGGCCAGGCCACGACCCTCACCTACAAATGCCGGTACATCCGGGCTCGTGAGGCGGAGAAAATCTTGAAGGAACTGCTGGGCGACCCAGAGAAATTGATGCGGCTTACGCAACCCCAACAACCGCAGTTTCCATTCAACTTTGGCAGAGGCGGGAATCGCTTCGATGGCGGCGGGCAGCAGCAACCGGCGCCCGCTCAGCCTGCCGCGGCCGCGCCCAAAATCCGCATGCATTACATCACCGTCGACGAACGACTCAACACCGTTCTGGTCACCGGTCCGGCGAACAAGATCGCACAGGCCGAGCAAATCCTCCAAAAAATCGATGTCAAACAAGGAGATCAGCCAGAAGTAGTTTCTGGTGCACCTTTCCTGAAAATCTATCCGGTGCCGGCCGGCAACGCCGAAGCCTTAGTGAAAGTTCTTCAAGATCAATACCAGAATACGACCGTTCGGATAACCTCCGGCGGGACGAGTTCAATCATCGTCTGGGCCGGACCGGAGGATCAGATCCAAATCGGCAAACAAATCCTGGGCGGCGGCGAGAAAAACGCCAAGACGGAACTTTTCAAACTGACCGTGCTGGACGCCGACAAAACGGCGACCACCTTGAACAAGATGTTCGGCGACTCGAAGACCGGAGCGCCTTATGTGGAAGCGGATGCGGGCCGCAATGCCCTGGTGGTCAAAGGCACCCAAGAACAGATCGATGAAGTCAAGCTCACGCTGAAGTCGATGGGCGAATTGATGACCGGCAACGAGAGGATGCGGATCATCAACCTGGACAACGGCAGCGCGACCACGTTGGCGGAAGCTTTGGGCCGGATGCTGCCTCAGATGCGACAAAATCCGGTCAAAGTGACCCTGCCCGGCGGCGAATCCAAACCGGCGCCGGAGAAGAAAGAGCAGGAGAAGAAAGAGCCTCCGAAGAAAGAGCCTCCGAAGAAAGAGCCGGCCGGCGGTAGCGAAGAACAGGATCAGGGCACTGAGGCGACTCCGCAGAAGACCGGTGGTCCATCTGCCGAGCCGCAACAGCAGAAACCCGCCACCGAAGAGAAACCAGGCAAGAAGAACGCTCCGATCAACATCACCGTCCTGGGGAACAAACTGATCGTCACTAGCGACGACCCGGAGGCGTTGGATCTCGTGCAAGATTTGGTCCGGCTGTATACGCAGGCGCCGGAAGGCAAAGGCGATTTCGAGATCATCAAGCTCAAGAACGCCAGCGCGGTCGACGTGGCTAAGATTTTGGACGAGGCCTTCAACGGCACCAAGCCGACGACGCCCGCGACGCCGTTCGGCGGCAATCCGTTCTTTGGCGGCGGTTTTCGCGGCTTCCAACAGCAGGCTCAAGCGGCCGCGCAAGCTGCAACTCAGAATCCCAATCCGCCGGTGCGCGTTGTCGCCGATCCGGCCACCAACTCGCTCTTGGTTAAGGCGAGCCCGCTGGATATGCTGCGAATCCGACGCCTGCTGGAATCGTTTGACGCGGACTCGACCGAATCGCGAGCGGCCGTCACGCCTCACATCATTCCCTTGAAGCATGCGATCGCAAGCCAGGTCGCCACGATCATCAAGGATGTCTACCGCGAACACATTAATAATAATCCGTCGACGACCACGGTCGGTGGATTTGGCGGCTTCGCTTTTCGGCGCGGCGGGGCTTTCCAGAATCAAAATGTCGACGTGAACGGCAACCCGCGCGGCGTGGATTTGTCCATCGGCATCGATGACACCAGCAATCGTCTCATCGTTTCCTGCTCCGACAAGATGTTTCAGGAAATCCAGAAGCTGGTGAGCCAGCTGGATTTTGCCGCCAAGGATACGACGCGGACGGTGCGAGTGGTGTCGTTCAAAGGCGACCCGATGTTGGCTCAACAAGCCATCGACGCCATCATGGGCCGGCGGCCGATTCAGAACAACATGAACATGAACAACATGGGTCGGGCCGGCTTCTTCCCGAATGCATTTGGCGGAGGCGGCTTTGGGGGAGGCGGCTTCGGCGGGCAAGGGATGGGCGGCAACCGTAACTTCGGCGGAGGCGGTTTCGGCGTGCCCGGCGGAGGTGGCTTTGGCGGCCAGGGCGGAACTGGCTTCGGCGGAGGGCAAGGCCCCCGCGGAGGAGGTGGCGGAGGGCCCGGAGGTGGCGCTGCACCACCAGGCGGCCGGCAGAGCCGGTCCAATGGAGGACCTGATTTTTTCGCACAACCGGTCATGGATGACCGCAGGACTTCGGTACTCTTCGATCCGCAGCAAGTCGCTCGTCCAACAGAATTCGCTACGGCCAGTGTTGTGCGTGGGTCTCCTGACCCCGCACACGATACGACCGCAGGTCTCAGCGGGGCGGGGTCTGAAGACTGGCGCCCAGCGCCAGCGAGTGGGAGCACGGAGGAACAGCAAGCGCCTCCGCCTGGCAGCAACATTGAGGCGCCTCGCTCCAACGTAACGGCCGAGGCCCTTCCGGACATCGGCGCCATCATCATTAGCGGCACCACTCCGGAGGACGTGGAAGCGGTTGTCAAGATTCTCGAATACATCCAGAAGCTGGAGGCCGTGGCGGATGTGTCCATCCAACTCGTGCCGCTGGAACATGCCGACGCCACCAGCGTCAGCAACACGCTGAATCTGCTGTATCAGCGGGTGCTCATTGGTCCCACCAGCAACATTTTTGCCCAACCTACCCAGCGAACGACCACGACCTTTCCGCTGGGCGGTCTGCAGACTCAGGCGACGCAGAATCCCACCTCCGTGATCTTATTGCCCATGCCTCGCCAGAATGCCATCTTGCTGGCCGCGCCCAAAGCGCGCGTCGACGACATCATCAAGGAGATCAAGCGCCTGGACATTCCAACGGCGCTCAAGGGCCAGGCTGCACCCTTCCCACTGAAAAAGGCGTCCGCGCAACAGGTCGCGACCTTGGTGCAGAACTTCTACGCGCAACGCTATCCGAATGAAACGGACGTAATGCACCAGATTCGGATCACGTTCGATGTCCCCACGAACACGGTCTTTGTGCAGGCGGCGCCGGCGGACATGGAGGAAATTCGCGGTCTCATTGAGCGCATTGACAGCACTGTGTCGAGCGCGGTCAACGACCTGCGCATTTATCATTTGCACAATGCCTTGGCAGACGAGCTGTCCAATGTGTTGGTCCAGGCGATCACCGAAGGGATCGTGCCGGCGACAACGGCCGGCGGGGCGCCCACGGCGGGCCTGGGTCTTGGAGGGCGAGGCGGTCCGACCGCTCTCGGCGGTCTGCCGACAACCACTGGCCTGCCCAGCGCGTTGCCCACCACAGGGGGAACCACCATCGGCGCTACCGGGACGACGACCAAGACCGTCTCTTTGCGGTTCATCAATCCGCACCCGGGTCAGCCGAATGTTGAATCCGGCTTCTTGGAAGATATTCACATCACCGCGGACATTCGCACCAACAGCTTGATTGTGTCGGCCCCGGCGAAATCGATGGACCTGCTGTCGGCTCTGATTAGGGAGCTGGACGTGGTGCCGGCTAACCGGGCGGAGGTCAACATTGTCCCGCTCCGGAAATCGGACGCGACGACGATCTCCAATATGCTGCAGCAGTTGTTCTTGGGGACCGGCGGCTTGGGTGGCGGGACACGGCCAACGACCGGGGCGCCGTTCGGTGGACCGGGTGGCGGACCGGGTGGCGGACCTCTGGGCGGCGGTGGTTTGCCGACAACGCCAACGGCTGCAGGTTTAGGAACCACGGCGGCTGGCGGTTTACCGCGCCAGGTCTTCATGATTCCCGGCGCCGGCGTGTCCGAAGGCGCCTCGCTCGTTCAGGTCAGCATCGTGCCCGATTTGCGCACCAACAGCATCATTATTGCCGGCAGCCGCAACGACTTGGATGTCATCACCGCCCTGATCGCCCGCTTGGAAGACAGCGACATGGCGGTGCGTCAGTTTCACACTTATCATCTTCAGTATGCTGCCGCCGCCGACCTGGCCACCACTCTTACGACCTTTTTGACCAACTCGCTCACGGTCCTTACGAACGCGGGGCTAAATACCTCCTTCGGCGTGATCGATAACGACGCCATTGTCGTGGCCGAGCCGGTTTCCAACTCACTTCTCATCAGTGCCACGCCGCGGTTGTACCAAGAAGTGTTGAACATGATTCAGCGGCTGGACGTGCAGTTGCCGGAGGTGGTCATCCAGGTGCTAGTGGCGGAAGTAGATCTGGTCAACACCGAGGAATTCGGCGTGGAAATCGGCCTGCAAAGCCCGATCCTGTTCCAGCGCAGCATTATTCCGGCACCCAATTTCCTCGGCACGGGAACCATTGGTTACGCGACCACGGCCGTGCCGGCTGGTGTCACCGTCAATAACAGCATTAACCCGGTGGCCAATCCGGGGTTTGGCTTCAACACCGTCAGCACTCCTCTGGGTAACAATCCGGTCGTCGGCCCCGGCATCGTGGGCTTCCAAGGACTGGGCAACTTGGGAACCGGCCGGATATCCCCCAACAGCAGCGTGGGCGGGTTTGTCTTCTCGGCTGCCAGCGACGCCTTCAGCCTGCTCATCCGCGCGTTGAAGACACAAGGCCGGATCGACATCATGAGCCGGCCGCAGATCATGACCTTGGACAATCAAACGGCTTACATCAACGTGGGCCGAGAAATCCCCATCGTCACCTCGACCACCATCACGGCGACCGGGCTTTCGCAGCAAAACATCGATCGCCGCCAGGTCGGCGTGATCCTCCAGGTTACGCCCAAGATCAGCCCGGATGGGAGTGTACTGATGCGGGTGGTGCCGGAAGTGTCGGCCCAGGATCCAATGCCGGTGAACTTGGGCAATGGCAATATTGGAACCGCGCTGAACATCCAACACCTGGAGACGACCGTATTGTGCCAAGACGGTGAGACGGTGGCGCTGGGCGGTTTGATCACGAAAAGTGATTCCAGGAGCGAGAATAAGATTCCCGTGCTCGGCGATTTGCCGCTGGTGGGCGCTGCCTTCCGCTACCGCCAGGACCTCAAGAACAAGAAGGAGTTGCTCATCATCCTGACGCCGCACGTCGTTCACTCGCCCTGCGATGCCGACCGAATCCTGGCCGAGGAGTCAAGGCGGATCAGCTGGGTCTTGGGCGATGTGGTGAAGTATCACGGGACCACAGGGTTGGACCCAATCCTCGGCAGCGCTCTCGATCCGAGTCTTGTTGGGGGCACCGATCCGAATCTCAAGAATTTGTGCCCGGGCGGCGTTTGCCCGGCGGGGCCGCTTCCGCTCATTCCACCTCCGCCCTCAGGAGGGGGTGCTAAGGAAGGGCCGATTGCCCCGACGGTTCCGCCGGCTGTAAAACCGAATCCCGTTCCGGTGCCTCCGCCGCCACCTCCAATCACGCCTCCTCCGAGTACGTTGGGCGCTGTGACCAAACCGGCGAGCGGGACGACGATTCAGCCCGTGGCTTTTTCGAATCCTTCGGCACCGCCGTCGCAACTTCCTAGTGTTCTGCCGGCATCTTTGCCGGCATCTTTGCCACCGGAACCTATGGCGGGCGATCCGCAACCCAAAGAACCGACAGTCAATATTCTTTCGGTCAATCCCGACTCATCGGCTTCGACCGGGTCTTCTGCCGCGCCGAGCGGCAGTATTCCCGCCTCTCCAGGAAAGGAGTCTTGGAAATGGCGTTTGTGGCACAAGCAGCAATAAAGGTAAAAAATCTCGCGCCAAGACGCAAAGACGCCAAGGCAGAATTCTTTGCGCCTTTGCGGCTTTGCGCGCCATTTGCACTTCTCGTTGCGATTGCGGGTTGCGTGCATCTACCGAAGACCGGCTCGGATGAGCCCATGCCGCATGGCGCCGTCTGCCAGATCACGGCCACGTGGAATCATCAAGTGCTCTTCGCACCCGACCCGACTCATGGCGGCGCGCCGACGCCCGGGTTGGCCGGCCGGCTCTACCTTTTCGGCGAGGAGATTTCCTATCCGCTGGTCGAAGAAGGATCGCTGACCGTCGATCTCTATGACGACACGAAGCCGGCTGCCAACGGGCAGCAGCCGATTCCCTTGGAAGAATGGCGGTTGGATGCGGCCACGCTCAAACGCCTGGTCAAGCGCGACATGATCGGCTACGGATATACGCTCTTTCTTCCCTGGGGAACGTACAAACCCGAAATCAACCAGGTCCACCTGAAATTGTGCTTTGTGACGTCGAAAAGCATGCCATTCTACGCCGAAAGCGGGCGGTTGTCGTTGGATAAAGGGGTGGGACCGGAAACGCACGTGACTCGGGTGCTTGATCAACCCACGGAAATCACGGCCGGCACTTC
>Ga0066903_100006801_pt1 | contig 10242 bp, 12 predicted proteins | sample PanSoiMetaGPlot1_FD_67491 | JGI IMG/M metagenome (GOLD analysis project Ga0066903, IMG submission 67491) | Tropical forest soil microbial communities from Panama analyzed to predict greenhouse gas emissions - Panama Soil - Plot 1 (version 2) | ecosystem: Environmental > Terrestrial > Soil >... | reverse complement strand
CGGATTGGTCTTGATGTCCCAAAAATAAAAACCGATGCAGACCGCGAGCAGAAAAATCGGTGCGATGATGAACCGCCAGCGAAAGCGTTCGAACAATGCGCGATCGCCGTAGGCGCGAATCATTCCAGGCAAGTGATGCCCCATCGCGCCAAATGCGGCTACGAACAAATAAATCTCCTGCGCGCTCCAGCGGGCCTGCGCCGCCATGAACAACGGAATGATCAGGAGCGGCGTTCCGACGTAGAGAATCAGATCACGCCAGCTATCGAGGATCCAGACATTACGTTTCGGAACCAATGCCCGCACGGGAGGAACAGTTTCCGGACGCGAGAATGCGGTGACCTGCTGCATGACCTTGGCGGGGGCAATATTTTCCTCAGATCGGCGGGAAAATCAATCCCGGGCCCTATCCGACGCGGCAAAGATTGACATCCTCCATGCACGCGATCTCACGCTCCAACGCGAAGATAAAGTGAGAGTTATGAATCGTACGCAAGCACAAGAATTAAAAAAGCACGAAGAAGAGCGCGATATTTTTTGCGTAATCAGCGACGCGTTCCGAGTCTTTGCGCGCCACTCCGCTGTCATGCTCGGCACAGCTTGGGCTTTTGCTGCCGCGGTCCTGGTCATTCTCGTCTGGATTCTCACCGGTCCAACATTTCATTTTTCCGACACTTGGCAGCTCATCATCAACACCGGCACGACGATCGTCACCTTCCTGATGGTCTTCTTGATTCAAAACACGCAGAATCGCGACGCTAAAGCCACCCAGCTGAAACTCGATGAAATCATTCGCGCGTTAAAGAGAGCGCGGAATGAGCTTGTCGATCTGGAAGATCTTTCCGACGAAGAATTGAAAAGGTTGGAGGGGCAATTCAAGCGCCTGCGCGAAAGAGCCGAGCACCACGGCAAGAACATGCGACACGCCGAGCCAGCCGAAACCGGCGAAATTCGGCAGCGCTAATCAGGCGGCTTCTTTGTTGGCCGCAACGCCGGTTCGCAGGAAAACTTTGCCGCTCGGGCAAAGCTTGAACACCTCGCAGTTCGCGCAGTCCGGTTTGCGCGCGAAACAACGCCGCCGCCCGTGCCAGATCAGCCAGTGACTCCAAACCGCCCAGTTTTCTTGCGGCACAAGCTTCATCAGGTCCTGCTCGATCTTTTCCGGATCTTTATTTTTCGTTAGGTCGAGCCGTTGGGACAAACGAATCACGTGCGTGTCCACCACAATTCCCTCGTTGATCCCGAACGCGTTCCCCAAAACGACGTTCGCGGTTTTTCGTCCGACGCCTGGCAGCTCGCGCAGTTTCTCCATCGAATCGGGAACCTTGCCGCGGAACTTTTTCGCGATCGCAGCCGTCGCGCCGCGAATGCTTCTCGCTTTACTGTTGAAAAAACCAGTCGATTTGATCGCGTTCTCCAACTCTCCCGGCGGCGCGTTCGCGTAATCTTTCGCGCTCCGATATTTCTTGAACAACGCTGGCGTCACCATGTTTACGCGCTTGTCAGTGCACTGCGCCGAAAGAATCGTCGCGATCAAGAGCTGGAGCGGCGTTTTAAAATCCAGCTCGGTGTGAGCGTCCGGATAAACCTTCGGCCAGACTTTAATCAGCTGTTTCACTCGTTCGCGCACAGTCATGATTACCGAACCGATTCGGCTTCGTTCCGAAATTTCTCCCTCGCTTCCTTCACGGCTTTTTTGCCGCGATGCAGAAGCCACCGCGCCCACGCGAACTCGCTCGCGAGAACGAGCAAACCGATTGGAATCACAACGGATCCCGGCCCCGGCAAAAAAATGAGCAAGATGCCGAATAACACGATCGTCCCGCCGATTACACCGACGACGATCTTGCGCGCGATTCGCCAATCTTTCAGCCCGAGCGAGTCGAGCGTCTTTCGCACCCAGCGCATCCTTTCGCTCTACCGCAGGCGAGCGATGTTGCAACTAAACCTGGTCCGCGTAACGCTCGAGTTTTTGCGCGAGCTCCGGCGGGACGTGCGCCACAATGATCGCCCCGTTGCCTTCGTATTTTAATTCCAGCACGTGACCAACGCGGTGGATCTCCGCGATCAAGGCCGATTCGCTCGCCGGAATCTTGAAACGCGAACGCAATCGCCATGCGCTCAACGCATCTTGCAACGCTTGCACTAGCTTGTTTACGCCTTCACCGGCCCGCGCCGAAATCGCGACGCTGCCCGGAAAACGTCGTAGATAAGTCTCGATCAGCTCTCGGTTGGCGAGATTGTCGATCTTGTTGAACACGATCAGCGTTTGTTTGCCGAACGCGTCCAGTTCTTTGATCACACCTTCGACTGCTTCGATCTGATCGTCGACGCGCGCATGCGAAAGGTCGACAATGTGAATGAGCAGATCGGCTTCGCTCACTTCCTCCAGTGTCGCCTTGAACGATTCGATCAACGTGTGCGGAAGTTTTCTCAAAAATCCGACCGTGTCGGTCAGGAGCACGCGCTGTTTGTTTGGCAAAACGAAACTGCGCGTCGTGGGATCGAGCGTCGCGAAAAGTTTATTCTCGGCCACAACATCCGCGCCGGTGAGCAAATTCAATAGCGTCGATTTTCCGGCGTTCGTGTAACCAACGACCGCCGCGACCGGCCATTGATGACGTTTCCGTCCCTGTCGTTGAACGGCGCGTGTTTTACGGACTGATTCCAGTTCGCGCTCCAATCGCGCGATGCGCTCCTGCACGCGACGCCGGTCAACTTCCAATTGAGTTTCACCCGGACCGCGCGTCCCGATACCGCCGGTTTGGCGTGACAAGTGATGCCACATGCGGGTGAGGCGTGGCAGCAAGTATTGCAACTGGGCCAATTCAATTTGCAATCGCCCTTCGCGACTCCGCGCGCGTTGCGCGAAAATGTCGAGGATCAACTGCGTGCGATCGAGCACTTTGCGGGAAAGAAGATTTTCCAGATTGCGTCCCTGCGCCGGCGAAAGCTCGTCGTCAAAAATCACCGACGTGACCTGTTGATCTTGCAACGCCGGTTTGAGCGACTCGGCTTTGCCTTTGCCGATGTAATACGGCGCCGTCGGCCGATCTAGCTTTTGCGTTACCGTATCGACGACTTCAGCACCGGCTGAGTTGGCGAGCTCTGCGAGTTCCTCGAGCGAATCTTGCAGGTCCCACTTCGAGATGCCTTGCTTTTCGAGACCGACTAAGAGCGCGCGCTCGTGAGTTTTTTTCGGACGAGTTTCAATCATTCCCTTGCGCGAAGGCCAGACGGACTTTCTGCGAAATCCATTTCACTGATTCGACGTGACTCAACACCGATAAATTCAGCGCTTGAAAATTAGTTTGCCGCCGAAACCAGGTCAACTGCCTTTTGGCATAACGCCGCGTCGCTTGTTGAATCGCCGCTACGCACTGCAAGATCGACATCTTGCCGTCGAGCAAATCGCGAATCTCGCGGAGCCCGATCATCTTGCAGGCCGTCTCACTGATCGCGCCTGTCATCGCGCGCACTTCTTCGATCACGCCGTTTTCAAACATCGTTTCGACCCGCACATTGATTCGCTGATAAAGATCGTCACGCTCGCGAAAAAGAAACACTCCTTGCGTTGTCGTTGCCGCCGTCTCTGGCGGCAGTCTGCCGATGGGGGCATCGGCAGTTACAACACCCTCCTTCCATTCCTTCCTGAGTCCCGACGCCGGTTTTTCGCTCAATAAACAAATCTCAATCGCGCGCACGACACGCCGCCGATTTTTTAAATCAACCGCTGTCTTCGGATCGAGCTCGCGCAACTTCCTTCCCAAATCGGCGAGACCGAGTTCGTTCAATTGTGCGCGCAAATCCGGATCGGCCGCCGGCGTTATTGAAAGACCGTGTGTCACCGCTTTAATGTACAGTCCGCTCCCGCCGACAACGATCGCCAATCTTCCGCGCGAATAAATTTCGCTGATTGCTTGCAGTGCGAGCGTCCGAAATTTCTCGGCGTTCATCCCTTCCAGGATCGACATCGCGCCGATGAGATGATGCGGAACTTTCGCGAGCGTCGCCGCGTCCGGTTTCGCCGTCAGTAGATCGAGTCCGCGATAAACCTGAAACGCGTCTGCGCTCACAATTTCGGCGCCGAGCTCGCGAGCGACATCGGCGGCGATCTCTGACTTGCCGGTCGCGGTTGGACCGACAATAAAGAAAACGTCGCGCATAAAAAATCGGGAGGCGCGCGCCTCAATCAGCGCTGCGTCTCCCGACTAAGATCACGGACTGCGTTTAATCGCGCGAATGTTCGCTCGATTTTGCGCCGCTCACCACCAGCTTGCGCCCGAGAAATTCCTTATCGTGCAATTCCTCCACTGCGCGCTTCGCTTCGTCGATCGTCTGCATTTGGACGAACGCGAAACCTTTCGAGCGCTGGTTGTGACGATAGCTCACAACCTCCGCGTTCTGGACGTGCCCGACGCCGTTAAAGAGCTCGAACAAATCGCTCTCGGTCGCATCGAACGACAAATTGCCAACGTAAAGACGCGGCGAAGTGACTTCGACCGACTCCGGTTTGCGCTGCGGCCGCGGCTCGCGCTGCTGCTGTTGTTGATGCTGCTGCTGACCGTTACGCGATAGCGTGGCTGGTTTCTTTTGGCCGCCGCCGTTTCCTCCAAAAAATGCGGCGATGCGTTGCCAAAATGTTTTCTGCTGCTTCGGAACCGGCGCGCGCTGTTTGTCTTGGAAACGCCCGCGACCGCCCCGACGTCGAGATCGACCGCGCCCGTGGCGCTGGTGTCTCCCGTATGAATGCGAGTTCATGTTTATGTTTCGTTTTTAAGTTGTTCAATGGACGGAGCGCATCCAGCGATGCACGGTCCGCGGCGCGCGAACCCCGAGAAGTCCTCAGATTGCAAGCAGTCTGCGACGCCGTTGGAAACTCCGCCTCGTCGTGCCGGGAAAAAAATGGTCTCAAGACGCAGCCGGTTTCGGTCAGCCAATCGAATCGCGAAGATGACGAACCTCGCTTCATACTTTTTAGCTTCGAACGGATGCGAGATCGAATTAGATCCCCGACATCTACGGGCCGATTATCGCCCGCTGGCCCGGCCTTTGCAAGGGGCGGTTTTTGGCCCACCAAACCATACTCGATTCGGGATCCTTGATGCTCGATTTCAGCATCCAGGATTAAGTATTGCGTATCGAGTCGCGCAGGGAATAGATCCTAGACTTGAGATATTCCCGCGGTCGCTCTTGGCGAATTGGTTTCAGAAACTGCCCAAGCCTACGCGACCTCAGCCGCGGCTCGTATCCGAACTCCGGCATCAGATTGCGGCAATGCCATTCCACCCAACCGACTTCATCCTCGCTTAGTTCATTCTCCCAACGCGACGCCGGTTCGGGGCTCACTTCCGAAAATGCGATCTGCGCCGCTGAGTTTCCACCCCACGGTTCGCCAATTTTGGTGGGCGTCAGAACAACGTCGGGATCGAATTGGATCTCGAGGTAATCACAAACGTTCTTCATTACACTCGCTGACTCGCTGACCAGCTGTTCGAATTGCACGAACAAACCGGGAACGTCTCCAGCGCGCACGCGGCGCGCGAGTTTGGCCGCGACGCGCCAGTGCGCGATCACGTAATAAGCCGAGAAGCGTTTCGTCTGGCGCGTTTTCTCGAGTGCGATTTGGGTCGCGAGAATCGCGCGCGGATCCCGCAGCGTGACGAGTAATTTCGTGTCTGGAAAGCGCGCGAAGATTTCATCGACGTGATTTCGATTCGCCGGCGTCTTCTCGATCCAGCGTTTAATTCGGTCGCGTGGAACGCCGACAGTCGCCGCGTACGCTTCCGCCATCAGCGCGAGCAAGTCGCCGTCAGCGTTAGCGGGATCGAACGCAATACGCTCGAACGTCTGGAGAAACTTTTGCTGCGGAAATTTTTTGTATTCGTGTTCGCGCCACTTCGGTTCGCCGCCAAAGAGAACGCGCGAAAAGGATTTTTGGGTGAGATACTCAAACTGCGGGCGACGACCGGCAGCGCGATACTTTCGAAGAACCGTCGGAAAGTAGGCAGTCTCCTGCGGTAAAACGAGAACCTCAGGATGATTGTCCAACAACGCCGCCACGAGCGTCGTTCCCGATTTCGCCTGACCGGCGATGAAGCACGCGCGCTGATCGAACGAGAGCATTATTTCGCGGAACGCGATTTCAGGAACCAATCAACAAACTTCGGCAATCCATCTTCGAATTTCGTCTTCGGATCGTAACCAAGAAGTTCGCGCGCCTTTGAAATGTCGGCGCAGGTCAACGGCATGTCGCCCGGTTGCTCCGGCAAACGATTGATCTTCGCTTTCTTGCCGAGCGTTTTTTCGATTGCCGTGATTAAATCCTTGAGCTGAATCGTGTCGCTCTCGCCCAAATTGAAAACGTCGAACAAACCGCCAGCCCGGCTCGGACGGCCATCGTATTTGAGCGCCGCCATCGTCCCTTGGATGATGTCGTCGATGTAAGTGTAATCACGGCGCGTGGTGCCGTCGCCAAACTGATCGATCGGTTCGCCGCCGTGAATCTTTCGAGTGAACTGATGAATGGCGAGGTCGGGCCGTTGACGCGCGCCGTAAACCGTGAAATAGCGGAGCGCGACGATCCGCATTTTGTAAAGATGCGAGTAAGTCGAGCAAAGAAATTCACCCGCAATTTTCGTCGCCGCGTACGGGCTTAACGTTTGGGTAAGATGTTCCTCTTCCGAAAACGGAACTTTCTTGGCCGCGCCATACACCGACGAGCTTGAAGCGAAGATGAATTGCTCGACTCCGTTTGCTCGCGCACCTTCGAGCAAATGCAACGTGCCGGCGACATTAGTGTTGTAATAAAGCTGCGGCCATTGGATCGACGGCCGAACGCCCGCGCGCGCTGCGAGATGAAAAACGGCGCCGAACTTTCCTTTCTGGAGTAAAGCGCCAACTTTTTCGTTGTCGCGAAGATCGACGTCGTGCACAGCAATGTCTTTGGCGACCGCAGCGATGTTCGCCCGTTTGATCTTCGGATCGTAAAAGTCATTAAAATCGTCGAGAATCGCGACGTCGTGGCCGTCTCGAAGCAGTCTTTCGACCAGATGAGAGCCGATAAATCCCGCACCGCCGGTTACTAGGACCTTCATTGGTCGGGAACTTCAACCACGAAGGACACGAAGTGCACGAAGAAAATTAAGGTTGGCCTGTGTTCTTTACGCTCCCGCTAGTGCGCCAATAATGTTCCCATATCTGTTGTTTGCCGCACAGCGGCGTGGCTGTGATCTTCGCGGTGAAATGAAAAAGGTTATCGCGCTCTGCATTCTCGCATTTGTCGTAGCGTTCGCCGCGACGCTGGCGTGGAAGCTTTGGCCGGAACTGACGCGGCCCAAATATGTCGATCCGGCATTTCGGATTCCGTCACCGCTCGAACTCGAATCGATCCCGACTGCGTCGCACTTTGATTTTCCGCTCGGCAACGAGAACGGCGCGATGGCTTACAACGCGCAACATTTCACGGACAACAAACATCTCGGTGACGACCTGAACGGGATTGGCGGCGAGAATAGCGATCTCGGCGATCCAATCTACGCGATCGCGGATGGTCGCGTCCTGCTCGCACGCGACGGCGGTCCCGGCTGGGGCAACGTTGTCATTTTGCTGCATGCCTATCTCGATAACGGCGAACGCAAATACGTGCAGTCGTACTACGGCCACGTTCAGGACATACTGGTGCATCCGGGCGAAACCGTGAAACGCGGCCAGCAGATCGCGACCGTCGGCACAGCAAACGGGCGTTACTTTGCGCATCTTCATTTCGAAATGCGCGAATTCATCACGCCGTTCATCGGCCCCGGGTACCGGCAGGACACGCGCGGCTGGATTAATCCGACGAAGTTCATTGAGGCACATCGTTAAGCCTTCCACCATGAAGGACACGAAGTGCAATGAAGAAATTTATTTGTTTTCCGCCTTCGTGTTCTTCGTGATCTTCGTGGTGAATGAATCTTAATGGATGCAGCGCGCTGATCACCGGCGCATCGGCAGGAATCGGTCGCGAGTGTGCGCGCCAGCTCGGGACTCGCGCGCGAACGCTCGTGCTCGTGGCGCGACGCGAGGAACGATTGAACGAATTGCGCGACGATTTACGCGGCCGTAATGCGCAATTGAATGTTCACACGCGCGTTGTCGACCTTTGCGACAAATCTCAGATCGACGAGCTCATTCACTGGCTCGACGAGAACAAGATCGACATCGACTTCCTGATCAACAACGCCGGGCTCGGGGACGTTGGACCATTCGCAACTTCACCAGCAAAACGGAATAATGAAATGCTGCAGGTGAACATCGTCGCGCTAACCATGCTAACACGCGCGCTCTTGCCGCAAATGATTTCGCGAAAACGCGGCGCGATTTTAAACGTCAGCTCATCGGCTGGATTCCTGCCGATTCCAGAATTCAATGTTTACGCGGCAACCAAAGCGTACGTCACAAGTTTTTCAGAAGCATTGCGCGCGGAAGTTCGCGGCAAAGGAATTAGCGTGACCGCGCTTTGTCCCGGCCCCGTCGCCACCGAGTTTCAAGACAAAGCGGGGCGCGGCCCTAACGAGAAGCAAGATTCAGCGCCCGCGCTCGTTTACGTTTCAGTCGACAAAGTGGTGCGCGACGCGCTCGCCGCAATTGAATCCGACAAACCGATCGTCATTCCCGGCCTCGTCATGAAAGTCGGAATGTTTCTCGTCCGCATCACGCCGATGCCGATCTTACGAATGGCGTGGCGGCTCGGTGCAAGGCGCTAAAAACAAAGGCGACGGTCGTGTGACCGCTGCTTTGAGAAAGTTCAGACGGGCCACAGGCCCGTGGCTACAAATTTACGAGGATTTGTAAGTTATGTGGCAGCCGTAGGGTTTGGTTTGGGCATTGGAGACCGGTTTGCCGCCGAGGGATTCGTCGAGTGCGTTCTTCACGTAATTGGTCGAGCTCGGGATGTCGGCCGGATTGGGCGACGCTTTGCTGTCGATCGCGCCTTCATAAACGATTTTCCCTTCCGGATTAATCACGACCATGTTCGGAGTGTTCTTAGCGCCGTAAAGTTTGGCGACTTTGCTTTCCGGATCGAGAAGCAACGCGGTCTGGTGCGTTTTCCATGAGTCCATGATTTTCTTGGCCTGATCGGCAGTGATGTTGCCTTCGGTGCCGGGCGCGTTGGAATCAACCGTCAGCCAAACGACGCCTTTGTCGGTGTATTCCTTTTGCAGCTTTTGCATGTTATCGCTGCCGTAATGTTTTTTCACGAATGGGCACTCGGGATTAAACCATTCGAGCACGACGTATTTGCCCTTGTATTCGGAAAGCGACTGCGTTTTGCCGTTCGCGTCCGGAACGGAGAAGTCGGGCGCGGCGCTGCCGGCTGGTGGAATGTCGGCGGCGTAAAGCGCGCCGGCGGCGAGTGTGGTGATTGCAGTTAGTAGTAGTTTTGTTTTCATAAATTAGCGTGAAGCAACGGTGATGGTTTCGAGCTTATCAAGAAGAATATTCTTAGTGAGCAATTCAGGAAAAACAATCGGCTCCTGCGATTTTCCCGGATAAAGCACGTATAACGGGACACCGGGCCGGCCGAATTGTTGAAGCAATTTCGTGATCGCCGGATCGCCGTTGGTCCAATCGGCTTTCAATTTCACAACACCGTGGCGATCAAATGCCGCGCGGACGTCAGCATTTTCGAGGACTGCTTTCTCGTTGAACTTGCAGGTCAAACACCAGGCGGCCGTGAAATCAACGAACACGGCGTGGCCTTGATCGCGCTCGGATTGCAACCGCTCGGGCGTGAACGGTTGCCAGCCGCCCGACGTTGTTTGCGCGATGTCGATCTTGGATGACTGAAACTTGTCGCCGATGAAGTAGAAACTCGACGCGAACAAGAGCACGATCATGAGCAAGCCAACGAACGCGCGTTTCGATGCAGGCGCAGTTGGAATGAGGAACGCGCCTTTCATCCAGCAGGCGACGGCGACGACGAGCAGAAAGCAGCTCGCCCAAATCGCGCCTTCGAGACCGCGTTGCGCGCCGAGCACGTAAATTAAAAAGAGCAGCGTGGCGAGCAGGAGAAATCCCATGAATTGCTTGACGTGCACCATCCAGGGCCCGGGCTGCGGAATGAATTTCATCCACGCGGGTTGCGCGCTCAGCAGCAAGTACGGCGCGCTCATTCCCGCGGCGACCGCCGCGAACATTAATAGAATAATCAGTGGCGATTGAGTAAACGCGAAGCCGATGGCGGTGCCAAGAAACGGC
>Ga0066903_100006800_pt1 | contig 10242 bp, 9 predicted proteins | sample PanSoiMetaGPlot1_FD_67491 | JGI IMG/M metagenome (GOLD analysis project Ga0066903, IMG submission 67491) | Tropical forest soil microbial communities from Panama analyzed to predict greenhouse gas emissions - Panama Soil - Plot 1 (version 2) | ecosystem: Environmental > Terrestrial > Soil >... | reverse complement strand
GGAAGGGACTTTTCCCCTCAGGAGACCGACGAGTCCGAGGTGCTCGGCCTCGACTTCGTCAACGATGTGGACAATGGCGAAGTCCTGATGTCGTCGATGTGGGACATTGCGGTTGTTGCCGGCGTCGATGCCAATCCTGCGCCGCACCTGCAGGGGCCTTGCATCGAGGTTGTGCCGATTGGTAGCAGTCTCAAGACCGCAACGATCCAGCGTGTCGGTAATCTGCTTCCTGGCGTAACGTACAGAGTGCGGGCGGAGGTTGTCACGACACGGGGCAACGTGAGAAGTCTTTGGTCACATATCCGCGGAGTGCCGTCTACCACATGACTTACAAGGAGTTTCAGGAGTTACTGGAGTATAACCCGGACAGCGGGCTGTTTGTCTGGAAAAAGCGCACGAGTGCCAGGGTTTGGCCTGGGAGCCTGGCTGGTGTCCTGGATTCCAAGGGCTACGTCATCATCACGTATGAGGGGCGGCCATACAAAGCACACAGGCTGGCGTGGCTCTACATGACTGGCGAATGGCCGAAGCAGTTCATCGATCACATCAACATGGTCCCGGCTGACAATCGATGGGAGAACTTGCGGGAGGCTACGCGCGCGGAAAGCAACAACAATCGAAGATCGCGAAACAGCACAGGTTTCAAGGGTGTTCGCCGTACTGTCTACGGGAGGTACGTGGCGACGTTTGAGAAAAAATATGTGGGATCGTTCGATACCCCAGAGCAGGCTTACGAGGCATATGTCACAGCCGCGAAAGAGCAGCATGGCGAGTTCTTCAATGGTGTAGCTCAACGTCGAGAGGAGTGACTCCGATTACGTACGACGAGATCGTAAGCCAGCTCAAGACGATGCTCTCCGTCGAGATGAACGACGAGGACGTGAACTTTACGCGCATCATTCCGGGAATGATGCTCTACGCCGATGGAAGGATTTACCGGGAACTGAAGTTTCTCGCGCAGAAGATCACGCAGCCGGTAACGCTGACTGCGCTCAATCGCGAGTTCTCGCTGCCGCCCAACGTGCGCGTGCTGCGCGCCATCAACGTGATGACGCCGGTTGGGCCGGTTAGCTTGACCAGCAAGCGCAATCCGCTTGAGAGAATATCCGTAGAGATGCTGGACTTTGTTTGGCCGGACGCATCGTACAAGCCTGGCGTCCCGCAGAAATACGCCGTGCTTGGCCTGTCGACGCCGATGCCCTTGCCGGGTGCGGACATCGTGTATCAGATCCGAGTGATGCCGACGCCGGACAAAGCGTACTCGGCCGAGCTGCTGGGTGACATCCGCCCTGATCCGCTGGCGCCGGAAAATCCACAGACGTTCTTGAGCGTTTACTATCCCGAGCTGCTCATCGCCGCCTGCATGGTCTACGGCAGCGGCTATCAGCGCGACTTCGGCGCGCAGGCCGATGATCCGGCCAAAGCCGTGAGCTGGGAGGCGCAATACGCAGCGCTGCGACAGGGCGTCATGGAGCAGGTGGCGCGCATGGCCGGTGCTGTCCAAGAGGCTGGTGGTGCTGGCGGAGGTGCCGCGCCTTCAGAGACCTAATAGGAGCCGTCGATGCCGCTGGCAAAACCCCAGGCACCGCCCGGCTTTCAATCCCAGGCAACGCAAGTCCAGGCTGTCGGTGCGTGGTATGCCGGCAACCTGGTGCGCTGGCGCACCGGGTATCTCGAGAGGTGGATGGGATGGCAGCGGCTGTTCTCTGATCCGTTCGCTTCGATCATTCGCCGCATGCACGCCTGGTTCGATCTCGACAATCATAAGAATCTGTTTGTCGCCAACGATCTCGGTATCCAGCTTGCCGTCGAGGACACGATTTATAGCCTTGGGGCGCAGGTTCCGGTCCCTGGCGGCGAGATTGTAGAGATTGGAGCGACCAACGGCGCGACGTTCTCGGTCACGTCTGGCTCGACGACCGTCACGGTCAACACCAGCGTCGTGCTTCCGAGCGGCACGTTCTCGCTGCAGCTACCGATCTCGATCGGCGGCCAGATCATTCGTGCCGGCCAGTTTTTTCCGGTCAAGAGCGTCATCGCGGGTGGCTTTACTTTTGATATGCCGCTGACCGCGACCGTGACCGAAACGGCGACTTTTGGACTGCGCTTATTCAATAATAATGCTGTCAACAGAATGCAGGTTACCTGGAAGGCGCATGGGCTCGTGGTCGGCAGCACCATCACATTTCGGCAGACGACGACAATCAGATACGGCGCGCCGGGAACGTGGGAGGGGATCAACTTCTCCGCTCCCGCCGGCACCGTGGTCGCCATCGACACGATTGTGGATGCCGATCATTTCAGCTTCCCCATGGGTGCGCTGGGGACAGGGGATGGTTCCGGCGCAGCAACACGGCAGGTCTATGACGGGTGTTCCAGCGAGCATGGGACCGATGGTTCGTGGACAAGTTCGCTTGGCAATGTGATTGGTGCGGCGTCGGCGCAGTCCTTGGGCAACCCACAGCGACAAACGTGGTTCTTGGGCAACCTTGGCCAGGATGGTCTGGCGCTGCGCTCGGGTGGCCCGCTGCAGGTTTATCACCCTCCGATAACTAACGGCCCGTATCTCTCGGGTGTTGGTGTTGGTCCGCCGGTAACCGCGCCGCAGACGAACAACGGCTTCATTGTCGCGATGCCGCAGGCGCAGGTGATCTTGTTCGGCAGCGAGCCGATCCTGGGCTCAGGCGTCATCGATCCGCTGCTCGTGCGCTGGTCGGATGCCGGTACCTACGATGTCTACAACGCCACGGTCTCCAATCAGGCTGGCAGTTTCCGGCTCTCGCGCGGCTCGCGCGTTGTCGGCGCCATCCAGGCGCCGCAGGCGACGTTGCTATTTACCGACAAGGACGCCTGGCTGATGAGCTATGTCGGACCGCCGCTGATCTATGGTTTCACCATCATCGGCGAGGGTTGCGGCCTGGTGGCGCCGCATGCGGTCGGTACTCTGGGGCAACTGACGATCTGGCAGGCGCTCAAGCAGTTCTGGCAGTTTTCCGGCGGTGGCGTGTCGCCGGTGCCGTGCTCGGTTTGGGACTACATTTTCAACGATGTCGATACGGTCAACATCAGCAAGTGCCACGCGGCGGTTAACTCGGTGACGAACGAGATCGCGTTCTATTTCCCCTCGTTCTCGATGTCGCTGATGCCGGAAGGCAACCTGTTGCTGGAGTCGACAGCGCTTTGGGATGTGAATTTTTGGGCGCCCACGGGCGCGGTCGCTTCTGTCTACGCGCTCTTCAAGGCGTTGTATGTCTATGAGCCGCAATATCGGAACTCGGCTTGGTTCGAGGACAGCGGTTTTGCGGTGGTCAGTTGGTTGGATCGTGATCTGCAGGGCCAAGTGCAGACTTATATTTTGGCGCCGGACGGCAGTGGCTCCAACATCAACCTGCAGGAGCTTGCCACCAATGGTCTGCACGAAATCGCACAGACGATCGCCAAGGTGCCTTCGAAGATTACCTACACGCTATCCATTTACGCGCACGTCAGCTCGACGCGCAATCTGACGCTTCGGGCCGGCACCGATCTTGGCTACGCCTATGCGACGTTTGACGTGGTGCACGGGACCGTTGTCACCGAGGGGGTGACGTCTCCGCAGTTCTCGTTTCAAAGCGCGAGTGCGAGGACCGAGACGACCTCGACCATCCAGGCCACTGGTCCCAGTGGCAACGGTTGGCTGCGTTACATCATGACGTTTACCAGCGATACCGAGGACGAGCTGACGGTGCACTTCAACGTCACGAACGGCGCCCAGTTGAGCTATCTCGGCGTGCCGCCAAATGGCTGTATTGTGTGGGGTGCGCAGTTGGTCATGGGCGGGGAGCCGCTGGACTTCGAGATTACCGGAAAAGAGCAGGCGCAGAACGAGCCTGCGCATTACGTCAAGTTCAATACGATCGAAAACAATGCATGGGACAGCGGCGTGCTCGAGCGCACGGCCTGGCTCGACAGCAGCATATGGGGGACGCCGCTCGGCGCCGATGCAAATAATCTCGTGCAGCAACACGAGCGCGGTTTTGACGCTGATGACCAGCCGATAACGGGCGCCTTCGCCGAGACGGGTTTCTCCGAGATCGCTGATGGCAGCATGATGATGATGATCGATGAGGCGCAGCCCGACTTCAAATGGTTCGGGCAAGACGGCGGCGTCAAGATCTCGTTCCGGGCCAGGAACTATGCGCAGGGACCGAGCCATTTGTTTGGGCCCTACGCGATGTCGCCGACGCGGCAGTTCTTCAGCCCGCGCCTGCGCGCGCGCTATGTGGCGATCCGCTACGACTGGGAGCCGGTAAAGGGATTTTCAGCTCGTATCGGGGCCTGCACCTATCGACTGAAACCGACGGGACGACGACCTTAAGAGAGGGGGCCGTGAGCGTTCATATTGTCGAGAATTGGCGGCTGATCGCGCAGTCGTTGGCGGCGCTGGCGGATCATCTCAGCAATGCGAGCGGTTTTCGGTCTGCGCCGGTCACGTTTGCCAATCTGCCAGCCACGCCGACAGCTGGGACGATCATGTGCGTGAGTGACAGCACAGTGAACACCTGGGGCAGCGTCATCGCCGGCGGCGGGACTTTTACCGTGCTGGGATTCTACAATGGTACAGCCTGGAGGGTGATCGGATGATCGGCAATCCACCGGCAGGAACCACACCGTCATGGCCGGGCAAACAAAGTCCTCCCGATGAGCCGCAGTGGGCCGCGAACATGCTGCTGGTGGTGCAGGCGATCCAGCGTCTGCATGCTGCCTTTGATGCTAAGTTCATCCATCCGAAGAACGTGCCATGAGCGAACCGCTGGACCGATACCTCGCTGACTCATATCGTCGTGACGTGATGGGCGAATCAGTCAAGGTTGAGACGCCGGCGGCCGATCCGCAGTTGATCGCAGAGATCGAAGCGGAGGTCGCGCGCATCGATGGCTTGCGGTTGGGTGCTCACCTCGCCAACCGGGATTTCGTCTCGTATCAGAACCGCCGTGCATTGGTGAAACTGCTGGTACAACTGAAGGCAAACCGCGATGCCGCTGACTGAAAAAGGCCAGAAGATAATGACCAGCATGCAGCGGCAGTACGGGCCCAAGAAGGGCGAGCAAGTCTTTTATGCTAGTCGAAATGCGGGGCGAATTACCGGGGTTGATCCTGGGCATGCACGCGGCGGCATCGTCGAGCATGACTTCGATCCCGATCTGCCGCGGCACCAAGACGATGCTGTGCTTGTCCCGCTGGCGACGTATCCGCCGGCTTATCTCCAGACGATCGAGCAACTGCGTCAAAACCAGGCGCGATCCGCTGGTCTCGGCGAGCCGCGTAGGTTTCAAGCTGGCGGCTCAGCCGAAAAAACCAAACACACACCAGAGCAGGTCAACTACCGCCGCGGCTATCCCATGCGGCAGTGCTCGGTCTGCACGATGTACACCCACAAACCAAACGAGGGGACATACGGCAGTTGCACCGACGTCTCCGGCCCGATCACACCCTACGGCCTATGCGATATCTGGCACTGCGAGCAAAATCCCTACGGCCACAAGCTAACTGCCCAGCATCGCCGCGTGATGGAAGACGCTTATGACCACGCCCACGGATACTCTACTTCAAAGTTCTCTCACAATCGCCGCTGAGTTCAGGCGTGTGTGGCCATGGCTGAGAGATAGCCTCGAATACGGGGCTTACGTTCACAATGGTGTGGTTTATCCCACCCACAGCGAAGGCGATGTGTGGGAGCGTGTCTTTACTGGGAAAGCACAATTGTGGACCGGCGAGACTGCTGCGATCGTCAGCGAGATCATCAACAGCCCCACCGGCCTGCGCACACAGAACAACTGGATTGCCGGCGGCGATATCGACGAGATCAAAGAACTGATGCTCCGCGTTGAGCGCTGGGGCTATCTGCAAGGATGCCATCGCGAGGTCGGCAACGGCCGCAAGGGATGGCTGCGCGCCTTTGAGGGCTACACAGAGTTCGGGTGGAGAAAGCAAAAGGATCTCCTGCGATCAGACGAGGCTGTTTGCCTGCACCGATAAGCGCCGAGAGCTGCCATGCTGCTGCTCATTCCTGATGATTGGAAGCCGCTCACCTGCTTCGGTGGTGAGGGTGGTGGCGGTGGTGGTGAGGGCGGCGGTGGAGGGGGCGGCGGTGCCGGGGGTGGCGAGTCCGGCGGTGGTGGTGCTGGAGGTGGCGAGGCCGGCGGTGCTGGGGGCGAGGCTGGAGCCGGTGGAGGGGGTGGTGAGGCTGGTGCCGGTGGTGGTGGTGGAGGTGCTGGTGGGGGCGAGGCTGGCGGTGGTGAGGCTGGCGGTGGTGAGGCCGGCGGGGGTGAAGGCGGCGGTGGGGGTGGGGGTGAGGGCGGCGGCGGCGAGTCAGGCGGTGGTGGGGGTGACTCAGGCGCGGGCGATGCAGGTGCGGGAGCAGGCGCGGCGGCCGGTGCAGCGGCTGCGGGCGGTCAGGGAGAAGGCGATGCAAGTGCGGGGCAAGGCGGTTATGGCGGCGGCACATCCGGCCAAGGCGGGATGGGCGAGTCCGCGGGCTCGGCATCTGCCGCGGCCGCAGGCCTAGGAGGTGCGACTGCCGGAACGGGCTTTGGTACCGGAGCGGCCGGCAGCGCTTCTGCAGCCGGTCTTGGCCAAGGTCAGTCGGATGCAGCCAGCCAGGCAGCTGGGCAGTCATCCCCGGCAGAGGGGACGCCGACCGAGGCCGCACCGACTGAAGCTGCGCCTACCGAAGCGACACCCACAGAGGCCACACCCACAGAGGCCGCGCCCACAGAGGCTGCGCCAACTGAGGCCACGCCGACTGAAGCGACGCCTACAGAGGCCACGCCGACTGAGTCCTCGCTAAGCCAGTCTTTATCGCAAGCCGTCGCGAACATTGATCCGAGTGCGGTCTCCTTCGCGGCCCCTTCTGAGAAAGGCACGCCTTCCGAGAAAGGCACGCCTTCCGAGAAAGGCACGCCTTCTGAGAAAGGCACACCTTCTGAGAAGGGCGCGCCGCCTGCTGCTCCGGCTGCGCCGCCTGCGGCGCCTCAGTCACCGGCAACTTACGGTGCCCCGCCTGGAGTGATAAGCGCGGTTTCTCCCAGCGTTATGGCGTCACCGGCAGTTCAGGGCTTTGCGGTGTCTCCGGCCGAGGCCGCGGTCGAGTTAGGTCAGTCGCAAGCCGGTCTTGCTGCTTCAGTAATCGCGAATGCTGCGTTGAACTCACCCAGTTCTATGGCGCCAAGCGTTGTTGGTTCGCTGGTTGGGGCGTCTCTTCAAGGTGCAACGCCGCAAGGCCTTGCGGCGCAAGCGACGGCGATGGGTGTTTCTCCAGTGGGGGCGTTTGGCAGCCCCGTCGGTAATCCGGCCAGCGTTCCCGCCCCATCTCCTCCCGGCCAGGGCATTCAAGTCCTCCAGTTTGGCTCGCCGCAGCCGACAGATGCCGTCGCCGGCCTTGATAGCACTCAGGTCGCGGGGTTAGGTGCGGCACCATCAGAGGCAGCGCCCTCGCTCGCGGACTTTACGACGTCCGATATATCGATCCCGGCATCTGCGACCGAGACCGCGGGCTTTGTTCCCTCTGGTGGGTTCGACACCACTGGGCAGGGAGGTTTCACGACCGCTGATGCCACCGGCGGTCAGCCGATGGGCGGCGACTTCACTTTGCCTTCCGATATCGGCGCCGGCACTGCTGGTCTTGCGAACCTTGATCTCGGCGGCATGGGCGGCGGTACACAGGTCGCTGGGCTTGGCGATGATCGCGGTGACCGCGGCGTGCAACTTGCGGGGCTCATGCCGAGTGGGGCAGCAACTGCAATAGGCAATCAACTGGCACCGACTCCTGGGGCGAACATAGGTGACTTGAAGGCCCAGGAACAGCAAATGGAACAAGAGCAAGTCTCACCCTTGCCAGGGGGGCCAGGTGCTCCAGAAGTCCAACCTCAGGGGCCACAGCCGGGAGAAGAGCGTCAAGCTTCGCTTGGTGGGCCTGGCGGTCTCACGCCGGAAGGCTTCCCGAGCCAAGCCACGCTCGCTGCCCAACAAGGACCAGGCGCGGCGCTGACGCCCAGCTCGATGGCGTTTATGGGCGGCACTTCCGATCCGAATGCGGCGCGGACGGAAATCGCGTCGCAAACTGCGCCGCCCGGCGGCGGCGATACAATCCAACTGCCTACGGTCAACGTGACGCCGACGCCATCGGTTGACGTGGCGGCACCCGAGGGTGGCGGGGCTGAGAATGCGCCGCCGAGTGGCGGCGGTGCTGCTGAGCCGCCGACTACGACCGAGCCAGCGGGGCCGTCGGCGGCGTCCGAGCAGGCGCCCATCGCGCCGGCGACACCGGGCGCTGGTGGCGAGCCGATTGGCGGCCCCTCGAACGTCGGCGGCGGCGCTGGCCTCGGGCCATTGCCGACAGACACGGTGCCCACCGGCAGTACGATTACAGGACAAGGTGATGTGGTTGGCGGCGAGCCGAGTGGCGGCCCCTCAGGTCTCGGTGGCTGGATCGGGCAGGGGCCGGCTGGTCAGCCGACGGCAGAGCCAGCCGTTGGCGGGCCCACAGGCGACTTGGCAGCTCAGGCGGGCCTGGGAGACATCACCTCGGCGCCAGCAAACATTGATCCGAATGCAACGGCGCTGCCACCGATGCCGGGCACGACAGAGCCAGGGGCGTTGACCGATGAGCAGCGCGAGCGGTGGGGAATCATTTCACCGGCAGAGGCGCGGCAAACATCGTCGCAAACTACTGTTCCGTCTGACGCGCAATCGCTCCGCGATGCTGTCAAGAACTCTCCCGCAGCTCAGCAGGCGATATCAGAGGCGCTTAAGGGAATACGGGAGAACCAGCAGCAACAGTTCGATAACAATCCTGACTTGCTCAGCAACTTTGCTGCGCGCGTCAACTCGGAAATCAAGGATCAGCTTCATACGACAGATGGTCACTTGCTTAGCGATCCGCGTTCGAATGGTATTTTAACCGATCAGAGTCAGAGGCTGTTGGATGCGTTCGTTGAAAGGTTAATGAACGGTCGAACCAATGAAGCGGGGGTTACCCCTGACGTCAATGCCAACATCACTGGTGCTCAGTTCCCAGGCCCTAATCAAGGTTTGAACTCCAAAGGCGAGAGTAGAGATCCTGGTGCGTTGGCACGGGCGAATGACAACACCAATCAAGCTGTACTGAACTCTATTCTTGACGCGACTGACACTGGCCGCAACACCGCGCTTCTTGGCAACGACAACGCCTCGGACAACATGGGGCATGGATATGGGACCAACATCACGCCTGTGGTGAATGGTGTAGTGACGCCTGCTCCTGGCCAGACTTATGCGGCTAATCCCAACTCTAGTCGCAGCGACGAACGTATCGGCATTCAGCAGGGGACTGAGGGTTGGTCGAACGGTCTCATGCGCGACGCTCTCTCGCAGTCGATAGCGAGCACGACTGGCTCTACCCCAAATGCAGAAGCGCCGACGGCCGAGGAGCTTGGCGCTGGTATAGGCCAAGCGGGAATAGCGCCAGTAACAACGGGGCCGGAAGGGGCGCCCCCGGCAGATACGGGAGGCGTCCCGGTAACCGACACCAGCGCTGTCGAGGCGCCGTCGGGAGGGATACCGATCTCTGGGCTCGCGCCAGATGAGGTCGGTCTCCAGCCAGGTGACGTAGGAGCTGGTCTCGGAGCTTGGGGCGATGTCACTCCTCGTGGCGGTGGTCGCGAAGGTGCACAGTCAGGCGAGCGGCCGTTCGGCGGCCCGATCACGATCTCGGCGCCGCCGGTGGCGTTTCCTGCTGGCGCGCCTGGCACACAAGCAGGTGCAGCGGACAGGGCGCTACCCTATGGCGGTGGTCAGCAGATCACTGGGCCGATAGCTCCTGCTGGTGTGGTGACGCAGGGACCACCGTTGGCGCCCGTGTCCGGTGGTGCAGCACTTGATCGGCCTGAGGATTACCTGCCGGGCGCTCAAGGGCCTACCGGGATGCCCTACGGCGGCGGGCAGCAAATCACAGGGCCGATCGCCCCTGCCGGTGTGGTGACGCAAGGACCACCGTTGGCGCCTGTAGCTCCGCCCGAGGCGGTCATTGGGCAACCCGGGGCTATTCCTCCCGGGAACGTAATGCCCGGGACACCGTCGCAGCCAGCAGTTCCACCCGAGGCAGTTATCGGACAGCCCGGAGCTATCCCTCCGGGGATCGTGATGCCGGGGACGGCGGCGCCGCCTGGGGTGGTTATCGGACAGCCCGGAGCTATCCCTCCGGGGATCGTGATGCCGGGGACG
>Ga0066903_100006799_pt1 | contig 10242 bp, 6 predicted proteins | sample PanSoiMetaGPlot1_FD_67491 | JGI IMG/M metagenome (GOLD analysis project Ga0066903, IMG submission 67491) | Tropical forest soil microbial communities from Panama analyzed to predict greenhouse gas emissions - Panama Soil - Plot 1 (version 2) | ecosystem: Environmental > Terrestrial > Soil >... | reverse complement strand
ATCGGCGGCGAGCGTGCGCGCCAGCATGGCGGCGCACTTCGCCGGCAACCCGCGCATCAAGGTGTGCTCGCCGGAGGAGCTCGAGCGCCGGCCCGACGCGAGTCTCGACCTGATCGTGGCGAATTCGGTGGTGCAGTATCTTTCGGCGGCCGAGCTCGAGCGCCTGCTTGCCTTGTGGCGTCGGCTGCTCGCACCCGGCGGCACGCTGATCATCGCCGACATCATCCCGCCCGACGTCGGCGCGCTGAGCGACGTCGCCGCGCTCCTGCGCTACGCGGTCCGCAACGGCTTCCTCCTGGCGGCGCTCGGCGGCCTCGCCCGCACCGCGGTGTCGCCCTATCGCAAGCTGCGCAGCCAGATCGGGATCGCGCAATACACGGAGGCGCAGTTCATGCAGCGGCTCGCCGCCGCCGGCTACAAGGCGGAGCGGCTTGCGCGCAACATGGAGCACAATCCCGCGCGCATGACTTTCCGCGCGACGGTGGCGTAGCGTTGCAACGCGAGCTTTTGCTTCTTCCCGGAGTCCCTATGGCTGCTAGTGCAGCTTCCACTTACGCTGAACCCTCTTTCGTCATGGCCGGGCTTGTCCCGGCCATCCACGTCTTTGTGTCGCCAAAAGACGTGGATGCCCGCGACAAGCGCGGGCATGACGGTGGAGAGAACTGAGCAAAGTAATTGGAGCTGCTTTAGCGCGACCCAGCCGCCGTGGTCGTTGATATGCTTGGGAGCGCTATCTAACTCGCAGCCATGAATTCACTGGCGCGGAACAGATACTCAAATGGGATATTGCGCTGTTTGTAAAATTCGGCCGCCCCTTCCTCGCGATCCACAATTGAAAGCACCAAGACGATTGTAGCGCCAGATTGCTGCGCGGCTTCGACCGCGGTCATGGCCGAGCCGCCTGTGGTGGTCACGTCATCCAGAATAACGACACGCTTCCCTTTCAGGGCGTCGGCATTGGAAAGACCCTCAACAAGCTTCTTAGTCCCATGGTCCTTGACCTCCTTTCGGACAAAGAAGCCGGGCAACGGCCGATTTCGTTGATGGCTCAGCATGGTGATAGTGCTGATGAGCGGGACGGCTCCAAGCGCCAGACCGCCAACGTAATCAACCTCGACATCCTCCAGTTCATCCAACACCATCTCAGAAAGTGCGTTCGCCCCTTCGGGATCGAACATGGTAGGCTTCATATCAAGGTAGTAATCACTCTCCTTGCCTGAGACCAAAACAAACTTCCCCTTGGCGAACGACTTCGCCTTGATCAGGTTGAACACTTTCGTGCGCAGCGGGAAGCCTGAGCGCTTTCGCGAGGTCGGCATCGTTTTGGGCCTCGGCCTTTGGTGGAAGCGCCAGCTATAGCGGCGCCGATTCGCCTTGCCAATCGACAATCCATGTCAATCCGCGGGTCCCGTCAATGGTTCACACCAATTATCTAAATTGATTTCGCGCCGATAGCGCGAGATTTGGGTGCAAGGTCTTCGAGCAACGCCTTTGGTTCCCCGCTCTCCACAGTCGCGAACGGCACCGTTGCCAGATTCAAACTGACGAATACCGCCAGCTTCGCGGCGAGACGGGCAGGCCTTCGCCCGAGAGCCTACCAGCCCGAGCCGCCGCCGCCACCACCACCGCCGCCGGACGAGCCGCCGCCGCCGCTGGCATCGCTCGAACCCGGCGCCGTGGACGCGGACGCGATGGTGCTGTTGAGGTCGCTGCCCAATGAGCTGGCGAAGCCTGCCGGATCGCTGCTCCAGTTGGTGTTGGCGGCATACCAGGTGGTGGCGGCCGCAGTCGCGCCGGCCGCAGCGAGCACGCCGGCGAAGCGCTGGGCCCACGCGTTCTCGACGTCGAGCGCGAACGCATAGGGCAGGAAGCGCTCGAACAGCTCTGGCGTCTTGTCGGGCGGGTTGAGTGCGTTGAGCCGGTCCTCCTCGGCGACGCCGAGATATTCGCGAAACCCCTCGATCTGATCCATGACCTTGCGGCCCTCGACCGAAGGCGCCTGCAGCCAGGAGAATCCAATTCCGGCGACCGCCGCCGCTACATAGGCGGCGATGCCGGGGACGAACTCGATCCAGCCGCGACCGCTCATGACCATGATGACAACGCCGGCCGCTGTCGCGCCGCCAACCAGTACGAGGCCGGCGATGATGCGCCACCAGCTCATCGGGCGTCGCTGCGCGCCGCTGTAGGCCAGCCCGGCGCCAAACACGATGAACACGAGCGGGAGGATGGTGCCGACCGCGAGCCCGCCGAACTGATCGGGCGTGTGGCTCACGAACAGGCTCAGGAAGATCGCGCCGATCAGTCCGACCACCAGCGCCAGCCCCAGCCCTGACCAGCCGTAGTTGTTGGTGAACAGCTTCCCGAGGTAAGCCTTGGCGAGAGCCACGTCGAGCGCGTCCTTGGCGCTGCCCAGTGTCTCGTGATTGACCTGCGACAAGGCGAGCGAGGACCCGCGCGAAAACAGCCGGCGCTCCATTGCGGTCTCGGCTTCCGACATCGGGTTGCCGCCAGTGCGACGATCGAGCACGGGCGGCTTGTCGCCGGTGATCTTGAGATGACCGTTGACGCCGAGGTCGATGATCGCGGCGGTGAAGCAACGCTGATCGAAGGCGAGATTGTTGACGTAGCGCACGGCGGCAGCCGACATGCCGGCGGGCGGCGCGAACAGCGGAATGATCACGCCGCGCGGCGGATCGCGGCCGACGCGCTTCCAGGCCTGGAAGTAGAAGCCGAGCACCAGCGCCAGGCCCAGCCCGGCGACCGGGACTGCAAGATTGTCGGCGAGCCACCAGCGCGCCACCTGGCCCGAGCTTGGCGGCGTGACCACGCCCTTCGGCCAGGACACTGCGACCGTCAATCCGCCGTGGGGCGGGAGCTGCTTTGTGGTGCGAAAGACGATCTGGCCGGGCTCGCGCTCGACAACGCGCGCGTCCGTGCCGGTCGCGCCCTGCAGGCCGGTATAGACCGACACCTGCTCGAACGGCACCGCCTCCGGGAGCCTGATGCGCGCCTCGGCCTGATCGATCGCGAAGGTCCAGCCGTTGCCGGTCGCGTTCCAGTAGAGCGCGTCACGCTGCGGAAAAAAGCCGATCTGGCGGGTGGTGCGGTAGCGGATGACGTACTCGTGCCGCCCGCTGCGAAGGAACCGGTCGGCGCTGCCGATGCGCACGCGCACGCCGTTGTTCATGCGCTCGGTGGCGAAGTCCTCCGGATTGCCGTCGCGGGTGACCGACTGCACGACGAAGCCGACCTCGACGCGGCTACCGTCGGGCCGGTAGTAGGTCGTCGGAAATTCGCGCAGGATTCCGTGACGGATGTCGCGTCCTTCCGCCTCGACCGCAACCGTCTCGACGACCGCAAGGTCGCCGCCACGCTCGAGTGTCACGTCGCTGATGAAATCGAGAATGCGCTCGACTGCACCGGCTGGAGCAAGCGTCGCAAGCAGGAGGACGATCGCCGCCGCGGCGCGGGCGAGCACCGTCATGGCTTGCCTCCCGGGAAGGCGACCTGCGGCGCCGCCGCCTGGGCGCGGTCGTCGAGCTCGAAGAACGGCTCCGCGTGGAACCCGAGCGGGCCCGCCACCAGCACGCCCGGGAACGACTGGATGCTGATGTTGAGGTTGCGCACCGCACCGTTGTAGTAGCGCCGCGCCATCTGGATCTGGTCCTCAATCTCGACGAGCTCCTTCTGCAGCTCGAGGAAGTTCTTGTCGGCCTTGAGCTGCGGATAGGCCTCGGCCACCGCCATGAGCTTGCCGAGCGAACCGTTCAGCGCCCGCTCCGCCGCCGCCTGCCCTTGGACGTCGCTCGCCGCGATGCTGCCCAAGCGCCGTTGCGTCACCTCCTCGAGCACGCCGCGCTCGTGGGCGGCGTAGCCTTTCACCGCTTCGACGAGATTGGGCACGAGGTCGGTTCGACGCCGCAATTGCACATCGATGCCGCTCCAACCCTCCCGCACCACGTTGCGCTGGCGAATGAGACGATTGAAGATCACGATCGCGATCAGCACGACCGCGACAAGGACGCCGATCACGATCCATGTCGTTCGCATCGCGGTTCCCCTGTTTCCGGCGGCCGAGGGCGACATCGGGCGCCGGTATGCCCTGTGTGCCTTAGTGGCGGAGTCGCCGCAAATGGTTCAAAAGCTTCTGCGCGGGCTTAACCCATGCATCCACCCTCTTCGCTTAGGAGATGGATTGCCGGCTCATGAGCGCCTTTATGCGCGTCCATAGCCCGTCGAAGACGGGCGTAACCGCCCTAATGGACGCGCTATGCCGGGCAATAACGTGAATAAACCTGGACCGAAATAGACTATGCCCTGGCGGCGCCGACGGTGTCGGCCATCACCGCGCCGCGAGCGCCGAGCGGCTTGTTGGGCATCCCGACCGTGGTATCGTGCGCGGTCTGGTGCTCGATCTCGGAATTGAGCACGGCCCCGATCAGCACGACGATGGTCGACAGCCACATCCACATCATCAGGCCGACCACCGCGCCGAGCGCGCCATAGGTGGCGTTGTAGTTGGCGAAATTGCCGAGATACCACGAGAACAAGAACGACACGGCGAGCCAGGCGAACGCCGCAAACACGCTGCCGACGCTGAGCCATCGCCAGCGCGCCGCGCGCCGGCTCGGGCCATAGCGATAAAGCACCGCAAGCCCGACGATCATCAGCACGAACATCGCCGGCCAGCGCAGGACGCCGATGATCGGCTTGTCGAGGGTCGACAGATCGAGCGCCGCCAGCACGAGCGGAAACACGACAACCGCGCCGATCGCCAGAAGCGACGCGGTAATCGCGCAGATCGTGAAGAACAGCGAGACCAGGTTCAGGCGGAAGAAGCCGCGCTTCTCGCGCTCGTCATAGATGATATTGAGTGCGTCGAAAATCGCCTTCATGGCGGCGTTGGCGCTCCAGAGCGCGATGCCGAGCCCGATCAGGAACCCGTAGGTCAGCCGGCCGTCGGTCGTCGAAGCGATGCGGGTGATCTCGTTGCCGATCAGCTCGAGCGCCGCGGCCGGCACCACGTCCGCGAGCAGGAACAGGTCGCGGGAAATCGTGCCCGCGTCGGCGAACATTGCGTAGGACGACACGCCCGCGGCGATCGCCGGGAACAGCGACACCAGCGAATAGAACACGACGCCGGCCGCAAGCGCGAGCAGGCGGTTGTTCTCGACGCTGTAAAAGCTGCGGATCAGGATGTCCTTCCAGCCGAGCCAGGGGATGTGCGCCGGCGTGGCAGCCTTGCGCCCGCGCCCGGGCTCGTTGGCGCGGGAGCGCTGCAGGCCGAGCGACTCCTGGCCCGGGCGCGGATTGCTCACGCGCAACGCAGGCCGGCGGGCGCGGACAGCGTCGAGCCGCATCGTATAGATAATGCCGGCCGTCACCATCAGCGAGGCGGCAAACCACGACACCAGATTTTCGATCCTGGACTGGAGCCGGCGATCCATGTTGCGCAATCAGTCGCGGAAATCGAGGACGTCCCCAGCATCAACGACTCAAGCGCCGATCGGTTTCATTCCCCTGAGCGATTGCCGTACCCGCATAAACAGACGCTTGACCGACGGTAACGAGGAAGGTCGGCCAGTCTCGAACCCGCGTGAAGATGAGGGGGAATTCTGACCCGCCACGCTAGTCATGCGGCCGCGGCCGCGTCGGTGGGACAAGCCCCGTGCCGAGCCGCATGAGGTCGGCCTGGCGGGTGACTCCGGTCTTCGAGAAGATGTTGTCGAGATGCGTTTTCGCGGTCGAGGCGGCGATGCGCAGCGCGGTTGCGGTCTCGGCGAGCGTGCGCCCCGCCAGCAGGCTCGCCAGCACGCGTGTCTCGGCCGGTGTCAGGTCAAACGCCGCGGCGGTGGCGGCGGCGCCGTCCTGCTCACCGGGCGGCGCGTTGATGAACACGGCGGCGACCGCGCTCGGCTGCAACCGAGTGCGCAGATCGCCGCCGGTCAGCGGCAGCACGTGCGCCGAGACCGGCGGCACGCCCAGCTCGGTGAGGCGGATCGCCAGCCCGGCCTTGCCGATCTCAGCCTCGTTCTGCGCCGCAACCTTGATGGCGGTGCGCAGCTCCGCCGCCGCCGCCGGCTTTTTTGCCTGCAGGACACCGCCGACCCCCTGCACCGGACCGCCGTCGCGCAGCATGCCCTCGGCCGCCTCGTTGGCATGCAGGATGACGCCGCGCGCATCGGTCAGCACCACCGCGCAGCGCAGCGCATCGAGCGTCTGCGCCATCCGCGCCCGCTCGACGGTGCAGGCATCGAGCACGTTGCTGATGGTGACCGCACGGCGGATGTGCGGCAGCAGCAGTCCGCCGAGCTCGATGTCCTGGTCGGTGAAGATGCCGTGCCGCTCGTGCCGGGCCATGCCGAGCCAGCCGGTGCGCGGCGGCGTGTGCAGGAGGAAGTACATCATCACGTCGACGATGCCGCGCGGCTTGAGGGCCTGCTGGATGTAGGGAGAGGCGTCGCGGTAATCCTGCGGGAGATGGCGAACCATGATGTGCGGCTGGTCGAACGAGGGCCAGGATGCCAGATCCTGTGCCAACCGCGCATTGACCTCGGGCATGTGTCTGACCAGATCCGCCAACATATCCGGCTCCATGCCGACCGTGCGGTTGACCAGAAATTGATTGTTTCGAGCATCGTGGAGGCTGAGAAGCGCCGTTTCAGTACCGAGCAGGTCGCGGATTTCGGCGAGCGCCTGCTCCCAGAGAGCCGGATCAAGCACGCAGTCGTAGATCGAACCGATCAGCGCCGACAGAGCCCGAGCCTCGACCTGCCCCATCGAATACCTCCAGCCCCACGCGCCGGCGACGCTTGTGGGGGCACACCACAAGGACGGTGCACGTCAGAATAGCACAATTTACTGATGCTGATCCCCCAAACAGGGGATGTGCGGACGCGAGGGACACGGGAAGCTCCTGCACCGGAGGCTTTTGTCCGTGAGCACCTCGCGTCGGCTTTTGTTTCTCTGGATTGTCGCTTCGCGGCCGGCAGCCTTCGACCACCATACGATTGGTACCAGCCAGTACTTCAGTCCTGGGTCGCGGAACTCAACCGTGAGCCTGTTCAACTAAAAGACGCGAAGTTCGAAATGGCTTTCGCCTGCGGGCGATCGGCTCCAGCGCGCTGATCGACCTCCGTCCGGCGTTTCGCGACGGATCCGCCAACAAAAATCGTTCCAAGCAACCCGGCCTTTGCTTCCTTTCAAGGAGAGCCAGCATGCCCAAGGGTTCATTTGCGGTGGCCGCGGCCGCCGTCTGCATTCCGATGTTCTCGCTCTGCGTCGTCGCGCCTTGGCAATCGTCGTTGGCGCAATCACCGGCACCCGCGCTGAGCGGGCGGGTGATCGCGGTCGGCATTGCCGGCGCCGGCGCGGTCTCGCCCGTCGGCACGTTCCATCCCGGCGGACCGTTCCGCGACAAGCCGGAGTTCTTCGCGTTCACGCAGCCCGGGAAAATCCTCGACGGAAAGCGCGTGCTCATCGCCAGCAGCTCGAACTATGGCGCGCCGCGGGCGCAGCAGGACACCGCCGAAGGCTCGATCCTGTCGATCGATCCCACTGGCCCGACCGTCGTGGTGCCACCGACCTTTGCCAGCTCCGGCGGCCAGGCCAGCGCGCTTGACGGCCGCGTTCAGCTGTTCACCGCGCAGAGCCCGCCCTTCCTCAATTCGGTCACATCGCCCAACGCGGCTTCGGCCGCGCAGCCGGCGGTGAGCAATCCGCTCGGCATTTCGATCAACAATGCCTTCGGACGGCTCTGGTTTACCAGCGCCCCGAAAGGCGCGCAGGGCATCGGCCTCGACTCGATTATCGACCCGGGCGGCATGCCGCTCGCCGGCGCTCCAAGCAAGCTCGCCGGCGGCGTGTTCGCCGGCGACGTGACCAACCGGCCGCAGCAGATCGTGCCCGGCAGCCTGCGCACGCCGGCGATCGCCAACACCTTCATCGGCATGTCGCCAGACGGAAGCAAGCGCGCGGTGTTCATCGTCCTCACCGCCGATGGCGCGCTGGCGCAGGCGCATGCCGAATTCAACGTCGACGGCCTCGCGCCCGCGAATACGGTCGCTCCGATCACGCTGCCTGCGGTATCCGACGCCGACCGCGCCCGCATCACCCGCGCCGGCATGATCTTCAACTGGGTGCCGGAGCGCACGCTGTTCATCACTGAGCCCGAGCGCAATGCCATCACGGCGCTCACGCTCGGCACCGACGACAAGGTGTTCCGGCTCGCCAACAAGCGCACCTTCACGGCGCCGGAACTGAACGTCCCGATCGACCTCACCCCGGTGGTGCCGGAAGTCGCCAATCCGGGCTTCGCCAGCAACACGACGCTCGCCGGCAATTCCGACTTCTACGTCGCCAATCGCGGCAACGGCACGATCGCGCGCATGAAGCAGGACGGCACGGTGGTGGCGGTGCGCCGCGTCACGCTGCCCGACGGCCGCGAGGTCGGCGCCGGACGCCTCAACGGCATCGCGGTGTCGCCGGACGCGCAGAAAATCTGGGTCACGGTGAGTGGCGCGCTGGCCGAGCATCCGAACGCGCCGGGCGCCCTGCTCGAAGTGCCGGCATTCGGACCCGGCCGGGCGGCGGCGCTCGATCCGCCGGCGGCGACGGGCCGCGACGCCGGCCCCAACGATCTCGCCGCGCAAGGCGCCAAGCTGTTCCTGGCCGATTTCACGCCCGCGCAGGGACTGGGGCCGCTGTTCAACCGGCAATCCTGCGTGCAATGCCACCAGGCCCCGAGCGCGGGCGGGATGGGGCCGGACGGGCTCGCGGTGGGGCGGCGCGTCGGACGGTTCGAGGGCGGCACCTTTGATCCGCTCCTCGGCGCCGGCGGGCCGGTGGCGCGCGACCACAGCATCGCAGAGCTCGGCGTTCCGTGCGATCTCGCGGCCGGTCCGCCCGCTGCCGCCAACCTGATCTCGATCCGCAACGCACCTTCGCTCTACGGCCTCGGCCTGATCGACGCGATTCCGGACGATGTCATTCGCGCTGGAGCGACCGCCAACGGCGGTCGCGTCAATATCGCGCGCGATGCGGCTGGACGCGAGCGGGTCGGCCGCTTCGGCTGGAAGGCGCACAACGCAATGCTCGAGCAGGTCGTCGCCGACGCGTTCCGTAACGAGCTCGGCATCACCAATCCGATTGCACCGACCGATCTGGTGGAGGCCGGCAGCGGCTGCGGCGGGCCGAAGGCCGCGCTCGACGATGACGGCACCGCGGTGCGTGCGGTCACCGCATTCATTGCGTCGCTGCCGCCGCCGCGTTCTAACGTCGGACTGCAACACCGCGCCGGCCAGGCGTTATTCGCGACCATCGGATGCGCCGCCTGCCACACGCCGACGCTCTCCGTCAACGGCACCGACCTTCCGCTCTATTCCGACCTGCTGCTGCATGACCTCGGCCCGGCGCTCGACGATCGCGTCGTGCAAGGCGAGGCGACCGGCAAGGAATGGCGCACCACTCCCCTTTGGGGCCTCGGCATGCGCGGCCGGCTCCTGCATGACGGGCGTGCCAGCAATGTGCGGGATGCGATCCGGGCGCATGACGGCGAGGCCGCGGCGTCAATGCGCGCGTTCCGCCAGCTCGGCTGGCACGACCAGTCCGAGCTGCTGGCGTTCTTGCTGGCGTTGTAATCCAGACATCTCGTTGCGCCCCGCCGGGCCGGCTGCATGGGCCTGCGCTGCGATCTGCCTCTCGCCCGTCACTGCGGCTGGATGTCGAGTTCGCGCGCGAGCGCGCGCCAGTAATCCTGCATCTCGCGGATCGTCTGCGCGGTGCTCTCGGGCGTGCCGGCGCCGCCGGTGCCGAGTCCGAACGAGATCAGGCGCTGCTGGGTCGCCGGATCTTTCAGGAATTCGCCGACCTCGCGATTGACCTTGGCGACGATGTCGGGCGGCGTGCCGGCAGGCGCCACCACGCCGAACCAACCGTCGATCACGACGCCGGGCAAGGTCTCGTTGAGCGTCGGCAGGTCCGGCAGGCCCGCGAAGCGCCTGGCCGATGTGATCGCGAGCGGGCGCACCTTGCCCGACTGCACGACCGCATTGGCCGCGGCGATCGAGCTCATCAGCACCGGATTGACGCCGCTCGCCGCGTCCTGCGCCATCTGGGCGGCAGAGCGATAAGGCACTTCGATCAGACCGAGATCGCCGCGCTTGTTGAACAGACGCGCGGCAACGCCGGCTGCGCCGGCGGTGGTATCGAATGCCATCGACAGCTTGCCACGGTTGGCCT
>Ga0066903_100006798_pt1 | contig 10242 bp, 9 predicted proteins | sample PanSoiMetaGPlot1_FD_67491 | JGI IMG/M metagenome (GOLD analysis project Ga0066903, IMG submission 67491) | Tropical forest soil microbial communities from Panama analyzed to predict greenhouse gas emissions - Panama Soil - Plot 1 (version 2) | ecosystem: Environmental > Terrestrial > Soil >... | reverse complement strand
CTCGTGTGCGCAACGCGCACCCAGCGATGGGCATTCTTGACACGTCTTGTGGCCTGGGAGACTGTCACAAACAACCGGCACAAGGCAAATGTGCGCGCTGCGCACACACCAACGAACAACGCCTGTTGGAGGAAACCGCGTCGGCATGATCGAGCAACGCCTTTACGATGTGCTCGCCGCCGCCTTTGCGGCAGAAGGCGTGGATACGCATTTTACGCTGCTCGGCGACGGCAACATGCACTGGGCGACAGTCCTGGCCGAACGGCACGGCGTACGCACCATTCATGCCCGCCACGAGCATTGTGCCTGTGAGATGGCGAGCGCCTACGCTCATGTCACTGGCCGCGTCGGCGTGGCGTCGGTCACCCACGGCCCGGGCGTCACGCAGATCATGACTGCGCTGACGACTGCAGCGCGGGGCGATATTCCGCTGATCGTTTTTGCCAGCGAAGCGCCCACCACGGCGGCGTGGACGATCCAACAGATCGATCAGGCTCCGCTCGTTCGCGCCTGCGGCGTCGAGTACATCCAGATCCAGAGCGTCAACCACGCGCTCGATCGGGTGCGTGAGGCCTTCTGCGTCGCGCAATACGAGCGCCGGCCGGTCGTTCTCGGTGTGTCAGACGATCTGCAGCGCGTCCGTATCCACAACATTTCGCGCTACGTACCGTCGTCAACCTTCATTCCGCGTAATCCTCCCTGCCCTCCCGACGACGAATCGGTGCGTGCAATAGCGGAGCTGATCGCATCCGCGGAGCGGCCCATCATCCTGGCGGGACGCGGTGTGATGTTGGCCGAAGCCAGGGCCGAGGTGTTTGAGCTCGCCAAACGCAGTGGTGCACTGCTCGCCACGACGCTTCCGGCGCGAGGGCTGTTCGACGGCGATGCCTATTCAATCGGAATTGGTGGCGGCTGGTCGAGTGACCTGGCGACGGAGCTGTTTGCCAAGGCCGACCTCGTGATCGCAATTGGCGCGAGCTTGACCGGCTTTACGACTCATTCTGGCAGGCTCTACCCTCATGCACAGGTCATCCAGATCGATGCGAATCCACGCGCTGTGCGTCACAATCGCGCAGTCGCCCACTTTCATTTACGCGCCGACGCACGGCTTGGCGTTGCCGCCATCAATAAGAGTATGGAGAGGTCGACGCCAGCCAAGGTTGGCTACCGGACGCAGGAGGTAGCAAGCCGGCTGAGATCCGCACTGTCGATACCCGACAAGCTCCCCGATGGCACGATCGATCCGCGGCGCGCCGTGCAGGAAATCAATCGCGTCGTCCCGAAGGACTGGTTTCTGGTCGGTGGCAGCGGCCACTGTGCCCATTTCACCGCAACCAACACCCAGGGCCGCCCGCCCGAATTGTACGCCAGCATTCGGCACTTCGGTGCCATCGGCTCTGGGCTGTCACATGCCATCGGCATCGCGGTGGCGCGAAACGATCGCAAGGTTATGCTCATAGACGGCGACGGCAGCCTGATCATGCATGTCCAGGAACTGGAGACGATTGCACGGCACAACATTCAGATGTTGATCGTCGCGTTGAACGACGGCGCCTACGGATCAGAGGTCCACAAGTTGCGCATGGATGGTGTTTCAGACCGGCAGGTGCGGTTCGGACGTCCCGACTTTGCCAGCATTGCACAAGGCTTCTCGCTCAGGGGGGCACGGATCGCGGATCTCAATGAGATCGGCGCACGCTTCCAGGAACATTTGCGCGGTACGCAGACGGAGATCTGGGACATCCCGATATCCGGCGATATCCTCTCGACACCATTCGAGCGCGAAGCGAGGGAGAAGCAACAATCGTCCCTCAAGACGCCGGTGTAGCGAGGACAGGTTTGTGCCGCGGCGGTTGATCAAAACGATCGAGCTGGCAGTTCTCGCTCTGCTCATGCAAGCGAGCTTGGCGACCTTGGCTGCTGCACAATCCGCAGGAGCCTATCCGGCCGAGCCGATTCGGATCGTCGTCCCGTTTGGGCCCGCGAGCGGGCCGGACTTTGCAATTCGAGCCCTGCAGCCCCCTCTTGCTGACATTCTCAAACAGTCGGTTCGGGTGGAGAACCGACCAGGCGCCAACAGCATCATCGGCACACGTGCGGTTGCGAGCGCGGCCCCGGATGGCTACACGCTCCTTGGCGCCAGCACTGGTTTTTCCACTATCGAAAGCACCACGTCTCAGCCTGGCTTCAGCCCCATGCGAGATTTCAAACCGGTCGGCTTCAGCGCGCGCAGCGCTGGCTACGTTCTGGTGGTGAGTACGAAATCGCCCTACGCAACGATGCAGGATTTGATCGCTGCAGGGAAGAGATCGGCGGTTTTCTATGGATCGCCCGGAATCGGAAACACCCTTCATCTTGTTGCAGCATTCTTTGCAGAGAAGACAGGTGCGACCACCAAGCACGTGCCCTATCCGGGAGTTGCCGACGCGGTCCTCGCCACGGCTCGCGGCGAGGTCGATTTCACTTTTGCAACACTCGCTGCCGTGATCGGCCAAGTGCAGAGCGGCGACTTGAGGGCAATCGGCTATGCGGGCTCGACACCCCTCGCGGAGCTGCCTTCAGCACCGCTGATCTCAAGTCTCGTACCGGGCTTCCGGCTTGCCGAGCCGTGGGCTGGCCTGCTTGCGCCAGCCAGAACGCCGGACTTCGCCATCATGATTCTCAACAACGCACTCAAGCGGGCGAGCGAGAGTCCCAAGTATAAGACAGCGCTGCAGGCCGGCGGATACACGCCCGCCTCAAATTCGCCGGAGGAATTCCGAGCATTCCTGGAGCAAAACATTTCGGATTGGAAGCAGGCTGCCCAAGCGGCCGGAATCACACCCAACTAGCCCGGCGCCCGCAAAACCAGCCGTCGCTGTTACGCTGCCACCCAATACGGGAGCGAAGTTCTCGAAAAGAAGGTAAGCGCGTCAATGTCCGACTTTCGCCCGTTCGTTCCGCCGTTGGGAAAAGCCCGCTACTTCGGGCTGACGCATAGTCAGGTTCTTGAATCGCTGCCCCCACACCGCTTGGAGGGATGGAGGACTCGGCTCGATTCACTGTGCGCCGCACCATTCCGTGGCATCACCACCGACGGCCGGGTCGTGCCGGACTTGTTTGTGCTGCGAGACGAGGGAGCGCCGACGGCAGGCATTCTGGCGGCGGTCGCCACGTTATTCGGCCGCCTGACGCCGGAGCAACTGCAGGCCATCAAGCATCCCACAGACTCAATTGCCCGGCGCCAATGGGTGAATGAGGTTCCGCGCTATGAGAGGCACGGCATCTGGCTGGACGAGATGTCCCAGATGGTCCGTGACGCCGCCATGGGCGTGCTGCGCGCAAGCCTCAGCGCTGCGGGTTACGAGAAGTCGCGCAATCTAATGAAGCTCAACGGGTTTCTTGGCGGGCTTGTAGGGGCGCCTATCGCGCTCGGCGAGTTCTGCTATCAAATGCACTTCTTTGGCGAGCCATCGCTGGCCGAACCGTGGGGATGGCAACTATACGGCCATCATCTCTGCCTAACCTGCTTTGTCGTCGGCACACAGATGACGCTCACACCCACCTTCATGGGAGCGGAGCCTCGATATGCCGACAGCGGCCCCCATGCAGGCCTTTGCATGTTCGACGACGAGGAGCGCATCGGGCTGGAGCTCGTTCGCGGCCTCTCCACGGCTCAACAGCGCAAGGCCATCGTTTACGACACGACCATTGCCAACGGACTGCCGCCAGGCCGCCACCAAGGCGCGGATGGCATGAGCTTCGGCGGTGCGTTCAAGGACAACAACATCATCCCCTATGAAGGGATTGCCGGATCGGAACTCCATTCCCGGCAACGACAAATCCTTCTCGATCTGACCAAACGATATCTTTCGACGCTGCCCCCCGGTCCATTGCATGCCCGAATGACCGACGTGGAGAGGCACATCGCGCAGACCCATTTCTGTTGGGCCGGTGGGCTCGACGAGGAAAGCGCGTTCTATTATCGGATCCAGAACCCGGTGGTGATGATCGAGTTCGACCATCACAAGGGCGTGCTACTCAACAACGAGACGCCCCAGCGCTTTCACGTCCACACTATCGTGCGCACACCCAATGGCAACGACTACGGAATGGACCTGTTGCGACTACATTATGAGACAGCGCCGCACCACCGGGAGCAATCAAGCGATGCTCATGGCGGCCACCCCTAAATCCACAACATGCTTCTCCTTGAACGGCTACCTTCGGCAGAGCAGGTAACCGACGAAGTCACCCTTCCCGGTCATGAAGCGCCGGTCGAGGAATTCCGGGTGTTCCTGGAGCAGAACATTCGGATTGGGGCAGGCCCCCAGGTGGGCGGAATTACACCCGTTTCCCGCGCCAGCAAAGCGCCTGTAAGTGCTCGCGGGTTACACAATCACGACACAAGTGACGCAACCTTGCGTCCCCGGCCCACAGGAGCCGTCCCGATTGCTTTCGGTGCCTGCAGATATCCAAGCACAAAGTCGATGACCGTTCGCCGTCGCCGCTCGAGATTGGCGCGCGTCATCATCTCGCGTTCGAAGATGACACCAAAGGTGTGCTGATTCGAAAAATACATGATGCACAACGCGCACATCGAAACGTAAAAATCGATCGGCTCAACGTCCGCCCGAAACTGGCCGCTGCGCTGGCCTCGTTTGAGAATGCGGGTGATGAGATCGGTCAAGGTCGCTCTGAACATGGCGAGCTTTTTCGACTTTCGAAGATGGCGGGCCTTGTAAAAATTCTCCATCGACAAAGAACGAAACGAATTGTGGGTTTTCCAGGTAGTAGTCGATCTTAAGATTGATGATTGCTTCAATGGCGACAGCTGGATCGAGATCCTCGATTTTGATCTCACGCTCGCGAGCGACGAGATTTTCGAATACGGCCTCCAAGGCGGACAGATACAGACCTTCCTTGCTGCCGTAGTAGTAGATCATGCGTCATTCGCATGGACGCGGCCACGGCGAAGCCCGTGATTGCCTACCCGCGCGATTGCCAGGTTTGCTACCTGTGTGAGGATGATTGCCCCACGAACAGCATCAGCCTGAGCCACGACATCAGCAATTCGCGCCGCTACAGTACTTATGATGAATTCGGGCTGAAAGTGTAGTCTGCTCACTCCGCCTCGTTCGGGGACCTGCTTGGCTACGCCACCGGGGCAGAAAGCTGATGAGGCTTCATTCCCTCCTGCGAAGTTCCATATCTTGCCACAGGCGATCTCGTAGCCTTCAATAGCCTGATAACGCGATCTAGAAAAACGCGAGGAGACGACCATGAAACACAAATATGGTGGATCCCGCCGTGCCTTTCTTGTCAGCACGGTGGCTGGCGCGGCCGGGGCCGTCGCTACGGGAACCGGCCTCGCACAGGAATCCCAGAAACCAGAAGAGCCCGCTGCAGCGCACGCGCACGATGCCGTCGGCAAGCTCGGGGCATTCCTGAATCAGGACGACTCCGCCACGATCGACGCTTTCACAGAACGACTCATGCCCGGTGCACCCGGGCAGCCGGGCGCACGCGATGCGGGAGTCCTCAATTACATCGACCTCGCACTCGCAGGAGCCTATGCGGACCTGCGGGACTTCTATCGGCGTGGCTGCGCGGCACTCGAAGAGCATTGCCGCAAGGCCTACAGCAAGTCCTTTGCCCAGCTCACTGCTGCACAGCAGGATTCAGTGATCACCGCGATGATCGAAGGCAAGGTCCAAAGCTTCACTTGGCCGACGTCGCAAGCGTTCTTCAACACGCTGCGCACGCACACTATGGAGGGAATGTTCGCGGACCCGGTTTACGGCGGCAACAAGGACTTCGCGGGGTGGCGGCTTGTGGGATTCCCCGGCGCGCAGCCCGTGTTCACGGAGGCAGACATGGCAAGCCGCGAGGCCTTCACGCGCGGGCCCATCCTTGGGCTGCAGGCCCAAACGCGGAGGTCTTGAGCCATGGCAACCGAGAAAGCAGATGTTGTGATCGTTGGGGTTGGCGGGACCGGCGGAATTTTTGCTGCTGAGCTCAGCAAAGCTGGCATGAAGGTGATCGGGCTGGAACGTGGTCCCCGCCACAAGACTGCAGATTTCGCGGGCCAGGACGAGTTGCGATATTTTCAGCGACAGGACCTGCGACCAAATCCGAAGCGTCAGCCTGTCACGTGGCGGCCGAATGCAAAGACCCGCGCAGTGCCGATGGCGCCACTCAACTATGGCAACCAGGTCGGCGGCGGCACGGTTCACTATGGGGCCGTCTCGTGGCGATTCCATGAAAGCGATTTCTGTGTGCGGTCGCAGACGATCGAGCGCTATGGCGCGTCAGTGATTCCCGAAGACTGTTCAGTGATCGACTGGCCGCTGAGCTATGCTGAGCTTGAGCCCTTCTATGATCGCGCTGAATACGATCTTGGCGTTTCCGGCAAGGCCGGCAACCTGCAAGGACGCAAGATCGAGGGCGGCAACATCTTCGAGGCACCTCGCCAGCGCGAGTTTCCAATGCCCCCTCTATTCGTGGACAACTCCGCCCGCATTTTCGAAGAGGGCACCAAGAAACTCGGTTATCACCCATTCCCAACGCCGCGCGCGATTCTTTCAGAGCCGTACAGGGGCCGCCCAGGCTGCGCCTACTGCGGCTTCTGCTCCACACATGGCTGCCACGTTGGAGCAAAGTCCTCGGTGCTGGTGACCAAGATTCCAGAGGCTGATGCCACGGGCAATTTCAAGCTCATCACTGGCGCCATGTGCTATCGCATTCACAGCGACGACAGTGGCCGAGTGAACGGTGTCTCGTACTATGGCCCCGACAACTCCGATAACACGATTGAAGCCGAGATCGTGATCTTGTCCCCGTTCATTTACGATGTTGTCCGTCTTTTGTTGCTCTCAAAGACCAACAAGTTTCCGGATGGACTTGCCAATTCGAGCGGCCATCTCGGTCGGCACATCATGACTCACATCGGTGGCCGGGTGTTCGTCGCCTTCGATGATCGATACGTCAACATGTTCATGGGGCCGACGGCACAGAAGCATACGATCGACGACCTGAACGGCGACAACTTCGATCATAGCGGTTTGGGCTTCATCCTTGGTGCGCAAATCTCTGTGCAGGGTCCCGGGTTCGATGCAGGTCCGATCGCCGCTTCGGTCGGCATGCCGCCGCCACCTGGAGTACCGAATTGGGGCGCACCTTATCGTCAGTTCCTCTCGAAGTACTTCGCGCGCCATGCCGCACTCAATGCACAGACCGACAATCTGCCCTTTGCTGATCAGATGATCGACCTTGATCCCGACGTGCGCGACGCATGGGGCCTTCCGGCACCACGCCTGACCTACGATTGGCGGCGCCCAAGCGAACGGGCGCGAGTCGAGTACATGCTGCGAAAAGTTGAGGAGATCGGGCGCTCAATGGGCGCCTCGCATGTATGGCGTGCGAACGAACGTCCGGGCTCGCCGGGAGGACACCATCAGGGTGGCGCTCGCATGGGGGGCGATCCGAAGAACTCGGTCGTCAACCGCTATGGCCAAAGCTGGGATATCCACAATCTGTTCATTGCGGGCGGCTCAATCCACCCCACCATTAGTGGCTTCAACCCCACACTCACAATGCAGGCCCTCGCCTACATGACTGCCGATGCGATCGTGAATCGGTACAAAAAGAGCCCTGGGCCCCTTGTGTAGCCTCTGCCACACACCCTGCAATTGGCCTTCAGAGTCGAACAGTCCCGGCCCTGCCGCTCATCCGGGACGGACGCTTGCGCGCGCTGGCCATTACCGCGCCCAAGCGATCAATTTTGGCGCCCGAGCTGCCGACGCTCGACGAAGCCGGGCTGACGGGATTCGACAGTGCCGGTTGGACCGCCGCCATCGCGCCGGCGGCGGTGCAGACTTCGCGCAGGATCAAACCACTTGTTGCCCCGGGTTCAAGTTCGGCTCACCAGGTTAGGAGCTAGCGGCCACGGCAGACATTCTGCCAGTCCGCGTCCCATCACAAACTCCAAATCCTCTTTTGAAAGGAAATCCATCTCCTCAGTGAACATTGTAATGGCCTGCCGATAGGTGCACTTCGTGCGGCTGAGCATTGCTGATAAGTCTGTTCCCCAGAAACACCGGCGAGGGCCGAACGCCTCGATAAGCCGCTGTAGATGAAGATGGATGTTCCGGTATGGATAGCTCTCAGAACTGCAGGAGGGCGTCGACGTGAGCTTCACAAAGACATTAGGATACTTGGCAAGCCCGATCGTCTGGGAAAGGCCAGGACCAAGCTTTTCGTCCTTCATCCCCTTTTGCCTGCCCATATGGTCCAGGATCAGGCGAAGGCTTGGATAACGCTGTGCGACTTGGCCCACATCCTTATGAATTGAAGGCGCATTCATCATCACCGGGATGTTCATTTTCTCGGCGACGGGCCAGAACCAATCCGCCGTCCCATCCCTGATCCAGCTCTCGTCATACTCGTGATGGAACGTTAGGCGCACGCCTAGCATACCCGGTTGGCGCAGGAGATTTTCGAGAGCTTTGCGGCCTTCCGGCTTGTTCAGCGGGATAGGACTCATGACTGCAAACTGCTCTGGATACTTGGCCGCAGCCTCAAGCGAATATTCGGGATAGGAACCAGCAAACGAAGGCGGCACAAGAATCGCGCGATCCACACCCGCCTCTTTCATTCGGACCCGAAGGTCCTCATAGCTCATCGGATCCTTGAGGTGGGCCTTGGCGATGTTCCAGGGCTTTTCTGGCGTCGGGGCCTGCCAAACGTGAAGTCCCGAATCTGTAATGATCATCGCGCTATTCCTCTAGGCTTGCCATGGACTGCTGCGTGGGCCGTTAAAATTAAGGTCTATTCGGACCGATCGATGATGACGCGATTGACGGTTTCAATCAGCTCGTCTGGCGCCTCGAACGCGATGTCATGGCGAGAATCAATCGTTTCAACTCGAATTTTAGAAAAGTCGCGCGCTATCCGGGCATAATGCTCGGGCTTGTTCCGATCGGATCGTTTGCCCCGGATGAAGGTGACCGGACAAGTGATCTCCCCAAGCGCATCCCAGGAATCGACGTTGGTATATTTGGGCAGCAACGCGCCTGGAGCTTGAGACTGGGTATTTTTCTGATCGGGATCTCGCATCAGGACGAATCCACCGTCCACTTCCCTCAAGGCAAGTTCGGCACGCTTGCGATCCAACGAAAAGCGTGGCGGGTTTTCCTTCTTGGCGAGATGAGCCATCGCCTGCTCGACTGTCTTGAAAACCTTTGGAGCGTTTCCAACAGAGACGTTGTGGTTCCCGGGATTGCCCTTGCCCATTGCTGTATCCACAACGATGAGTTGGGAAAGATGCTGCGGAAAATACGCCGCGAAGAAAATTCCGAGTCGACCTGACATGGAATGCCCCATGATCGCGGGCCGCTCAAAACCAAAATGGGCAGATACGTTTATAATGTCGCTAAAGAGCGCATCCATCGAATAGTCCTTATATTCGCTCCACCCCGAGAGACCGAAGCCTCGGTGATCAAAAACAACGACCTGGCGGTCCTGAGCCAGTCCGGAAGCAACCCCGATCCAGTCGTAGGAATCGAAGTAGTTGCTTCCATGCAGGATTATGATGGGCGTCTTTTCGCTCGGGCTCTCCGGCCCAAAGGCACGGTAGAATAGCGCAACATCTCCCGATTGAATTTTTCCTGTTCGATGCAATGACGCGTCCATGGCAGGTGCCCCTTCTTGTCATTCAGTATTACCGTGGGATCTTCGATTTGACGTCTGTAACCCGTTCCGCCCCCATATGAAAGGTTTACCAGCGTGGCACCCACGAGGGCGTGATCAATGCTGATCTTTTAGCCTAAGGGTAGCCCGAGACGAGTCCCTGCCTCGGTACGAGGATATTTGATCCAAAGATGATCCGGCTTCGGCCAAATGAGCCATAAGATTGCTTGCATTCCGCTCGACTTCCCCTGCACAGCAAGCGTGTGTGGCGCCGAAAGGAGCCACCCGTGGATGCGAATGCCCTTGATATGACGACTAAGACCTATCTTACCGATGTGCGGGCTAAGCTCGAGAGGGGGCTTAGGATTGCTGAGGCGGCCGACATCTGCGCGGGTTCTAGGAGAATCCGAAAAGGCATGGAAATCGCCCTTAGCCTCGAACCAATTGTTTACGAGCTGGACACGCACAACATGCAGGGTGCGCAGCTGCTCATCAATCAGTTAAGAGCAAAGAGCGTTGTTCCTCCGTAGGGGCTTGCGCAATGCGTTCGTGATCAATCTCAATTGGGCGTTA
>Ga0066903_100006797_pt1 | contig 10243 bp, 12 predicted proteins | sample PanSoiMetaGPlot1_FD_67491 | JGI IMG/M metagenome (GOLD analysis project Ga0066903, IMG submission 67491) | Tropical forest soil microbial communities from Panama analyzed to predict greenhouse gas emissions - Panama Soil - Plot 1 (version 2) | ecosystem: Environmental > Terrestrial > Soil >... | reverse complement strand
GGAACTCGTCGTGGCCTATTGGGGGCGGCCGCTGCGCAACAAGGTCGCGCGGGCGCGGCTCTGGGGCTTGATGTCGAAGTACGGCTGGACGCTGTGGGGATCGATCCAGGACGGCATCTCCACCATCGACTTCGACTTCTGGGGCTGGGCGATGGAGAAGTACGAGCGGGCCGTGGAAGAGCTCGACGGCCCGCAGTTCGAGCAGCTGCTCGCCGACGTGCAGCGCGACGACTAGTCTCGCCATGCCGGTCGCCGCGGTCATCTTCGACTTCAACGGGACGCTGTCCGACGACGAGCCCGTCCTCTGCGAGATCTTCATGCACCTGTTCGCGGAGCACGGGCGGCCGATGTCCGCGCAGGAGTACTTCGACCGGCTGGCCGGCCTGTCGGACCCCGAGATCGTGACGACCTGGCTCGGGGACGATCACCCCGATGTGCGGGCGGTGATCGCGGAGCGGGAGACGTTGTATCGCGCCAGGGTCGCCGATGGATCCACCATCCACGAGCACGTTCGCGAGGCCGTGCATTACGCCGCCGGGCGGGTGCCGCTCGCGATCTGCTCGGGTGCCGCCCGCGCCGAGATCGAGCCCGTGCTCGAGTCCTCGGGCCTCGCGGGCTCCTTCCGCGCGATCGTGAGCTCGGACGACGTCGCCCACGGCAAGCCCCACCCCGAGGGCTACGTCAAGACGCTCGGGCTTCTGGAAGCCGAGCCGGCCGAGGCGATTGTCTTCGAGGACACGGAGGCCGGAGTGGCGTCGGCTCGGGCGGCCGGCGTCGGTTGCGTTCTCGCGATGCGCACCACGCTCGAACCGCACCGACTCGCGCAGGCGGACGAGCTGCTCGACCGGATCGACCTCGACGCGATGCGGCGTTATCTCGGCTAGCCCACCGTCTAGGCTCCGCGCATGGCGATGAAGTACGAGAGGCTGACGACACCGCTCGTGCGAGACGGGGAGCAGCTGCGGGCTGCGAGCTGGGACGAGGCGCTCGACCGGGCCGCGTCCGGCTTCCGCAGGGCGCTGGACGAAGGCGCGTCGACCGGCGTCTTCAGCTGCTCCAAGGCGACCAACGAGCTGAACTTCGCCACGCAGAAGTTCGCCCGCGTCGCGCTCGGCACGAACAACGTCGACAGCTGCAATCGAACCTGACACGCTCCTAGCGTCGTCGGTCTGGCGACGGTGTTCGGTGCGGGCGGAGGGACGAGCTCCTACGAGGAGACCCGCAGCGCGGACCTGATCGTGCTCTGGGGCTCGAACGCGCGCGAGGCGCACCCGATCTTCTTCCATCACGTCCTCAAGGCCGTCAACGACGGCGCGCGTCTCATGGTCGTCGACCCTCGCCGCACGCCCTCCGCCCAGTGGGCCGACCTCTGGCTCGGGCTCGACGTCGGGACGGACATTCCGCTGGCCAACGCGGTCGGGCGCGAGATCATCGAGGCTGGGCTCGTCGACACGGAGTTCGTGGACCGGGCGACGAGCGGCTTCGAGGCCTACCGCTATTCGGTCGAGCCGTGGACGCTCGAGGAGGGAGAGCGCGTCACCGGCGTTCCGGGCGAGGCGATCCGCGAGCTCGCGCACGCGTACGGAGAGGCCGAGCAGGCTCAGCTCTGCTGGACGCTCGGGATCACCGAGCACCACAACGCCGTCGACAACGTGTTCGCGCTGATCAACCTCGCGCTGCTGACCGGCAAGGTCGGCAAGTGGGGCTCGGGCCTGCAGCCGCTGCGTGGACAGAACAACGTGCAGGGCGGGGGAGACATGGGCGCGATTCCGAACAAGCTGCCCGGCTTCCAGGAGATCCTCGACGACGACATTCGCGGGAAGTTCGAAGCTGCGTGGGGTTCGGCCATCCCCCGGCAGCACGGGCTCCACCTGACCGGGATGTTCGAGGCGATGGAGGAGGGCGATTTCCGTGCCGCCTACGTCGTCGGCGAGAACCCGGCGCAGGGCGAGGCCGACCAGCAGCGCGCCGAGCGGCTGCTGCGCGGGCTCGACCACCTCGTCGTCCAGGACCTCTTCCTCACGCGAACGGCGCAGCTCGCCGACGTCGTCCTGCCCGCCGCCGCGACCCTCGGGGAGGCGGAGGGCACCGTCACCTCGAGCGAGCGGCGCGTCCAGCGTGTGCGCAAGGCATACGACCCGCCCGGGGAGTCACGCGACGACATCGAGATCGTCTACGACCTCGCGCGGCGGCTCGGTCACGATCTCGGCTCGCCGCGTGCCGAGGACGTCTGGGACGAGCTTCGCTCGCTTTCCCCTATGCACGCAGGCATGAGCTATGCGCGGCTCGACGCCCTCGGCGGGATCCAGTGGCCGTGCTGGGACGAGGAGCACCCGGGCTCGCTGTTCATCCACGACCGGCTGTGGGCCGACGTGGTCGAGGAGCGCGCGCCCTTCCAGCCCGTCGAGCACGACCCCCCGGTGGACACCCTCGACGACGATTTTCCGCTGCGACTGACGACCGGCCGGCGGCTCGAGTCCTTCAACACCGGCGTCCAGACGGGCGGCTACGAGTCGCCGCTGCACGTCGGCGGGGAGGCGATCCTGCTCGCGCCGGAGGACGGCGAGCGCTTCGGCATAGCGGACGGCGAGCGGGTGAGGGTCGTCTCGCGGCGCGGTTCGATCGAGGCCCCCGCGCGCTACGACTCGACGCTGCGGCCCGGTCTCGCGTTCATGAACCTCCACTTCCCCGACGAGGTCGCGACGAACGTGCTCACGATCGACGCGACCGATCCGAAGTCGGGCACGGCCGAGTTCAAGGCGACCGCGGTTCGCCTGGAGGCCGTCTAGGTGGACCTGAAGCTGCTCGACGCCGAGCCGACCGACGCCGAGCGCGAGGCGATCGACGCCGTCGTCGGCGAGGAGGCTTCGAACGGGAACCGCGTCGCGCGCCGGGACCGGACGCGCCGCCATCTCCTGCTGCCGGCTCTCCGGGCCGCGCAACGGCGCGTGGGCTGGGTCACCCCGGGTGCGCTCGGATACACGTCGCGCCGCCTCGATGTGCCCCCCGCCGACGCCTACGGCGTCGCGACGTTCTACGCGCTGCTCGCGCTCGAGGAGCGTCCGCCGGAGGTGCTGCACGTCTGCACGGACCTCTCCTGCCGGCTCGCCGGAGCAGAGGTTCCCGCGGGCGCGCTCCCCTCGCCCTGCCTCGGTCTGTGCGAGCGGGCGCCGGCTTCGCTGCAGACGGTGGCCGGACCGGAGCCTCGCGAGGAGCAGATCCCGGCCGAGGAGCCGCCGCTTCCGCAAAGCTCGGGCTTGAAGCTGCTCCGCCGCATCGCAGCGGGTCTCGACCCGACGTCGCTCGAGGCGTACGGCGGGTTCCGCGCGCTCGACCGCGCCCGCGAGCTCGGACCGGAGCGCGTGATCGAGCTCGTGAAGGCCTCGCCGCTGCTCGGTCGAGGCGGTGCGGCCTTCCCGACCGGCACGAAGTGGGAGGCGGTCGCACGACAGCCTGCGACGCCGCACTACCTCGTCTGCAACGCCGACGAGTCGGAGCCCGGCACGTTCAAGGACAGGATCCTCATGGAGCGCGACCCGTTCGCGCTCGTCGAGTCCATCGGCATCGCGGCCTTCGCGACGGGCTGCGAGCGCGCGTACATCTATGTCCGCGCGGAGTACCCGCTTGCTCACGAGCGCTTGCAGAACGCGATCGACCGGTCGGATGTCGGCGTCGAGATCGAGCTTCGCATCGGCGCGGGCGCGTACGTATGCGGCGAGGAGACCGCGCTCTTCCAGTCGATCGAGGGCTACCGCGGCGAACCGCGCAACAAGCCGCCCTTCCCGGTCGAGGTCGGCCTCTACGGCAAGCCGACGGTCGTGAACAACGTCGAGACGCTCCTCAACGTGCCGGAGATCCTTCTCGGTGGAGACCCGCGCGACACGCGTCTCTTCTGCGTCTCGGGCCACGTCGAGCGGCCGGGACTGTACGAACTCGAGCTCGGCACGCCGCTTTCCGAGCTGCTCGAGCTCGCCGGGGCCGAGCCGCCGAAGGCGGTCCTGCTCGGCGGTGCGGCCGGTTCGTTCCTGCGGCCCGACCAGCTCGGTCTGCCGCTTTCCTTCGAGGGCGCCCGCGATGCCGGCGCCACGCTCGGCTCGGGCGTCGTGATCGTGTTCGGCGAGCGGGCGGACCTCGTCGACGCCGTCCTCCGCATCGCCGAGTTCTTCCGAGACGAGTCGTGCGGCCAGTGCGTCCCCTGCCGCATCGGGACGGTGCGCCAGGAGGAAGCGCTGCATCGGCTCGCCTCCGGCAAGACGAACGGGGACGAGGTCGCCGCTCTCGCCGACCTGACACAGGTGATGCGCGACGCGTCGATCTGCGGGCTCGGACAGACGGCCGCGAACGCCGTCGAGTCGGCGATGATGAACCTCGGAGTGCTCGTCCCGTGAGCGTCGTACCGATCTCTGCCCCAAAGCGCGTTGTCGAGCTGACGGTCGACGGCCATACCGTGCGCGTGACGGAGGGCTCGACGATCCTCGATGCGTGCCGGCGGGTCGGAATCGACACTCCGACGCTCTGCTACGGCGACACGCTCACCCCCGTGAACGTGTGCCGCGTCTGCGTGGTCGAGCTCGAGAACGCGCGAACGCTCGTCCCGGCGTGCTCGCGCAAGGTGGAGGACGGGATGGTCGTGCAAACCGACTCCGAGCGGGTGCGCACGAGCCGGCGGCTGGTGCTCGAGCTGCTCGGTTCGGCCGCCGACCTTTCGACCGCTCCCGAGGCGCTCGCGTACATCGAGCGGTACGAGGCCGAGCCGCAGCGCTTCGGGCCCGACTCGCTCACGGTCGCGCAGGCGGTGAAGGTCGACAACGACCTCTACGTCCGCGACTACTCGAAGTGCATCCTCTGTTACAAGTGCGTCGAGGCCTGCGGCGTCGACCACCAGAACACATTCGCCATCACAGTGGCCGGTCGCGGCTTTGGCGCCCATATCTCGACCGAGCTCGACGTGCCGCTGCCGGAGTCGGCGTGCGTCTACTGCGGCAACTGCGTCGCCGTCTGCCCGACGGGCGCGCTGATGGCGAAGAGCGAGCACGACCTCCGTGCCTCCGGCGAGTGGGACGAGTCGCGCCAGACGCAGGTTGACACGATCTGCCCCTACTGCGGCGTCGGCTGCAACCTCACCCTCCACGTGCAGGACGACGCGATCGTCAAAGTGAGCTCGCCCGACGACCACGACGTCACCCGCGGCAACCTCTGCATCAAGGGCCGCTTCGGCTACCGCTACGTGCAGAACCGCGAGCCGGCGTGACCGTCGAGCTCGGCTCCCTCGCTGAGCTCGAGGCGGCGCTCGCGAGGGAGGAGTTCGACGTCGCTCGGGTATTCATCGGGTACGCCGCCTGCGCGCCGTCGGCGCCCGAGCCGTGCCGGCTTCCCAAAGTGGCGTACTCGCTCGACCGGCCCGCCTCGTCCTCCGGCTCCTTCCGGACCGGGGAGTGGCGGACGACCTGGAGCCCCGCCGCGTACGCCGCCGCGATCGGAACCGTGCGGGAGGCGATCCACGAGGGCGACGTCTACCAGGTGAACCTCGTCCAGCACCTCTGGGCGGACTTCAGTGGAGATCCCCTTGCACTGGCGACGGCGCTCGCTGCGCTGAGACCTCTCGAGGGCGCCGCGCTACAGGGCGACGGCTGGACCATCGTTTCCGCCTCGCCCGAGCTGCTGCTCCAGAAGCGCGGGCGGATCGTCCGCACCGCGCCGATCAAGGGAACTCGCCCGGCGGGGGTTCCGATCCTGTCGGACAAGGACACGGCCGAGCATGTGATGATCGTCGACCTCGAGCGCAACGACCTCTCCCGCGTGTGCGTCCCGGGCAGCGTCCGCTGGCCGGAGCTCCTCGTCGAGCGCCAGCTCGCCGGCGTGACGCACCTGGTGGCCAATGTCGAGGGCGAGCTGCGGCCGGACGTGACGCTGACCGAGCTGCTCGCCGCGGTCCTGCCCGGAGGCTCCGTCACCGGGTGTCCAAAAAGCAGCGCGCTCGAGCTGATCGCCGGGCTCGAGCCTGTCGGACGGGGCGCGTCGATGGGCGCGCTCGGCCGTGTGTACGCGAACGGCGATCTCGATCTCGCCCTCACAATCCGCACCTTCGCGGTCGTCGACGGCGAGATCCACCTCTGGGTGGGGGGCGGCATCGTCTGGGATTCGGAGGCCGACGACGAGATCGAGGAGTCGTGGGTGAAGGCTCGGCCGCTGCTGGCTCTCGCCTGATGGACGTGCGCGCAGTTGCCGTCGCGGGACGCGGTCTGGTCGATCCGCGCGAGCCGGTCTTCGCCGCGGACGACGAGGCACTGCTGCGCGGGCGCTCGGTGTTCGAGACGGCCCGCGTCTACGGCGGCCGCCCGTTCCGGCTCGACGAGCACCTCGCGCGCTTCGCAGTCTCGGCGGAGCGGCTCGGCCTGCCGGGGCCGGACTCCACCGCATGCAGGGAGCTCGCCGAGCTCGTGATCGGCGCCTGCGCGGAGAAGGATCTCGCACTCCGGCTCTACTGGACGGGGCGGACGCTCGTCGTCACCGCCGGCTCGATCGACCCCCAGCTCGAGACACAGCGGGCCCGCGGCCTGCGGCTCGCCGTCGTCCACTGGGCGACCGGCGCTCTCGCAAGCGCGAAGTCGATGAGCTACGCCGAGAACATGGGCGCGCAGGACGCCGCGATCGCCGGCGGGGCCGACGACGCGCTGCTCGTCGCCCACGACGGGATCGTGCTCGAAGCGCCGACGGCGAACGTCTTCTGGCGCGAGGGAGACAGCCTCGTCACACCCGCGCTCCAGCAGCCGATCCTCGCCGGGGTCACGCGGGCGCTCATGCTGGAGATCGCGGAGCAGCAGACGGTCGAGGGTGTGTTCCCGCTGGCCCGGCTTCTCGAAGCCGACGAGGTGTTCCTCTGCTCGTCGATCCGCGAGGTGATGCCGGTCGCCTCTGTCGACGACAAGGTCTTCGCCCTCGGCCCGGCCGCCCACGACCTGCAGCACGCGTTGCGCCGGTTGGCCGCCGCATGAGGATTCGCGACCTCAACTGGATGCAGGTCGAGGAGTACCTGACGCGGGACGACCGGATCGTCCTTCCGGTCGGCTCGACCGAGCAGCATGCCTACCTGTCGCTCGAGACCGACAACATCCTCGCCGAGCGTGCGTCCGTCGAGGCGGCCGAGCCGCTCGGGATACCCGTGCTGCCCGTGGTCCCGTACGGAGTGACCGGCTTCACGGCGTACCCCGGAAGCCCGACGCTGCGGCAGTCCACGCTCCAGGCAGTCCTCTCGGATGTCGTGGATGCGCTGCTCGGCCAGGGGTTCGCTCGGATCCTCGTCGTGAACGGTCACGGTGGAAACACCGAGCCGGGCAGGGAGTGGGCGCAGAATCGCGCCTCCGGATCGGTCATCTGGCACGAACTCTGGGAGGGGCGGCCGGACGAGATTGCCGCCGCCATCGACCCCGACTACGACCACGCGTCCTGGTCGGAGAACTTTCCGTGGACGCGGCTTCCGGGACTCGTGATGCCCGAGGAGCGCAAGCCGCCGGTCGAGTGGCCCGACGAAGGGAATCCGGAGACCTGGCGGGAGGCGCTCGGCGACGGCTCCTTCGGCGGCCTCTACCAGCGCTCCCCCGCCGACGAGGGCCGTCTCTGGGAAGCTGCGGTGCTGGCAATCCGCGAGCGCTTGGCCGGATTTTGACCGCCGGGAACTCGATCGGCGCAGCGGACCCAGACAGGACAGAGGTGGGCGACCCTTCTGATCGGATGCTCTGGCAGCGGGCCGGTGCCGGTGACGCGGACGCGTTCGGCGTGCTGTTCGAGCGGCATGCGAAGCGCATCTACAACTACTGCTTCCGGCGCACGGGGGACTGGGCGCTCGCGGAGGATCTGACGTCGGCGACGTTCCTGACCGCCTGGCGGACGCAGAACGGTGTCCCGCTCCGGGCCGAGAGCGCCTTGCCGCTGCTGTACGGCATCGCGACGAACGCGCTTCGCAATCAGCGCCGGTCGTTCCGGCGCCGTCGTGATGCGCTCTCGAGGTTGCCGCTCGAGCGCCACGATCAGCCGGACTTCGCCGACGAGACCGCCGTTCGGCTGGACGACGAGCGTGAGATGCGCCGCCTGCTTCGACTCTTCGGGAAGCTGCCGTCGCGTGAGCAAGACGTGATCGCGCTCTGTGAGTGGAGTGAGCTCAGCTACGAGGACGCGGCGCTTGCGCTGGGAATCCCGATCGGGACGGTGCGGTCCCGGCTCGCGCGCGGCCGCCGGCGGCTGCGGGAACTCGCGGAGGCGGACGGACCCAAGGTTGAGGTACAGGCCGTTCCGCTCCGGATGGAGGTGAATGAGCGATGAGTGACCGTCTGACTCCTCCCCCTGACCGTGACTTCCCGGCGGGACGGCTCCAGCTGCGAAAGGAGCAACTCGTGTCCCAGATCTTCACGACCTCGCAGACGTCTTCGCGCCGTCGCCCGCGGCGCGTGCTCGTGGCCGTGGCTGCCGTCGTCGGCGCGGCGGTGACGGCGGCTGCCGCCTACGGTGGGTACACGCTCACGCGCCCGGTGACGCCGGTCCGGTCGATCGGCTGCTACGAGAGCGTTTCGCTCAGCGCGAACACGGCCGTGGTTTCGGCCGGGGACGGCTCGCCGGTGGCGGCCTGCGAAGGCGTCTGGTCGTCCGCGTTCCCCGGTGACGAGCAGCCCGACGGCTTCGCCGCCTGCGTGCTCGACAGCGGCGCGATCGGGGTCTTTCCCGCGCCGGCCGGGTCCGATCCGTGCGACAAGCTCGGGCTCCCGCGTCTGGCCCAGGGCTCGGCTTCGCAGCCGTAGCCGCGGCGCTGACTTCCGCCGTGACGAGACCGGAAGGTGCCCGCTCCATCCCGGGCGGGCACCTCTCCGCCCGAAGCTACGCCTCGACGGCCGCGCGCTCGAACGCGGCGCGCTCTTCGTCGGAGATGACGCGGGAGCTGCCCGTCTCCTCGTCCCGTGCGACGAGCACCGCCTTCGCCTCGGCGGCCGTCTCGCCTCCGCGGGTGAGGATCGACTCGCTCGTGACGACACTCTTCGTCCCCAGCCGTTCGAGCGAGCAGCGCGCGACGACGACGTCGTCCTCGAGCGTCAGCTCCCGCCGGTAGTCGATCTCGACGCGTGCGATCACGTAGCCCCAGACGAGTCCCTTGTCGCCGAGCACGCGTCCGAGCCATTCGTCGCGCACCTCCTCGAGGTACGTGAGGAACACGATGTGGTTGACGTGCTCGAATGCGTCGAGATCGCGCCAGCGGATCTCGATCTCCTTCTCGTGCGTCACGCCCTCAGCTCCCGAAGCCGGCGGCCGCGTCGCGTGCCGCCTGCGTCTGCGCGAGCGCGGCGTAGGCGAGCCGCTCGATGAGGAGAGCGGCCTCGCGCGGCGAGGTAGCCGCCGCATCGATCGCCTGCTTCGTCACGGCGACGGCCTCGCGCGGCAGCGCCGCAAGGCGGGCCGCCACCTCGAGCGCCCGCTCGAGCACCTGCCCCTCGGGCACGACTTCCGTGACGACTCCGGCGGTCCGAGCCTCGTCGGCGCCGAACCGCTCGGCGAGCAGAAAGAGCTCCTTCGCCCGCGCCGGACCGAGCAGCCGGGTCACGCGGTGCAGCCCGCCCGAACTGGCGAGGATCCCGAGCGAGACCTCGGGGAAGCCGAAGACAGCGGTCTCGTCGGCGATCCGGAAGTCGAGCGCGAGCGCGAGCTCGAGCGCACCGCCGAGGCAGTAGCCGTGGATCGCGGCGACGGTCGGTTGCGGCAGCGCCGCGAGCTCCTCGTACACGCCGCCGGTCTCGTGGTAGTAGCGGAGCACGTCCTCGGGGGAGCGGCCCTCGAATTCCGAGATGTCGGCGCCCGCTGAGAAGGCCCTGCCCTCGCCGGCGACGATGACCGTGCCGCTCGTCCTGACCTCCTCGGAAGCGAGTGCCTCGTGCAGCACGCGCTCGACCTCGCTCGAGATCGCGTTCAGCTTTTCCGGCCGGTTCAGCCGGAGAACGGCGACCTCGCCCTCGCGCGCCACTTCGACGACGCTCATCGCAGCAACTCTTTCAGCTCGTCGGCAGCATCGAGCGCCCGCAGTCCCACCGCGGCCAGCCGCTCGCGCGGTAGCCGGTGTTCGGTGCCCCAGACGCTCACGATCGCCAGCGGGCGGCCCTGCTCCGAGAGCACCGGTGCCGAAGCGCCGAACAGCGACTCCTCGAGCTCGCCGACGCAGATCGCGTAGCCGTCGCGGCGGACCGCTGCAAGCTCGTCGCCGAGC
>Ga0066903_100006796_pt1 | contig 10244 bp, 10 predicted proteins | sample PanSoiMetaGPlot1_FD_67491 | JGI IMG/M metagenome (GOLD analysis project Ga0066903, IMG submission 67491) | Tropical forest soil microbial communities from Panama analyzed to predict greenhouse gas emissions - Panama Soil - Plot 1 (version 2) | ecosystem: Environmental > Terrestrial > Soil >... | reverse complement strand
ACCATAATCATGCGCCCTCTGTTCGTCCTTGGACGCGATTGCAACGTTCGCAATGGCGCATAGTTCCAGGCAAGGTGGCGTGCTCTCAGCCCGCCGCGCCGGCTCGCTACCGGCCTTCAGCACAACCCGACGACCTGGCAATCGACGCCGCTGGGGGGGGCTTGCTGAACACGGCCTCGGAGCGATTGCGGATGGCGTGATAGCATTCGCAGGCCGTAGCCTCGAGCCGCGGTCGATCGAGGATGGTGATGTGGCCGCGTCGGTATTGGATCATCCCGCTTTCCTGCAGCTTGCCGGCGAGCAGCGTGACAGTGGTTCGCCGAGCGCCCAGCAACTGTGAGATGACATCGTGTGTCAGCATTGAGGGCGCGCTGTCCGCACGATCGGTCGCCTGTAGCAACCAACGCGCAAGCCGCGCTTCGAGCGAATGCAGTGCGTTGCATGCCGCTGTCTGACTTATTTGCGACAGTAGCGACTCTTTATATCGGAGGACGAGGTCTCTCAGCGGCTCACTACGAAGAGCTGCGTCGTAGAATGGCGCCGCTGGCATGCTGAGGGCGATCCCCGGCACTTGCACGACCGCCCGCGCAAAGGCAGACCAGCGTCCAAGCCCCGCGAACACACCCACCGCGCCCTCACGGCCGATCATCGCCGTCTCGACGGTGTCTCCGGAATTCATGACCGCAATAAGCGAGATCGTTCCGCTTAGAGGAAAATAGACGGAATCGACCGAAACATCTTGTTCCTGCAGCGTCGCACCTTGTTTGAGCGCGAACGGCCGGAGCTGCGGAGCAAGCAACTCGAAATCCTGATGGCTCAATTCCGCCAGCAGGCGATTTGCAGGGTCCGTCTGGATGATCCGCATGTGTCTGCCCCTCACGATACCTTGTTCGTCTTCAAGGCCTTCCACTAGATTTGGTGCACGCCATCAGTCGCGGCGCACCACGAAGGAGCATGAAACTCCCCGACAAAGCGGACGTCCTTTGGCGTGCTCATGCTGTCGCGGGCTTCCCCAACCCGCGGCCCATGTTAACCAACGAACAGTCATCTGGTTCCATGGTGTGGAACTACCTACTGGAAACCTGGAGCCACTTAGGCGCTATTGTTCGATACCCGACATAGGGAACATGCCACGGCATTGGCGCTGTCGCGCCGGGCCTGGTCGTTAATAAAAAAGCTCAACCGGCGCGAGAGCCTGGAACTTTTTGCCGACTTGACGCAATACTCATCGAGAGGAGGCACGGGCGATGCCAACCTATTTCTTTGATCTCCATACCCCCAGGGAAGTTGTCCGCGATCTCGTTGGTTCTGAGTTAGCATGCGAGACTTCGGCGCGAGAACATGCCGCGGGCGTTGCGCTTGAGCTTATGCAGCATCAAGAGGTGCAGACACGGGCTTGGCGTCTCGACATTAGAGACAGCGAGGGGCGGGGAGTCTCCAAATTGATGTTGGTGAGCGTCGACGCGTCGCTCGCGCATCTTCCTCCTGAACTGCGCAATTCGGTGGAAGCCATGTACACGAACAATGCGTCGCTGTGCGACGCGATCCGGACCGTCAGACGCTCACTGCGTCAAATCAAGGGAACGATGGCGCGCGCAAACCACCTCCCTTATCTCGCCGAGAGCTGAGCCCCACAGCAATCTCATCGGCGGATAGTGTCTCAGTTTGAATTTTTCGTGACCTAGTCGAATAGTCGGATTTCGCGCATATGAGGCATCCGTGGAGGACTCTGACCATGGTTGCCAGAGACGATTTCGACGGCATCCATTCGCACCTCATCTGGGCGGACCGAACAGCGAACGCGGATCGCTGGTTTCTATTTCGGATGGCTCAATCCGCAGAGGAGATCGCGGTCAAGGTGCGTGAAAGCACTGTCTTGATCAAGCAAAGCGGCGAACTATTGGCGCGCGCCGACCGCATCCTATCCGCGAAGATTTCCCATCCCTAAAGGCCCCAAGGCGGATTGTGTCGGGACGGTCACCTCTGAGAGGTCTGTTCGAGCTCCTGCCTGGGGGCAACAATGACACGCCTGGGTCAGTGGCGTATTGCGCGATGATGCAAAGGGTCAAAAGCGAAGCCATGGATCGCGTGCAAAACGCAATTGCTTCGTCGCACCAGGCTGTGAAACGCATTCGCTCTGGTCTGAGAAGACGACGAAGCAGGCAGGCAAGCGCCCACAAGAGACGAAGGGGTTGCTTGCGGGGATCGGGGCAGTGCTGAACCACTTTGCCGTACAGTCTTCTCTGGCGCCACAGGCGGAAGAGGAGCCAACGGCATCTCGAAGCGAGGATTAGGCGCACACCGGTTGCGCTCAGCGTGTCACCCGCGCCGTCTATACAAAACCGAGCGCCGGCCGGACAGTCCACGGTCCATGATGGCACCGCCGCTTCTAGCAATTTCAACCGCTTTTCTGGCCGCAGCCGACGCGGCAACGGGTTCGCCCGCAGGCTGGTGCACCAGCCGGTCCAGGAGAGCCGGCATCTGGTCCAGGTGCACGACATGGTCCGGAGACGCCCGGTTCAGGGCGGTCAGCGGCATTTCCGGAAAGGCGGCGTCATTTGGATCCTGTACAACCGTGATGCCGCCGCATAGAGTGAGCGCCGAAAGCCCAGACGCCCCATCGCTCAGGGCTCCGGTCAGGACCACGCCGACGGTCCGATAGCCGCAACAGACCGCAGCAGATCGTAACATCGGATCAATGGCCGGGCGGGCGTTGTTCTCGCGTGGGCCGATGCCGAGCGAAAGCCGATCGCCGTCAACGAGAAGGTGCCTTCCTGGTGGGGCAATATAGATGCGGGCTTTCCTGAAAACTTCACCGTTGGTCGCGAAAGCGGCTGAAAGCGGCCCGGCCTGGCTTAGAATGTCGTCCAGCGAGGACGTGAACCGACTCGGGAGGTGAATGGTAACCAGAACCGAGGCGGGAAGGTTGGCCTGAAATCCCGAGGCAAGAGATGTCAGCGCTTCCACCCCTCCAGCCGATGTGCCGATGGCGAGAATGTCTCGATTGCCCATGGCATTCTTTCCACCAAGTTGTTGCCATGGTCATAACTGGCCCCCGAGGCATCGAGTTCCGTGTGGCAGAAGCGACCTAGGCTATGGGTACCGTCGCGTTGCGCGCGCCAGACGTCGCAGTTCGTTGATACTTGCAACCGCACTCCCCGGAGTAACGGAGATGGGTCCCCAAGAGCACAAGCAAACCGAGCCGGTCATCGTGGCAATCGGGGCCTCCGCCGGCGGTCTTGCCGCCCTGCAGGCGTTCTTTCGTCAGATTCCCGACCAGACCGGCGCGGCCTACGTGGTCGTGGTGCACCTCGATCCCGGTCATCGCAGCGAGTTGGCGCGCATCCTCGGGGCATGCACGCAGATGCCGGTGGTGCAAGTCGAGGCGAACGCAAAAATCTTGGCTGACTGCGTCTATGTGATCCCTCCTGATCGCCGCCTGCAATTGGTGGATCATGAGATCTCGGCCACCGCCTTCGACGAACCGCACGGTCAACGCGCGCCGATCGACCAGTTCTTTCGGTCGGTGGCGGAAAAGCTCGGCGATGGCTTCGCGGTCATTCTGAGCGGCGCCGGCTCCGACGGTGCCATCGGCGCTCGCGCCGTGAAAGAGTCCGGTGGCATTATTCTTGTGCAGGAGCCGGCCGAGGCCGAGTATTCCTCCATGCCGCGCAGCGCGATCGCCACTGGCGTCGCCGATTTCGTCCTGCCCGTGCGCGAGCTGGCCGAGCGATTGGCAGAGCTCATCCACATCAAGCAGACTGCGCCAGCGCCGGACGAGCCGACCGTCGACGAAGAGCTGCTGCGCCGTATCCTCGCGCACCTGCGAGTCCGCACCGGCCACGACTTTTCCAAATACAAGCGCTCGACGGTGGTGCGGCGGATCGCGCGTCGCATGCAGGTGTCGCGCACCGAGGACCTGCGCGAATATTACGAAATGATGCGCGAGAACGCGGAAGAGGCCCAGGCGCTGCTCGGTGACCTCCTTATCTCCGTCACCACGTTCTTCCGCGATAGCGAATCCTTCGACGTTCTCAAGAGTCAGGTTATTCCCCCGCTGTTCGATGGACGCGAGGCGAACGACACGATCCGGGTTTGGGTGCCGGGCTGCGCGACCGGCGAGGAAGCCTATACGGTGGCGATGCTGCTGCTCGAGGAGGCATCGCGCCGCGAGTTTCGGCCCGCGCTGCAGGTGTTCGGTTCCGATCTCGACGCGCGCGCGCTCGGGGTGGCGCGCGAGGGGCGCTATCCCGCGTCGATCGAGGCCGACGTCAACGAGGAGCGACTGCGGCGGTTCTTCACGCGGGAAGGCGACCGCTATCGGGTGCGGCAGGAGTTGCGCGACGTCGTGCTGTTTTCAGTTCATGACATGCTGAAGGATCCACCGTTCTCCCGGGTCGATCTGATCTCTTGTCGCAACGTGCTGATCTACCTCGACCGCGAGCTGCAGGAACAGGTGTGCAGTACCTTCAACTACGCGCTGAAGCCGGGCGGTTTCCTGCTGCTTGGCGCGTCGGAGACTGCCGATAATCCGCCCGGGCTGTTCCGGGCGCTTGATCGCAATGCCCGCATCTATCAGTCGACCGCCTTGCCCGGCGATCGGCCGCGGTTGCTGCCGCGACTGTTGGGACCGGTCGGATTCCGCGATTATCCGCTTCAAACGGCACGCGCGGTGAGCCCGAGCACGGCGCTGAGCGAAGCGGCGCTGCACCGTCGTCTGCTGGAGAAAGTGGCGCCGCCGAGCGTCCTCGTCGACGAGACCCACCGGCTCGTGCATCTCTCCGAGACCGCCGGCCGGTACATTCTTCCTGCCGGTGGGCCGTTGAGCGGCGACGTGGTCGACCTGGTGCGCCCTGAACTTCGCTTCGAGTTGCGCTCTGCGCTGCATCGCGCCTTCGAACAAAATCAACCCACTTTGAGCCTACCGATCCCGGTGCGCTTCAATGGCGAGCCGCACCGGGTCCATCTGCTGGTCAAGCCGGCGGAGAAGTCCGACGCCGTTGAGCCGCGGCAGGCGGTCGTCCTCTTCATCGAGGGCGAGCCGCTGCTCGAAGGTATCGCAATCTCCGACCAGCAGGCGAGCGGGGAAGCCGTCCGCCGCCTGACACAGGAGTTGGAGCTGACCCAGGCAAGGCTGCGCACCGTGCGCGAAGAATCGGAAGCGGCGAACGAGGAGTTGCGCGCGGCGAACGAGGAACTGCAATCGATCAACGAGGAATACCGATCGACCTCCGAAGAGCTGGAAACCAGCAAGGAGGAGTTGCAGTCGATCAACGAGGAGCTGCAGACCGTCAACAGCGAGTTGAAACTCAAGCTCGAAGCCATCTCGCGCGCACACAGCGACCTGCAGAACCTGATGGCGGCAACAGATTTCGGCACGCTGTTTCTCGATTCGAGCCTGCGCATCAAGCGCTTCACCGACCGCGTCACCGAACTGTTCAGCGTGACGCCGGCTGACGAAGGGCGCCCGATCACCGATTTCGCGCATCAGCTCGACTATGACGATCTGATTAAGGACGCGCGCAACGTGCTCTCCGATCTGGCGCCGGTCCGCCGCGAAATCCGCAGTCGGAACGGTCGCTGGTATGACGTGCGGCTGCGACCGTATCGCACGGTCGATGATCGCATCGATGGCGTGGTGATCACGTTCGTCGATGTCACCGAACGCCTCGGCGTCGAGCGCGCGTTGCGCGCCAGCGAGCAGCTGTTGCGGCAGCAGACGGACCTTGTCGAGGTCTCGCACGCGCCGATTTTCGTCTGGGATTTCGACAGCGGTAATGTTGCTGTGTGGAATCGCGGCAGCGAGGAGCTTTATGGGTTCACGCGCGCAGAGGCAATGGGGAGGCCGAAGGACGAACTTCTCGGGACGTCGGTTCCGGGTTCGTCGTTCCAGGAACTGAAATCGCGACTGCAGCGGGAGGGGAGCTGGTCCGGCGAGCTGCTGCAGAAGGCGAAGGACGGACGCGACTTGACGGTTGAAGCGAGGTTGCAGCTCGAGACGTTCGATGGGCGTCGACTTGTCCTCGAGAGCACGCGCGATGTCACCGAGCGCAAAGCGTGGGAAGATCAGCAGCGGATGCTGCTCGGCGAGATCTCGCATCGCATGAGGAACACCTTGAGCGTGGTGCAGGCGATCGCGCATCAAACGTTTCGTCAGGGGCCGTCGGGCGACGGGCCGCTGAAGGAATTCGAGGGCCGCCTTTCGGCGCTCGCCGGCGCGCATCGTCTGCTGACCGACTCGCAATGGGCCGGTGCCGATCTGAACTCGCTCGCCCGGCAGCAGCTCGAGGCCTACCTCTCGGCCGATTCAAAGCGCGTGAACATCGACGGTGAAACGGTGTCGCTGCCCGCGGATATCGCCACGCCGTTCGGCCTGGTTCTGCACGAGCTTGCAACCAACGCCGCCAAGCACGGCGCGCTGTCGGCGTCGAAAGGCCGCGTGAATCTGGGTTGGAAACTACAAACGAATGGCGGCCGGCGCGTGCTGATGGTGACGTGGCAGGAAAGGAACGGGCCGCCTGTTGAGCCGCCGAAATCCGGTGGCACTGGCAGCGCGCTCATCGAGCATGCGATCCCGTACGCGACCGTGAAGCGCGATTTCACCCGCAACGGCCTCGTCTGCACGATCGAGGTGCCGCTGTCCTCAACGGCCGAGCATTGAACACGTCGAGGCTTAAGGCAGACCGCAATCGCGCTGCAGCGCCGCGCACCGATCTTCGAACAGGCTTTGACGTTTCAGAGATTGGCCGGCAGTCGCACGGGCAGGGCGTCGCGCTGGCGAGGCGCTTTCGGGTGTGAGAGCCTGCCCTATTCCTCGTTCGGCAGCTTCGGCGGCAGCAGGTTTCGGTGTCGCTGTGAATCGATCAAGAACTGCTCGAGGCTTTCGATGAATTGGAAACTGCGCGCAAGCTTGCGCCAGCTCTGCGCCATACGTTCGTTGTCAAATCGCAGTTCAGCATCAGTCGCATCTCTTGCCCGTCGTTCGGCCGCCACCGCCCGCTCGAGAGCATCCGCAATGTGCTCGCCCAGTCTTTGGAGCACGGCAAGGTTCCATCTCCAACTACCGTAAGTTCACTATATTAACGTTTGGCGACAAAATTCGTTCTGGAAGCGCTGTGCTTGTCCAATCGAGTGGGCGGATTTGACGTTCGCTACCCACCTACCCACGAGTCCGCGAATGTCAAATCCAAAGCTCCACTAGCACTTTAATTTTGCTAGTGATCCTTCGATTCTAACTTTCGCAAGAGAGCCTGTAGCAAAGGGATCCGAATGTTGGAATCGGACCACTAGGTCGCGGGCTCGAAAACGGTGACTTTCCTCAAACCAAGCGGGACGAGGCGCCATCCCGCCAAAGCGATCGGGCTGGTACCGCTTCTAGCGCGCCGCTCTTGACCTCAGCGATTTCATCGAGGCGTTGCGCCACTTCGGCCAGTTGAGCCCACTGATGGGCCATCCACACCAGCCTCCGCCTTCGCTCAGGGCTAAGGTCCGACCGTCGCCCCGCGACCACGCACTCCATTGCTCTTTGGCGGCAATACTCCGCGTCCATACGACCCTCCCACGCACAACTTCATATTCTTGGTCGAAACTCCGCGATCACTCGGTTCACGCGTTGGCGCATATTTTTTTCGGAAAAGCGGGATCCCACTTTTCCGGGATATGCGTTTGCGCGCCATCACTTCGCTGTTTGCCGCAGCGATAGCGGCAGCAACGCCGCCAGGGCGCGATCGCGAAGGCGGTCTGGATTGTGTTCACCCTGCTTGGCCAGATCGAGGATCACTCGAGCAAGCTCCTCCGGCCGAGGCAGCGATCCATATTCCGCGAGAATGGGCTCACGAGAGATCTGAATCACTTGCCAGGCACGTTCGAACGCGAGCCCCATAGCCATCGTCGTCTCGGGATTGAAGAATCCGGAGCGCGGGCGACCGCCGGCGGTCGCGGTTGCAGTGTTCAGCATGACATGGCCTATCTCTAGAAGGATGCGGCAACCCGCGGCGTCTGTGTCCACGATGTTGTCCCGATCATCGCACCTTCATACTATCGGTGAGCCGTGTCGGTCGTGTTTCAGACATGGCTCGCGGAATATTGATCAGACCCGTGCTTGGCGCTCGACAAATCGATGGCCGTCGTAGGTTGGGTTAGCCCAACCTACGGGCGCGACGGGCGACCGAGGAAATCGAGCAGCGCCTTCAGGCAACGTTCGGGCTCGTCATGTTGGACCCAATGCGTCGCGTCTTTGAGATAAACCGCTCTGCCGTTTTCACACAGGCGCAGGCTGGACTCGGCGAGCGCGCGTACGCCGAAGGCGTCACGCTCGCCCCAAATCAGCAACAGGGGCGTCAGGAGCCGCAATTCGGCGCTGGCCGGCAGGTCCTTACGCCATAGGGCGCGATACCAATTGATCATGCCCGTGAGCGCCCCGGGCGCGCGCCACGCTTCGCGATAGCGATCCAGCGTTGCGGGTGTGACGGCGTCGGGTCGCGCACGTCGGCGGATGGTGTCTGCCAGGGGCTTGAAGCGCCTCTGGCGAAGCAGCGCCTCCGGCAACCATGGCAGGCGGAAAAACCGCACATACCAGCTTCGCCGGCGCTGCTCGGGGTTGGTCTGCATCGCCTCGCGCCACACCGAAGGATGACCCGCATTCACGACGACGAGCTGTTCGAGACGCTCGGCGTGGCGGGTCGCGATCCACCAGCCGACAATCGCTCCCCAATCGTGGCCCACCAAAGCGAAGCGGCTTCGACCGAAATGGTCTGCAAGGCCGAGAACATCGGCGGCGAGCACGCTGAGATCGTAGGCCCCGACGCCTCGTGGTTTGTCGCTCAGATTGTAGCCGCGCTGGTCCGGCGCCACGACGTGATAGCCCGCGGCCGCAAGCGGCTCGATATAGCGTCCCCACGCTTCCCAATATTCTGGAAAGCCGTGCAGCAAGATGACCAGGCGGCCGTCCTTCGGACCTGCCTCAGCGATATGGAGTGCGACGCCGTTTGTCTCGACGCGCTCAAGCTGAATGTCCATCATGACCGGAGCCAAGGGCTCATTGAGGGAGGATGGGTCCAACCCGATCTATCACGTCAACGGGCGAGCCGTATCAGAAACTAAAGTAGACCTCGTTGGATTGGAACCACGCTTTCCGGATAGTGGACGCTCCGAGTCACGCCGTGTCCTCTCCACGTCATCGCCGGCCCGCGGTCAAGCTTGCGCAGACTGCGTACACTTGTCTGCGATGCCGGCCATCCACGTCTTGCCGCGCGCACGGAAAGAAAGGCGTGGATGGCATCGGAAGTCGGGTGTTCCCGACTTCCGCGCGATTTAAGCGAGACCGCAAATCGGAAACATCCGACTTGCGGGCGTCAAGCCCGGCCATGACGTGGAGAGAGCAGAGCGCAACTGGGACGACCCGTAAGCGGAGAAGCTCGCGCCTTGTCGGGCCGACTCTACGCCGCCTTGTTGGCTTCGACCGAAAATTGGTTGCGAAAGCTGATGGCCAGGCGGTTCCAAAGATTGATCATGCCGATGGCGATGGTGAGATCGACGATCTCCTTCTCGCTGAAGTGCTGGCGCAAGGCTTCGTATGCCTCATCCGGCGCGTGGGTATCGCTGATCTTGGTGACGGCCTCAGTCCATGCCAGCGCCGCACGCTCGCGGGGAGAGTAAAGAGACGATTCATGCCAGGCGTCGAGCACATACAGTCGCTGCTCGCTTTCGCCGGCGCGCCGCGCGTCCCTGCTGTGCATGTCGAGGCAGTACGCACACCCGTTGATCTGGGACGCCCGCATCTTGACGAGCAGGCTGAGGCGATGATCGAGCCCACTGCGAATTAGATAGGATTCCACACCAACCAATGTCTTGTAGCCATCAGGCGAGATTTTCGCGGGAGATAGTCTTTGCTCTGTCATTGCTTCCTCCTTTGAACCTCAATGCGCGAGCGGATTCGGTCGCAGCTGGAATTCGCTCGGGCCGGGCAGGGCGGCGCCGTCTTCGTCAATGTCTTGCTAGTCTCAAGCGCTCTCGCTCCCTACATTTTGGACCGGGCCCCCGCATGTAGTGGCGTTCCGGCCGATAGGGATCGAGCAGCCAAGTCGCTCCGTTCCGCAGCGCACCGGTTATCGGGCGTTTAGAGGCAGCGCCCGGTAACCGACCTCTCGTCAGGCGCAACAACAGGCCGGGGGTGATAGATCTTCCAAACATGCGGTGCAATTCGCGAGCGAGATATTTCCAATCTGTTTCAGTTTAATAACACC
>Ga0066903_100006795_pt1 | contig 10244 bp, 7 predicted proteins | sample PanSoiMetaGPlot1_FD_67491 | JGI IMG/M metagenome (GOLD analysis project Ga0066903, IMG submission 67491) | Tropical forest soil microbial communities from Panama analyzed to predict greenhouse gas emissions - Panama Soil - Plot 1 (version 2) | ecosystem: Environmental > Terrestrial > Soil >... | reverse complement strand
CACGTTATCGTCTTGCGGTTCGAGGACTCTCCCCACAATTGGCCCGACGTTTAGAACAGAGAAGAAGTTACCCGAAACAGCTTCTGCTGCAATGCGCTGATCGGAAACTCCGTTAAGTCCAAATTTTGTTGATCCGACAAGCTCCGCGGCAAAGACCTCGCCCAGAGGAGAGGCTATTTTGCTGAAACGCTGAAAAAGTGGATAGGAATAGCTAAATTCACCAGCGAAATCGCCTTCCGAAGAGGCGCGCATTACATGAAAGATTTCCTTAGGATCGCTAACCGGCAGGGGGCTCCACAGAGACGCGTGGAGGAGCGTAAATATCGCTGTGTTGGCTCCGATGCCGAGCGCGAGAATCAACACAGCAACTGCGGTAAAGCCGGGATTCTTGCGCAACTGCCGCAGCGCGTAGCGAAGATTTTGTGCCAGTCCGCTCATCTGAGGTTCGCCCTCCTGCTCGCACAGCAGTGCGCCCCTGTGCGGGCCAGTACGAACGCCCCATTGTCTCTCATCGCAAGACTGTTACCAATCCAGTAGAAAGCGTAACCTCTTGACGGCAAAAGGCTGCGGAATACTGCTGTCGAGCCATTATCGATGAAGGTGTCCACCGCTGGTTGTAGGTGTCCGGAGGCGAACAATCAGTCATCGGTCTGCTTCATTGGTAAGTTCCAATCTGTCCACCGTTTCCGCCACCTTCTCGCGCGTAGCTGGATGGATGCGCTCGCCGCGAAGGAATCGATCAATCGCAGGTTGTGACACTCCCGACTCGCGGCGGAGCAATTTCTTCGGGAACCGTCTTGCTCGTTGTATTAACGCGGTCTCTGCTGGGCGTATGTTTGCAGTTTTTCAACGGATGATATCGGGACGGATCCAGTATTATCTAACCTTCCTAGGCTGTCTCCAGCGCGAACGATTGATACCGGAGGATCATCATGTCGAAACCACCACTATTTCTGTTTTCCCATCTTCCTCTCAAGTAATCTGAGCACCGGCGGATCTTCGATCCAATCGGGGACTATTGGTTCGTCGTTAGGAAAAATGCCGACTCCTTCTGGGTCGTGTTCTCCTATTTGCCACGCTGGGCAAATTCTGTTCTGCCGTTTTTGGATCGCTAGTTCCCGACTGAACCTTGTATTCGCCAGTGTTCAAGTTCATGTCGGCGGGCATTAGCCGATACGTTCCTATCCGTTCGTATCGATTGGCGAACGTCGTCAGGTTGTTCAGGGTTGACGGCTCCATCCGGTGGATTCGGCTGCACGACATATCAGTGTTTATTAATTAATAAACATGTAGTGCTATTTTCGACGAAACGATACGCTGGCCGGGACGCGTTGATGTTGATCTGGCGTGGATGAGGGGAATGGGGATGTAGATTTTGGGGCGGTCTCTCGTGACCGATTGTGATTGAATCACTACTTATAGCGGCTCACTCGTGTGTGCAACTCTCACACACTCTTGCTTGCGGGTCAGACATGCTGCGGTGGAACCGCGTTACGCGGCAGGCGGTAATCCTGTAGAAATGTCATTCGTTTATAATGCCGACCCCAGATGCAGGTTTGCTTTGGTTTCTGATCAATCATGGCCAAGAGCCCAAAGAAGAGAGGGGTGGACCGGCGCGTTTCTGCGGCTTCAGAAGCCGCAGGTTGGTTTCGGGGCTTGCTGGAGTTCGCCCCAGACGCCATGGTGGTAGTAGATCCAAGGGGCAAGATTGTCTACGTGAACACTCAAACCGAAGAGCTATTTGGATACCCCCGGGGAGAGATTCTTGGCCGTGGGGTAGAGCTTCTGGTTCCAGAACGTCTTCGCGAGCACCATCGCCTACACCGAACGCACTTTTTTGACGATCCGAGGGTTCGCCCAATGGGTGCGCAACTCGAGTTGTTCGGTTTGCGAAAAGACGGAACGGAGTTTCCCGTCGAGGTCAGCCTTAGCCCGATTCGGACCAGAGAAGGTGTCTTAGTCGCGAGCGCGATTCGCGATGTTACCGATCGCAGGCTGGCTGAGGACTCCCGCCTCAGGCTCGCCTCAATTGTCGAATCATCTCAAGATGCGATTGGTTCGGTCAACTTGGAGGGAATTATCGCAAGTTGGAACGCCGGCGCGCAGCGCATTTTCGGATACTCCGAGGCTGAAGCCGTAGGAAAGCCAGTTACGATGCTTGTGCCACCGGAGCGACGAGATGAAGAGAGCAAAATTCTTGAAAGGCTGAAGGCAGGATTTCGTGTCGATCAATTGGAAACGGTTCGTGTCACCAAGACGGGGCAAAGAATCAACGTTTCCGTAAGCATTTCCCCAATTAAGGATTCTACCGGCAAAATCGTGGGCTTTTCCGGCATCTCCCGCGATATCACCGAGCGCAAACTGGCGGAGGAATCGCTGCGCGTAAGCGAGGAACGTCTGCGATTGGCACAGCAAGGTGCCCGTCTTGCAACCTTTGAACGCGATGTTCAGACGGGGCGTATCACTTGGTCGGCAGGACTCGAGCAACTTTACGGTTTGCCATTCGGTTGGCTTGATGGAAAGACAATTGCGGTCTTCAAGGATCTAATTCATCCCACCGACTTTGTACAGGCTCAGCATTTGCTTGAAAATGCATTAAAGACAGGACAACCGACTGAGGGAGAGTGGCGCGCTATTTGGCCGGACGGTACTGTCCATTGGATAGCAGGGCGCTGGCAAGTCTTGATGGACGCCAACCGCGAGGCCTCGCGAGTTGTTGGCGTAAATATGGACGTTACGGATCGAAAGTTGGCTGAAGACAAGCTTCGAGAATACGAGAGAGTCGTCGAAGGCTCGGGAGACATGATCGCGGTTGTGGACCGGGAATACCGTTTCCTGATCGCAAATAGTCAATTCTTGAAGATACGAAATATGACAAGAGAGCAAGTCGTGGGTCGCTTCGCCCACGAGGTTTTGAACAGGGAGTTTTTTGAAGCCGTCGTAAAACCAAAACTGGAGGAATGTTTTCAGGGAAAGGTCGTTACGTACGAGACGAAATCCTCATACCCTGGGATTGGAGAAAGAGACCTATTCGTTTCGTACTTTCCGATCGAAGCGGATAGCGGCATTGATCGGGCGGCATGTATTATGCACGACATTACCGACCGCAACAGGAGTGAGGAGTCCTTACGCGAGAGCGAGCAGCGGTTTCATCTGGCGGCTCAAACAGGAAAGATGTATTCGTTTGATTGGGATGTGACCACGGACGTGGTGGCGCGTTCCCCTGAACGAGTAAGAGTCCTTGGAGCCACAGAGCCACTGCGCTTTAGCCATCGGCAGTTTGTGGACACAATCCATCCGGAAGATCGGCCAAGGTTTGTTGCCACAATGGCTCAACTCGCTCCAGGAAACCCAACTGCCGAAGTGATCTACAGGGTGCGGGGCTCGGATGGTGCTTTGGTTTGGCTAAAAAGCAGCGGGCTCGGTTTCTTCGACAGCACTGGCAGACTGACGAGGGTGATCGGCATGGTAGCGGACATAACCGATCTCAAACGTGCAGAAGAATCTCTTGCGGACATGACACGAAAATTGATTCGAGCACAGGAGCAAGAACGTGCCCGCATCGGAAGAGAGCTTCACGATGACATCAACCAGCGACTCGCAATGTTATCCGTCGAACTCGAACAGCTGCAAGACAATCCTTCTGATTGGCAAGATCGCGTGCAAGGATTCCGAAATCGGATGGCTGAGATTTCAAATGACGTGCAAGCCTTGTCGCACGATTTGCACTCTTCGAAGCTGGAGTATCTCGGTGTCGTTGCAGGGATAAAGAGCTGGTGCAAGGAATTCTCTCAGCGCTACAAAATGGAGATTGATTTTAGGAGTGACATTTCCAGTCTTGTGCCGGCCGAATTCGGACTTTCCTTGCTCCGAATTGTGCAGGAAGCATGTCATAACGCCATGAAACACAGTGGCGTTAGGCGAGTCGAAGTGCAACTGCGCACAGAGTCCAATGAGATTCACCTCGTTGTAACGGATGCTGGAAAAGGCTTCGACCTTGAAGAAGCCGAAGCAGATAAGGGGCTGGGCCTTACCAGTATGCGCGAGCGGATTCGGTTGATGAACGGGACAATTTCGATCAATTCCAGGCCAACAGCCGGGACCACGATTTATGTTCGTGTGCCGCTGGAAACATCTCTTATGTCGCAGACGGCTGCTAGTTAGCGACCATGTTGCTTTAGGGCTTTTCTGCGGCAGACCGTACATCTCTGATCTTTGCCAAGAATCCGGCTGCAAGGTCATCGACACGCTTCCACATCTGGTACGAAGGACCGCCGGAACGACGGTAGTGAGTTGATACCATACCGACAAGATTCCCTGACGTGTCGATCAACGGAGTTGACTGAATCGAATGAACGTTGGCTCGCAAAAGTATCCTTCTTACGTCACCCGAAAAAATCGGGTCGCGCGCGACATCTTCAACGACGATGCGAGATCGCGAACTCAAGGCCTTGCCGCAAGCACAATGCTCTTTTGCATTCACGGTATCGAAGTAACGCAGGAACTCACTTTCAAAACCACTTTGCGCTACGATTTTCAATACGCCATTCTTGGAATCAAACAGTTGTACGTTTCCGAAATCAGCGTCGCTTGCCTCGATGATGGCTGCTAATAATTTCGGGATGAGCTCACTGCTGCGGAATTGTATATAGACGTTGTCTTCCGTCGCATTCCCGCTTACCGAAGCTTCCATCTCCAAATTCGCGAGAACTTTCAGAGACATACTGGCGCTGACGAATCGCTCACCTTGAAGGACAGCCGCGACGGCTGCCAGAAGATCTTTCGCGGCGTCGGATTTGATGACATAGCCAAGCCCACCAGCACGCAATGCTTCTTCCGCAACATCTGGCGAACGATTTTCGCTCACGAAAAGAATTCTGGAGGTGGGCGAAAGCTGACGGATCCTCCGGGCGACCTCAATGCCGTTGAGGGTTGGAAGGCCGACGTCCAAGAGTACGAGGTCTGGCTGCAGTTCTTGCGCTTGCTGGACCGCCTGTGCTCCGTCAGATACGGCTTTGAGAATTTGCAGGTGGGGCTGCGTCCGGAACGTGGCGGCGATGAAAGTTCGGAAGGGCTCGTAGTCCTCCACGACAAGGACAAAAATGGTCAACTTGTCCAAGGCCACCCCCTCGCCGACCATCGGAGATGTGTCGAACGTTCGGCCTCGCAAGAAACCGTCGCCGACTAAAGGACCGGAGACGGCAGGGTGCGACGAAACGGTACGGATTGCCATTCTAACAATCATTTTGGCGTAAACAATAGGAATTCTCTCTCCTCCTTGTGCTCCGGTAATTCGTGTATGGCATCCCTGAGTCGGTATTTCGTTGAACCAAACCGAACTCTCGACGATATCGGGTGACTCTCTATATCAATCCAAGTCGGCGAAGAATTGACCTCAGCATCTCCCGATTCCTTTTTCGCGGTAGACTTCGACCAGCCCACGTTCTTGCCAGCATCGAACGGGATTTGCCACTAACCCTCATTAGAGCAGCGATTGGAATCTTCTTCAGTACCGGCAGAGTCCTGGTATCCCACTCATCCCGGTGGGGATCTGAATATTCGGTGTCGATGCTCTCGGCGACGAAATGAACTTTCTCGATATCGATGTCGGGTGGACGGGTATTGGAATGTTTCAAGAAATACACAGATTGTGCATCGGAAGAAGGGCAATCTCAGCTCTTCCCGTTGGTTAAACGCTGTGCAAGAATTCCGCGCATGACAAGCCCGAAGCTCCAGCACCAGTCGCACGAGCAGCACAAGGTCAAGCAACTCCCGGCGAAGCTTGCCAAGCTGCAACCAACCTCGAAGCCAGCGCCGCGTGCAGTTGGAGTGCGAGTCGTTAAGACGGCATAAATCATCCAGCCATTGAGAGAGACGGCTCAATTGTCATATCGCTCACCGTCCTGATTCCGACAAGCCGCAACAGCTCACGCAGAAGGGTCTTGACGAGTTGCGATACAACCTGGCCCGACTGAGCATGGATGCGGTCCGACGCTTCTACGAGCAAGCCCATGAATACCGTCGGATGATCTACGACCGGCTGCAGTTAGCTAAGGAGCTGCACAAGCGATGACCTCCCGTATTTACGAGTAGGGACAGCTTCTGCCGGACACCAGGAACAGAATTTCTTTGCGGGTTGTTTCTGCGACCCAGTTCAATTGTGGCACACCCCGGCTGCGAAACACGCTATGAAACCCACAGCAAAGAAAATTCCGACTCCGATTCCAACTCCTAGCGCGATTTTCTTGCCTTTCGACATTCCCTTCTGCTTCACCTGCAAGACATCTTCGAAAGCTAGCGTCGTTGAGTTGCCAGTCTGACGGTTGGCCAGCGTGAAGCTCGTATCGGACACTTCGCTTACTGTGCCCGTGAGCTTGGTTGTGTTGTCGACCTTCCGACTAAGAGTGACTGTAACCGCCTTGCCCCTCTCCTGTGCCCTGCGAAGCACTTGCTGCATCTGGGCGACATCTTGTGTTGGGGACGATAAAGTCTGTGCAGCGATACTGCCGTGCAGTACAAGACCGATGAGAAGTACCGAAACCATTTTGGAAATCATCTTGTCCTCCGCACCTGAGCTTTGATTTGTCGGACGTACCGCCGTTCTTAGGGGGGTCCAGGAACAGAAGAAACCTACCTGTTTCCTTCCTGAGTCCTTGCAACTGGAGACGTTCCTCCTGTCCCAGGTTTCCTGTCCCCGTTCAGCGAACACCGGCGACGTAGAGCTTGTGCATCATCTTCTGGACGTCATCCAGAGTTCCGCTCACGATGTAGCTGTTGTAGGCGCTCTCGCCGGCCGGCAACTCGGAGTTGCGGCCGGCCTCCATGCGAGTATGGTTCCCGTTCGGGTCTCCACAGAACTGCTTCGACACCGAGAGCCACGTGACCGAGCCGCCCTGCGATATGTTTACCGCGTAGATTCCAATGGCATAATTCGTATCTGTTGTCGAGAGGATCACCCCATTGAATTGCGGTTCAAAGGTGTAGTAGGACTCGCACTCCGAGTCTTGGGGGCTAGTCTGATTTGTCACTTCGACTTGGGTGTCGATCTCGGCGTCGTATTTCCAGAGGCGGTTAAGCACCGGATTCACTGTCATAATCGGCATGTACAACGAGGAGTTGACCTTCCGAGGTAGCGTGACATGCGTCTGATAGCGGGCCACAGGACCGAGATTCATGAAGTTGAGGGTGAGATTCTTACCGATTAACGCGTCCCGATAAAGGATCGGAACTTCGTTGCTGCCGCCCAGTTGATAAGGGTCGTTCTGCATTGGGACCGTGCGTGTGATCTGGACTGAGCCATTGTTGTTGGCCATCACGATAGGCGAGCCGTGCGAGTAATCGTCAGTTGCCTCGTGCATCATGCCGAAGTCATGGAATAGCAGATCGTACATTCCCAAGTGCGGATACGAGGATTGCAGGAACTGCATTCCGTTCCAGGACCACTTCTTGATGGCGCCGCCATAAACAAGGTTCGACTTCACCGTCAGACCGCCTTTGCTCAGAGTAAGGTAGGACTCATGAAGGAGGCCGAAACGCTTGTAACCGAAGACGTTCAGCCCATACGTCTCATACCCCGATAGATGCTCACCCGGGCGCATCAGCGCGTGGTCGCCCGTCGCGGCATTGAAGCCCTCAACCATGGGGCTCAAGCCGAGTTGCGAGCGGCACTTCCAGGCAAAACCGTTCGGTCCCTCGTTCCAATACCCATCCACGTTCGAGTCTGCCGTATCCATATGATCCGGACCGTTGTTGAAGCGGTTCAGTGGCTTCGTCCCAAATTCGTTCGGGTCGGCTCCGATGTAATACATTTCACCCTCTGAGGGAAACAACATCGCTTCTCCTAGCCCCGCGCTCGTCATGCGGTCGCTTTCCCAGGGAACTAAACGCTGCAGAACTTGCAGCGGAATGTAGGCAAGGGCCTTGTCGATCACAATGACCAGGTTGCCGTTCGGGTCGGCGTTATCGCCCGAGTAGGTATCGGGTATGGCCGCGAAGAGGTAGTGTGCACCGTTGGGTACCCGCACTCTGGCTCCGTCAAGCCAGAAATCCTGAGGGATATCTGTCGGCAGACTGCCAAACAAAGTCGGGTCGGTTACGCACGCATTCGCCGGGCCCAAAAATGTCGTTGCCGCTGAGACTCGGTTCGGGACGTACCCGGGAAGCAGTGTGGCGTTGGCGCTGAACACACCGCAGGCTGTGGCAGGAACTTCGGGGCAGCCGGTTGGCCAGCAAAAGGAAAAGTCCCCCACGGTAGAGATATTGAGCTCGTCACCAGGCTTGATGCCGAGCGAATCCAGGTTGATCGGGACGGCGTTCAGCGCCCCGGCATCATCGTACCTCTGCAGATAACTCGCCCTCGAATCAATCGGGATCGTTGTTTGAGAAAGGGCGGCGGACGCGGCCCAGGTGAGTAATAGAAGCAACCTGAGCACATGCGCCATTCTAAGGCGTGTCTTGCAAGGAACTCCTTCTCCACGCTCGTGGTACACGACTTGTCGGCTTTTCTGTGGAGCAACAAAGGTTGAAGCAATTCCAAACACAGCGCCCGGCAACAAACTTGAGTAGTTCATCTCATCCTCCTTGTCGGTAATGCTTTCGGACCGTCGTGGGAGAGCGAGAATCAGTGAGGACACCTCCCCCACTTCTACGATTGATTCTCTTTTGTCCCAACGCCCGTGAGTCAATCTCGATCTGGCCACAAATAGCTTTCCACCCCAACATCACCGCGCGGAATAATGTGTCACTCGGTACGGATCGACAATGCACAGACCCTCAATTGCCACTCAAGCAGAGATCAAGGACTATGTTGATGAAAGCAAAATCGGTTTTAAGCCCGGATAATTTCATTTCGAGCTCCAGGGATCGCTCCATCGAACGTCGGATTTCGCTGAAATTTATGTTCCTACCCAGTACCGGTACACACCCGCATGATGTTGTCGGCATCAGAAGAGCGAAGCACCTGCTCCTAGCGGACACTTCACGTGGCCGGGCCTGCAGTTTCGTGGGAAGTTCTTAAGGGATGGACTGCGGTGGAGATCGGTCACCGTTTGGGTGGGTGAGGACTTTTCCCTGAGATGGGCTGATGTGCGTGCCCAAACTGGTCGTGGTGCGTGACAGCCGAGGCTGCTGCCGAGCCACCGGCAGTGCACACTTGGATGGCATTCGTCGGGAACTGGTCCAATGTTGACTGATTTTCAGAAGTCGAACAGTCTGCTGACGCGTCCGGCCAGTTAGACACTCTTGTTGGCCCTCGTCGTCTAAGGGGGAAGCGATGGAAACGACAAAGGCAAGAGCGCCGCACAGGCCGATGGCCCGCAGCGCTGTCCACGTCAATCGTGAAGACTTGCCCTGTTTTTTCACCTGTAAGCCGTGCGCCCCACACGGTGCTCAGGAAAGTGCTGCAGAATTTCCGCGTATTATACGACTAAAAAGTTTTCGCTCAACTGTTTTTTTCAGAATGCAGCTCCTCCGGAATAGTTACATGCCAGAAATCAAAAAGGCATCGGAGCTTCATCGCAGATGTTCTCGGCATCGTGATGGTGTAAAAGCAAAACACCCTTGTCTGTGTAGGACCTTTTTGGAATGCCAGGAGTTTCGAGCATCAACGCGAGTCCAGCAGCTTTACCAACGCCGCCTTGAGTTCATCCGAATGGAACCCGAACGGACCTGGCTTGCTCTTGTAAGCGATGCGACCCCGCGAGTCGATCAAATACAGCCGATCCGGCCAGCCTGTGTAGGCAGATTCGGTTGAGTTCCCGAACTCATCCAGTACCGCAGGCAGTTTGATGCCAAGCTTTCGGACACATGCGCCTGCGATGTAGGCACGTTCTTCTTCGTTCTTCGGGCTGGCAAACACCACACTGTCCTTAATGTTGCCCTGCATCTGCCAGACGTCGCTGGGATGGGCCTCTGTGATGTAGACGATCAGGAATCTGGCGCGTCCCTCGTAATCTTCGTAAAGCTTGTTGAGAGCGGGAACCTCCCGCCGGAAGGGCGGTCAAGTGTAGCTGCCGAAAACCAGAACAACGGGCTGGCTCTGATTCAAGGCAGAAAGCTGAATTGTCCCCCGCTTGTCGAGCTTCAACAGATTGAAGTCGGGCGCCGGGTCGCCGACGGTTAGATGCCCGGCCCGCGCCTGCATCCATGCGGTCTCAAAAGGAAACAGGAGGAACGGCACGGGCCCGGGCATGCGCGACATCACTCGCGCGAACTTCTCAGGCGGCTGATGCATGGCCCACCAGACG
>Ga0066903_100006794_pt1 | contig 10245 bp, 9 predicted proteins | sample PanSoiMetaGPlot1_FD_67491 | JGI IMG/M metagenome (GOLD analysis project Ga0066903, IMG submission 67491) | Tropical forest soil microbial communities from Panama analyzed to predict greenhouse gas emissions - Panama Soil - Plot 1 (version 2) | ecosystem: Environmental > Terrestrial > Soil >... | reverse complement strand
GCTTGGTGTGCCAGGTGCCGTCATCGTCCAGCCACAGCGTCCGCATGAAGCCCTTTCGCCCAGGTTCTGCCGTGTGCTCATCGTTGCAGAGCCGCGCGGCGGCCTCCACCACCAGCTGTAAGTCACCTCCAGATCAGGAAATCGCCTAGCCACATGCCGCCCGGGCGAACCTCGTGCAGGATGGCATAGTGGCCATCAAACACGCGACGGCAAGCGCCTTCGTCTTCGGGCGCCATGGCGGGACCGGCGAGTGGCGGCTCGGGCTGATCACGCATCCGCTGTTTCAGCGGCCGATGATCCCCGGCGGCCATGTCGAGCCATGGGAGACGCCGCCTGAGGCGGCGCTGCGCGAGGTCCGCGAGGAAGCCGGGCTCGACGTGACGCTGCTGCGGGCGCCGGGCGCGGCGGTGCCGGACGGCATGGCGGCGAGCCCGCGTCTGGTTGATGTGCCCTGGTGGATCATGGAGCAGCCGCTCGAAGGGGACAACCACCTGTTCGAGCCGCATTTCCATGTCGACCACCTCTATGTGGCTGTCGCGCCCGAAGCCGACGAGGCCAGCCAGGCCAGCCAGGCCGCAGCGGCGGGAGAGGCGGGACAGGCGGCGCCGGGACCGGCACATCCGTTCAGCTGGTACGGCGCGACCGATCTCGCCGATCTGGACATGTTCGAGGACACCCGGATGTTCGCGCACGCGCTATTCGTCGCCATCGACCTGCTCGCCGCGGGACTCGCGACCAGTCGCTAGCCGCCGAACGCGATCAGCTCGGGCCCGGCCGGGACGAGGAGCCGGCGGGCCGCTGACGCCCACCGTCACCCCGTGACGTCGGGGCCGCCGTCCCAGAACGCGCGCACCGCATCGATGGTGTCCGCCTCGTCCGCGCGCTTGTCCGCCCGGTAGCGCAGCACCCGGGCGAACCGCAGGGCCACGCCGCCCGGATAACGCCGACTGGCCTGGACGCCGTCGAACGCGATCTCCGCCACCAGCTCCGGCCGCACGCGGACGACGCCATGCTGCTGGACGGCCGGGGCGGGCGGGTCGGCGAGCTCGAGCAGCCGCTCGGTCTGCCATGCCAGCATGGCATCGGTGAGGCCCTTGAAGGTCTTGCCCAGCATCACGAAGCCGCCAGTGGCCGGATCGCGGGCACCGAGATGCAGGTTGGACAGCAGCCCGGTGCGCCGACCATGGCCCCACTCAGCGGCCAAGATGACCAGGTCAAGTGTGATCCGCGGCTTGACCTTGATCCAGTCGCCGCCCCTTCGGCCGGCTCCGTACGGCGCGTCCACCGCCTTGACCACGACTCCCTCGTGCCCCCGCGATGTCGCGTCGTCGAAGAACTCGCGAGCCAGGTGCGGGTCCGAGGTCACGATGCGGGGGATCAGCAGGCCAGCCGGGGCGATCGCGGCGAGGCGCCGGAACCGTTCGCTGGCCGACTCGTCGATCAGGTCCAGGCCGTCGGCGTGCAGGAGGTCGAAGAGGAATGCGGTGAGCGGCACCGCAGGGCGAGCCGCAGCGCCCGCCACGGCCGCGCCAGCCTCGGTCTGGCTAGCCACTCGCGCCGAGGTCACCTGGAACGGATGAGGCCGCCCGTCTGCCCGCAGCGCGATCGCCTCGCCGTCGATGACCGCCGCCTCGGCCTCCAACGACCGGGCCAGGTCCACGATCTCGGGAATCCGGGCCGTGATGTCGTCGAGGGTCCTAGTGAACACTCGGACCTGCTGCCCGTCCCGATGGATCTGGATCCGAACGCCGTCGATCTTCCAGTCGATGATCGCCGGCGAGATCTGGGCCAGTGCGGCTTCGATCGTCGGCGCCGAAGCGGCGAGCATGGGCCGGACCGGCTGGCCGATCCTCAGCGTGAACTGGCGGAGCACCTCGATGACAGCCGCTTCCGCCGCTGCCGGCGTGGCGCCGTCGCTCGTGCTCCGGGCCCTGGCTGCCAGGGCCGCCCTCGCGACCTCGGGCAGCGATCCGCGCAGTTGGTGCGCGCGCCGCACCTCCGCGGCTGGGACCCCGGCCGCTTGCGCGACAGCCTCGACCATGACGCCCTCAAGCGCGCCTTGGCGCAGGTCACCGGCGATCAACCGGAACAAGAACCGCTGCTCACTGTCCGTTGCCCGGCCGATCAGCCCGGCGAGCAGTTGGCGCCGATGCGCTTGCGAGCCGGGCCCGACCGCGGCTCCGATCGCCTCGAAGACGGAGTCGGTCTCGGTGAGGGTCAGCGACCCGCCGCCATCGCGGACAACCGGGCCCACCGGCCCGCCGAAAGCGAACCCGGCATCACCAGTGAGGTCAACAAGAGCCGCATAGCCGACGCCGATCTGCCGTTGCGTCAGGTCGCCGGACAAGAACGCGACGGCGATCGGCGCCTCGTCGATCTCGGCTACCCGCGCTAGCAGCGCTGCGATGTAACCGGTCTTCGCTCGTCGGCTGGCGGTCCCGGCGACCTCGGCGGATGTGGACGCGACATCGCTAAGCAGCACATGTCAGATTCTGCCCGACCGCCCTCAGCGCGTCCGGGACAGTCCGTTCACATCGGCTTGAGCACGGGCACGCTCGGCCTCGGCGCTCGGGTTGAGCACTCCGGAGTTGCCGGGCGGCGCTTGTCCCGGCGGCTTGGTCGGCAGGCGGCGCGGACGGCTGCGCGCGGCAATCGTCGCGACGGCGGCGCCCGCAGCCAGCAGTGCAGTGCCAGCGACCAGCTTGGGCCAGCGGCGAGAACGCGGACGCGGCGGGTCGAGCCTCCGCGCCGTTGCCGCCAACATGGACGACACCTTGGGCCCGACCGTCTCCTGGACGGCCACGCTGCCGCGCGCCGCACGGGCGGCCATCCAGGCGCGCATGCGACCCACTCTCGGCCTGGCCCAGTTCGCTGCCTCTCCGGCGCCGTAGCGTGCCGATGCGGCGGCCTTCTTGGTCATCGGCCCGGCCTGCTCGGCGAGCTTGGAAGCTTGCAAAGCGATCTTCCTGGCCCGCCACTGCATGTCGGCGGCCGGCATGGTGGACTGGTTTTTCGTGGTAACGGGCACAGATCCTCCCCGTGTGTGATCCCCAGGCAGAGGTTCCCCGCCGCGATACCCCCAATCACGCCATGCCCCGCCGATGACCAAAGGCCGCCTGTACCTGGGGATGGCGGGCGTGCCGGTCTGCTGCCCGAGCAGCGGTCATGGCGTGGCAGGATTTCGGATATGACCACTGATCTAAGCGCGAGGTTGCGAACGAACCGCGGGACGGTCGTCGTCCGGCTCCTGCCCGATCACGCACCCAAGACGGTGCGCAACTTCGTCGACCTGGCGGAGGGGTCGCGGGAGTGGACCCACCCGAAGACCGGCAACAAGTCCTCTGCCAAGCTCTACGACGGCACGATCTTCCACCGGGTCATCCCGGACTTCATGATCCAGGGCGGCGACCCGCTCGGGACCGGAACCGGCGGCCCCGGCTACAGGTTCGCCGACGAGATCCACCCCGACCTGGCTTTCGACCGACCGTACCTGCTCGCCATGGCGAACGCCGGGCCAGGGACCAACGGCTCGCAGTTCTTCATCACCACGGTGCCCACGCCCTGGCTGACCGGCAAGCACACCATCTTCGGCGAGGTCACTTCCGGCCGGGAGGTAGTCGACGCGATCAGCAATGTGCCTACTGGCAGGAACGACCGGCCGGCCACCGACGTGGTGCTCGAGTCGGTCGAGATCGAGCGCGGCGACACCGCGGGCGCCGGGAACTGACGCCATGGCCAACCCCCCTGGCCCCGGCCCCAGCTCCAACGTCACCGCGCCGACCTGCTTCAGGCACCCTGACCGCGAGACCTACGTGTCGTGCGTGCGCTGCGGAAGGCATGCGTGCCCCGACTGCCTGCGCGCGGCTGCCGTCGGCCAGCAGTGCGTCGAGTGCATCAGGGCTGCCAACAGGGGCTCGCGGCAGGCAGCCGCGCCGTTCGGCGGCAAGGTGGCCACCACGCCCGTCGTCACCTACACGCTGATCGTGCTCAATGCAGTGTTGTACTTCGCCGAGATCGTGTACCCGAACACGGTCTACTACGGCGAGCAGGTCGGCGCCCAGTACGAGCCGCACCTGCACGAGCTGATCGGCGTCGCGTTCGGAGACTGGTACCGGCTGCTGTCCAGCGCCTTCCTGCACGCGCCGCTGGGCAGCGGCTTCGGCATCGCGCACATTCTGTTCAACATGTGGGCCCTGTACGCGGTGGGCCCGGCGATCGAGCGCCTCCTCGGTCATGCCAAGTTCATCGCCGTGTACCTGGTCAGCGCACTCGCCGGGTCGGTGCTCCTGTACGTCAATGCGCCCTTTGAGGCGGCGATCGGCGCGTCGGGCGCGATCTTCGGCCTGTTCGGCGCCTGGTTCGTGCTCGCCAGGCGGCTCCGGCTCGATGCCAGGATGATCGTCGGGCTGATCGCGATAAACCTCGTGATCACGTTCACCGTGCGCGCCATCGCGTGGCAAGACCACCTGGGCGGGCTGATCGCGGGCGCCGCGCTGACCGCGGCCTTCGTCTACGCGCCGCAAGCCCAGCGGACGCTGATCCAGGTCGGCGCGACCGTCGGGCTCGTCGCGCTGCTACTGGCCGCCGTGGCGCTGAAGGACCAGGCGCTCGTGCACCAGGTGCTGGTCAGGTTCTAGCGCCAGCGGGTGGCGAGCATCACGCCGCCGACGATCAGGACGAACCCAACAACGACGTTCCACTGGTGCAGCGCCGCGACGGGCCACGCCTGGCGGCTGACGTAGAAGGTCGCGATCCACGCGAGGCCGGTGACCAGGCAGGCCACCATTGTCGGGGCCAGCCAGGGCGGGCTCACATTCGCCTTCGCCGACCGCTGCGGCGGCGTGTAGACCGCCTTCTTTCTCACACGGGACTTGGGCACGGTTCACTCCTGGTCGGTTCTTGGCTCCCGATAGTAAGGCTAGCCTGGCCAGGCCGGTGACCTGGCCAGGCCGATCGCTACGTGGAGGGTGAGGGTGACGGCGTGGGAGACGGCGTCGGGGACGGCGACGAGCTGGAGGGCGCCACGGAGATCGTCACGACGCTGTTCTTAAGCACGACCTTGTGCGCGGCAGGGCTTTGCTGCCAGACCGTGCCCGGAGCGGCGGACGGCGGGCCAGGGCTGGTGATCACCTGGTAGTTCAGGCCCGCGTTCACCAGCACACGGATCGCGTCGTGCTTGCTTAGGAATAGCACATTGGGCACCGACACCCCGCTGCCCGAGACCTTGAGCACGATCTGCTGGCTGAGCGGGACCCTCGTGCCCGCCGGCGGATTGGTACCCACCACCTGTCCGCTCGGCACGCTGAGGCTCGCGACGATCTTTTGGGTGATGTTCGCCGGGCTGAAGCCAGCTTGCTGCAGCTTCGCGATGGCGACTGAGGCGCTCTCGCCCTGGACGTTCGGTATCGCCACCTTTCCAGGCTTCACGTTGTAGGTGAGCGTGACCTGGGTGCCCTTGGGCACGAGCGAGCCCGCTTGCGGGCTGGAGCCGATTACCTGGTTGTACGGGGGGGTGGTCGAAACGTGCGAGACGACCTTCCACCGCAGGCCGGCCTGCTTCAGGCTGTGCTCGGCCGCGGTCACTGTCTGGCCTTGCACGGTGGGGACCGTGACACCCGACCCATGGGCGGTGAGGGTCTTGTAGGCGAACACCGCGGCCCCGAATACCACGAGTGCCACCAGGGCGGTCACCCAGGGCCAGACCGGGCGCCCGCGGCGCCTGGCGCCGCGCCCTCCGCCGTCCGGGGGCCCGTACTCGTACGGGGGCATTGCCCCGGTTGGACCCTGCATCTGGGTCTGGCCGCCCATTGGGTCCAGGCGCCTGGTCCCCGCATACGGGCCGGCCGCGCCGGCGTAGGGGCTTGGCGACCGGGCTGGCCCGGCAACTGGGAACCCGGACAGCGCGCGCTGGATGTCGCCGCGCATCTCTGAAGCGGACTGGTACCTGCGGTCGGGGTCCTTCTCCATGGCGCGCAGCGTGATCGCGTCGGCCCAGCCCGGTAGCTCGGGGTCGACCCGGGACGGCGGCACCGGCGCCTCCCGGACGTGCTGGTAGGCGATCGCCACGGGCGAGTCGCCGGTGAACGGAGGCCGGCCGGTGAGCAGTTCGTAGAGCAGGCAGCCGACCGAGTACAAGTCCGAGCGCGCGTCGACCCGTTCGCCACGCGCCTGCTCAGGCGACAGGTACTGCGCGGTGCCGATCACCTGGGCGGTCTGGGTCATGGTCGCCTGGGTGTCCGCGACCGCGCGCGCGATGCCGAAGTCCATGACCTTGATCTCGCCGTTGCGCGTCAGCATGACGTTGCCCGGCTTGATGTCGCGATGCACGATGCCATTGCGGTGGCTGTAATCCAGCGCTCGCAGCACGCCATCCACGATCTCCAGTGCCCGCTCGGGCAGCAGCCGCCGGTCGTCGCGCAGCAGGTCCCTGATGGTCCGGCCGTCGACGTACTCCATCACGATGAACGGCACGTGAGACATGGCCGTGCTGTCCTCGCCCGTGTCGTATACGGCGACGATGGACGGGTGGTTGAGCGAGGCCGCCGACTGCGCCTCGCGCCGGAACCTGGCCTGGAACGTCGCGTCCCTGGCCAGGTCCTCGCGCAGCGTCTTCACTGCGACGACGCGGTCGAGGCGGAGGTCCCTTGCCCGGTACACCTCGGCCATGCCGCCGCGACCGACGACTCCGTCGAGTTCGTAACGGCCGCCGAGCAGCCTTGGCTGAGTCATGTCGCGCACTTACGTTACCGTCCTACGTGCTCGTGTGGCGGGGATGGCGTCGGGCGGTTCGGCCGCGGGCAGAAGCGCACAACCCGTGCGAGCCGCTATGCAATCTATGTCGTGCGGCGCCCCGACGGCGATTTCGCCGCCGGATCGTGACCGTAGCGCCGCGCTCATTGCCGCCCCAGGTATGCCCGGATGATCTGCAGCGCGATCGGAGCCGCGATGGCCGCACCGAAACCGCCGCCCTTGACGATGACACCGACGGCGATCGGCTGGCCGTTGCCGGTCACGAAGCACGTGAACACGGAATCGTCCAGGCTGAAGCCGCTGCCGTTCTGAGCGGTCCCGGTCTTGCCCCGGACATCGATGCTCGTGACCTGCGGGCCGACGGCGCCGTACGCGGTGCCGTTGGGGTCGTGCGTGACGCTCTCCATCATCTGAGAGAGATAGCTGGCGACCTGTGGGGTGATCGGGTGCCCCATCGCCGTGGGCGACGCGTTGTACACCGGCGTCTGGTCCGGTGCCCTGATCTGTTGCACGAGGTAGGGCTTCATGAGCGTGCCGCCGTTGGCCACTGTCGCGGCGAGCATCGCCTCCTGCAGCGGCGTCACCAGGTCGTTGAACTGCCCGATCGCGGAGTAGGCGGTGTACGCGGGGTCTGTCACCACCGAGCCGTTCTGAACCAGCGCTGAGCTTGGCGTGACCGGCATCGGCACGCCCAGGCCGGGGTTGTTGAACCCGAACCTGTCCGCGAAGCCATGCAGCGCCGGCCCGCCCAGGCGCGCGCCGAGCTTGCCGAAGGCGGTGTTGCAGGAAAGCGTGAACGCGAAGATGATCGGCGGGTTCCCGTTTCCGCACGGCGAGTTGTAGTCGTTGGTCAGCACGTGTGTGGTGCCCGGCGGGCGGTAGAACTGCGGCGCGGGGATCGTGGAGTTCGGGTTGTTCACGACGTTATTGCTGAAAGCGGTGGAGCTCGTCACGATCTTGAACGTGGATCCCGGCGGGAACAGATCGTTGATCGCCCGGTTGATCAGCGGGCTGCTCCCGCTGTTCGGGTGGTATCCGGCGAAGGCCTTGTCGAACGTCGCGCTGTTCAGGACCGTTAGCTTGTTCGGGTCGAACGATGGGTACGAGGCCATGGCCAGGATCGCGCCGGTCCTCGGGTCGAGCGCGATCACGCCGGCCGGATGGCCGAACGCCTTCAGCGCCTGGTAGGCGGCGGCCTGAGCCTTGGGGCTGATCGTCAGGTACACGCTCGCACCCTGCTTGGACTTGCCCGTGAACAGCCCGCGCAGGTTGTGGATGGCCAGGCTCGGCGCCGTGCCGGCCAGGTAAGCGTTCTCGTACTTCTCGATCCCGGCTAGGCCGGCCGGGGTCGTCGTGCCGAAGACCGAGTCGTAGCCAGTGATTGGCGCATAGGTGTAGGAGGCCGGGTAGTAGCGCTGGTAGATGCCGCCAGAGATCTGCCTGGAGACGGCGATGACCTGCTGTGACCCCGGGCCGCCGGCCGCGATGATCTCGCCCCGCTGCACCTTCTCTTGCTGGACCGTAATTCGGATGTTGCCTGGCTCGGCGGCGATCGAGTTGACGCGGAACACCTGCAGGAAGTTGACGTTGACTAGCAGCAGCACGAACATCCCCAGGCACACCAGCGAGAGCCTGCGCAGCGCGTGGTTCATAGCGCCCGCACCACCTGGGTCAGGCCCTCGTCCTGGATCGACTGCGGCGCCGGGCGCCTGGCCGTGTCGCTGATCCGGATCAGGATCGCGATTATCATCCAGCTCGCCACGAGCGAGGAGCCACCCTGGGACAGGAACGGCGTGGTGACCCCGGTCAGCGGGATCAGCTGGGTCACGCCGCCGACGATGATGAAGAGCTGGAGCGCGATGCTGAACGCCAGCCCGCCGGCGAGCAGCTTGGAGAACGGGTCCTTGATCGCGATCGCGGTACGCAGCCCGCGCTGTACGAGCAGCCCGAAGATCAGAAGCAGTGCCATCACGCCAACTAGGCCGAGCTCCTCGCCAAAGCCGGTGAAGATGAAGTCGCTTTGCACCAGCGGCGTCCAGTACGGCTGGCCCTGACCTAGGCCGGTGCCGAACAGCCCGCCGAACGCCATCCCTTCCAATCCGTAGGCGAGCTGCTCTGAGATGCCGTGGATGGTGGCCGGGTTAAACGGGTCCAGCCAGATGGTGAAACGTTCCGCCACGTGGCTGATCGCGACCCAGGCGATGAGCGCAGCAGCCGCGAACAGGCCCACCCCGATCAGCAGCCACGACTTGCGCTGGGTCGCGATGTACAGCATCACCACGAAGAGCCCGAAGAACAGGCCGGACGCGCCGATGTCCTGCTCCGCAATCAGGATCAGCAGGTTCAGCCCCCAGACCACCAGGATGGGTCCCAGGTCGCGAGCCCGCGGCAGGTCGATGCCCAGGAACCTGCGGCCCGCCAGGGACAGCACGTCCCGCTTGGCGACCAGATACCCAGCGAAGAACACCGCGAGTGCGATCTTGGCGAACTCGCCTGGCTGGATCGAGAAGCCGCCAAAGATGATCCACTCCTTGGCCCCGTTGACCTCGCTGTGGCTCGCGGGCAGCACGATGGGGAAGGCGAGCAGGAGCAGGCCGACCAGGCCGATCGTGTAGGTATAGCGCTGCAGGATGCGCGGCTCGCGGAAGACGACGAGCACCGCGATGAAGGCGGCGATGCCCACCGCCGTCCAGACCAGCTGGTACACCGCGGAGTGCGCGGTGAGCGTGGAGACCGGCAGCCCGAAGGCGCCCGCGTTGCCGTGGCGTCCGGCCTCCTGCAACCGGTAGATCATCACGATGCCGAGACCGTTGAGCACCGCGGCCAGCGGCACGAGGAGCGGGTCAGCCCAGGGCGCGAGCCAGCGCACCGTGAGGTGCGCGCCGATCATGAGCGCGGCGAACCCTCCCACATAGAGCACTAGGCCCGCCGGGAGGTGCCCGTTCAGGCCGAATCCCACGCTGGCGAACGCGAGCGCCACGATGGCCAGGGCGAAGCAGAGCATGGCGAGCTCGCTGCCGCGCCTGCCCGCAGGCAGCGGCGCGGGGCTCAGCCCGTTCCTCGGGGTAGCTCCTGCGGCGCTGGGCACGGCTGCCATCAGCCGCCGCCCATCGACGCACCGCAGTAGCCGGGCAGCGTCGGACGCGGTGGATACGGCGGCCGCTTCGAGGTGCCTGGCCTGGTCGGCTTGGTGGTATGCGCCGTCGACCCCGCATGGGTCCGGTCCGCCGTGCGGGCCGCCGGGCGGCGCGCGCTGGCGTGCCTGGGGGCGCGTCGCTGTGTTGCCGCGTGCCTCGTCCTGCTGTGGTGCGTCACGCGCGGCGCTGGCTTGGGGGGCGGCGGCTTGTTTGCCTCCCAGTGGCGGATCGCCGCTACCGCGACAGCGCACTGGTAATCGCGCCCGATCTGCTGCACTATCAGGCGCGCCTGGCCCAGGCTGTCGGCGGCAATCGTCGCCCTGATCTGGCCGGCCTCGGCAGCGGGGACCTCGGCGAG
>Ga0066903_100006793_pt1 | contig 10245 bp, 8 predicted proteins | sample PanSoiMetaGPlot1_FD_67491 | JGI IMG/M metagenome (GOLD analysis project Ga0066903, IMG submission 67491) | Tropical forest soil microbial communities from Panama analyzed to predict greenhouse gas emissions - Panama Soil - Plot 1 (version 2) | ecosystem: Environmental > Terrestrial > Soil >... | reverse complement strand
ACGATGCGGTGCGCATCGGCCAGGTGCTTGCGGGCTTCGGAGGGCGAGGACATGAAGCCGGCAAATATACCAGCCCGGCCCCTCGCCGGCGGTCAGCGGCCCGAGACTTCCCAGCTTTCGGGGAGGTGGATGGCGTAGCCGAGGTCGAAGGTGCGCCACTCGCCGCGCACCAGCGTCACCGACCAGCTGACGAAGCCGCGCGCCGCGTCCAGCTGGTAGCCGCCGGTCGTCGGCTTGCCCAGCAGCTCGACCCGGACGTCGTCGATCTTCGACACCGGGATCTGCTCGCGCAGCTCGATGGTCTCCGCCCCCGCCGCCTGGTTGGTCAGCTTGTCGCGGTAGGCCCGGACGATGTGCTTGGTCGAGCTGAAGATGCCGGCGCCGACGTCCTTGTCGTCCAGGGTCTTGCGTTCCAGCTTCAACTCGTCGTCGATTCCGAGCGAGATCTCGAACGGCGCGCCGACGCCCTGGTGCGCGAGACGCGTGTCGCCGACGTACGACCCGGCGCGGTAGCTGCGCGCCCGCCCCGCCAGCAAGGGATAAGCGGCCGGGTTGGTGAGGGCGGCGACCTGGAAGACGTGATCGGCGAGGCCGGGCATCGCGACCAGCTTGATCGTCGCGTGCGCCTCGACGACATCGACCGGCGCCCAGACCGGGCGCCCGTCCGCGACCACCGAGATCGAATGCGGCAGCGTCAGCGTGAAAGCGTTGCCCTTGTCGTCCAGGCTGACCGACGCCGGCTCGGCCCGCGGAACGGCGCCGGCGGCGATCAGGTTGGTGCGGCGCTCGCGCGCCGAGACCATCACCTTGCCGCGCTCCTGCTCGAACCCGTCGACCACCAGCGGTCCGGGCATCGGCGCCTGCGCTTCGAGCTTGGGCCGGGCGGTCGACAGCGTCATGCGGACGTTGCTCCAGTCTTCGCCCGTCGTCTGCCGGATGACCGCGCTGACCGTCAGCCGCACGCTGGCCGGCCCGGCCTTCGCGTGGGCGCGCGGCGCCACGTCGAAGTCGTACTCGGGCTGCCAGCTCGCGCCCGCGAGCACGTACGACACCGCCGCGGTGACACGGGGCCGCGCCCGGCAGCCGATCGTGACGGTCGCCGTCCGCACCGTTCGATCGTGGGCGCCGCCCACCTGGGCCAGCTCGCGCTGCTGCCGATCCAGCGTCGCCTTCAAGCCGCGAAGCGCGACCTCCAGCCCGCGGCGCTCCTCGGCCAGCGCCCCGCGCCGCGCACGCAGCGCCTCCAGCGTCTTCGCCCAGGCCGGGGTGTCCGGCTTGGGATTCCGCATCTCCTCGGTCAGACCCGTCGCGAAGATGTTCGCGAACGCGCCCACGTCTTCCAGCTCGGCGGCGATCTGGGTCCGGCGCGCCTCGTTGTCCTTCATCCGGACCTCGGTGGCGTCGCGCTCGGCTGCCAGCGCGCGCGCGCGTGGGTCGGCGGCCTCGGTCTCGTTCACCTCCGCGCTGGTCAGTCCGATCACGTCGGCCGCCTCGCCCACCTCGGCGCGCAACGTCCGCGCGTCGAGCGCGCCCGGCAGCCGTTCGAACACGGCCCGCGCGGCGCCGCCTTCGCACGACACCGTCCGCACGCGCGTGACGCGCGCCCGATCCGGGAACACGACCACGCTTTCAATCTCGCCCTCGGCGTCCGGCACCGCGACGGCCCGCACCGTCGCCGGCGTCGCCACGGACAGAATGGTGAAAGCGGCCCTCGTGATCGCCAGCGCGCGCATGGTCAGTTCTGGCGGAGCTGCCAGCCCTTCGGGCGGGCGATCCGGTAGCTGAGCTTCAGCGTCTGCGTCGCGCCCGGCCCGAGCTCCAGCCGCCACCGCAGCACCCCCTCCGCGTCGGGCGGCTTCAGCGCTGCGGGCTGCACGCCCAGCAGCTTGACCTCGACCTTGTCACGCCCGCTGCGCGGCACCTGGTCGACGATCTCGATCGTCACCTTCCGCTTCTTGTAGTTGCCGATCTGGATCTGAACGTCGTAGGTCGTCTCGTCCGATTTCATGATGAGGCCGGTCGTCTTCGTGCTCGGGACCACCTGGCGCTCGAGCCGGACATCCTCGTCGGCGCCGAGAGGCAGCTCGATGTCGCCGCCCGGGCCCGTCGTCTGGATCTCGCCCACGCCGACCAGCTCGCCGTCATCGAAGATCGTGACCGGCCCGCGCAGCAGCGGACGCTGGCCGTCGTTGTGGACGCGGGCCCGCAGGAACGCGGTCGTCGCCAACCCGGGCGTCGCTTCGTGGAACACCGCTGCCCGGAACGGCTGGGACGCGAGCGGGACCCGGATCTGCTTCGCGGCGCTGGCGATCGTCGCGGTCGTCGGCGCGCGGTAGACGTAGTCGAGGCCGCCCGCGCTGGCCGCGGGCAGGTACGTGTCAGATTGCGCCTTCCCGTGCGCCGGCGCGGCTTCGAGCAGCGCCATCGGTACGGTGACGGTGGGGACCTTCTTGCCGTCGTCGATGATCGACATCAACCGGAGCGGCCGGCTGTCCGCCATCACCGACGCCGCCGGGTTCAGACCGCCGATGATTCGCGACTTGGCAGGCGCCGTCCGGATCTGCGGCGCGCCGGAAGGACGAGCACCGCGCAGCTCGACGACCTGACGGCGCAGGTCGTTCGCTTGCTTCTCGATCTCGCTCGACCGCGCGGCCTTGGTATTGGTCTCATCGTCGTTGTCGGGGCAGCCGTCCAGGCTGCCGGGCTCGTCGGGACATCCATCCATGTCGTCGGGAATGGCGTCGCCGTCCGCATCCATGTAGCCGTTGGCGTCTTCGGACTGGCGCTGCCGCAGCACCGGGACGAAATCGCTGCGTTCCCCGAGCGTCCAGGCCAGCCGCTCCGGCAGGTCGATCCCGTGGCCCGGCGTGGCCGTCGAGAGCAGCAGCGCCACGTCGTCCCAATCTTCTCCCGTCGTCTGCTGGACGACCGCCGCCGTCTCCAGCCGGACCTCGGCGCGCGCCGACGTGAAGTGCAGATCGTAGGCGGGCGTCCAGCTCGCGCCCGCGATGAAGTATTCGAGCTCCAGCTCCGCGCCCGAGCGGGCCGAGCCTGCATCGACGATCGCGGCGACGTCGACGACACGCTCCGCAGATCCGCCGCGCTCGAACGCCTTGTAGTCGGCCAGCAGGCGATCGCGCTCGGCCGTCAGGTTGCGGCGATCGACGTCGAGCCGCAGCAGGCGCCCGCTGGCCGCGCGCGAGCGCTCGGCCACGAAGTCGAGGGCCCGCCACCACGACGCCGCGTCCGCGGCCGGGATCTTGCGGCCCTCGCGCTTCTCTTCCGGAACCAGCGGCGCGGGCGCGAGGCCGCGCAGCAACCCGACCTCCCATTCGTCTGTCGCGCGGCGGTCGTCCAGCGCCAGCAGCCGATCGGCGACGCCGTCCAGCTGGTCGAGCAGCCGGTGCGCCTGCGCCAGCGTGGATCGCTCGCGCTCGGCCGCCGTCGCCTCGACGCGCAGCACCCGCCCACCGGCCGCAGAGACCCGGATGGTGTCGACGAGGACCGCGCCCGGCAGGCTCGGGAAGCGGACCATCGAGATGCCGCCGCCGCTCGGCGACGGGGCGCGCCCGCGCCGCCGGACCCGCGCCCGATCGCCGAACACGGTCACCTCCGCGATGCGCGTCTCGACGAGCGGCGCGCTCGCCGCGCCCGCCGCGGTCCAGACGACGCCGGGCACGCGGCCAGGGGGCGCCTGATTGATCGACGGCGGCGGCGACAGCGCTGCCAGCGCGGCGGCGAGAGCGAGGGCGGAGCCGGTCGTCATGACTCTGAGTGGGGAGCGAAGCCGTCCGCCATCACGACTGGCCTTGCGCGAGCGATCTCGGCGGTCATGTCGGCTCGGACGGCGCGCCGGGCCGGATGTCGCGACGTCGGCGTCACGTCGCCAATTTGTCTTGGCGCGCAACGCGAGATCAGCCACGCTGGAGTCATGAAGACTGTCGCTTCCCTTTCTCTTGTGGGTTGGTTGCTCGTGTCGTCGGCGCTGCTCGGGTGCGGAGACGGCCACAGTTCGGCCGACGCGGGTGGGGGCACCGGCGGCGGCGCCGGCGCCTCGGCGGGCGGACGCGGGGGCGGCGGTTCCGGTGGCGCGTCGGGTTCGGGCGGTTCGGTTGCCGGCACCACGGGCTCCGGCGGTTCCGCCGCCGGCGCCACGGGGTCGGGCGGTTCCGCCGCCGGCACGACAGGCAGCGGCGGTTCGGCCGGTGGGGGCGTCGCCGGGGCGGGCGGCACCGCCGGCGGCAGCGGTGGCACCACCGGAAGCGCGGGCTCGAGCGGCCTCGCGTGCGGCGTTCAGCCCTGCGGCGGCGATCCCGTCGGGAACTGGACGTTCGTGAGCGCCTGCGTCGACAAGTCGGCGCTGGAGGCCCAGCTGCAAGCCGGTGCCTGTCCCACGGTCACGGTCAACAGCGTGTCGATCGGGCAGTCGGGAACGATCACGTTCACCACGACGGCGTATTCGGTGTCGGCCACCCGGAACACCATGTTGAACATCAACTATCCGATGGCCTGCATCGCGCCGAACACCTGCGCGGATCTGGAGGCGGCGTTTGCGGCCAACACGGCCATCCAGTCGGCGTCGTGCACGGGTGACACCCTCTGCGCCTGCGCGCTGACCTACGTGCCCCAGACCTCGAGCGAGCAGGGAACGTACACAACGGCGGGCAACATGCTGACGCTGACACCCACCGGCGGCTCCCCCTCGACCGGGGCGTTCTGCGTGGAGGGAAACAATCTCCACCTGCTCGGCACCGATTCGACGGGACAGGTCACCGGCGATCAGGTCGCCGAGCGTTTCTGACCGAAATCCCGCCCCCGAGCGCTCCGGCGGGGCGCTGATATAGTAGTCGCCGCCATGCTCGCCAAGAATCAGACGCTGACCGTGCTCGGGTGCGGAACGATGGGGGAAGCCATCGTCCGCGGGATCCTGCGTTCCGGGCGGCTCGAACCGGCGCAGATCTTCGCCACCGACCGGCGCGCGGAGGTCGTCAAGGCGCTGCGCGAGAAGCACGGCATCCGGACCACCAGCGACAACCGCGAGGCGTGCGGCGGCGGCGACGTCGTCCTCGTCTGCGTCAAGCCGCACGAGGTCGGGCCGCTGCTGCGCGATGCGGAGACCGCGAAGCTGCTCGCCGGCAAGCTGGTGATCAGCATCGCCGCCGGCATCCGCCTGGACCAGCTGGCCGGCTGGCTGCGCGAAAGCGCCGTCGTGCGCGCGATGCCCAACACGCCCTGCCTGATCGGCGAGGGGATGACCGTGATCGCGCGCGGCGCCGGCGTCACCGACGCGCAGGCCAAGGTGGCGATGGAGATCTTCGGCTGCGTGGGCGGCTGCCTGGAAGCCGAGGACAAGACCATGGACGCTGTCACCAGCCTGAACGGCAGCGGCCCGGCCTTCGCGTACATCATGCTCGAAGCGCTGTGCGACGGCGGCGTGCGGATGGGGCTGCGGCGCGACACGGCGATGCAGATCGCCGCCCAGATGGTGCAGGGCGCGGCGCGGATGGTGCTGCAGACGGGCATGCACCCGGCGGCGCTGAAGGATCAGGTGACGACGCCCGCCGGCAGCACGATCGCGGGCCTGCTGATCCTCGAGGACGGGCGCATCCGCTCCGTCATCGCCCGCGCGGTCGAGGAGGCGGCGCAGGTCGCGAGCAAGCTCGGACAGAGTTAGCCTTCGTCGACGGGTCCCTGGGTGTTCGATCTCCGCGCGCTGCTGTCGGTCGAGGGGCTGCTGGGCCTGGCCAGCCTGGCCGTGATGGAGATCGTCCTCGGCATCGACAACATCCTGCTGGTCGCCATCCTGTCGCAGCGGGTGGCGCGCGCGCGGCGCAAGCGCGTGCGGCGGCTCGGCATCGGGCTGGCGCTGATCCTCCGCATCGCGCTGCTGTTCGGGCTGACGTGGCTGATGGGGCTGACGAAGCCGCTGTTCACGCTGATGGACCACGGCTTCTCGGGACGGGACCTGGTGCTGCTGGCGGGCGGCCTGTTCCTGATGTTCAAGGCGACGACCGAGCTTTACGATCGAATCGAGCGCTCGCCCGGCGACGACGACCTGGACGGCGACGAACGGAAGGCGGCCGGCTCGGTCGCGACCGTCGCGCAGATCCTGGCCCTGGACGTGGTGTTCTCGCTCGACTCCGTGATCACGGCGGTCGGGATGGCGCGCGCCCTGCCCGTCATGGTGCTGGCGATGATCATCGCCGTGGGCGTCATGTTCATCTTCGCCAACGTCGTGGCCGAGTTCATCAATCGGCACCCGAGCATGAAGATCCTCGCGCTCGCGTTCCTTCTGCTGATCGGCGTGCTGCTGGTCGCCGACGCCTTCGGCCACCACATCAACCGCGGCTACGTCTACTTCGCGATGGCGTTCTCGCTGCTCGTCGAGCTGATGAACATGCGCTTCCGCAAGAAGACGCGGGCGAAGCGTCCGTCAATTTGATCGGCGCGGGCGGGCGTGATACCCCGCCTGACCATGCAGCTCCGCACCACGGCCCTCATGTGCACCCTCGCCGGCGTCTCCCTGTCGACCGCGACGGCGCTCGCGAAGGGCGCCGACGACCCCTCGACCGAGGACGCGCCGTTCGCGCCCGCAGGCGGCGGCAGCAAGGGCGGTCCGGCGCCGTTCGCGACGTCGCCCAGCGCCGGGTTCGCGGCCGTGGGACAGTGGGTGCTCAGCCTCCGCACGACCGGCGACCTCGGCGGGTTTCTGTTCTTCCACAAGGACAGCCCCGGCGACTGGTCGCTCAGCCTCCACCCGGAGATCGACTACTTCATCATCAACAACGTCTCGCTCGGTGCGCTATTCGGTTATTCGTATTCGCCCGCCGCGACGGGGAGGACCGTGATCGATCTCGGCGGGCGCGCCGGCTTCAACGCCAACATCAACGACCACCTCGGCTTCTGGCCCAGCGCCGGATTCGCGCTGAATCTCGACAGCGAGATGCACATGACGAACACGTCGACGTCGTTCGGGATCTTCGCGCCGTTCCTCTATCACCTGGTGCCGCACTTCTTCGTCGGCGTCGGGCCGTCGTTCTCGGTGCGCCTGTCGGGCGGCAGCGGCAAGACCTACGGCATCGACTTCACGCTCGGCGGCTGGCTGTAGGCAGAGCGCGCACAAACACCGCCCGCTTATTTGCTCAGGTTGCGGGATCGGGATACGGTCCTCGGATGCGGCACTCTCTGTCCCCCGAGGTGACGAAGGCCGTGGTTGCGGCCGCCGTCGTTGGTTGCGCGCTCTTGGTGCTTCCGGCTCGCGCGCAGGCTCAAGAGCCGGGCGCTGGGCTGGGCCAGGGGTTCGGCGCGCAGGGTCAGGTCGCGATCACGGGCGACGCGACGGCCCACTTCGACAAGGTCAACAAAGCCGGCTGGTTCTTCGAGGTCCGCCCGGCGGCAGATTACTTCGTCGTGCCGTCCGTGACGATCGGCGCGGTCGTCGGCTTCGGCATCGACAACAACAAGAACAAGGGCATTCTCGTGGGCGGACGCGCCGGGTACAACCTCAACGTGACCGCAAACGTCGGCGCGTGGGCCCGGGTCGGCATCCGGTACAACCACGTCAGTCAGACGGGCGGGTCCTTCCACGAGACCGACGTGACCGTGGACTTGCCGATCCTGTACCACTTCGTGCCGCATTTCTTCGCGGGCCTCGCGCCGTACTACAACCTCAACGTGTCGGGCCCGGACAGCTACGGATTCAGCAGCCTCGTCGGCGGCTGGTTCTAGCGTCGCGCCGCTAGAGCGCGTCTCACAAATACCTCCGCTCGCTCAAATCTTCGGCGAGGGCGGGCGGAACGGGTGTCCGGCCATCGAAGCGGAGTCGAGGCGCAACGCCAGGAGCGGAGTGGGACGGGGAGCTCCTCGGCCGGAGCGTAGGCGGCCGCTCTGATCGTTTGCGGCCGACGGGATTCCAAGCTTGCTCGCGGAGGACGAGGAGCTCACCGTCCCACTCCGCCCTCGACGTCAGCCGAGCGGAGCCGAGCTACGGGCAGCGGGTGACTTCGAAGTCGCCCGAGATGCCGTAATTGAAGTTCGTGGTGCTGTCGGTGTAGCTGTACGAGACGTTGCCAGCGACCGATGCGGCGCTGACCGCCGTGAGCGTGACCGTGCCGGCGTTCGATCCGATGCCGTCGAAGCTACCCTTGTTCTGGATCATCTGCACGAAGACCGAGGAATGGGTGGTCAGGTCCAGGGTCGGCAGCGTGAAGTAGGCCATCGTGCCGGCGGGCGGGTTGGGTTGCTGCGGCGATGCGCAGTTGACCGGTCCGTCGCCGAAGCCGATCAGGTTCTGGCCCATGTAGAGCGTTGCGATGCCGGTCGTCGGCGTGAACGGCTGGTTCTTGTACTGGCCGCTCAGCGTGCCGGAGACGAGCGGCTCGCCCGCGCCCGCCCCGCCCCCGCCGCCGCAACCGGCCAGCGCCACCAGCATTCCGAATCCGATCGTGACGAACGCTCGACCCATGTCAGCACCTCACCTGGGAGCAGCGTTCGGCTGACGCGCGGCCGAGCTTGAGCGAATGCCGCGGCGCCGCGGACTTACGTCACGCGCGCGAGCCGCACCGCCAGCCCGGAGCAGCGGGCCGCCACGTCGGCGTTGCGCACCGCGATTCCCAGCGCCTTGCGCGACCCGACCAGGACGACCAGGCGCTTGCCGCGCGTCACCGCCGTGTAGAGCAGATTCCGCTGCAGCATCACATAGTGCTGCGTGTGCACAGGGATCACCACGGCGGCGTACTCCGACCCCTGTGATTTGTGCACGGTCGCCGCGTAGGCGAGCGTCAGCGTGTCCAGCTCGTCGAGGCCGTACTCGATCGACCGATCGTCGAAGCGGACCGTCAGCGTCTCCGCGTCCGCGTCGATCCGTTCGATCACGCCGCAATCGCCGTTCCAGACTTCCTTGTCGTAGTCGTTGCGAACCTGCATCACCTTGTCGCCCATGCGCAGGCTGCGCGCGCCGCGATCGATCCCGACGGCGCCGGTGGTCAGCGCCTCCTGCAACAGCTGGTTCAGGTTGCCCGCGCCCAGCTCGCCCCGGTGCATCGGCGACAGCACCTGGATCTCGTGCGGCGCAAGCTGGTAGCGCCGCGGCAGCCGCGTCGTCACCAGATCTCGAATCAGCGCGGCGGCGCGGGCCGGATCGTCCTCCTCCAGAAAGAAGAAGTCGCGCTCGGCGCCCGCGCCCAGGTCGGGCATGTCGCCGTCGTGGATCCGGTGGGCGTTGACGACGATCAGGCTCTCGGCCGCCTGCCGGAAGATCTCGGTCAGCCGCACCACCGGGACCGCGCCGCTGGCGATCACGTCGGCCAGCACCGTGCCGGGACCGACCGACGGCAGCTGGTCGACGTCGCCGACCAGCACCAGGCGCGCCGACGGCGGCAGCGCCGCGACCAGATCCGCGCCCAGGCGGACGTCGACCATGGATGCCTCGTCGATGATCAGGACATCCGCTTCCAACGGGCGGGCGGCGTTGCGGGCGAAGCTCGCCTCCGCGGGGCGCCATTCAAGCAGCCGGTGCAACGTCGACGCCGGCACGCCCGTCGCGTCCGACAGGCGCTTGGCCGCGCGCCCGGTGGGCGCCGCCAGCGCGATCGTCGCGCCCTTCTTGCCCAGGATCGACACGATGCCGCGCACGATGGTCGTCTTGCCGACGCCCGGCCCGCCGGTGATCACGGCGACCTTGGCGCCGAGCGCGGTCCGGACCGCCTCCGCCTGCTGGCGCGCCAGCGCGATGCCGGCTTCCTTCTCGTACCAGGCGATGGCGCGCACCTGATCGATCTCCAGCTTCGGCGCCGGCGCGGCGAGCAGCTTGCGCAGCCCCGCCGCCAGCGCGGTCTCGGCCCGGTAGAGCCCGGCCTCGTAGACCGCGGGCGCGCGCGCGTCCTCGACGACCGTCGCGTCCAGCGCGACGTCGCCCGTCTTCGCGAGCCGATCGATGGCCGCGTCGGCGGCCTCTTCGGGCAGATCCAGCAGCGCCGCCGCCCGCTGCGCCAGACGCGGCCGCGGCACGTAGACGTTGCCGTTGCCGCCCTCGTCGTCGAGCACGTGACGGACGCCGGCCTCGGCGCGCGACGGCGCATCGCGCGCCACGCCCAGCGCCGCGGCCAGCCGGTCGGCCGACAGGAAGCCGATGCCCCACACGTCGAACGCGAGTCGATACGGGTTCTCGCGCACGCGCGCGATCGCCGCCGCGCCGTACTTCTTGTAGATGCGCGCCGCGAACGCGGGCGAGACGCCGTAGCCCTG
>Ga0066903_100006792_pt1 | contig 10246 bp, 7 predicted proteins | sample PanSoiMetaGPlot1_FD_67491 | JGI IMG/M metagenome (GOLD analysis project Ga0066903, IMG submission 67491) | Tropical forest soil microbial communities from Panama analyzed to predict greenhouse gas emissions - Panama Soil - Plot 1 (version 2) | ecosystem: Environmental > Terrestrial > Soil >... | reverse complement strand
ATGACGATGTTGATGCCCGACGACAAGGCCGACGAGGAAACGCTGCCGAAGAGGTCTTTCACGCCGACGTGTCCCGCCGACACGGTGCGGAACGGACCCGCAGCAAGGAACGCGATCAGCCCGACGACGACGACGATGACGGTGAAGACGCCGAACCCGCGCCCGCCAGGCTTGTCGATCAAGTCAGTTCGCATGCAGAATCCTCCCGGTGCGAACAGTATGCATGAAAAAGACGCAAGGCCGGCGCGGCGTCTTGCGCGGCGCTTTCGTCATGGCCGGCGTGCGCGAGGCTGATGCCGGGCGGACACCGATCGGATGATCAGCTTCCGGCGGCGTTTCGGATCCAGCGGCACATCGGACGATGCGATCGCCTGGCGGATCAGCGCGCGCACAGCGGGCCGATCGAGGACCGAGGCGTCCGGCTCGAGACGGATGTGACGAACCTGGTTGCCGGAGCCGCTCAGAAGCTTGTCCGGATCGTCGAGCAGCGCGCCCTGCAGAAAGCAGAGCGTCACGTGCTTCGAGTACGCGACGACCGAAAACATCGAATCCGACGGGCGCTCGTTCGGTCCGAACCCGAGGACGAGTGCATAGGTCTGATAGACGAGCTCCACCGCGCCCGGCATGTGCTTCCGCATTGTCGCGATCGCGGCCTCCATCGTGGAACGCACGTGCGGCGGGAGCTTCGACTGGAAGGCGACGAGCTGCGCGGCGGGAGTCATTGCTTCCGCAATCGCGCAAAGATCTCCGCCGCGCGGCGGCCGGCAGCTTCGGTCGTCGACACGCGGCCGGGCCAGGCGCGCGTGTAGCCTTCCGACGCCCATTTCTTCGTCGCGTCGATCCCCATCTTCCCGCCGTACGCCGGCAGGTCCGCCGCATCGTCGAGATCGTCGACGGGACCTTTCGTCATCTGCACGTCGCGCAGGGGATCGTAGTGCGTGCCGACGATCCAGGCGACCTGGCCGAGGTCGTGCACGTTCACGTCCTTGTCGACGACGATGATCGTCTTCGAGAACATCAGCTGGCCGAGGCCCCAGAACGCGTTCATGATCTTGCGCGCGTGACCCGGATAGCGCTTGTCGATCGACACCAGCACGAGGTTGTGGAAGATCCCCTCGGCCGGAAAGTGCATGTCGACGATCTCGGGCAGCGTCTTGCGAATCATCGGAAGGAAGATCCGCTCGCTCGCGAGACCGAGGTAGTAGTCCTCCATCGGCGGGACGCCGACCACGGTCGTCAGGTACGTCGGACGCTTGCGTCGCGTGATGCACGTGAGGTGGAACACCGGAAAATCGTCCGGCTGCGAATAGAGACCGGTGTGATCGCCGAACGGCCCTTCGCGCCTGCGTTCGCCCGGCTCGACGTAGCCCTCGAGCACGATATGGGAGCTGGCCGGCACCTCGAGATCGACGGTGACGCACTTCACGAGCTCGATGCGCCGGCGCGCGAGGAATCCGCCGAGCAGCAGCTCGTCGAGTCCCTCCGGCATCGGCGCCGTCGCGCAGTACGGCAGGACCGGCTCCGGGCCGAGCGACACGGCCACGTCGAGCCGTTTGCCGAGGCGCTCGGCCACGCGGTAATGCTGAGCGCCGCCCTTGTGCCGCTGCCAGTGCATCGCCGTCGACCGCCCGTCGAACACCTGCATGCGGTAGGTGCCGATGTTCCGCATGCCGGTTTCCGGATCCTTGGTGAACACGAGCGGGAATGTGACGAATTTCCCGCCGTCCTCGGGCCAGCATTTGAGGATCGGCAGCGAATCGAGCGTGCCGTTTCTATCGACGATCTCCTGGCACGGCGCGTCTTTGACCGTCTTCGGCATCAGGTCGCGCAGGCGGCCGACCATCGGCAGCATCTTGATCGCGTCCATGATGCCTTCCGGCATCTGCGGCGTCATGAGCTCGTCGATCTCGCTCGCGAGGTCGTCGAGCGTCTTCACGCCGAGGGCGAGGCACATGCGCTCGTTCGATCCGTAGATGTTCGACGCGACCGGGATGTCGAAGCCGGTCGGTTTCTCGAAGAAGAGCGCCGGCCCGCCGCCCGCCGACTTGCACGCCCGGTCGGTGACCGCGGCGATCTCGAGATCCGGGCTGACCGGCTCGGTGATGCGCGCGAGCAGCCCCCGCCGATCGAGGTCAGCGAGGAAGTCGTCGAGATCAGGATACATACGCCGGGTTATTCGAGCGCTACCTCGCCACCAGCGACACCCAGGACACCATGGTCTTCTTCACAAGAGAAAAAGCAGCCATCGTGTTCTTCGTGGCGCCGTGACGCCGCGAGTCACTCAGCCGCCCGTATTCTATCCGTGATCTGCTGCGCGACGGCGAGCGCGCGGCGGCCTTGTTCGCCGGTCACCATCGGCGTGCGGCGCGTCGCGACGGCGTCGACGAAGTCGGTCAGCTCGCGCAGGAGCGGCTCCTCGCTCGCGACGGGCACGTCTCCGCCGACGATGGCCGGCGTCGGCCCGTGTCCTTTTTCCAGCCGGTACGCCTCCACTTTCTGCGCGGCGTAGTCGATCGACACGTACGCGGCGGACTGAAAGAAGCGGATCTTGCGCACGCGATCGCGGCTGATGCGGCTCGCGGTGATGTTGGCGATACAGCCGTTGGCGAAGCGCAGGCGCACGTTCGCGATGTCGACGCGCCCCGTGAGCACCGGCACGCCGACGGCGTCGATCGACGCCACGTCGGACGACACGAGCGACAGCACGACGTCGAGATCGTGAATCATCAGGTCGAACACGACGTCGATGTCGAGGCTGCGCTCGGGAAACGTGCCGAGCCGGTGGACCTCGATGAACCGGGGATCGCGCAGAAGCGGCCGCGCCGCGGCGACCGCGGGATTGAACCGCTCGGTGTGGCCCACGGCGAAGATCGCGTTCGCCTTCCCCGCCGCGCCGATCATCGCGTCGGCCTCGGCGAGGCTGCGCGCCATCGGCTTCTCGACGAGGACGCCGACGCCCGCCTCGAGAAACGGCAGCGCGACCTCACGATGCGATTCGGTCGGGACGGCGATCGTCACTGCATCGACGCGGCCGTTTACATCGCGCGCGTCGAAGAGCGGCACGGTGCCGTGCGCTGCGGCGATCTCCTTCGCGCGCGCCTGATTGATGTCGACGACCGCGACGAGCTCCACGCCCGGCAGCGCCGACAAAATCCGCGCGTGATGCGTGCCGAGATGCCCGACGCCGATGACCGCGACGCGCGTCACACGTGTAACCACGAGGGCGCGAAGGCACGAAAGACGCACGAAGCGGGTTTTGTCACACGCGTGATCCCGATCGGCCGACGATGCAGATGTCTGCGGCGTCGGCGGCTTTGACGATCGCGTCGCCGTCGATCATGAGTGTCTTGCCGGCGTCCACCGACAAGACGGTCGCACCGGCCGTTTTCATCGCCTCGATCGTCGACACGCCCACGACCGGGACGTCGAAGCGCATGTCCTGATTCGGCTTCGCGACCTTCACGATCCGGACGCCCGCGCCCGCGAGCGTGCCCGCGCGCTCGATCACGGCGTCGGTCCCTTCCATCGCCTCGACGGCGACGACAGCCGCGGCCTTCACGGCGATCGTCTGCCCGATGTCGAGCCTGGCAATCGCGTCGGCCACCCGATACCCGAACGCGAGATCGGCGGACTCCTCGTCGGTCGGCGCCCGCCTGGTCAGCACGCCGTCGCGGGCCATCAGCGGGCCGAGAAGCGCCGTCGAGTCGAGGAGCTCGATGCCCTTGTCGCGCAGCACGTCGGCGACGCCGCCGATCAGGCCGTCGGTGTTCTTCGACGTCAACCGCATCAGCACGCCCATCAACGTCGCGTCGGGCACGATGTCGGCGAAGAGCTTCGTGTGCTTCACCTGCCCCGCCATCACCGCCCGCGTGACGCCCGCGTCCTGGAGCAGGCTGATGCACTTCCCCAGTTGGCCGAGCGAGATCCAGTGCAGCGGCGCCGCCGGCGGCCGCGCCGCGAGCTCCGAGAGCTCCGGGTACGTTTCCTCTTTCAGCGCGATGACGATGACCTCGTGGCCGGCGCCGCGCGCCGCGTCGAGTACCAGGAAGGGAAAACGGCCGTTGCCGGCGATCAGGCCAAGTCTCACTCGTCGGCGACCACTTCTTCGGTCCGCCGCAACGCCCGGCGCAGGATGACGCCGCGCTGCGACGCGCGAATGAAGTCGATGAGGTACTGCACCTCGGCGCACGCCAGCGACCGGTCCTGCTCGATCTGCAGCAGCGCGCGCGTGGTGTTCATCTTCGACTGCAGGAGGTACCTGAACGCCCGCTTCAGCTTCGTCACCACGTCCTGCGTGAAACCGCGGCGCATGAGGCCGATGGTGTTCACGCCGTAAATCCTCGCGGGCCGCGCGCCGACGGTGCGCATGAACGGCAGCGCATCCTTCGTGACGACCGAATAGCCGCCGATGAACGCGTGCCGGCCGACGCGGCAGAACTGGTGGACACCGGACCCGGCGCTGATGTTGACGTAGTCCTCCACCGTCACGTGTCCGCCGAGCGTCGCCATGTTGCCGAAGATCGTGTTGTGGCCCACGTGGCAGTCATGCGCCACGTGCACGTACGCCATGAACACGTTGCGATCGCCGATCGTCGTCACGCCGCCGCCGCCCTGCGTGCCGCGATGGATCGTCACGAACTCGCGGAAGATGTTTCGGCGGCCGATCGTCAGCCGCGTTTCCTCGCCGCGGAACTTGAGGTCCTGCGGGATCTGGCCGATCGAGGCGAACGGAGAGATCTCGCAGTCGTCGCCGATGTCGGTCCACCCCTCGACGACCGAGCTGGCGCCGACGCGGCAGTTGGCGCCGATGCGGACGTTGGGGCCGACGACGGCGTGAGGACCGATGATAGTGCCCTGTCCAATTTGCGCCCCAGGATCGACAATCGCCGTGGGGTCGATCTCGGCCCCGTCGGGCACGACGGCCAGGAGCAGCTCCGCCTCGGCCACCATCTGATCGCCGACGTAGGCGGACGCCTGCGCACGCGCCAGCGGCGTCTTCCGCCGGTCGAGACAAATCTCCAGCCGCACCTGATCGCCTGGCACGACCTGGCGGCGGAACCTCGCGTCGTTGACGCCGCGGAGGAAGATGCGCGCGTTTGGCGGCGCATCGCCGCGCTCGAGCAGCAGCATGGCTGCCACCTGCGACCACGACTCGAGCATCAGCACGGCCGGCATGACCGGCATCGACGGGAAATGGCCGGGGAAGAATTCCTCGTTGACGGTGACGTTCTTGACGGCCACGAGCCGCCGCCCCGCGTCGTGTTCCGTGACCGCGTCCACGAGAACGGACGGATGCCTGTAGCAAAGGCGGTCGACGAGGACACGGATGTTGAGCGACGGCGTCATGGCTCAGGGCTGAGGGCTAATGGCACAGTGTCGATGGGCTCATGGTATCCCATCGACCGTGAACCGTTAGCCATCAACCGCTAGCCAAGGCGCGGCCGCGTCAGGGTCAGGGTTTTGGTGCCGCCGCCGGTGCCTTGCCGGCGTCCAGCTTCTTGATCACCTCGGGCGTCAGATCGAGGCCGGCGGTCGCCCACGAGATGCCGGACTGGCTCGCGTTGAACACGAGGTGCAGCCCCTTTTCGGTCGCAATCTGCTCGATGATCGGCGACAGCTTCTTCACGAACTCGTTCTGCACTTCCTGCTGCAGCTCGTTGATCTCGGCCTGCGCGTCCTGCTGGAAGCGCTCGGCGTCCTTCTGCTGGCGCTCGATTTCCTTCTCGAGCTGCGAGCGGGCCGCTTCGTTCATCACGCTGCCACTCGTCTGCAGCTTCTGCTGATTTGCCTGCAGCGCCTTGGCCTTCTCGGCGTTCTCACCCTGCTTCTTGGTGATGAGCGCCTGCACGCGTGACATCCCGGCTTTGCCGTCGACCGAGTTCTGGAAGATCAGCTCGGGCTGGAAGAACGCGATCTTCGCGCCCGCCGGAAACGGCGCGGGCGGCGTGGCGGGCGCGGGCGTAACCGTCTTCGGCTGCGCCGGCGGCTGCGCAGGCGGTGGCGTGGGCGTGGCCGGCTTCGGCTGCGCAGGCGGTTGCGCGGGCGGCTGGGTCGGCGTCTGGGCGAACGCGGGGGCAGCGCTCAGCATCAGGGCGAGCGACGCGATAATAATGGCGGAACCTTTCATCCTTCAGAATCCTTTCGTGAGACGCAAGCCCTTGATTTTACACCAAGTTCGGGCTTCAGAAGGTCGAGCCGACGGCGAATCGGAACTGGAAGAGCTTCTGCGGCTGCAGCGTGTTGTCGAACACGCCGTTGCGCTGCGGATTCAACGCGAAAATGAGCCGGAACGGCACATTCAGCACCGGCATGAAGAAACGGATCTCGAGGCCGGTCGACGTCTTCCAGTCCCGCATGTTGAAGCTCTGGCCCGGCTTGATGACCGAGGCAATCGATCCGCCGTCGGGGACGAACGCCGGCGGACCCTGCAGCGTCGGCCCCGGCTGAACTTGGCCCGCGTCGTAGAAGGCGATGAGCCGCACCGGACCGGCAATCGTGAACTGCTCCTCGAGGTTGAGCAGCAGACTCTTGTTCCCGCCCAGCACGAGTCCGGTCGCCGGATCCTGCGGCCCGATGGTCCGGATGTCGAACCCGCGGACGCTGTACTCGCCGCCGAGGAAGAGCTTCTCGAAAATCGGCAGCTCGCGCGTACCGGTGAACGCGTGGATGTACTCGACCTGCCCGCGCATGCCGAGCGTCAGCCGGCTGCCCTGCCGCAGGAACCACACGCCCTCGACAATCGGCTTGTAGAAGTTCGTGTTGCCGCCGAGGCCCGCGAGATCAGTCGACAGCGTGAGCCGCTTGCCGGTCGTCGGGAAGATCGGTTGATCGACCGTGTTGTAAATGTACGACGGCACGACCTTGCTGATGATGCGCTCGCCGTCCTGGCCGATGAGCAGCGAGTCGCGCAGAAACGGATTGCGCGCGAGCACGGTCGGGTCCTGATAGAGCTCGTTGATCTCGGTGACGCGCACGCGCTGGTAACTGTAGTTGGTGTAGAAGCGCGAGAAGCCGCTGAGCGGCAGCCCCAACGTGACGACGGCGCCCGCGGTGCGCTGGGTGAACTGGCCGATGTATCGCACGTCCTGGCGGAAGACGTTGAAGCCGCCGGTGATGTTGCGATCGAAGAGGAACGGCTCGCTGAAGGCCAGCGAGTAGTTCTGCGCGCGGGAGCCGGCCGACATCGACAGCGTGAGGCTCTCGCCGCGGCCGAGGAAGTTGGCCGTCTGGAACGAGAGCTGGCCGAAGAAGCCCTCGAACTCGGAGACGCCCGCGCCGAAGGTGAGCTGGTTTCGGTTCTGCTCTTCCAGTTTCAGCTTCACGTCGACTTTCGGCGGGTTGGTCTCGTTCGGCGTCTTCTGCACGTCGACTTCGCCGGGCTTGCCCTCGAGCGCCTTGAAGTAGCCGAGCTGATTCAGCCGCTTCACGGCGTACTTCAGCGCCTCGGTGTTGAAGATGCCGCCTTCGACGAGGCGTCCCGCGAGCAGCTCCCGACGGATCACGTTGTCGCGCGTCGTCGTGTTGCCGGTGAACGTGATCCGGTTGACGAAGAACTGCTGCCCCTCCTGCATCCGCATCGTGACGTCGACGAGCGGCGCGCCGTTGGTGTGGGCCTTGCCGCCGTCGGCCTCGGGCGCGCGCAGCGCCTCGGGCGCTTCAGGCTGGTTCGGGTTCGGATCGTCGTGGAACTTGTAGTCGGGGAAGCCGGTGAATTCGTAGTACCCGCCGGTCCCGTACACCTCGCGGGCCTTCTCGAGGCCCTTGCGAATGCGCTTCTCGCCGTACCACTCGCCGGGGTTCATCTTGAACAGCGGCTTCAGGTAGTCGGTTTTGACGACCGTGTTGCCGGCGATGTCGAACGCGCCGACCTTGTAGCGCGGACCCTCGGTGACGGGAATCCTCAGCTCGACCCAGCGCGTCCGCTTGTCCTCGGAGTCCTGGAGCACCTTGATCTCGGGCACGCCGACGTTCGCGCGAAGGTATCCCTGATCGCGGTAGTACGCGACGACCTTTTCCGCATCGTCGTCGAACTTGGTTTCCTGATACGTGCCGTGATCGCCGAGCAGCGTGATGAACCAGGACGGAAAGTGGATGAAGTCGGTGAACGTGCCGCGCTCGGTGTTGTCCTTCAGCTGGCGCTTCAGCGTGCCGTCGCTGATCGCCTTGTTGCCGACGAACTCGATCTTGCGGATCTTGACCTTCGGCCCCTCGTCCATGTGGAAGGTGACGTGAACGAGCTTCGGGCCGCCGCCCTGAATCTCCTGAATCTCGGGCGTCACCTCGGCGAACTGGAAGCCTTTCTCGCGCAGCATGTCGCGGACGATGCCCGACACCTTGCGGACGAGGCCGGGGTCGATGAACGTGTCGAGCCGGATCTGCGCGTTCGCGTCCTTCAGCTTCTCGTCGATCTTCGACGTCTCGACCTGCTTGCTGCCGACGTAATCGACGATCTTGACGCGCTGCCGCTCCTCCATGTTGTAGGTGATCACCTTGCCGATCGTGCCGTTGGGGAACTTGTAGTCGCTCGACTCGACGAACAGGTTGTCGAGGAAGTTCGTGTTCCACAGCCGGTGGAAATCTTCCTCGATCGTCTTCTCGCTCGTCTCGTCGTAGGGCACCCAGACGCCTTCGGAGGGGCGGCTCTGCTTCAGCTGAATGTAATAGAGATAGGTCTGCGGCTCGATGAGCGATGTGCCGCCCTGCGCCTCGAAGCAGGGTCCGTACGCGAGAACGACCGGCGGCGAGCCGTCGGGCGGCTGCGCGCGGGGCGCGGGCGCCATCTGCCCGCAGAACGGAATCGCTGGGAGCGAGGGCTGCGGCTGGCCGCCCGCATTCTGAGCCGCCGCAGGCGCCGCGAGACAAAGCACCGCGGCCGCGGCGGCCGCGCACACCCTGAGGGACATCGACGTTATTTTAGACTGAGGAGCGGGCGGGCTGGCCGTCTGTCGACACGTCTCGAGACGGCCCCGACACTCTCAACGGGCCGTCAGGCCAGCTTCCGCCCGGCTTCGAGCGGCGCGAGGCGCGGCCGGTAGGCCAGGGCGCCGGCATCGAGATACACCTCGATGTCCCCATCGCGCAGGTGCCCGCGGATGAGCTCCTCCGACAGCGGGTCTTCTACGTATCGTTGGATCGCTCGCCGGAGAGGCCGCGCGCCGTACGAGCGGTCCTTGCACGTGACCTCGATGATCCAGTCGATCACCTCGGGGGTCAGCGCGATCTTCAGCTTCCGGTCGACCAGATTGTCGTTCAGCTGCGTGACGAGCAGTGCCATGATGCGGCGCAGATCGTCGTCGCTCAGCGCCTCGAAGACGATGATTTCGTCGATGCGGTTGATGAACTCGGGGTTGAACGTCCGCTTCACTTCGCCGAGCACCATGTCGGACACGCTCTTGTCGATCGCGCCGGTGTCGGACGCCTGGAACCCGAGCGCGCTCTTCTTCTGGATGAAGCGCGCGCCGATGTTCGACGTCATGATGATGATCGTGTTCTTGAAGTTCACCCGGTTGCCGAGGCCGTCGGTCAGGTGGCCGTCCTCGAACACCTGCAGCAGGATGTTGAAGATGTCGGGATGCGCCTTCTCGATCTCGTCGAGCAGCACGACCGAGTACGGGTTGCGCTTCACCTTCTCGGTGAGCTGACCGCCCTCCTCGTGGCCGACGTAGCCGGGCGGCGAGCCGATCAGCTTGCTGACCGAGTGCTTCTCCATGTACTCCGACATGTCGAAGCGAATGAGCGCGTGGTCGCTGCCGAAGAGGAAGTTCGCGAGCGCGCGCGCCAGCTCCGTCTTACCGACGCCGGTCGGACCGAGGAACACGAAGCTGCCGACCGGACGGTTCGGGTTCTTGAGTCCGGCGCGCGACCGTCGGATCGCGCGCGAGATCGCCGAGATCGCTTTCTCCTGGCTGATGACGCGCTTGTGCAGCTCGGTCTCCATCCGCAAAAGCTTGTCGCCCTCGTCCTGGTTGATCGACGCCATCGGGACGCCGGTCCACTTCGAGACGACTTCGTCGATTTGCGCCTTGCCGACGATGACTTTGCGCGCGTTCGACTTCACGTCGAACTGCTGACGGACGAACTGGAGGTTCTCGCGCGCCGTGACTTCCTGCTCGCGGTAGAACTGCGCCTTCTCGAAGTCTTTCTGCGAGACGGCGCTCTCCATCTGCTCGACGGCGACGCGGATGCTCTTGTTGATCTCGCCGAACTCCTCGCTGTAGCCCGCCTCGCGCAGCTTGGCGCGCGCGCC
>Ga0066903_100006791_pt1 | contig 10249 bp, 9 predicted proteins | sample PanSoiMetaGPlot1_FD_67491 | JGI IMG/M metagenome (GOLD analysis project Ga0066903, IMG submission 67491) | Tropical forest soil microbial communities from Panama analyzed to predict greenhouse gas emissions - Panama Soil - Plot 1 (version 2) | ecosystem: Environmental > Terrestrial > Soil >... | reverse complement strand
CGACGAACGTGCCCGGCGCGCTGCGGGACCTGCACGCGACCGTCTCGGTGATCGACAACTACAAGTCGTTCGGATTCCAGGGCGGCAGCAAGGTCGAGAACGCGGCCGGCGCGCTCTGGAAGGGCACGCCCGGCATCTACGGCGCGCTGTTCGACACCGCGATCTCGACGGCCCAGGCGACGATCGCCAGCGTCAAGACCGCGGCCAACCGCCAGACCAACGCCAAGTACAACGACAACGTCAAGCTGGTGTACCCGTCCAAGAACGAGCTCGGGGCCGCCCTCCAGCTGGCCGCCGCGCTGATCACCGGCGGCAGCGGCGTCAAGCTCCTGCACGTCACGCTGGGCGGCTTCGACACGCACCAGACCGAGCTCAACCGGCACAACGACCTGATGGGCTACCTCGACCAGTCGGTGGCCGCGTTCTACCAGGACCTGACCGACCACGGGATGGCCGACAAGGTCCTGGTCGCGACGTGGTCCGAGTTCAGCCGGCGGCCCCAGGAGAACGCCAGCGGCGGCACCGACCACGGCGCCGCGTCGTCCGTCCTGCTGATGGGCAACCCGGTGCAGGGCGGCTTCTACGGGCAGCAGCCGAGCCTGAGCAACCTGGACGGCACCGGCAACCTCAAGTACACCGTCGACTTTCGGTCCATCTATCAGGAGATCCTGAACACCCACCTGGGCGCCGACGCCAAGGACATCCTCGGCCAGGCGTTCGACCGGGTGCCGTTCCTGAAGGCGGCCGCGGCGGTGGCGGCCAGGTAGGTCGTGAGGGGCGTCCCGTCCTGGGCCCTCAAGGCCGGCGCCGTGGGCCTGACGGTCCTGGCGGCGTACGCCGGAGCGGCGTACGCCGGCGGGCACGTCAAGAACGGATCGGCGCCGCTGCGCCCGTCCCTGCATCCGCAGACGGGCCAGCTGACGCTGACGGAGGGCGTGCGCGCGACGGCGAGCCAGCCGATCACGGAGACGCACGATTCGTAGCGATGAGCGCTCGCGGCCCCTCCCCCCTCGCGGGGGAGGAGGCCGAAGGCCGGAGGGGGGGATGGCTTGAGCGTCGACACCTTCCTCTGGATCCTGGCCAGGGTCACCGGCCTGGCCGCCTCGGCGGCGCTCGGCATCTCGCTGCTCACCGGGCTGGCGCTCCGCAGCGCCGTGCTCGACTGGCTGGCCACCAACCGGGCCGTGCGGTCGACGCACGAGTTCACCGCCGTGCTGTGGATCCCGCTGGGGGCGTTCCACGTGCTCCTGCTCCTGCTCGACGGCAGCGTCAGGTCGCCGATCCACGTCCTCGACCTGGTCGTCCCCTTCAAGGTCGGCTACGGCACCCTGGCGATCGGCCTCGGCACCATCTCGCTGGACCTCGTGGTGCTCGTGGCCGTGACCGGCTGGCTGCGCAGGCGCATCCATCCGGTCGCCTGGCGCTGGATCCACCGCCTCTCGTACCTCGCCTGCGCGCTGCTCTTCCTGCACGCCCTGCTCGGCGGCAGCGACTTCAGCGCGCCGCAGGTCTCCGCCATCGCGTGGTCGGCGGCCGCGATCCTGGCCGTCCTGAGCGGGGCCCGGATCGCCTGGGGCCGGCTGCGGCCGGACACCTGACCGAACAGGTATTCTGTCCCCTCTGCCGTTCGACGCAGCACACGAAGGAGGACCGATGGCGGACACCAAGGCGCTCGAGGAGCTGAACCGTGAGATCGTCAAGCTGGTGGACGAGCTCAGCGCCATGCAGGCCAGGCAGGAGCGGCTCAGGGAACTGATGCGCCAGCGCGCCGAGCTCGAGCAGCGGCTGCTGGGCGTGCCGGCCGAGAACGGCCAGCGCGGCCCCGGCCGTCCCCGCCGGGCCGCCGCCGACGCGCCGGAGCCCGCGGGGGCGGCGGCCGCCGGCTGACGCCGGCGGCCGCCGCCGGCTGACGCCGGCGGTCCCGCGCGCCGCGGCGCGACCGCCGCGGCGCGCGGGTCAGCTCACGATGTCCTTGCGCAGGAACCGCGCCCACGCCCACGCGAAGAAGACCGTCGCGTAGAGCAGGGCCGAGATCGCGCCCTTGACCATGTCGTCCGTCAGGACGGGATTCGACAGCAGGCCCAGCCACGCCTCCTGGTAGTGCGTGGGCAGGACGACCCGCACCGAGCCCAGCGCCGTGATCTGGTCCAGGATGTTGGACAGGATCTGGAGCAGCACGGCGCCGCCGACCGCTCCCAGCGGGGCGTCCGTCGTGACCGAGAGCAGGAACGCCAGGCTGGCCACCACCAGCAGCGTCACCGCGATGTAGCCGACGATGCCCAGCAGCCGCAGCACGGCCTGGTCGGGCGCGATCTCGCCCGCGACCGTCGTCCGGAGCGGGTGCCACCCGTAGCGCAGCGTGCCCACGAGCAGCGCCATGCCCGTCAGCGTCGCGATCGCGACCGCGCTGTACAGCAGCGACACCAGCAGCTTGCTGCCCAGCAGCCGGCCCCTGGGCACGGGGATCGCCAGCAGGTAGCGCAGCGACCCCCAGCTCGCCTCGCTCGCCACCGTGTCGCCGCAGAACAGCGCCACCACGACCACCAGCAGGAACCCCGCCGACACCAGGATCGTGAACAGGGCGAAGTTGAGGCCGCCTGAGGTCGCGATGTCGGCGAGCTGCGCGAACTGGCCGCGGCTGCCCCCGCCGCCGCCCCCGCTGTTCCGGCGGCCCAGCTCGAAGGCCGCCAGGATGACCAGCGGCAGCAGGGCCATGAAGGCGAGCGTCAGCTGGGTCCGGCGCCGGGTGGCCTGGCGCCGCAGCTCGGTGAGGAACGTCAGCGTGGCGGCGGGCCGGTACCCGGCGGCCGCCCCCTCGTGCATCAGCGCCTCGACTCCCCGCCCACCAGCTGCAGGAACGCGTCCTCCAGCCGCCGGCGCGGCACCACCCGGCGCACGTCCACGCCGGCCCCGACCAGCGCCGCGACGGCGGCGCCTCGGGGCGTGCCGTCCAGGTCCGCCACCACCGTGCCGGGTCCCTCGCTGGCGACGTCGCGCGCGCCGGCCGCGCGCAGCGCCAGGACCGCGGCGTCCGCGTCCGACACGTCGAACTGCACCGTCGGCGAGTCGCCGACGATCTCGTCGACCGGGCCCGAGGCCACGACCTCGCCCTGGTGCACCACCACCACGTGGGTGCACGTCTGCTCCACCTCGGCCAGCAGGTGGCTGGAGACCAGGACGGCCCGCCCCTCGGTCGCGTAGCGGCGCAGCACGCGGCGCATCTCCGCGATCTGGGGCGGGTCGAGGCCGTCCGTCGGCTCGTCCAGGACCAGCAGGTCGGGCAGGCCGAGCATGGCCTGGGCGATCGCCAGGCGCTGCTTCATGCCGTGGCTGTACGTCCGCACGCGGCGGTGGATGGCGGTGCCCAGGCCGGCGATCTCGAGCGCGCGGTCCAGGTGCGCGTCGGCCTCCGGCCGTCCGGTGCTCCGCCAGTGCAGGCGCAGGTTGGCCAGCCCCGAGAGGTGGGGGAGGAAGCCAGGGCCCTCGACCAGCGCGCCCAGCCGCGAGAGGACCGGGGCGCCGGGCACCAGCCGGTGGCCGAAGACCAGCACCTCCCCGGCCGTCGGCGCGATCAGGCCGAGCAGGACGCGCAGCGCGGTGGTCTTGCCGGCGCCGTTGGGCCCGAGCAGGCCGACCACCTGCCCCGGCCCCACGGCGAAGTCGACGCCGGCGAGCGCCACGAACCCGTCCGCGTACACCTTGCGCAGGCCGCGGACGACCAGCGGCGCGCCGGCGTGCCCGGGGTCGACCGGGCGGTCGACCGGGCGGTGCCGGCGCCGGCCCACCCAGATCGCGGCGGCCAGTCCGGCCGCCAGCGCCGCCACCAGCCCCGCCAGCGCCCACCGCCAGGCCGCGTCGGGGCCGGCGATCGGCTGCGCCCCGACCTCCGGCAGGGTGACCGCCGGGCCGGCGGCGACGGTGTAGACGGCCGGCGCCTCCGGGGAGGCGTACGCCTGGTCGGACGTGGCGACGACGACCGCCAGGCGGTGCCCGGCCTGGAACTGGTGGACCACGGCGGGCAGCGTCACGGTCACCGGCCGGGCGGCCGCGATCGAGGCCGGCAGGCCGGTCAGCCGGACGGGCGCGACCAGGCCGTCGGGCAGGATCGGGCCCGCCTTGGGATCGACGTCGTAGAGCTTGACGAACAGCACCGCCTCGCCGGTCGGGCTGGCGGCCGCCACCTGGACGGTCGGCGCGCCCACGACGTCCACGGTCGCCCGCAGCGGGGCGGAGAGGAAGTCGGCGTGCTGGCCGGGCACCTCGCGGACGGCGACGCTGGACACGCTGGCCAGGCCGCGGCCCACGCCGGGCAGGTCCGACAGGGCGGCCGGCGTGCCGCCGGGCGGATTGGCGGCCGGCTGCGGCGGGCCGCCGACCGCGACCGCGGTGGTCGAGCTGCCGCCCAGCCCCGGGTAGCCGGCCACGGCGTAGCCGAGGGCCGACACCCCGTTGGTGGTCGCGTCGATGCCGGCCACGCGCGAGTACGTGAAGCCCTCGCCGGGCGCCGGGCCCCGGCCCAGGAGGTAGTGGTCCAGCCACTGGACGGTGAGGAAGCGCAGCCGGTCCTGGTCGGACTGCGGGCCGGGGCCGCCGTCGTGGCCGCCGGTGTACCAGGCGACCCGTACCGGCGTGCCGGTGGCCGCGATGCCCCGCGCGTTGGCGTCCGCCTCCGACAGCGGGAACAGTGAGTCGGCCTGGCCCTGGACCAGCAGCGTGGGCGCGCGGACCTGGTCCAGGACCGAGGCCGGGCTGGAGCGCCGGAACAGGGCGAGGTCGGCCGGCGTCGCGCGGCCGGTCGTGGCGACCGAGAGGTACGCCTGGCAGACGTCGCGCGCGAAGCGCCCGCACGCGGGGTCGGCCGGCGAGCCGGGCGCCGGCAGGCCGGCGCTGCTGAAGAACAGCCCCGCCCACGCCTTCTTGAACACGCCGTTCGCGGGCCCGGCGCCCGTGGCGTCTGGCAGGAACGCGGCGGCCAGGTCGTTCCACGTGATCTCGGGGACGATCGCGTCCACCCGGTGGTCGGCGCCGGCCAGCAGCAGCGCCAGGGCGCCGCCGTACGATCCGCCGACCGCGGCGACGCGCGGGTCGCCGGGCGCGTCTCTGCGCACCTCGGGCCGGGCGGCCAGCCAGTCGACGAGCCGGCGCGCGTCGGTCACCTCCCAGTCCGGACTGTCCACGTGGACCTGGCCGCCGCTCCTGCCGAATCCCTCGGCGCTCCAGGTCAGCACGGCGTAGCCGTGGTCCGCGAGGTCGCGCGCGTCATCCGCGACGCTGTCCTTGGTGCCGCCGAACCCGTGGGCGAGCAGGACGGCGGCGACCGGGTGCGCCGCCGAGGCGGCCGCCGGCCGGTAGTACGTGGTGTCGAGCGCCACCGGCGTGGTCCCGTCGGGACCGGTCGCCACCGTGATCGCGCGCGCCTCCGTCGCGTAGGAGGGAGGCGCCGGCCACACGATCCAGAGGACGACGCCGGCCAGCGCCGCCAGGGCGGCGCCGGCGGCGACCATGCGGCGCCGGGTCAGCAGCATGCCGCCACGATAAGCCGCCCGGGTCGTCCGCCGGCGCTCCGCGCCGCTACCTGAGCTGCGCGATCACCTCGCCCACCCGGGCGAGCGACTCCGGCGTCGGCAGCGTCGGGTTGTTGAACGTGAAGCCCGTGAAGCCGGCGTCGATGAACGGGCGCAGCCGGTCGGCGGCCTGGTCGAAGGTGACGGGGGTCACCATCGCGCGGCGGGCGGCCGGGATGCGCTCCATGATCGCCCGACCCTGCTCCTCGCTCTCGACCAGGAGGACGGGCGCGCCGATGGTCCGCACGATCGTGGACGGGTCGCGGTTCTCGGCCTCGCAGTGGCGCTCCAGCACCTCGTTCTTGTGCTTCAGCTCGTCCAGCGAGCCCCACCAGTGCGACATGTCGCCATGCCGGGCCACGAGCCGCAGCGTGCGCCGCTCGCCGCCGCCGCCGATCAGGATCTTCGGGCCGCCCGGCTGGATGGGCCGCGGGCTGTTGAGCGCGCGGTCGATGCGGTAGTGCTTGCCGGTGAAGGAGGGTCGCTCCTCCGTGAACATGGCGCGGCAGATGGTCAGCGCCTCGTCCAGCCGGTCCATCCGCTCGCCGACGGGCGGGAACTCGAAGCCGTAGCCGGTGTGCTCGGACTCGTTCCACGCGGCGCCGATGCCCAGGATGGCGCGACCGCGGGAGATCACGTCGAGGGTGGTCACCATCTTCGCCAGCAGCGCGGGGTTGCGGTACGTGACGCCGGTGACGAGCGTTGCCAGCTTGATCCGCGTGGTGCGGGCGGCGAGCGCGCCCAGCGTGGTGTACGCCTCCAGCATGGGCTCCTCCTCGGGCCCCACGCCGCCGATCTGATAGAGGTGGTCCATCAGGGTGACGGCGTCGAACCCGGCCGCCTCGGCGGCGCAGGCGAGCTCGGCCACGCGCTCGAACCGGTCCTCTGGCGCGATGCCGGGAAAGCTGAAGTAGGGCATGTGGTAGCCGAAGAAGAGAGGCATTGCCCCCCTACTGTAGGCCGCGCCCCTCCCCCCTCGCGGGGGAGGAGGCCGAAGGCCGGAGGGGGGCCGCTCAGGGTAGAGCGCCGAGCAGCCTCTCGATGTCACCCTCGTCGTTGTAGCCGTGGAACGACAGGCGCACGCGGCCCTCGCGCACGGCGACCACGACGCCGGCCTCGCGCAGGCGGTCCTCCAGCCGGTGCAGGTCCGTGCCCGGCCGGTCCACGCTGAGGATCGATGAGCGCTCCCCCGGCCGGTCCGAGCTCGCCACCGCGAAGCCGCGCTCGCGCAGCGCGTCCGCGGCGGAAGCCGCCAGCCCCGTCGCCCAGCGCTCGACCGCGGCGGGGCCCAGGCCCAGCAGCAGCTCCAGCGAGGCGCCCATGCCCACGATCGACGCGATCGCCGGGATGCTCGGCTCGAAGCGGCGGGCGCCGTCCGCGCGGTCGAGCCGGGTCCAGTCCGTGATCGAGTCGTCGCCGCCACCCATGACCGTCTTCCAGCCCGGCTCGGGCACGCGCAGCGCCGCCCGCAGGTCCGGGTGGACGTAGCAGGGCGCGGTGCCGTAGCCCGACAGCAGGAACTTGTACCCGTGGGCGACCAGCAGGTGGCAGCCCAGCGCCGCGGCGTCGACGCGCAGCACGCCAGCCGCCTGGGTGGCGTCGACCAGGAGCCACGCCCCGTGCCGGCGGCAGACCTCGGCCAGCGCCTCGACCGGCGCCCGGAACCCGTTGCCGAAGTTCACCAGGCCCACGCACACGGCCCGCGTGCGCTCGCCGACCACGGCCTCGACGTCGGCCGCGTCGAACCGGTGCCGGCCGCGGTCCCGCACGAACCGCACGCGCACGTCGCGGTGGGCCAGGTTGAGCCACGGCAGCACCCCGGCCGGGAACTCGCGCTCGTACACCACGACCTCATCGCCCGGATGCCAGTCCAGGCCCAGGGCGACCAGGCCGATGCCCTCGGCCGAGCCCTTGACGAACGCGACGTCGCCGGCCGGGCAGCCGAGCAGGCGTCCCGCCAGGCCCCGGACGTGCTCGAGCTGGCCGGCCCACGGCATGGGCAGGCGCCCGCCCTCGGACTGCTCGCGCACGCACGCCGCCACCGCCTCGGCGGCCGCCCGCGGCGGCGGGCCGAACGTGCCGTTGTCGAGGTAGGCCCAGCGCCGCGTGACCGGGAACTGGTCGGCCCGCAGGGCGGCGACGTCGTAGCCGCCCGGCGAGGCCATCATCAGTCGCCGCCGCCGGGCTGGGTGGCCGGCGTGGGCGGCACCTCGACGCCGAGCGCCCTCAGCGCCGTTGCCGCCTCGCCGCGTCGGACGCGGCCGCGGATGAACAGCCAGTACCACGCGATCGCGATCGCCCAGATCACCAGCGCCATGACGACGGCCGGCCGGAAGTCGGGCGGGATCGTCAGGTCGGCCAGCACGCCGACCAGCCAGATGACGGCCAGGACGAACACCGGCGTCGACCAGCGGCCCAGGTTGAACTCGCTGGGGATGGCGGCCACCACCCGCTTCCGGCGCCACCAGTACGCCACCACCACGATCAGGTTGTTCGCGAAGACCAGGATCGGCGTCGACGCGATCAGGATGAGGTACGCCTCGCCCTTGACGGCCGCGATCACCATGACGACCGCCATCAGCACGGTGCTGAGGACGATCGCCGGCACCGGCGTCCGCGAGCGGGGGTCGACGCGGGCGAGCAGCGACGAGCCGGGCAGCACGTTGTCGCGGGAGAGCGCGAAGAACGTCCGCCCGACCGCGGCGATCGAGACGACGATCAGCGCGAAGACCGAGTAGACGACCGCGACCAGGAACAGCCGGGAGACGACCGGGCCCAGCCAGTAGTTGGCGATGTACGCGATCGGGGCGGGGTCCGCCGCCGTCTTCTTCAGGTCGGGGATGGCGATCGCGACCAGGATCAGGGTGATCATGCCCAGCACGCCCGAGATCACGACCGAGCCGATCACGCCCCTCGGGATGTTGACGCGGACGTTGACGCCCTCCTCGCCGAGGCCGGCGCACGTCTCGAAGCCGGTGATCGTGAAGACGCCGATCAACATCGCCAGGGCGGCGCCGTACCACGCCGGCCGGCCGCCCTGGTCCCCGGTGTTGAAGAGGAAGTCGACGCCGTGGATGGGGTGGAGCAGCACGGCGACCACCAGGACGCCGCCCAGGACCAGCGTCCCGATCAGCTCGAAGGGGACGGACAGGTTGTTGATCCGGGCGGTCAGGATGACGCTGATCACGTTGACCGCGCCGGCCAGTACCAGGACGAGCACCGCGATCGCGATGAGCAGCGGGCCATTGCCGACGTCCAGGCCGAGGATGGTCGCGACCAGCGGCGCGATCACCAGCAGGACCTCGCCGCCGCTGGCGACGGTGAAGGCCATCAGGATGCCGACGGCGACGAACCAGCCGAGGCCCGGCCCGACCAGGCGGCCCGCCCACTGGTAGGGGCCGCCGGCCAGCGGGATGCGGGAGCCGAGCTCGGCGAGCACGAACGCGACGATCAGCTGGCCCACGGCCGCGGGGATCCACAGCCAGATGGAGGCGGGACCGAAGTTCGTGATCGCGAACCCGAAGTTGGTGAAGATGCCCGTCGTGATCGAGATGACGGAGAAGGAGACCGCGAACAGCGAGAACAGCCCCAGCCCGCGGCGCAGCTGCTGCTGGTAGCCGAAGCCGCTGACGATGGAGTCCTCGGGGTGGACGTCGTTCATGTCAGCGCATAGTGTCAGGCCTGGACGACGCCTGGGGAGCGGGTATTCTGACGCGATGGGTCAGGGACTGCCGGAGCTCGAACTCGATCCGGGCAGCTTCCTGCCGGTGTCGGTGCAGCTCACCGAGCAGCTCAAGGGCCTGATCCGGCGCGGCGTCCTGGCCACCGGCACGCGGCTGCCCAGCGTGCGCGAGCTGGCCGGCCTCCTGCGCATCAACCGCAACACGGTGGTGCGCGCGATGGCCGACCTGGAGCGCCACGGCTACATCCGGACGCACCACGGCAAGGGCATGTTCGTGGCGGCGCACCTGCCGGACGGCGACCGCGCGGCGGACCTGGAGGCGCTGGTCGAGCAGACGCTGCGGCTGGCCACCGACCGCGGGCTGGACGCCGAGGCGATCGGGCTGGCGCTGCTGACGGCGCGCCGCGGCGAGCAGACGGCGGCGACGCGGCTGCTGTTCGTCGAGTGCAACGGGGCCGCGCTGCGCCGCTACAAGCGCAACCTGGAGGAGGCGCTGCCGGCCGACGTGGACGTGCTCCGCGTCGACGAGCTGGAGCGCCGCCACGAAGACCCCGGCTTCCTGGCGCGCTACGCGCTGGTGATCACCACGAGCTTCCACGCCGACGAGGTGGAGGCGCTGCTGTCGGGCGAGCGGACCCCAGTGGTCGGGCTGCTGGCGTCGGCGTCGATGGACACGCTGTTCCGCCTGCTGCGCCTGCCGGCGGGCACCGCGGTCGGCGTCATCGGCGAGGACCGCGAGGCGACGGAGAACCTGCGCCGGTCGCTGGAGCGCTCTGGGCTCAGCCGTCTGACGCTGCTCAGCGCGACGCTGGACGACGCGGGCGCGACGGCCGACGTGCTCCAGCAGGCGAGCCTGGTGGTCACGTTCAGCGACTGCGTGGAGGAGCTGCGCAGCCGCGCCCCGGAGGCCGACCTCGTGGTGGAGGACGGCCGCCTGGACCGGGACGACGTGGACCTGGTCCGGCGGCTGCTGGCCGACCCCGACTGACCCCGTCGGTCCCTA
>Ga0066903_100006790_pt1 | contig 10250 bp, 9 predicted proteins | sample PanSoiMetaGPlot1_FD_67491 | JGI IMG/M metagenome (GOLD analysis project Ga0066903, IMG submission 67491) | Tropical forest soil microbial communities from Panama analyzed to predict greenhouse gas emissions - Panama Soil - Plot 1 (version 2) | ecosystem: Environmental > Terrestrial > Soil >... | reverse complement strand
TTCAATTTCACGAGCAAGGCTCGCTCCCCTCCAGAGGAGACCCTACACGCTACCATATCGCTAAATGAGGGCTATGTTGTGCACTACAACAAGATGGCCCACCAATGACCGCAGTGGGTCAACTGAGAAATCCTCACTCCGAGCGAATATTGTCCGGTTTGCCCCCGGCGCCGCCTGGACTGGGCCAACCGCGTTCCCCAGCAAACCGGGCGTGGTGCCGCGCCTCCCCTGCCCCGCGCGACCGGCGATTCTGGCCAGCGACCGGAAGGCGAAGGTGTTCGATCGCGGGACTGCGCGCGCCCGCCGCCCCGTTGACGACTCCAGCGGCTTGCGCCATTTCAAACCATCCGAGCTCGGGGAAGGGTGGCCGAGTGGTTTAAGGCAGCGGTCTTGAAAACCGCCAGGGGGTTCACGCTCCCTCGTGGGTTCGAATCCCACCCCTTCCGCGCCTTTCGTGCTCGCTCCTGTTCGCCGCGGTTCGCGGCGGAATGACGCGATCTCACCCTGCAGGTGTCTCGACGAAGTGACCCGCCCTCCCCTCGCCCGCCCGGCCGGCCGAATCGGAATTGAAGCGCGGCCGGCAGCCGATCGGACGAAAGCCGCCAAGCCGAGGAGGAGAGCCTAAAATCGACCGCGCCGTGGGATGGTCCTTCCTTGTCCCGGCTGATCTCAGCGTGGCTGCGGGTATTGGTTCAGCGACCAGCATTGCGGCCGGCAGTTAAGATGCATCAATGCCGGCCGCGCGACACAGCCCATGCAGCGGCAGCGATGGAGATCGCGGCTATCCCCATTGTGACGTAGAACATGATTTCCACGTATTCCATTTACACTGTGTTCCCAGCTCACGGGGTCGGAGGCGGAGCCGTGGCCGAAAATCCGACCTAAGTCTTGCTGCCATGTGCCAATGATTTGCTTGGCTCAGTCCGCCGCTGCTGGTCACCTCTCCATGTGGCGCGTTGACGGCGAGCATCCGCTTGGGCCAGCCTCGTAGTCATCGGTGATTTGCCGAACCGTCCGGATGCTGCGATGGAGGCCCTCGACGGGAGGTTTTCGAGGCGCTTCCGGGCGCCGAGCGGTTGACTGCCGCTGTTGCCGTGCTTGCCCGTGTCGAGGTCACGAAGCGCGCCATTCGCTTCACTGATCCGATCAATTGTCATGAAAACTTTGCATTATTTTTCAAGCGAGCTTCGAACGTCTGTCAATATCTTGGCATTACAAATAGCCTCTGGCGGAATGTTTGCGGGAGACTTCCCGATGAGCTACGAAGTGTTGAAGGACGGTTGGTTTGGCTGGAACATGCCGGCCTGGATCGAATGCGGCGACGGCAGTGCGTTGCAACGTTGTCGGATCAGGGACATCGAGGAAAATCACGCCAAACTGGAGGTCGACCGCGCGCGCGAGCTACCGGACAAATTTCTGCTGCATCTTGCCGCGTCGGGCAACTTGCCCCTCGAATGCAGAGTGATTACGCGCCAGCCAACGACGGTCGAAATTGAGTTCAGCCGGCGTGAGCCGGAGTGTAGCCCCATTCAGAGAGCTGGCTGTTCCAGTCCTGTGACTGCAACGGAAAATCGAAGCCCCGCTTGTGCAAAATCCAGTGGCATCGCATCTCGATACCGCGCACGTCAGGAGTTGGAGGCGCAGAAGGGAACTGCCGTGCGGAGAAGAACCCGCAGGCGCGCGATTGCAAATGCGCTAGTTGTGAGTGGGCTCTGCGCTTCCTTGCTGTTCGTTCTGGCCGTCATCCTCGATTGGGGGAAGATGCAATCGAGCACATATCAGCTGGCCGGCTCGACCAGTCACGTGGTGCCGCTCGAGCATGGCGGCAGCAGTTGCCGGCAGGAGACGGAGACCCCGGAGAGGATGTGTTCGTTGCCGATGCGGAGGCCTTAGCCGAAGGACGGCTCGATAGTTTCGGTGATTGTATGATTGGCCGCACGCGGGTTCTCTGATGAATCGCTCGCTCTGCAACGCGCGATCGGCAATCCGACCTTGATCGGCCCGGCCGGATTTGACTCGTGCGGTGGCCGGATTTGAATTATCGATCGATTGCTCTTTCCTCCTTGGATGAAGGAAAGAGGATTCTGAGTATGCCCGCCGTTCGGAACCCCCTACGGCGGGTCAAGAGAGCGCCACGACAAAAAAGGGAGGCGAAGAATGATCAGGTTGATTGCTGTTGCTGGCTTTGCCTTGGTCGTCGCAACCTCGGCGCAGGCCATTACGCCCGTGTCGATTCCTCAGCCGGACGGCATGATGACTCAAGTCGCTTTCGGCTGCGGTCCGTTCAGGACCCGGATCAATGGGGTCTGCGTGGCCAGAACTACGGTCCGCCAGACTCGCCGAGCCGTCCGCAGGTGTCTGCGGTGGCGGAGAGGCGTTTGCGTCCGCTGACAGGTGAACGCTACCCGAACTGGCTTCGGCCGCCCTCGTCCTTCGAGACGCGCAGCCTGCGGCTGCGCTCCTTCAGGATGAGGGCGGCCGCATGGTCGCAAGTATTCACATATTTCGCGGTTCAATGTGAGCGGAAGCGCTCTAAGCTAGCGAACCTTGCCGACCGTTTCTTTTTGCAAGTCCGCGATCATGCTGAGGCAATTGGCCACCGTCTTCAGCAACCCAGCAAGCACAGGATCGAGGTCGGCGTGGTCGACGATGAGGGCTTCCCTCTGGTCCGGCTTCTCGGTCGTGGTCTCGGTGGACATTGGCCTGCTCCTCCGGGTGGAAGCCGCCGCAAATCCAGCGGCTGCCCTTCCCTTCACGGATGCAGTTCTAGTGCGCTCGCCCACGTTGGAACGTGATCGAGAGCACACGCCGATGGAAGGAGGCTGATCTTTCACGCGCCGAAGAGGACGGCCGCGATCCCGGAAAACATGGCGGTTTTGGCCGAGCCGGCTACAGCACCTGGTCGGTTCGCGGATCGATCAGATGCATGTGCTCGAGGGCAGCATGCAGGCGCATGGGCTCGCCGGGCGCGCCGGCGCTCGCCGGATCGACCCGGCCGCACACTTCTGTGCCGTTCACGGTGAAGAACACCATGGTCTCCATGCCCATGGGCTCGACGACGTCGAGGGTCACCGTCACCTCGGCGCCGGCGGGGCGATCGCTGCGGCGCGAGTCGGTGAGATGCTCGGGGCGCAGACCGAACATCAGGTCGCGCCCGACCGCCGGCCGGTAGCGGGCGGCGCGCGCCTCGGGCACCGGCAGGTCGATGGTGTCGGAAATGCGCACGCGCAGGCCGCTCGCGCCCTGCTCGAGCGTGCAAGGGAGGAAGTTCATCGCCGGCGAGCCGATGAATCCGGCGACGAACCGGGTCTTGGGATGGTGGTAGAGGTCCTGCGGCGTCCCGATCTGCTCGATGACGCCGCGGTTCATCACCACCACGCGGTCGGCCAGCGTCATCGCCTCGACCTGATCATGCGTGACGTACACCGTCGTTGTCTTGACCTTCTGGTGGACCCGTTTGATCTCGGTGCGCATCTGCACGCGCAGCTTGGCGTCGAGATTGGACAGGGGCTCGTCGAACAGGAACACCTTCGGGTTGCGCACGATGGCGCGGCCCATGGCGACGCGCTGGCGCTGGCCGCCGGACAGCGCCTTGGGGCGCCGGTCGAGCAGGTCGCTGATGTCGAGGATGCGCGCGGCATGCTCGACCCGCTGGCGGATCTCGGATTTGGCGAACTTGCGCAGCCGCAGGCCGAACGACATGTTCTCGAATGCCGTCATGTGCGGATAGAGCGCGTAGTTCTGGAACACCATGGCGACGTCGCGGTCCTTCGGCGGCAGGTCGTTGACCAGATCGCCGCCGATGAAGATCTCGCCCGCCGTCACCTCCTCGAGTCCGGCGATCATGCGCAAGGTCGTGCTCTTGCCGCAGCCGGAAGGCCCGACCAGCACCACGAACTCATTGTTGGAGATGTCGAGGTCGATGCTGCGCACCGCCTCCACATCATCGAAGCGCTTCACCACGCGACGCAACGCAACCTCGGCCATCCGCTTCAGCCCTTGGTGGCGCCGGCGGTGAGGCCGGCGATGTAGTAATCCATGAGGAAGGCGTAGATGATGAGCGGCGGCGCGGCTGCGACCAGCGCGCCGGCCATCAGCATTCCCCACTTGTAGACGTCGGCGCGGATCAGGCTCGTCACCGTTCCGACGGTGAGCACCTGCTGGTCGGCCGAATAGAGGAAGGCCATCGGATAGACGAAGGCGGCCCAAGAGACCGTGAAGGCGAAGATGGTGGCGGCGATGATGCCGGGCAGCGCCACGGGGATGAAGATCTTCATGAGGAGCTGCATGTGGCCGGCCCCGTCGATCAGCGCCGCCTCGTCGAGCTCTTTCGGGATCGACTGGAAATAGCCGATCATGATCCAGGTGCAGAACGGCACGGTCAGCGTCGGATAGACCAGCACCATGCTCCAGTAGGAATTGAGCAGCCCGAGCGCGCGCACGATCTGGAACAGGGGAATGAACAGGAGCGTGTCGGGAACCAGATAGGTGAGGAAGATGCCGGTCGCGAGAATGCCCGACCCCCAGAACTTCATGCGGCCGAGCGAGAAGGCCGCGAGCACGCTCACCACCATGGTGATCACGACGACGCATACGGTGACGATCGCCGTGTTCTTGAAATAGGTGAGGAAGTCGGTCTGCGTGAACAGGAGCTTGTATTGCTCCAATGTGATGCCGTTGGCGACGATCCACGGATTGGTCGCCATGTGGGCGACCTCGGCGTCGCTCTTGAGCGAGGTCACGACCATGTAGTACGGCGGAGTGAGGAAGAAGATCGCGAAAAGAACGAGGAAAACGTAGGAAGCGATCAGCGCCCAGCGCCGGTTGCGCTTGAGGCTGGGGGTGAGCCCGAACCCGCGCGGCGCGGCAAGGGCGGCCTGCGTCGTCGCGATCATCCGATCTCCCTTCCCCGTTTGCGCACCCCGCGCAGGATGAAGACGGCGGAGAAGGCGAGGATCGGGAGCATGAACAGCGACACGGACGCGCCGAGCGGGATGTCACCGGAGCGGATGCCGAGCAGGAACGCGTAGGTGGCGAACACGTGCGTCATGTTGCGCGGGCCGCCGGCGGTCATGATCTGCACGATGTCGAAATTGGCGAAGGTCACGATGAGCGAGAACAGCACCGTGATGGCGATGATGTTGCGGATGGTCGGCAAGGTGATGTGGACGAAGCGCTGCCAGGCGTTGGCGCCGTCGATCGCGGCCGCCTCGTAGAGCTGCTCGGGCACCGATTTGAGCGCCGCCAGGTACATGATCAGAAAGAACGGCGCGCCGTACCAGACGTTGACCAGGATCACCGAGAACCGCGCCCAGTAGGGGTCGCTGAGCCAGGCGATCTCCTCGAAGCCGAACCCTTTGAGGATCCAGTTGAATGCCGAGTGGGTCGGATCGAACATCCACCACCAGCCGAGCGTCGAGAGCGCGAGCGGTATCACCCACGGCACCAGGAGCATGCCGCGCCATTTGCGCTGGCCCTTGCTCGGCAGGTTGTTGACGAGGTGCGCCGTGATCAGCCCGATCAGGGCCTTGAAGAAGACGGCCGACAGCGCGAACACCGCCGACTGCCACAGCACCATCCAGAACACGTCGCGCGACAGCAGGAAGGAGAAGTTGCCGAGGCCGATGAAGCGCGTCTGCGACTTGTTCAGCATCGACAGGAAGACCGCGTAGAAGGCCGGGTAGACGACAAGGCAGGCGATGATCGTGATCAGCGGCAGGCACATGAGGAAGGCGATCGCCGAGCGGCGGCGCAGCGCCCGGGCAAGGCCGCTCCTGCGCTCGGGCGCGCGCGCTGCCTCGCCTGCGACAGGCGGGGCCCATCTCTGCTGAACGATATCCACCATGGCACTTCGTCCGTTCGTCGGCGACCGGGAAGGCGTACCGGCAAGGCCGGCACGCCAACAGCGAACTCACTCGGCGCGCTGCGTCAGGCGCGCAGCGTGCCTTCGAGCTCCTTCTCGGCCCATTTGATCACGTCATCGAGCTTCTCACCCCCTTGGGTGAACTTCGCCACCATGACGGTGTTGATCGCCTGGTTGTAAATCTGCGCGCCGACATCGGAGCGCGACGGCGCGCCAGCCATCGAGGTCTGCTCGTCACCGCGCGGCGGATAGGAGTAGACGGTACCCAGCGGTGGCTCGACCGTCTTCCAGGTGTCGAAGTCGTACATGCTCTTGAACGAAGGCAGGTCGTATCCGAACGAAGCGGCGACCAGCTGCCGCATCGACTCCTTCTGCGAGAGGTGCAGCAGCAGGTCCTTGGCGGCGGGCTTGTTGGGCGAGAAGCTCCAGACGCCGTAGAACTGCGGCAGCTGCCCAACGAAGCGCCCCTTGGGGCCGCGCGGCATCGGGTGGGTCCAGCAATTCTCGGCCACCTTCGGATTGTCGCGCTTCGCCACTGCCCAGGCGCTGGGCGGATTCATGATGCCCGCGCCCTTGCCGGAGATCAGCCAGCGATTGTTGCCGGCGTCGTCCCAGGCGTAGACCTCGGGCGGGTTCACCGCCATCAGCTTCTTCAGATATTCCAGCGCCTGACGCGTCTCGTTGGAGTTGATCCGGATGTTGTCCTTCTCATCCACCATCACCACGCCGTAGGCATTGAACAACGCCCCCACCCAGTCGACCGCGTCGCTGGCCTGTCCCATGGGCAGGCCCACCGGGTAGCCGGCCTTGAACAGCTTCTCGGCGCTCGACAGGTAGAGGTCCCAGGTCCACTGGTCGGTCTTCGCCTTGTCGTACTTCGCCTCGTCTGCCGGGAACATGTCGCGCAGATCGATGCCGGCATGCTCCTTGTAGAGGTCGAACCGGGAGCAGCAGGGCTTCACCTGGCTGCCGACCGCGGTCGGCACGCCGCGCCACGTCCCCTTGATCTTGGCCAGATACTCCGCCACCGGGCTGATCGGGCCGTATTGCTTGATGAGCTGGGCGAGCACGTCGTCGAGGGGCTCGAGCACGCGCTGGTGCACCTGAATGTTCCAGTCGCGATGCGACATGATGTCGTGACCGGTGCCGGCCTGGGCCTCGGCGGCGGCGGTCAGCTTGTCCTTCTCGCCCTGCGAGGTGATGTAGTCGATGTGCACCTCGACCTTGTTCTTCTCGCCCCATTCGTTGCACAGCTTGGTCAGCGCCGTATTGGCGCCGGGCACCCAGTGATCCCAACATCCGAGGCTGAGCTTGCCGGCCGCATAGGCGCCTCTGACGTAGGGCGCCGACAGCACCGCCGCGCTCCCGAGCGCCGCATTCTTCAAGACCGTACGACGCGTGATGGTGGACTGTCGCATGCGAAACCTCCCTGATTAAACGAACGTAAGCCTGCCCGGTTTCCCGCGGGCCGTGCGAAAAGCATACTCCGCCCGCGCGGGCGCGCCTAGTGCTGCCAGCCCCATGCGCCCGCAAGGCCTGTAACATTTTGAGCCCGGAATACGATTTGCGGCAAGGCACAATGAGCGGGATGCCGGAGATCGGCCTGCGGCTGCACGGTGGGCTCGATCCGCACCGCTGCGTCGCGTTGGCGCGGGCGGCCGAGGCCGGCAACTTCGCGTCGGTCTGGTTCGCCGAGAACCCGTTCGAGCACGGCGTGCTTCCGGCCGCCGCGGCCGCCGCCGCCGCGACCGAGCGCATTCGTATCGGGATCGGCGTGTGGAACCCGTATAACCGCCATCCCAGCCTCATCGCCATGGAGATCGGGGCGCTCGACGCGCTGGCGAGAGGACGGGCCGCTCTCGGGATCGGGTCGGGGATTGCATCCGCGATCGAGAAGCTCGGCCTGGACAATACCAGGCCGCTGAGCGCGCTGCGCGACACGGTCCACATCGTGCGCGCCCTGCTCCGAGGGGAAGAGGTGACGTATACGGGCGCGGTCTTTTCGGCGAACCGGGTGAAGCTCGGTTGCGCGCCGTTGCGGTGCGACATGCCTATTTTCATGGCGGCGCGGGGCGACAAGGCGCTGCAGCTGTGCGGCGAGGTCGCGGACGGCCTCATGGTGTCGAACTTCTGCTCGCCCACCTATACGGCCCGCGCCGTCGATGTGGTCGGCAAGGCTGCGGCCGCGAGCGGCCGGCCGGTCCCGCCGCGCGTGATTCAGTACGTGCCGTGCTGCCCTCGCCCGGACGGTGGCGAAGCCCGCCAAGCCGTCAAGCCGACGCTTGCCGCGATGCTGAAGCAGTTCTGGGCCCTGGCGCAGCGCGTGCCGTCCGCCAGGGAAGCGATGCGCCATGACGCGATCCCAGAGACTGACTTTCGCACGGCGGCGGAGCGGATTTCTGCTGGCGAGGCGGCCGGGCGTGCTCTCGACGACCGTTTCGTCGATGTCTTCGCGATCGCCGGCACGGCGGAGGAGTGCCGCGAGCGGATCGCCGACTACGGACGCGCAGGCGTCTCCGAGCTGGGGCTGAACTTCGTGGGCGAGCAGCCGTTCGCCGACATCGAATATCTTGCGCGAGCTCTGACCGCGGGCTGATCGCCTGGTCGCGGCGCAGTGAGCGGCCTTTCCCTTGACCGCTCGAACGCGTTCTGGCCAACCTGCAACACGTTCCTGCGATGCCCGCATCGGGCCTCAGCGTTCATCCCGAAAGGCCTGCCGATGGATCAAGCCGTGCGGCGCGAAGCAAAATGGATCGGCGGCTCCAAAAGCGACCGGAACACGCTGCTGCGGCTGCTCGACGAGTACCTCGACGCCAACGCCGAGTACGACTGGGAGCGTTTGCAGCCGATCTGGAGCGAGCAGCCGGACGCCACGTTCTTCAATCTCAATGGTCATACCTACAACGGCGCGGAGCACTGGCGCGCCCTGTGGAGCTATTACAGGCAGAACGTCAAGGGGTCCTATTGGAAACCGTTCGATATCGGCGGCGTGATCACCGATGAGATGGCCGTGGTCTGGTGTCACCGGGATTGCCACCGCGAGTGGGTCGGCGGCGCCCGGCCGCCGCGGGAAATCCACTACCAGGGAGACCGGTTCGTCTCGCGCTCGACCATGGTGTTCCACAAGGAAGGCGGCAACTGGCGCGTCGTTCACGCCCATTTCTCGGAAGCCGATACCGGCGCGCGGCCCGGCGGCGTGTGAGACATCGGTGGAATTCCTCCTCCGCGGGCCCGCGGCAGGGCTGGCATGGCTCGGCCGTCAGGGCACGCGCGCCGTTGCCGCGATCGTGTTCGTCGGCATTGCGCTTCCCGCGCTCGGTGCCGTGCTCAGGCCGTTCGTCACCGAGGCGATCTTCCTGCTGTTGTGCATCGCCTATCTGCGGGTCGATCTGTCGATGCTGCGGGCCTACCTGGCACGTCCCGCCCTCGTGCTCGCCGCGACCGCATGGACCATGCTGGCGATCCCGATCCTGTTCGGTACCGGTTGCCTCCTGATCGGGCTCGACGTCCGCTCGCCCGACCTTCTCCTCGGACTCATGCTGTCGGCGGTTGCGCCGCCGATGATGGCGGCCCCGGCGTTCGCGGCGTTGATGGGGCTCGATTCGACCCTCGTGCTCGTCACGCTGGTTGCCGCCTCGGCGCTGGCGCCGGTCACGGCGCCGCTGTTCGCCTATGCGTTCGTCGGTCCGGCCTTGACGCTCTCTCCGTTGTCGCTCGGGCTGAAGTTGTTCGCGATCCTGGTAGGCTCGGCGCTGGTCGGCGGCGCCGTCCGCCGCATCGCCGGTGCGGCCGCCATCGAGCGCCGCCGGCAGGAGATTGACGGCTGCAACGTCCTGGTCGCCTTCGTGTTCGTCGCCGCAATCATGGAGAACGTCGCCGCCCGTTTCGCCGCCGCGCCCGGGCGCATGATCGCCTTGAGCGGGCTTGCCATCGCGGCCTGCTTCGCCGTGCTCGGCCTGACCACCCTCCTCTTCGCCAAGGCAGGCCGGGAGCGCGCGTTGGTGCTCGGCCTCATGGCCTCGCAACGCAACATGGGGCTGATGCTGGCGGCCACCGGCGGCGCGCTGCCGGACCTCGTGTGGGTCTATTTCGCCCTTTGCCAGTTCCCCATCTACCTGGCGCCGCAATTGCTGAAACCTTTGGTTCGGCCGCGCGTGGCTTGATCGCAGCCGCCGGCCGGCTGGCGGACCGCCCTCGCCCGGGTATGATGCCGCGCAGGACGGCGCCGGCACGGCTCGTTTTGGACGGGAGGAAGCGGATGAGAATTCCCACAAGCATGCTCTGGATCGGGCTGGCGATCCTGGTCGGCACCGCGCCCGCGCAAGCCGCCGATACGATCAAGATTGGCGCCATCTATGCGCTGACCGGGAACGCAGCGAGCGCTGGG
>Ga0066903_100006789_pt1 | contig 10250 bp, 8 predicted proteins | sample PanSoiMetaGPlot1_FD_67491 | JGI IMG/M metagenome (GOLD analysis project Ga0066903, IMG submission 67491) | Tropical forest soil microbial communities from Panama analyzed to predict greenhouse gas emissions - Panama Soil - Plot 1 (version 2) | ecosystem: Environmental > Terrestrial > Soil >... | reverse complement strand
GCTGCTCGGATTTCGGATTGGAATCGGCGACGATGCCGGCGCCGGCCTGAACGTACATCTTGCCGTTCCTAATCAGCGCGGTGCGCAGCACGATGCAGCTGTCGAGCTCGCCGGCGGCGGAGAAATAGCCGACTGCGCCCGCGTAAAGCCCGCGCTTCTCCTTCTCCAACTCGTCGATGATTTCCATGGCCCGCACCTTCGGCGCGCCGGACACGGTTCCCGCAGGAAAGCCCGCCGCCAGCGCGTCGAGCGAATCGTATTTGCTGTCGAGCTGCCCCTCCACGTTGGAAACGATATGCATGACCTGGCTGAAGCGCTCGATGAAGAACTGGTCGGTCACCTTGACGGTGGCGGTGCGCGCCACCCGTCCCACGTCGTTGCGGCCGAGATCGAGCAGCATCAAATGCTCGGCGCGCTCCTTCTCGTCGGCGAGCAGCTCGCGTTCCAGCGCCTTGTCCTGTTGCGGCGTGGCGCCGCGCGCGCGCGTTCCCGCGAGCGGTCGGATCGTCACTGTGCCTTCGCGCACGCGTACCAGAATTTCCGGGCTGGAGCCGGCAACGGCGAAGTCGTCGAAGTTGAGGAAGTAGAGGAACGGCGCCGGATTGATCCGGCGCAGCGCCCGGTAGAGCGCAAAGGCGGGCAGCTCGAACGGCGCCTCGAACCGCTGCGACAGCACCACCTGAAAGATATCGCCGGCCGCGATGTATTCCTTGGCGGCGTTCACCATGCGCTCGTATTCGGCGGGCGTGGTGTTGGAAGAGGGCCACACCGCAAGCGAGCCGGCCTTGAGATCGGGCGGGGCGTGAACAAGCGGCGCGTCGAGCGCCGCGACGATCTCGGACAGACGATCGCGCGCCCGCGCGAACGCGGTTTCGGCGGCAACACCGGCTTGCGGCCGCACCGGCGTGACCACGGTGATCGTGTCGGTGACGGAATCGAACACCATGACGATGGTCGGACGCACCAGCATGGCGTCGGGAATGCCGATCGGATCGGGATTGGGCGGCGGCAATTCCTCCATCAGCCGCACCATGTCGTAGCCGAGATATCCGAAGATGCCGGCGGCCATCGGCGGCAGAGCTTCGGGCAGCTCGATGCGGCTTTCCGCGATCAGCGCCCGCAACGCCGCGAGCGGAGCCTCGTTGCACGGCGTGAAACCGTCACGCCCGCCGCGCGCCGTACGATTGATCGCGGCTTGCCCGGCGCTGGAACGCCAGACCAGATCGGGATCAAGCCCGATGATGGAATAGCGCCCGCGCAGCGCCCCGCCTTCGACCGATTCCAGCAAAAAGGTCTTCGGCCGCCCGTGCGCCACTTTCAGGAACGCCGAGACCGGCGTTTCCAGGTCGGATACCAGCGTGGTCCACACGACCTGCGCCTCGCCGCGCGCGTAGCGCTTGGCGAACGCCGTTGCTTGCGGCTCGATCTGCATGGAATCAGTCGAGGTCGGTGCCGGCACCGCCACTGACGACCTGATTGAGCGCACTCTGGTTGATGGTGACGCCGATCTCGCGTTCCAGGTAGGCGATGTATTCGGCGTAGAGGTCCTCGGAGAGGCCGCGATCGAGCGTCTCGGCGATGCGCTTGGCGTCCTGGGATTCCGGGTCGAGCTTGGGCACCACGATGTCGGTGACGCGAAACACGACCTGCTCGGGCGGCGTCGCGGCATCGGCCTTGCCCGCCGCCTCCTTGGCGGTGCGGAACACGGCGTCCACGGCGCTTGCCGAAAGCGGCCCGGTCCCCTGACCGCGCTTGATGCCGGAAAGCGTCTCGACCTTCAGGTGGTCGGGCGCCGCGGCTTCGGCGAGCGTCGCGCCGGCCTTCACCTTGTCCAGGATTGCCGTCGCCTTCTCAGCGAGGCGCTTGCCGATTTCCTGCTCGCGCCAGCGCGTCTCGACCTGATCCTTGACTTCGTCGAGCGAGCGTTCGCGCGAGGGCGTGATGCCGGTCACGTCGTACCAGACATAGCCGTCCTGGAATTGCAGCGGATCGCGTTCGATGCCGATATCGGTCGCGAAGATCCCCTGCAGCAGCGGCTGCTGGTCGGGAAGATTGACCGGGTTGCCGTTGGGATCGCGGCCCGAGCGATCGACCGCCTCGATTGTGCGCGCCGGCAGCTTCAGGTTTTCCGCGGCCTCGGTCAGGGTCTTGCCCTCGGAACGCGCATCTTCGAGCTTGTTGTAGATGTCGAGCGTCTCCGACTTGGCGCGCGCGGTTGCGAGCTCCTGCTTGAGCTCGGGCGCAACTTCCTCGAACGAACGAACCTGCTCCGGCTCGACCTTGGTCACCTGTACCAGCACCGTGCCGAACCGGCCCTGGACCGGCGCGCTGACCTCGCCTTCCTTCAGCGAGAAGGCGGCGTCCGCCACCGCCTTGTCGATCATTGCGCTCTTCGTCACGGTGCCGAGGTCGATGTCCTTTTCGGTCTTGCCCAGCTCTTTCGCGACCTCGACGAAGCTCGCGCCCTTGGCGACGCGGTCCGCCGCCGCTTGCGCCGCCTCCACGCTGGAAAAATCGATCTGCAGAACGTGCCGGCGCTCCGGCGTGGCATAACGCGCGCGGCGCTCCTCGTAGGCGCGTTTGAGATCGGCATCGGAAATCTCGATCCAATGCGCCTGCTCGCTCGGGATCAGCGAAACGATCGTCACCTTGCGGTATTCCGGAGCGCGGAAGGCGATCTTGCGCTCGTCGAAATATTTCGCGAGCTCCTCTGGCATCGGCTGCGGAATATCGCCGGCTTGTGCGCGGTCGAGCAGCACGTATTCGATCGCGCGCTGCTCGTTCTGATAGCGGTCGGCGGCGGCGAGCAGCGCTTTTGGCGCATTCAATCCCTGCGCAATGGTGCCGGCGAGTTCAAGCCGCATCAGCCGGCGCCGCTGCTCGGCCACGTAACGGGCTTCCGTGTAACCGGCGTTGCGGATGATCTGCTCGAAGCGAAACCGGTCGAACTGGCCGTTGGGCCCGCGGAACGACGGATCGTTGGTGATGTAACGGGAAACCTCGGCGTCGGAGAGCGCAAGGCCCAGTTGGCGGGCGCGCTCGTCGAGCAGAAATTCCGCGACGATCTGGCTTAGCACGAGCCGGTCGATGCCCATGGCGCGCGCCTGATCGCCGCTGATGGGGCGGCCGAGCTGGCGCGCGAATTGCTGCAGGCGATCGTTGTAGAGCATGCGGAACTGATCGACCGTGAGCTCGATGCGGCCGATCTTGGCCACCGTGGAACGACCGAAGCCGCGGAAGATGTCGCCGATTCCCCAGATCGCGAAGCTGATGATCAAAAAGCCGACGACCGCGGCCAAGATGCTCTTGCCGAGCCAGTTGGAAGAGGCTTTGCGGAGACCTCGAAGCATGCGCCATCCGGGTTGAAAAAAGCCCCGGCCGCCGCCGGCCAGGGGCGAAGCATCATACGAAGGCGCCCCCCGCGCCGCAACCTTGGGGGCGCGGAGCGGCAGGCGTCTGCAACGGCACTACGGAAGTGTCGTCCCCGCGGAAGCGGGGACCCAGTAAACACCGGCGGTGCGATGTGGCACTGTCGCCAGCAACCTCTCGTTGGGTGATTACTGGATTCCGGCTCTCGCTCGCCATAGCGCGTCGAAGACGCGCGTAAACGCGCTTATGGCTCGCTCGGCCGGAATGACGACCGGCGTTGCGCAGGGGCAATCTGGCGCGCCCTGAGCCACTCTGCTAACGGCGGTGGCAAAGTCGAAATCCAGGAGTCAAAACATGCCTGACGCGCGCCGTCCGTTGGTTGCCGCCAACTGGAAGATGAATGGGCTGTCGGCTTCGGCGGCGGAATTTTCCAAGATGATGGAAGGCGCGCGCGAACTGAGCGCCCACGTCGACATCATCGTTTGTCCGCCCGTGACCTTGCTCGTCTGCTTCGCGGCGCTTGCGGCGGGTGGTCCGGTGCGGCTCGGCGCGCAGGATTGCTACCCCGAGCCTTCCGGCGCCTTCACCGGCGATATTTCCGCCGAGATGCTTAGGGATGCTGGCGCCAGCGCCGTCATCGTCGGCCATTCCGAGCGGCGCAGCTTGCATCACGAAAGCGACGCGGATGTGCGGGCGAAAGTGCTGGCGTCGCATCGAGCCGGACTGTTGCCGATCGTCTGCGTCGGCGAGATGCGGGCGGAACGCGAGGCGGGGCGGGCAGAGGAGGTGGTTGCGAAACAACTCGACGGCTCGCTGCCCGACGGCGCGACGGCGCAAAATCTGGTCGTGGCCTACGAACCGGTCTGGGCGATCGGCACCGGGCTCACGCCGACAACGGCGGACGTCGCCGCCATGCACGGCTTCGTCCGCCGGCGCCTCGCGTCGCGCTTTGGCGCAGCCGGGGAGGGGATCCGCATCCTCTACGGCGGCTCGGTGAAGCCGTCTAACGCGCGCGCGCTGATGCATGCCGGCGACGTCGACGGCGCGCTGGTTGGCGGCGCGAGTCTCAAGGCGGACGAGTTCTTGGCGATCGCGGGAGTCTATCGTTAGCGCGAATTTCGCAACTCGCTTGGTCAACGCTTCTCCGCGACCGATTGCAAGAGCGGGGCGACACGCGCCATATCGTTGCGAATGTGAGCATCGAACGCCTCGAGCTCGATTTCTCGCGGCTCGATACCTTGGATACGAACTTTCGCCTGCAGCTCGGGGTCTCTGCCGGCGTCTGCGATCGCTTTGCTGAGCGTGTTCAGCACCCGCCTCGGCGTCTTTCCCGGCGCGAGAACGCCATACCAGGTGGCGTACTGGTAATCGATGCCTTGGGACAAGGCGGTCGGGATCGCGATCGGCTCGGTGATCGGCTCGCTCGCCGCGACGCCAAGCGCGCGCAGGCGGCCGTCCTGCAACAGCGGCAAGACGAAGGCCTTCGACACGAACGAGGCCTGAATGCGCCCACCCAAAAGGTCGGCGATGATCGTCGAGCTCACCGTGTAGGGGACGTGTACGAGGTCAATACCGGCTTGCCGCGCGAAATAGGTTCCGGCGAGGTGCGTGGACGTGCCGATGCCGGCGGATCCGTGGTTGATTTCGCCGGGCTTCGATCGCGCCAAGGCCACGAACTCCTTGAGATTGGCAACCCCCAGCGATGGCGGCACGACGACAATGGCGGGCGCTTCGCCGACCAGCGCTACGCCGGCAAAATCGGCAACCGGATCGAACGGCAGGTTCTTGTTGAGCGTGCCGAGGATGGCGTGCCCGGAATTGGCGAACAGCAGCGTGTACCGTCGGCGGCCGAATTGGCTACGGCCTGCGCTCCGATCAGCCCGCCGGCCCCGGCGCGGTTGGCGACCACGACCTGCTGGCCAAACTGCTTGGCCAGCTTGTCGGCATAGAGCCGCGCCAGAATGTCGATCGCCGTCCCCGCCGTGATCGGCGCGATCAGCGTGATCAGGCGCGAGGGATACTGATCCTGCGCGCGCGTTGCACCGCCCAGGCACGTCGTCGCGGAAACCGCGATCGCGATTAGCCCGCGACATCTCATGATCGGTCCCCGCTAGACCAATGCCACGGCACGGATCGGCGACGCCTCGGCGCCGATCACCTTGAGCGGCAATCCCACCAGCGTGAAACGATCCTTGTCGATCTGGTCGAGATTCTTCAGATAAGGCATGGTTATGACGCCGTGCTCGCTGAGCGTGCGCGAGTTGTGGAACACGCGCGGCGCGCCCGGCTCGTCGTTGCCGTGGTAGAAATCGTAGCCGACGATCACCACGCCCTTCTCGATGCACCACATCGTCGCGCCGATGGTGAGATACGGCGATTCCTTCATCCATTTTTCGCTGCCGCCGTCGTAGGCGTTGTTATGGTCGGTTCGCAGCAGCAGGCGATCGCCCTTGCGAATGCGGTTGTCGAGCCGTTGCTCCAGGTCCTTCTTGGTGATGGCCTTGCTCGGCAATTTGTCGCGCAGGTCGGCTATGATCGCGTCGCCGACGAACAGGTCGAGGGGCAGCTCGTGGATCTGGGCGCCGCCGCGCACATTGTGCTCCGGCGCGTCGACGTGACTGCCAGCGTGCAGCCGCATGTGCACGCCGCGCACGATCTGGCCGGCGCCTCCCGGCGCATCATGCTCCTTGATGACCTCCATCTCGAACTGCATGTCCTTTTTGAATCCCGCGGGCGTGCGCATCGCGAAATTCTTCGGATCGAGCTCGAGACTGATGTCGACGATCCTTTGAAATTGAACGGTCATCCGACTCCTCCTTGGACAGGAAGCACCTCCCATGTCGGCAAATGCCGCAAGCGGACCTTCGCACGTTGTCACGGCAGGTGGCAAAAGTTGTCAGAAATCCGGCTTCGCCTGATCGTGATGCCGTGAGCCATCCGGCGTTCTACGTACGTGCCGCATGCTATTGCGCGGCGCGAAGGATTTGGAATCTTCCAATAGTACGCAGCTTGGGTATGAGAGATTATGCCAACGGTTGAGCGAGGGGGTGCAACTCATCGTGGGATTTGCCGGTTTACCGATTGTTGCCGGCACGTAGAACGACAAACAATGCGGAACCTCATAATCAGCAGTTTGGCAGGGTTTCTCGCTCTTGGCATGAGCGGACTGGCTTTGGCGACCGAGCCAAATACGAATGACGTCGACTATCCCAAACGACCAATAAGTGTGCTCGTGCCATATGCTCCCGGCGGGTCGACCGACGTGGTCACGCGCATGGTGACCGAACAGATGTCCATCGTTCTGCACCAGAAAGTTCTGGTGCAGAACGTGGTGGGTTCTGGCGGCACAACCGCAGTATTGCGCGCGAAGCGGGCTCTCCCGGACGGCTATACGCTGCTCACGGGAAATATGGGAACGCTCGCGGCCGCGCTGGCATTACACCCGCAGCTCGAATACGACCCGCGCACCAGTTTCCAACCGATCGGTATCCTTGCGCAGGCCCCCATTCTGATTCTGGGCAGGCGGGATTTCCCTCCGAAAGACCTCAACGAATTCATCCTCTACGTTAAGGCGAATGCGTATAAACTCGACGAAGGACATGCCGGGTTTGGGTCTTTTCCATACGCAGCGTGTCTGCTGCTCGATCACATTCTCGGCGTGCGGCCGCGCCTCGTATCATTCGACGGCGGCGCCCCTGCCATGACGGCGCTCGCCGCCGGCCGACTCGATTACATGTGCAACCCGACAACGGATTCCGTCCCTTGGGTGCGCGCCGGCAAGGTCAAGGCCTACGGCATAGCCGCACCGCAGCGCAGCCCGGCCCTTCCGGAAGTCCCCACCACGGCAGAAGCCGGATTGCCGGGGTACGAGGTATCCAACTGGCAAGGGCTGTTCGCGCCGAAAGAGGTTCCCGCTGCAATCGTCCACAAGCTTAACGACGCCCTCGTCAAAGCACTGGATGACGCGACGCTACGCGAGCGTCTGCTGGATTTGGGGACCAGCACACCTGAACGAGCTCAGCGCAATGCGCAAGCTCTCGCTGATCTGCTGAATGTCCAACTCGAGCGATGGAAATCCCTTATCAGGGATACGGGACCGATGCGCGGTCCACGCTACTCACTCCCGCCCACGAGATGATCGAATAGAGTGCAATTTGCTGCGCTGCATATGTGCCCTTTGTGGCACATGCGGCGTTTCACTGCGCACCGACATGTCAGGAGTTGGAGCAGAAGCGCACATCGAGCCGCCGACGCCATGAGCCATAACCGGCACACCGACCTGCTCGTGCTCGGCAGCGGCGCCGCCGGCATGACCGCGCCGCTGACCGCATCGCTGCTCGGTCTCGACGTGCTGCTGGTCGAGAAGGCGGACGTCGTGGGCGGCACGACCGCGCGCTCCGCGGGCTCGGTGTGGGTCCCGAATTCCCGCCACAGCCCGCCGGGCGGGGATACCCCGGAGAACGCGTTGCGCTACCTGCGGGCTGTTCTTGGCAACCGGCTTGACGAGCCGAGAGTGCGCGCGTTCCTCGCCGCGGCGCCGGAGATGGTGGCGTTTCTGGAGGACAACAGCGCGGTCGCCTTCCGCGCCTATGCGCATCACCCGGACTACCGGGCGACTGCGGAGGGCGCCACCCTATCCGGGCGCGCGCTCGAACCGATGCCGTTCGACGCCTCCGTCCTCGGTCGCGACTTCGCCACGCTGCGCCCACCGCTGCCCGAATTCATGCTGCTTGGCGGCATGATGGTCGATCGCACCGACATCGGCCATCTCCTCGACGCCACCCGATCGTTCGCGGCGTTGCGCCACAGCCTCGCGCTCTTTGCCCGCTATGGCACCGATCGCATTCGCTTCGCGCGTGGCGCCAGGCTCGTAATGGGTAACGCGCTGGCCGGCCGCCTCTACCACTCGCTGCGGCAGCGGCGGGTGCCGCTGCTGCTGTCCACCAAAGCGTTGTCGCTCACGCAGAGCGACGGGCGCATCACCGGCGGGCTGCTCGTGTCAGGCGGCACGCGCATCGCCGTGCGCAGTCGCGGCGGCGTGGTCCTGGCAACCGGCGGCTTATCCCGCAACGCGGAGATGCGGGCGCGCCTTCTGCCGCCCGGCGTGAGTGCCTGGTCGCCTGTTGCCGAAACCGCGCAAGGCGACGGCATCGCCCTTGGGGAGCAGGCCGGCGGGCAGCTGAGCGCCAGCGATATCAGCAATGGCTTCTGGTCGCCCGTGTCGGTGCGCCGCCGCCGCGACGGCTCGATGGCCGTGTTTCCTCACCTCGTGCTCGATCGCGGCAAGCCCGGCCTCATCGCCGTCGACCCGCGCGGGCGCCGTTTTGTCTCCGAAGCCGTCGATTATCACCGGTTTGCCGAGGCCATGCTGGCGGCGCTGGCGAGCTTTCCCGGCCAGCCATGCTTTCTCATCTGCGATGACGCATTCATCGCCAGATACGGACTGGGCATGATCAGACCGCACCGGATCAAGCTGCGCCAGGCGCTGGCCGACGGCTATGTGACGCGCGCCCAGACGCTCGAGGCGCTTGCCCAAGCGATCGGTGTTTCTGCCGAATCCCTCACCCTGACCGTCGCACGTCACAACGGCTTCGCGCGCAGCGGCGTGGACGAAGACTTTGCCAAGGGCAGCGACGCCTATCAGAAGAATCTCGGCGATCCGAGCAACCGCCCCAATCCTTGCATCGGCCCGATTGACAAACCTCCATTCTACGCGCTCGCCATCCATCCCAGCGACATCGGCACGAGCTGCGGTCTGCGCACCAACCAATTCGGGCAAGTCTTGCGTGCGGACGGCGCGCCGATTGCCGGGCTCTACGCCTGCGGCAATGACATGGCCTCGATCATCGCCGGCGCTTATCCCGGACCGGGAATCAATATCGGACCCGGCATGACCTTCGGCTTCATCGCCGCGCGCCACGCCGCGGCTAATTTAGGAAAATCATTGGGGGCCTAGCGGAACTGCTTCTGTAAGCAGGCTCCTGCCGTAGCGGGGGTGTGCTATCCTTTCGGTCGGAAACGCTGGAGGCGCCGACACAGCCCCCGCGCCGAGTCGACCATCGAGCAAGATATTATCGATGCGTGCGCGACCGAAGAGTCACTCCAGCCGAGGAGACCGGACCATGTCCAAAACGTTGGCGTTCCCGAGCCCATGTAGCGTACTGACCACGTCCGCCGCAGCGGGTGCGACGGTCGCGGTACTGCTCGCCATCTTCGGCAGCAGCGCTATCTCCGCTCAGGACAGGTACACCGTCAAAGTGCCGAACGGGCTCGCATTCTCCGAGTTCAGGGGATACGAAGACTGGCCGGTGATCGCGATCAGTGAGAACCAAGGCTTGATCGCTGTGATCCTGGGGAATCCGGTAATGATCGACGCCTATAAGAAAGGCGTGCCTGGCAACGGTGAGCCGTTCCCAGATGGCGCCAAGATGGCGAAGATCCATTGGAACCCGAAAAAACAAGAGACGTATCCCGGTCAGCCAACGGTGCCAGGTAGTCAGCATGACGTTGATTTCATGGTGAAGGACAGCAAGAGGTTCGCGGACAGCGGCGGATGGGGGTGGGGCGCGTTCAATTATGATGCGGCGTCCGATACGTTTAGCCCCGCCACCGTGGCGGATACCCCGCCGCAGGAAAACGACGCGAAGTGCGGGTTCGCGTGCCACACGTTGGTGAAGAACCGCGATTACGTTTTCACGGAATACGGAAAGAGGTGAGTATCGGATAGCGCGAACTGCGACAGCAAATTTTCTCAGCCGCCGCCATCGTGTCGCACCGAGAAAATCAAAGCTGCGTCTTGGCCATCCTCGCCTCTTGTTATCGCGGCGTTATACCTTCCGTGCTACGGTCCTGCGGATGAAGATCGCGATGATCGTGATTGC
>Ga0066903_100006788_pt1 | contig 10251 bp, 9 predicted proteins | sample PanSoiMetaGPlot1_FD_67491 | JGI IMG/M metagenome (GOLD analysis project Ga0066903, IMG submission 67491) | Tropical forest soil microbial communities from Panama analyzed to predict greenhouse gas emissions - Panama Soil - Plot 1 (version 2) | ecosystem: Environmental > Terrestrial > Soil >... | reverse complement strand
CCGTGTATCCCGAAGAGGCTCGGCGCATCGACGAACACCTTCACCGCATTCTGCCGCTGTTGCGGCCCGAAGCGCGGGCGGCCGTGGACAAAGGCGGCTATTCGAGCCGCCGTCGAAAGCACGGACAGCCTGCGGCCCGCGTCGTGGCCGGGTGGTGTGTGTTCTTCAACGAGGGATGCGCGCTGCATCGGCTCGGCGCGGCTGAGGGCGCGCCGTTTCGGTACAAGCCGTGGGTGTGTGCTGTCTTCCCGCTCGCGAAGGACGAGCGCGACCGCTGGTACGTTCGTCAGAAGGGCTACAAGGGAGAGATCTGGGATCTGAAGTGTCTCGACGCGGGCGCGTCAACGATGCCGGCTGCCGCGTCGCTGCAGGAGGAGACCGCGGTGGTGGAAGCGTGGGAGTCAGGCAAGCGGGTTTCAGAAGCCTGAACGCGCGGCACACCGAGCCGAATGGTGCGTCACGCGTACCACAACCACGCGCTCACGGCGCCGAAGATCGCAGCGATCAGCAGCCAGGTCTTGCTCTGCGTATGGAGGCTGCCGCTGTCACGCGCTACACGCACCACGCCGGCGATGAGGAAAACGAGCGCCAGCGCGGCAAGAACGTATTTTGCAGCCACTACCCCCGACCTCCCGCGATCGGATTCTACAAGCCGACCGATTTCTTTCCTGGCCCGGCCGAGTCCGCTCATGTTTGGGCCTCCCGGGCATGAGCGTTCGGTTGGCCCCACAGTGCCGTTGAATACGGTAACGGGATGGTCCGAGGGGCGACGTTCTGCGTGTCGCCGAATTCGCAGAGTAGAATGCCTCACACCGCATGTGGACACTTTTCAATCACACGCCGTACGGCGCCGACCGCAACTGGACCCGCGACAAGGATGGTGTCCACTGGTGGATCGTCGCTGTGAGGGCCACGTTCGACATCACGCCGACCGGCGAGTTGCGTCTCGCCGAGGAGCAGGTGCCGCCGCTGCTGGCACCAGAGTACTTCGGCGACGCTGCGAGGTCGAGCCTGCGATACGACTCGGATCTCCTCGCCATCAAGCCCAGCACGGATGTTCTGCTCGTAGCGAGCGCCCACGCGCCGGGAGGACGGCCCGCATCGGCGGTCCCGGTCAGCCTGCGCGTCGGAAACATCCAGAAGCAGCTCGTCGTTCATGGCGAGCGCGTCTATCGCGGCAACGGGCAATCGACGTCGTCCCCTTCCCCGTTCGTAACGCGGCCGATCCGCTATGAACTTGCCTTCGGCGGCATGGACCTCTCAGATCCGGATCCGGCGAAGCAGCGCATCGACGAGCGCAACCCTGTCGGCCGCGGAATCGCCGCCCAGGTGAACGATCGTCCGGCGCACTCGATCGAATATCCAAACGGTAACGCGTCATCTGCCGGTCCCGCCGGATTCGGCCCGATCGATCCGGCATGGATGCCGAGGCGCGCCCTTGCCGGCACCTACGACGATCGGTGGGCGAAGAACAAAGCACCTCTCCTTCCCGACGATTATGATCCGGCTTACGCGTTGAGCAGCCCTGTCGATCAGCGTCCCGCCAAATCTCTTGTTGGCGGTGAGCGCGTCGAACTGATCAACTTGACACCGCAGGGCCGGCTCGCGTTCGAAGTACCGCGTATCTCGCTTGAATTCCGTTCGTTGTTTGGTCCGCGTCGCGAGCCCCACCTGACGTCTCTGATTTCCACGCTGCTCATCGAGCCCGACGAGCGACGGCTGTCGGTTGTGTGGCAAACCACGATGCGCGTTGCCGCACCGGAGGTCGACTATCTCGACGGAACCGAGATCTTCGAGAAAGGGCGCGCGGCGTGAGCTCGACGATCGAGGTGATCGCAACCGGCGCGCGAACGCCTCTCGGGCTGACCGCCGAGACAACGGCGGCCGCGGTTCGAGCCGCCATCTCCGGATTCGGGGAGTTCCCGTTCATCATGGCGAGCGGTGAACCGGTCGTGACCTGTGCCGATACTCAGCTCGATTCGAAACTCGAAGGACGTGAACGACTCGTGCCGATGATCGAGAGCGCGCTCGGCGAAGTGATGCGGAAGCTCTCGAGCGGCACGCCCTATCGCGGCACGTGCTACCTGCTGTTTGCTCTTCCCGAGGCACGTCCGGGATTCAGCGACGACGATACGCAATGGGTCAAGAACACGATCACGTCTCGGTTGCGAGCTCCCGATTGGCAAGTCCGGGCGGGAGTCGTGGGGCGCGGACATGCGGGGACGATGCAGGCGATTCACCGGGTCGTGCAGGAGTCCGCACGCGGCGCTGAGGGATTGTTCCTGATTGTCGGCGCCGACAGCTATCACCATTCCGAGACGTTCATCTGGCTCGAACAAAACCGCCGGTTCGCGCAACCGACGATCCGCAGCGGGTTCATACCGGGCGAAGGCGCGGGCTGCCTCGCCTTGGCGACCAGTCAGTTGCGTAGCCACATCGGCGCTCCGACGCTGGCGATAGTCGGCGGTGTCGGCCTTGCGCAGGAGACGCTGCTCCGCGACAGCGAGACCGGGAGCTTCGGAGCCGGCATGATCGAGGCAGTACTCGCCGCAACCGAGGGTCTGCAGCTCCCTCGCGACGCCGTCGACACTCTTTACTCGGACATCAACGGAGAACGATATCGCAGCGAAGAGTGGGGCTTCGTCGCGATGAAAACATACGCCCTGTGGAAGTCGCTCGAGTATGAGGCACCCGGCTCGAATTGGGGAGACATCGGAGCGGCATTCGGAACACTCGCCTGCGTGCTGGCCGTCCAATCGTATGAGCGTGGATACGCGCGAGGGCCACGCACAATGGTGATGGCTGGGTCCGACAGCGGCACGAGAGGCGCGATGCTGCTGCAGGACGCTCGCGGGCGAAGAACCAGCTGACGGAGAGCATCCGATGGGCAGCGTATCAGTCAACCCGCCGAAGACGCCTGTTACGAAGGGTAGCAGCGGCACTGCGCCAGCCACAATCCCGAATGTGTGCAAGATGCCGGGTCCGCCGGCGCCATTCGTCCCTGTGCCGCTGCCGAACATCGGCAAGAGTGGCAAGAGTATCCAAGGCTATTCGCAGGACGTGACGATCGAAGGCAATGAAGTCGCAATCAAAGGTGCGACGTTCGAATCAATGGGCGACGTCGCGAGCAAAGGCACAGGTGGCGGACTGATATCCGCGAATTGCGAGGGCATCACGAAGTTCGTCGGACCCGGCTCGATGGACGTCAAGATCGAAGGACAGAACGTCCAGTTGCTTACCGATCCGATGTTGAACAATTGCGGGCCGGGCGGAAGTCCGCCGAATTCCGCAACCCTGGCGGGCGTCATTCAAACCTCAGGCCTAGTCACCTATGTCACCGGATACCGTTGTCCTCTGTGCAACCAGAACCATGCGCCGCTCGAAGAGACTAACAAGACCGAGGCAGAAGGGCGATCACTTGTCGCAGCCATCATGCGAGAGCGGCCGGCGCTAGACTTCCAGAAGATGGTGGGAATCGTCCATTGCCAGCACAAACACAAGTATGCGGATCATTCTGCGGTGACGTTTCGCGAGTTCGTTGTCATCGCTCGCGACAACGGCTATCACACACGGCCTGGCGTCCTCGACTCGATCTCCGAGCGGCCAGCTTTTTCCCGAGCTGGGGCACAGAATGTCCGAGATCGGTACATGCGCAACGTCCCGCAAAATCTCCGCGCCAGGTTCACGCGGCTGTGGGCAGCGGCAACCGACAATTACAACTGGTATCGAGCGATGGGCGATCGCGCACCCGAAATGGCGTACGCACCCGGTCAATGCGCGGGGCCGAAGACCATCCTGCTCGCGCTCGACTCGGGCGCTCGGCCGGCGGCGCTGACGGAAAAATGGTGTAGCTCGCCCAATCGCCGATCAACGGGACCGAACCGCCACTTGCGTCGATTCTCAGGCGGATACTCACACAACGTGACGCGATACTTCGGGCACGGAGAAAGTGTCCCGCCATGCGCGACGTGTGCGCTCATCCTCCCGCTGCTCGTTTGCCCTTGTGACAAACCGACGGAATGCACGGGACACGAGCCGCCTGGCGGTGGGACGCACCCGCGTCCGGACGCTCCTGCTCCACCTCCGCAAGCCTGAGGCTCGGAATGGAGTCGCTGGAACCCGAACTGGAGAATCTCCTCGTCACCCTTGTCCCTGGGTTGGCGAACACCTGGCAGGGCGCGACCGCTGACGAGATCGATGCGATCGAGAAGGTCGCCGGCCGTCCGCTGCCGCGGTTCTATCGCTGGTTCCTGAGTACGATGGGCCGCGACATGGGCCCGCTGGAAGATTCGACCCGCGACTGCTCGGCGAAGCGAGTTCTGCAGTGCTATTCCGACGGCCTAGTGACGGTCGACCGGCGCTACCTGCTGGTCGGTTACGAGACTGACGAGTCCGTGCCGATGCATCTCTTCTACGATCTCGATCGGCCCGTTCGGAACGACGCCCCTGTGTTGGAAATGTACATGTCTGGCGCCGACCCGACGTACGGTTTCGAAACCTTCCGTGAAAAGCTGGCGTGGAGTGCCTTCGCGGCGCACAGACTGCAACGGTTGCCACAACGTTGCATCGGACTACTCACCGCCACGGAAGGTGGCCGTGTTCTCGCGCAACTTGCGCCCGTCATGTCGGCGAACGGCTTCATTCAGCCAATCGCCACCGGGCCGTTCTGCGGCATCTTCGACCGTAGCGACAGCGCGATCATATGCGCGATCGCGCCGGAAGATCCGCCTCTCGACTTTCTGGTGTTCCGCTTCGGCGGCGCGAGCCAAGGCGCGCTTCGCCATTTACTTGGAACGATCGCCGAAGAAGCTGCGCTTTCGATTGAAGTTCAGTCATGGGAGCCCCCGCTGGAGTGATCGAATCAACGGGCTGACCTCCACTGCAGGGGTTGCGAAACTCCAGTCCCGCAGTCGACCCGATCGAGTCCCGCCTGCGGTCCCCATACGCGTTAAACACACGATATGATGTTTCGCGGCCACTCAGCAACGTGGGCACAGTTCCCTTATATCGACGGTCATCTGCAGCTTCCGCGAGAGGCACGACACTCTATCGTCGGACATAAAACTGCGAGAGGTGCGCTACTGTGGCAAGGACGTGCGCGCCGAGAACCAATTGACGGAGAGCACCGATGGGCAGCGTGTCAGTCAATCCACCAAAGACGCCCGTCACAAAGGGCAGCAGCGGCATCGCGCCCGCCACGATCCCGAACGTGTGCAAGATGCCCGGTCCGCCAGCGCCATTCGTTCCTGTGCCACTGCCGAACATCGGCAAGAGCGGCAAGAGTATCCAGGGCTACTCGCAGGACGTCACGATCGAGGGTAACGCCGTTGCGATTAAAGGCGCGACGTTCGAGTCGATGGGCGACATCGCGAGCAAAGGCACCGGCGGTGGGTTGGTGTCTGCGAACTGCGAGGGCATAACGAAGTTCGTCGGCCCCGGATCGATGGACGTGAAGATCGAAGGCCAAAACGTTCAACTCCTCAGCGATCCCATGCTTAATAATTGCGGCCCTGGCGGAAGTCCGCCGAACTCGGCGACGTTAGTCGGGCTGATACAAGGGCCCGGGTTGATGGCGTTGGCCGGAGACGAGCCTTGTCCGATCTGTGAGAAGACACATGATCAGGAGGACACGCCAGACAACAATCGCCAGGTCAAGGAGAGCGCGGCCACCAAGCAGGCCGCAGGCGACCTCCAAGCCATTGCCAAAGACATCAGTGAGACCGGGTCGAAGACAGCGGCCAAGGGGCTAAACATGCTCGGCGCGATCGAATGTGTCTCCGGCCAGGTTTTTGTTGCCGTCTCAGGCAGCCAACCTAAAGCCATGGTTGACAAGATGAAGGAGAAGAGCTGGCATCATCACGCGAATCCCGGGAGCACGTCGCCCACTGAGGAACCAGTCGACAGATTCTCCAAGAAAATCACCGAGGGCCGGAGAGAGGCATTCAAAAAGGTGTGGGAGGAATTAGAGGATAAGGCGGGCAAACAACGGGAGACGAGAAACCGAGGCGAGAAAGTGACCGAGAAAATCTGCCTCCCACCGGGCACATGTGCCGCTCAGCAGGCGATGGTACTTGCGCTGGATCATGGCAACCGCCCGAAGGCCCTCACAGAGAGGTACGCGAAAGGCGGCGCTGGTGTGCTGATGTTCTATCGCACCGACGCTGCTGACAAGGTTGGAAGGCCCGGCTGGTTCGGCGGCGACGGAGGACCTGCCCACATGGCAAACCTCGATGCGGAGGGGGTTCCGCAGGAAGAGCGCCAACACATGGGCGCCGATAAGTCTGTTCCTCCGTGCGGAACCTGCGAGGTGATCTTGACAGCGCTCATGTGCAATCAACGCGACAAGACCTGCGAAGAGAAGAAACCTAAGGTCTGCAAATGCTCACCGAAGAAGTAGAAATGACGGCGTTCCTTCGCCGCTTAGCTCCGGACTTCGAGAAGCGGTGTGTGGCCGCAACACCCGGACAGATCCATCAGCTCGAGCAGATCGCGGGTCGACCTCTCCCAGATTTCTATCACTGGTTCCTTCGAACGATGGGCCGCGATGCGGGGCCTTTTGCGAAAGCCCGTCAAGATTTTTCAGTCGATTCGATTCTAGCCGCGTACAAAGATGGACTGGTTGAACCCGACGCGCGTTTCTTGATGATAGCGGGTGACACCGATGAGGACGACCCGTCAGTTGAGTTCTACGATCTTGATCAGCCGGCGCGCGGCGACGCACTTGTATTGACAGCGCGGGGCTATGACGGACACCGGACCAAGAGGTACGAGACGTTCCGGGAGATGTTTGCGCGGGCAAACCTGATCGCATTCAAGATCCGCAGGTTGCCGCGTCAGTGCACGGGCAATTTCACCGATCCCGATGGCGATGTATCGACCAAGCTTGACCGCACCATGGCCGAACTGGGATTCGCCAGCCTGGTGCCCGCCGGACCGTACTGTAAGGTGCTTGACCGCTCTGATTTCGCTATGGCCGGTTGGACAAGTCCATCCGAAGATCGGCGTCATCTCATGTTCTTTGACTTCGGCGGACCGGACGAGCCCGCTCTCAGGAGACTGTTGGGCGAGATTGCGGCGGGCACGGGCCTTGAGATCGAGATTGATCAGTGGGCCGGTCCAAAGCCGTGACAGTTTGAACGGTGTGACGCGACGTCGTAATGTGGTCGCCCCAGCAGCGCTCCATCCTATTGAGGGGCTCTGGATCACGATTGGCGTCTGCGTCATCTCCCAGGCGCAGCTCGATCATTCCGTTTCGATGCAGCAGTCTTACGTCGTCGACGACTTCGCCGACGTCCGAAAACGCGTCGGCAAGTGAAAGCCCTCGTGGCCACAGCGGCTGCAGTTCCCTCAACGCTCTGGCGATCGACTCACTTCTTGCCTCAACTCCATAGCCAGACGGGTGCGTGAAGAGCGTAGTCCCATCAGCGGAATTACGTTCTCGCTCGACGAGGCAGGATGCCACAACCAACCTCGACAGCTCTGCAGGTTCCGGTAGCCGTCGAGCGAAGCCACATTGTGTGAGAATCGGCGAGTGCAACTGACGATAACAAAGCAGGTCAGCTGTCTCGTCGACAGTCTCGCGTTCAACATCCAGTCGCGCGAGGGTCGATGCCAGGCCTTCTGGCAGGCGGCCCGATACGTAGTTGAAGTCTGCGTCCGCGACGGGCGCCAAATCATACTGCGCCAACAGATTCAGAAACTCGCCGCGCATGTACGCATAGTTGTACTCCGCCAGGTACTCGTGCGCCGTGTGGCTCGCATGGTTCTGTCCGACAAAACGGAATTCGTTGCCGAGAAGACGAGAGTACGGATGCTCCGCCCCTGCCAGTTCGTCGGCCAGTCGCGCGGCGATCTCGCGTGCTCTAGCAGTGCGAGCCGCCAAACCCGTGATGTGCGCGGTCTGGGCCAGCAGGAAGTCCCGAATGAGACCCCGCACGTTCCATCCCGGCCGGGCATTGTAGTTGAGATACAGCAGTCCGCCGGGCCGAAGCCGCTCGGCGCAGAGCTTGAGCATCGCATCGCGATTATCGTGGGACACCCACGAGAACACTCCGTGAGCAACGATGAAATCGAACTGTCCCGAAATGTCGTCGTCGGCAGAACGGAAATCGCTGCTCAAAAACGAAACGTTCGTGAGGCGCAATGACGAACGCTTGTCGTTCGCGGTTGCTATCTGACGCGTGCTGCCATCGATCCCGACGAACGATGCCTGCGGGCGGTAATAGGCAAGCGGAATCAGATTCGTTCCGTCGTTGCAGCCGAGCTCCAGCATCCGATATGCACCGAGTGACTGCCGAGGGCCGCCGTGCAGCAACGACGTCAGGGCGAGCCGCTCCGGAGCCGTCCACTCGATTGGATAGGAGCGATACGGTACTTCGTCGTACGGTGAAGGCGGGGACGTGCTCGCTCCGTCACTGGGCTCGGATGGCGCGGCGTAGATTACGCTCTTGTTAGCCTCCGACATTCAAGTACCGCCTCTGCACGCTCGAACGAGCGCGAACCTCAAAGAGGACCTCGCCCGGCTCGCGCAGCGCGATCTCAACCGCCGCCGCGGCGCGCTGGCGCTGTTTTCCTGCGCGAAGTATTTGCCGGGCGGTATCGATCGTGAGCGGCTGGCCGGCCAGGTAGCGGACTCCTGGAGTGAGCTGGCTGTGATGACCCTGCCACCATTGATCGATCAGCTCCGCGTGCGGCAACGGCAAGTGGCTGTCGTACTCGGGGCCAATCGACGTGTCGCTTGCCTCGTCGCCGGGTTCCTCTCCCTCCGTCTCCGACGGGCCCGTGCGATCGAACCCCTTCTGCACCAGATCGACGCCCGTCATCATGGAGAAGGCTTCGCCTGCGAGCCGCGCGAGCCGAGGCGATTGCATGTGTCCGATGATCCACTTCATGGTCGTTGGATCTCCGAGCACTCCAGCGCCGACCACAGCGCTCCTCCGCAGTTCGGGATCTTTAGCGAGCACCCGAACCCACTCGCGGCCGTCGTCGAGCGACATCGCCCGCAGCGACAACTGCAGCGCGGCCTCGCCGAACCGATCACCGTGCCCGAGCCACTGCGTCAGGCGGCGGTTGCCCTCGCGCTCGCCATGGATGGTCAGCGCCCAGGCGGCCCAGAAGCGGCACGCTTCGTCTTCGTCGGACACATGCGCGCGCACTTGGTTCAGGAGATCGGCCCGCTTGAGTTCGCCGGTCGCCCGCAGCGCTCGTGCACGCAGGAGGGGATCGGGATCGCCGATCGATGCCGTCAGCACCGTGCCGGGATCCTTTCGATGGATGGCGCACGCCGCGACGCCGACGGCGCGGTGAAGCGCATTCTTCGCGTTCAGCAGCCTGTCGAGCCATGGCTTGACCGCACTGTAGTCGAGCCAGCCGAGCGCCGAGATCAGCGCTCGACGCGTGTCGACAGAGACACACCCGGCGGTCAACGCATCGAGCATTCGCTGGCGGTCCCGCGATTCGAACGCGAGAATCGCGAGCGGAAACACTTCGCCGGCATCGCCGTTCTCGAGCTTCGATCGGCACATCGCCCAGCCCTCGTCGCCGGCGATTCGCAGGCCATCCAGATGGGCCTCGACACGGTCGTCGACGACGCCCAGCGTCTTGAGGGAGTACGTCGGGTCCGAGGTGGCGCGCGTCCGCGACGCCCACAGAAAAGCCGCCTCCTCTGCGTGCTGTGAAAGGATGGTGCGGATCGTCATAGCGACGGATCAGCTGGTCAATTGACCTGGACGGAGCCTCCTTTGATGCGGTTCACTCCCGTCGAATGGCTGATGAGGTGTGTGCCGCGAACGACAATCCGGCCGTCGGCGCTGAGAGTAATGCTCGCCTTCCCGCAGCGAAGCACGAGCCCCCGACTCGCAGAGACTACAAGGCGTTCGCCGTCGGCGTCCACTTCCACACGCCCTGGTGCGTCCGACGACGGCCGGCCGCTGGAACCCCGAAGACGGCCGATGACGATCGGTCTGGCCGGATCGCCCGATTCGAACATCAGCACGACGTCGCTCGCGATGTGAGGCCCGTGGAGATCGACGGTCGTTCTCGCCGCTATGGCCGCCGCTCCGGGCTGTCCGTGATAAGTCACCAACGGAGTGGCGCCGTTATCCGAAAACCCGACGAGTGTCCCGACGACGGCTCCGTGAATCGACTGCCTGGACGACGAACCCTCACCGATCTCGACATCAAGTAATCTCTCGAACTCGTCCGCTTCGACGTTCTCGCTGAAATCAGCAGAGATCGACTTCCGTTCATCCA
>Ga0066903_100006787_pt1 | contig 10252 bp, 9 predicted proteins | sample PanSoiMetaGPlot1_FD_67491 | JGI IMG/M metagenome (GOLD analysis project Ga0066903, IMG submission 67491) | Tropical forest soil microbial communities from Panama analyzed to predict greenhouse gas emissions - Panama Soil - Plot 1 (version 2) | ecosystem: Environmental > Terrestrial > Soil >... | reverse complement strand
GCACTCATCATTAGCTTGGGCCTGGAGCTGATAGCATAAGCCTATGTCCCTATTCACAGCGGCAGCGCAGGCAGAGCAACTCAGCCTGGCCGCCTTGGCGTTATTAAGTAACGCCGCCGATGATATCAACAATGCGGCCAACAACAAAAACTTGAGACTCAATCTTTTAAATGGTGTCATTGCAAAAACTCCTCTCTGTTAAAGGCGGCAGCAGGAAAAGCAAGCTGCTACGAATTTTGAAGTTCGATTTTTGCACTTAAATACGTTTTTCAGTGAACACAGGCGGGGGACATCCCCAGATTGTTAAGCTGAATTCAGGCGAAATATACAAAAAACTAAATATCAAGTCCATAGTGTGAGGAATGCAAAATTTTCATTGACTTGCTTGATCAATCAGCGTACGTTGGCGCCTTCGTTTAGGAGGATACGGCCATGTCGATAAACATTTCCTTCTCTTCTCATAACACACCGCCGATTGTCGGCGTTCCCACCCTCGTGTGTTCAAGGGGTTGAACCGAAAGGCCAAGCCCGCAAACTGCGCATTGGCGTCAGCATAAGTTTTATATGGAAATTCTTCGCGGCTACGACTGCGTGAGGCGTGATAGGTCTTACGCCTCCGGGTCGGAGTCTCGTACGACCTGATACTACTGACAAACTCAGCGAAGCTATTTCTAGCCCCGGAGGGGCGACGAAAATTAGCCAGCGGTGGAGCGAAGCGCAACCACCGGGACAAGTCGAAGAAGTTTGTTCGCGTCCCGGCAGGGACGCCGGACCGGAATTCTCGACAGGACCAATCCCGGTCCGGCGCCCTTTCAGGACGCGTAGCCCTGTCGTGACGTTTCCGGCGCCTCCGGCGCAGAAGGAGTTTGCCAGCAGTATCAGATCTATTGACACAACCTGGAAAGTTAGCAGAAAGGCGCCGAGAAAACGTCCGACAAATTTCAGTTTGTCGGACACCGTAGCCGCAATTCCGAGTAACTCTCCGGGTCGTGTATTGAAAAAATTATGAGCGGCAACCTGAAAGAGTTCATTAGTGAGGCGCTGTGCCAGCCTTCCGATTACGTTACGTATTTCGCCAGCGTCAAATTGGCGGAAATGTACCCCGGCGCGGCGATCATCGAAAGCGAATCGTGGGCGTTCAATCTACCTGAGTATGCCGAAGCCGGATTGTGTTCTCTCTGGCGGCACGAGGCTGTCCATTGCCAGAGCAAAATTTATTGGCGAGGCGCCGAAGACCGCCTCGAGCGCGAGGTAGAGAACGGATGGTTCAGCGTGTTGTGGTCCGACGGAGGGAAAGACTATTTCATCGATGTCGTCTACCTGACCTGGAGTGACGCAGGTTGCGAGACGACACGGCATTGGATCATTGCGGAGACCGATGAGGTCGCAGAGAAATTCTTGCGCGCCGTTTGCGCTTACTGCGACGAGGTTCATGGCGAGATTCTGGTTTATGAGGGCGGCTCTTGGACCAAAGACGACAAGCTCTTCACCTCGATCAAGAAAGCGACTTTCGAGAATCTGATCCTGCCCCCGCGTTTGAATCGAGAGTTGCGCGAAGATTTCCGGCGCTTTTTCGCTTCGCGCGAAGTCTATCGACAGTACGGGATACCGTGGAAGCGCGGCGCGCTATTTATCGGCCCGCCGGGCAATGGCAAGACGCATGCGATCAAAGCGCTGGTCAATGAATTGGGACTGCCCTGCATCTACGTCAAAAGCTTCCAGGCGGAACACGTCACGGAGCAGAGCAATATGCGGGTAGTCTTTGCCAGAGCGCGGCGAAGCGCGCCCTGTCTTGTGGTGTTGGAAGACCTGGACGCCTTGATCAAGGATGAAAATCGCGCCTTCCTGCTCAACGAATTGGACGGTTTCGCGGACAACGAAGGCGTGGTGGTAATCGCTTCGACTAACCATCCGGAGAAGCTCGACCCGGCCATTCTTGATCGCCCGAGCCGGTTTGACCGCAAGTATCGCTTCGACCTGCCCGCGCCGCCAGAAAGGCTGGCTTACGTCAAGCATTGGAATCAGGCGCTGCAGATAGAGATGCGGCTGACGGATTCGGAAGCGGTGGCCATAGCCGAATGCGCAGATCGTTTTTCATTCGCATATCTGAAGGAGCTATTTCTCTCCGCCATGATGGAATGGATAGGCGATCAAGTATCCGCTCAGGCGTCCCGCAGTATGGGCGAAGCGCTACTGGAGCGCGCAGCGCTTTTGCGTGAGCAACTGAGCGACGGCCAGGGTCCGCAATCGCAGCGGTGACCTGGGCATCCGCCTCGTCAGGTCGGCCAGGCGGCGTTCACCAACTTCCCGACAGAGCCGATTTCGGGCGAATCGTTGCATGGGCCCTGTCAACGGATTTCTAACTCTTGATTTTGGACGGAGGACGTCCTCATCTAGGTGAGCGCGGCGATTGCCGAGAAGAGTTCCTCGAAGTCAAAAGGCTTGCGGAGTCCGACTGCCCCGACTCTGCCCATAGCCTCGTTCAGCGCGAGCGGCAAGCCGGCTGTAATTATGACCGTAGGCGGGATCTTCCCGCCCCGGTTTTGCAACTGCTCGATGACTTCCGACCCGTTCATGTCAGGCAATCTTAAGTCGAGCAGCATCACGTCCGGATCGAAATTCCTGACATCGCCAGTAGGGCCGTCAGTCAGAACGCGCAGCGCTTCGGAGCCAGATTTGACGCATTCCACTCGCCAGTTCTCGTCCTCAAGGATCAACTTTAATAACTCTGCGCAATCCGCATCGTCTTCTACGATGAGAGCCATTTTGCCTGAGGAAGAGGTTGTGTCGCTCATCATATTGTGGGGTGGATGGCGTGTTTCAGCCGGCTAATACTGGTGTTACAATCAAGCGCGTATAGGAGATGAGACCAGTAATGCCTTACCGCAATGTTTGCAATCCGATTGAGTTGAGACTTGAACATCTCAAGGTTTACTACTCCAAAGCCGAAGATCTGCTGCGGCTTTACCGAGAGACTCGATCACGTTGTGATCGACAAAGAGAGCGCATCGAGCAGCAACTGGCGCGGGTGCGGCAGACGCGCTCCTGTCTGGGGCTGCGATCGAAGGTTGATGAGTAGTCTGCCTAAAGGCCGTGCTAGCGCCTCTGCTTCTTCTTCCTCAGCTTGTCACGTTGGGCGCTCAACTTCTGACTGAGCGCGGATAATCTCTCCCGCTGAAGCATAAGCCTCGCTTTTTGGTATAGGCAATTGCGGCGGACATCATCAATCGACAGTCTGCTAAATTCGCATACCCCGGCGCTAATTTCGCAAAGGCGCTCGATCAGTTCGACTCTCTGCCAGATCTCTCCCTGAATGCCTGACCTGTTGTCGCTTACTGGATGCGCCGATGACTTGGGCGAACTGACACTCATATCAGATTCTTATTGCATGCCGGGAGACTTCCGCCTACTAGGAGTGAGCGAACAGGCGACCAGGAAAATCCCTAAGGGGGTATTGACTTTGAACGCTAAGAATATGGGCTTTACGGCGCTTCGGTCGGCAAAACCGCCAGGTCTGCGGGTCAAGTCGGAGGAACTATTCCGGCGCCTGGTCCTCTTGCAGCCATCCTTGCGCGAGGGCGTAGCGCAGAATATCGGTGCGGCTGCGTAGCTGCAGCTTTTCGGTGGATCGGGCCTTGTGGTACTCGACAGTCTTGACGCTGACGCCGAGTTGCGAGGCGATCTCTTTATTCGAAAGTCCCCAGGCGATCAGGCGCAGGACCTCCTCCTCGCGTTCAGTCAATTCGCCCAGCGGGCGCTCAGTTTGAGCGGAGGTCGCGCGCCCGAGGAGGTTCTCCATGAACGTCCCGGCCAGTGTCGGGTCTATATAGGTCCTGCCTGAGGCGACGATGCGGATGGCGCTGATCAACTCGTCGGCGGCCGTTTTTTTGAGTACGTAGCCGGTCGCGCCGGCGCTCAGGAGACGGCGCAGGTAGCCTTGATCGCTGTGGCGCGTCAGCGCGAGGACGCGAACCTGCGGTCGGACTTTCAGAATCTGTTCGGTCGCCTCCGCCCCGCCGAGGTCGGGCATCGAGACGTCGATCACTACAACGTCCGGCTGACAATCCTTCACTCGCCGCACCGCCTCCCTGCCGCCGCCGGCTTGCCCGACTACCTCCATATCGGACTGGGAGTTGATGAGCATCTTCAGCCCGTCAAGCAGCACCACGTGGTCATCCGCCAGAAAGACGCGTAGCTTAGGCATGGCTTGTGGAACCTCCGTCACCTTGATCGAAGTCGAGCGGGATGCGCAGGTAACCGGTCGCGCCGGCCCCAGGCTCGGTCTCGACGTCGAGGTTCCCGCCGACTAGCGCCGCGCGCTCCAGCATCCCCATTAACCCTAACTTGCGCTGTCCGCCGGCCGAGCCACTGACGGCCTCCAGGTCGAAGCCGCGCCCGTCGTCTTCGATAATGGCGAGTAGCTCTTTGCGGCGACGCTCGACGATGAGACTGACGCGCGTGGCCTCAGCGTGGCGGCGGACGTTGGTGAGCGCCTCCTGCACTACACGGTAGACGGTACTTTCTACGTGCGCCGGAAGGCGCCGATGGTCGAGGTTCTTCGCATGCAGGTCTACCGCGATCCCGCTCGACGCCGCCCACTCCTGGACGTGCCTGCGTAGCGCGTCCTCCAAGCCCAGATCGTCCAGCGCCAGCGGGCGCAGTTCGAACGACAACCGCTCTACCTCTTCGTCCATCTCCAGCGCCGCCGCCCTCATTTTCGTGATGCCTTCGGCCACGTCCGCCGGGCAGCCGTCCAGCCCCTTTACCATCTGAAGTTCGAACTGAAGCGCCGTCAGGTATTGTCCTAAGGTGTCGTGAAGTTCGCGCGAGATGCGGCGGCGCTCGTCTTCCTGCGCCGTGACCAGACGTTGCAGCAACTCGGCGCGCGCCGCTTCCGATCGTTTGCGTTCGATGATCTCGGTTTGCAACTTGGCGTTAGCGTCGCGCAGTTCGCGTGTGCGTTCGAGCACCTTTTGTTCCAGCTCCTCGTGCGCGCGGCGCAAGGCTTCTTCGGCGCGGGCGCGTTCGGCCGTCGCCCAAAGCCGGTCGGCTACCTCGCGCATAATATTAACTTCGTCTGCCGTCCACGCGCGCGGTGTGGGTTCAGTCACGCAAAGCACGCCCACGACCACACCGCCCCGAACCAGAGGGACGGCGATATGCGCCACGATTTGAATCGCCAGCAATGCCGGACGATATTCAGGCGGCACGCATTCGGCGTGATGCACGTCCGCGAAGACGATGGTTTCGTCCCGCCGCATTATCGGAACGCTCCAGCCGTAATCCGCCAGACGATAAGCGCCGACCATCGAGGGCGAGTCGCTGCGCCCGTAGTGTTCGCGGACGCGCGCGTAATTCTCCGCCTCACTAACCTCGACAAAGTAGGCGCGATCCACTTGCATTTGTTCGCCGAGGATCTGGCACGCTCTCGCCTGGATTTCCACCGCGTCGTGCAGCGGGCGCAGCGCGTCGCTCAATTTCAGAAGAAATTCCTGTCGCCGTTCGTGCCGTTTGCGCTCGGTGATGTCGTTAAAAAGGATGCCGACGCGCCGCAGTTGCGGGTCTTCGACGCGGAATGCATAAACGTCATAAAAGCGGTTTCCGAGTTCTTTAGCTCCTCTTTCAAAACGAATCGGCTCGCCCGTTAAAGCGACGCGCCCGTAAATCTCGAACCAATATTCTTCCTGCTGCGGCGCGATTTCGCGCATCCGTCGTCCCGGCGCGTTGATGATTCCGGTCTGCCGCTCGAACGACGGGCTGACTTGCAGAAAACGGTAATCAACTGCTCGCTCGTTTTCGTCGAACAAGACTTCAATAGTGCAGAAGCCTTCGTCAATCGAATCGAAGAGCGTGCGGTATTTTTTTTCCGACTCGCGCAGGGCTTCTTCCGCCGTTCGTCGTTCGATCAAATCGGCGGCTTGCCGCGCCAGCACGTCGAGCAGGCGCAATTCTCTCTCGGAAGGCTGATGAACCTCGCGCCAGTGCGTTGACATCACGCCGACCAGGCGCCCGTTGCGCGAGATGAGCGGCGTGGACAGCATCGCGCGGATGCCGGATAGTCGGTAGTGCGCGAGGTCCTCCGTTCCGGCGACAAAATCCCAAAGCTCTACGTCGGGAACGATGACCGGCTCGCCGCGCGCCAGCGCAACACCGCAGGAAGTCGTGTCTTCCGCCTGCACCCATTCCCAGAACTTCGCCGATTCAGGCGCGAACCCGTGTTGGGCGAGCAGGAACAACTCGTTTCGTTCGCGCGAGAGCCACTGAATACTCGCCATGTCCGAGCGCATTAATGAACGCGCGGCGTCGAGAACCTCGTCATACAGCACGTCGATGTTGTCGTCCCGAATGAGGCTGCTGCTGATGTGCTGCAACTGCTGCGAGTCGGCGAGTTCAATCGCCAGTTTCGCCTCCGACTCGCGCAGCGCCTTCTCGCCCTCGGCGCGCAGGCCGGCCATCTTCAGGTGCGCGTCCACCCGCGCGACCAGCTCGCGGGCGCTAAAAGGCTTGATGAGATAATCGTCGGCTCCGCTATCGATCCCCTCAACGCTCGCCTCTTCACCCGCGCGGGCCGAGAGCAGGATGACCGGCACGGTCTTCAACCGCTCGTCAGATCGCAACTCTTTGAGCAGCCCGAAGCCGTCCAACCTCGGCATCATAACGTCGGTCAATACCAGATCAGGCGTGCGCTCACGCGCCGCATTTAACGCCTCCAGCCCGTCGCTTACGGCCTCGACTTCGTACCGCCTGCTCAGCAATCGCCCCACGTACTCACGCATGTCGGCATTATCGTCGGCGAGCAGAATTCTCGGAGGCGAATCTCGGAATGCGAAGTGCGCGGGGTGTGGCGCCGTATCCGCGCCGTCCGCCAGGCGCGCTCCATCCCGCGTTCCGAGATCCGCATTCTGCGTTCCGGGCAGCCATCTGAGCGCCTCCTCGACGTAAACCTCGCCCCGCAATCCGGTCGAAGTGAGCCGGCGCGCGGCCTCGACGCGGTCGGCGGGGAGGTGCGCGGCGCCGAGTGGAATCGTCACGGTGAACGTGCTGCCGTGGTCGACCTCGCTCTCGACGCGCACTTCGCCTCCATGCAGCTTGACCAACTCCTGTACCAGCGCAGGCCGATACCGCTCCCCTCCAAAGAGCGTCCCCGCGCGCCTTTGACTCGATGGAATCTTTCGAACAGATGCGGCACATCACCGGCTGGAATGCCCGTGCCGGTGTCTCTCACCGTCAGGATTGCGGATTGCGGATTGTGGATTGCGGATTTTGCATCCCTTTGATCTTCCGCTCCGCCGCGCTCCTCCTCTTCAATCCGCAATCCGCAATCCGCAATCCGCAATGACACGCTGATCTCGCCCACGAAAGTGAACTTGAAGGCGTTCGAGAGCAGATTCAGGACGATCTTTTCCCACATCTCGTGATCGACGTAGACGGAGTCAGGAAGAGACGGACAATCAATGATCAGCTGCAACCCGGCCTTTTCGATAGCGGACCGGAAAACGCTGGCTAACTCCGCGGTATAAACCCCGAGATCGGTCGGTTCGTAAACTGCCTGAATGCGCCCTGCCTCGATGCGCGAGAAGTCCAGGAGCGTATTGACGAGTTTGAGCAGGCGCAGGGAGTTGCGATGCGCTATCTCCAGCCTCTCACTGTACTGGGCGGGCAAATCGTTGGCTTGAGCCAGCATGTCTTCCACGGGGCCCAGCAGGAGAGTGAGCGGCGTACGAAATTCGTGGCTCACGTTGCTGAAGAATGTGGTCTTCGCGCGGTCGATTTCGGCGAGCGCTTCGGCGCGCTTTCGTTCCTCCTCGTATGCCCTGGCGTTCGCGACAGCCGTGGAAACATGGCCGGCGACGAGATCGAAGAAACTGCGATAGTCAGCGTCCACAATTCGCCTGGCGCTGAATCCTGCCACCAGAAAGCCTCGGGATTGGCCCGCAGAACTAATCGGCACGATGAGGGCTTTTTCTGGCGATTCCGGCCACAAAACTCCTGGCAACTGCCCGAATCGATTCGAAAGGTCAGACACCAGTTCGGCTGATCCGCTATCGAGAACGCGCTTCAATGGCCAGCCGGAACCGTCCACTGCTGACGTCAAATCAATGCTGTCGGGACCCGCTTCCCCTTCGCGCGCGAACCCGGACGATGCGACGAGGCGCGCCTGCTTCGCGTCATCATCGAGCAGGTACAGCAGCGAAAATGGGACATCCCCCGGATTGGCCGCAAGGATATCCGCCGCCGTCTTACAAGCCGCTTCTGGCGTTTTTGCAGTCGCGACAGTTCGACCCAGGTCACGAAGTGTCCGCAGCCGCCCGTCACCCAGTACCCTGCTGGTCGTTTCGTAGCAGATGCAAAGAATGCCGTCGACGATCCCTGAATCGTTTCGAAGCGCGCTGTACGAAAAGGTGAAATAACATTCCTCGCGGGGCAAATTGCGGTTCATGATGTAGAGAAAATCCTCGAACCATGTCGCTTCGCCTGTCGCCAGGACCTGGTCCCACAGGGGGCCCATGGTTTCCATGATTTCACTCCAGCAGGCCGCTCCGGACCGTCCCAACCATTGCGGGTGTTTGGCCGCGGTCAGGATCCGCATGTATCCATCGTTGTAAATCTGCGTAAGCGCTGTCTTTCCCCACCAAATCACAATGGAGTTCCGAGAGCCAACGCAGATGCGGACAGCCGCCTTCAGCGATTCCGGCCATTTCTCGGGAACTCCAACCTCAGAAGTTGACCAATCGAAAGCTCGCATTAACCGCGCCATTTCGCTGTTGCCGGGAAATATGCTCTCAAGATTCGTTGCTATATCCATACAATCCTCTGATGGCTTCAGTCGCCTTTCGTATTCGCATCGCGATAATCCCATGCCCCGGAGCGTAACGAGTGAGTTATGCAGGCGTCACTTTGAAGCGCCGCCTGCATAAATTCAAACATACAAGCGTTTAGGTGGAGTGGGTGACCACAGATTTGGGCCGCGATGAAATCGGCCATGACCTAATCTATGGCCGGTAAAACACCTGGCGCCGCCGGTCATTATTGCCACGGGCCTCCTGGCGGCCAGTTCTTTCGGAACGGGTTGCCGTTGGCCGATTCGTAGGCTGGAGGAAGCAGAAAATCAACCGATTTCGGAGTGCGCCCCAACATGTCAATGTCCATTGTCGGTCTAGCCAGCGGCAGATTCCAAACGCGCAGCATCAAAGCGCCTTTCAGCACAAACCGGTCTGCGTGTTCAGAGGCGCCGAGCCGGAACAGGAACCGCTCCATCGTGTAGTACTGTAGCAATTCATTGAATGACCGCTTCGTCTCCCGCGCAAGGTTCAACAGGCGATGATGCACGGACGCGGGCATATTGGTCAGCTTGCGTTTTTTCATGCCTGTCTCATCCCAAGGCCTCAAGATATGGGCGCATTATGCGCTCAACACGGCAGATGCGGGCGTAATGGAGCAGTTTTCTAGGTGTGGTCCCCTTACGCTCGCGGCAAAGTTTGAGAGCTTCTATTGCAACATCCAGACCAATCTTGTTGCGGAACTTGAAACAGTCGGCGACGGTCTTTTCTGCCCCGTAAACCCTGACCTTCACCCCGTCAATTTTATGCTCCTTAATGCCCTCAGTAAGTGATTCGCCGGAGAACCAGAAGACCCGCAATGGTGGATGATCGAGTCGCGGCCTTTTCACCGTTCGTGGCAGCGCAATTGAAACTTCGTGCGGAATCTCGGTGGTGATTTCGTGAAAGGCGAGCGCCGAGATGAGGCAGATCACGGCTTGGGGAACGCGCGTGGCGACTGAAACCAGATCGGGGTCTGAAAGCTCCGGCAAATCGGCAAGGCGATAAAGTCCTCGACTGATCGCCACCAGGCGGTTTTCATCACGCAGCCGATAAAGTGTCCTCGGATGAATGCCGAGCGCAACGGCTTCTGAAGCACGTAGCATTCCGCCGTGTTTGCGGAACAAGGTTTCTGCTGAATCCAACCCCCTTTGTTGATCACCCATATTTGGATAAGAGTCGCTGCACTTAATAAAATGTGCAACCTTTATTATCCAAAGCGAAAGGATTATTCACTCCCATGGTGGAGCGCCCGCAAAATCGGGAAACGCCGGTTCAGTCGGTAAGTTGTGGCAATAAGCGCGTAAGTTGTTGATAGGATTGATGGCGGCGTCCGGACTCGAACCGGAGACCTAGGGGTTATGAATCCCTCGCTCTAACCATCTGAGCTACGCCGCCGATAATGTCTCTGGCCTTCAATACCAGTCTTCTTC
>Ga0066903_100006786_pt1 | contig 10254 bp, 2 predicted proteins | sample PanSoiMetaGPlot1_FD_67491 | JGI IMG/M metagenome (GOLD analysis project Ga0066903, IMG submission 67491) | Tropical forest soil microbial communities from Panama analyzed to predict greenhouse gas emissions - Panama Soil - Plot 1 (version 2) | ecosystem: Environmental > Terrestrial > Soil >... | reverse complement strand
TTTCTCGCCGGCGCACTCGCTGCCAGCACCGGAACCGCCGCCGCACTCACAGAGGGTCACGTCTTCCCGCTACAGCAGGCGACGAAGCCAAGTACGGCAACGTCCAGTGCCAAGCCGTGAACGTAGCGCCATACAGCGGGTTCGAGTGTTTGCGCGTACCCCACTACTCGGTCATCTACGGGCCTACAGAGATCCGCATACTCCGAATAAGCCGCGCAAACAACAAGTACGTCTCCCGGTCGATATTCCACGTCGATCCCTCCGGAGGCTGAGCCGCGGTCGCCGCGCAAGACATCCCCTAGGTGCGAAAAGCCCCGCTCCGGCGGGGCTTCTTCTTGAAGCGGATGATGGGACTCGAACCCACGATCTTCTGCATGGCAATACTCGCGACCGTTCGCGCCCGTGCAGCCATTGCAGCCATTGCAGCCATCGTGATCGTTTCGTGGCATGAGGGAATGGAACCTGGAACGCTCAGAATTCGGGTGACATTGCCCGAGGGACGGTCAGGCCGGCATCGAGTCCGCAAGCCGGTCGAAGGCGAGCCCGCTCGAGCCCTCGCCCCGGCCGACACCACGGTGCGCCGCGTACCAGACGACGACGCGGCCGCCACGCCAGCGCGTGCGACGGAACCCTTGTGAGACACGCGCGCCCGCGCGCGGCACCTCTTCCTCGTGGACGAAGTACGGCTCCGGCGGCGCGCGATCGAGGCCCTCGCGCAGGAGCCCGGTCAACGGCCGCACCGGCACGGGCGGATTCGGATCGCCCTCGAGCAGCCGCGGCATCGCTCCGCGCTGCAACTGGATCTCGCGGCTGTCACCCTCGACGTGCACGGGCACGAACGGGATCCAGTTCTCAGGCACGCGCGTCATCGCCTCGTAGCGGATCGGTGCGGCCGGCGGCGGCGGTGTCACCGGAGAGAGATGCCGCTCGAAGTACGCACGCGTCTCGACGGCAGCCTCCGCGCCGCGCGCACCGGCGCCGTGCGGAAGCGATACGACCCGCTCGACGCCCCAGACCATGTTCGCGATCTCGTCGCGGATCAGCGCGACCTCCTCGAGCGGATCCCCCTCCTGCGTCACGGGCGCCGTCGGCAGCAACGGCAGACCGGGATCGACGGCGCCGCTGCCATCAGCGCGATCGAGCGTGAAGACCGCGAAGCGCTGCCAGTCGTCTTCGGCCCCCGTCCCGGCCGGTTCGATCCAGAACTGCTCGCCGAAGACGGTCGTCACGCTGAGACCGGTGACGTGCGCGAGCGAGCCGACCGGCAGATCGCAGGGGAGCAGGAACCAGTCGTTGCCGTACACGAGCGCGAACTCGCAGAGGAGCAGCGTCGCCAGATCGGTCGTCGACGCGCTGACGTCGCCGAAGTTCGTCCGGCCGTCCTCGAACGCCCAGTAGCGCGCGTTCGGCATCCCGGCGAACGCGACGGGCGTCGGCATCACCGCGTGCCTGACGATGGTCTCCCCTCCCTCGCCTTCCGCCGACGGCGAGTTCTCGGCCGGCGCGCCTGCATCGACGCTGTGCCAGTCGAGCCGGCCGCCGTCGAATCCGTCCGCCACGAGCACGCTCTCGGCTCCGCCCACCGGCGCCGTGCACGCAAACCGGTACTCGAGCCGCGGCGGCTGCCAGGCGTCGTCGCCGGGCGGCTGCAACACGAGATCCTCGAACCACGCGACGAACTGGTCGCCTGCCTCGTCGACCGCGTCGCGGTCACCCTGATCGATCTGCACGTTGTCGGAGGCCCGATGCGCGGGGCTCGCCGCCAGGTACACGTACAACGCGCCGCCGTCGAGCGCCCGTCCGGCGACGGCCGCCACCGCCGCCCAGGCCTCGGGATGAGCGCAGATCGCCGCATCGGCGGGGTCGTTCGGATCGGGCAGGCGGATCGGATACTGCCCCATGAAGGTGTCGGCGTTCGTGCCGATGGCCGCGACGAGCGCGAGCCAGCGCCGCCCGAGGAGCAGCCGCAGGTCGAGACCCAGCGGTGCGCGCCGCCGCTCGACCGTCGCCTCGAGCGGAAGCTGCTCCGGAAACGGCACCGGCGGTGACGAGCCCGGCTGGTAGCTCGTGAGCCGGCTCGCGGCAACCTGAAGCTTCGCCGTGACCGGTGAGCCGGCGTCGTCGGCGGCGAACTCGCCGAGTTGCCACTGCCGCGAGAGCATCCAGAGCGCGTCGCGGACCTCCGCCCGCAGGCTCCGCGAGTACTCGGCTGTGCGGGGACGGCCCTCGAGCCTGTTCCAGACGGTGACGGTCGGGAACTGACGGATCTCGAGCGCGCCGACGATGTCCGGAATGTCCACGCGTTCAGCCATCGCCCTCCACCGCCTCGAGCAGACCATTCGCACGGGCGTAGTCGACCGCAATCGTGATCGGGTGGAGCGTCGCGGCGCTGATCACCGCCGGCAGGAGGCGCGCCCACGGCAGCGTGTCCACCTGGTCGGGCTCGACCGTGCGGACGCGAGCCAGGTCGAGCGTCTCGCCGACCGCGTCGACGAGGTCGGCCCAGACCCACGGCCGCGACGGGTCGGGCGGCACGACGAGGAGCCAGGACTGCGGCGGCTCGCTGCTCGGACGGTCGTAGTGGAAAGCGAGGCCCGTCGCCTCGGTCTCGGCGGGAAGCACCTCACTCCACTCGTCGAGCATCAGGCCGCACTGGCGGGCCGTGCCGTCGAACGGCACGCCGTAGTGCGCCGTGTAGAGCAGGCGCTCGCCCGAGAACGACGTGTCCGCCGGGTACTCGAGCCCGAGCCACGGCTCGCCGGGTACGGACGGAAGCTGGATCGGCGTCAGCGCCGGCTCGCCCGGCCCGAGGACGGCGCCGAGCAGCACGATCTGTTCGACCTGGTGCAGCTTCTCGCGCACGCGGGCGACTCCGTGCAGCCAGTCGTCGACCGGGAACGGGCGGTCCACCAGGTGCCCGAGGAGCTCGCCGCTCGTCGAGGCCTGCAGCGCGTTTCCCCACTCCGCCGCCTGCCCCGCCGGCAGCGGGAACTCGCCGAGCACGCGCGCGTCGTCACCGAGCAGCGCCTTGTGCGCCTGGTCGAGCGCAGCGAGCCGCGCGGTGTCCGACGTCGCCGCCGCGTAGGCGTCGAGCGCGGTCTTCGCGGCGTCGAGACGGCCGTCCATCTGGTCCGCGACCCCGGCCAGGCGACCGTGCAGCGAGCCGGCCAACGCCACGATCCGGTCGGCGAACGGCGTCAGGTCGAGCCCCTCGGCGTCGACGTCCGCAAGCGGAATCGCGGCGACCTCGGCGATCAGGCCGCTCACCGTCGTCTGCGCCGTCGCCGCGATCCCGAGCAGCTGATTCCGCCGGCCCGCACATGTGCCACCTCGCGTGGTCACGATCGGCTCGTACACCGCCGGCGTCGGCGGCAACGGGCTCGTCGGCGCCTTCGCCACGAGCAGCTCCGCGCGCTGAAGCAGCAGCATCTTCTCGTCGTTCGACGGCGCCGCGCCGACGTCGACGAGCAGCTGCTCGAACCGGCCGAGCCGCTCCGAGAGACGGTCTGCGGTCGCCTGCGCTGCGCGGAGGAGGTCGCGGAAGGCCTGTGCGCGCCAGACGAACAGGTCGCCGAATCCGGTCTGCGCGAGGCCGAACGACGCGGCGCGGGCCAGCTCGTCGGCCGCATGGCGCAAGAGGTCGTCGAAGCCCTGAACCAACGCTGCGCGGTGCGCGACCGGGTCCGCCAGCCGCGGATCCGCGGCGAGCGCGCGCAACGCGTTGCGGGCCGCGACGAGCCGGTCGCGAACGTCGATGGCCGGCTGGTCGTCGGTGTGAACGGCATCGTCGTCGCTCGTGCTCGTGTCACGGCGCAATGCGACGTCGGTCGCGCGAAGCGGACGCGACCGCAGGACGAGCGCGCGGAGCGCGGCCACGAGCGGCGACAGCTCGAAGAAGCTCCGCCGGTCGGCCTGGGGGAAGCGCTCCGTGTAGCGGATCGACAGCTGCTCGTCCGGACGCGGCGACGCGACGTTCACGACGTGGCGCAGGACGCGATCGTCGAGCTCCGTCATCGCCTGCTCCGTCTCGGTGCGCAACACGCTCACGAGGTCGAGCGGCTGCAGGCCGAGCGCCTTCTGTGTCACGACTAGGTGTCGGTCCGTCCCCGAGACGGCGTCCCGCCACGTGACGGTGCACGCAACCTTGTCCGGATGCGGCAGCCGCGCTGCGAGCCAGGCGTTGATCGCCGGTTGCCCGATCGCGCGCGGCGTGACGGCAACGCCTGGCACCGGTGACTGCAACGGATCGCGCCCCGGCTCGAGCTGCAGCGCGACGCGGTGCGTGATCGCAACACCGCTCCGCGGCGTCTCGACGACCGCGGGCTCGGGCGGAATCGTGCCGCTCGAGCTGTCGAGGCTCGCTGCGGCGCGCTCGTGGTTGCCGAGGGCGGCCTGGTGCACGGCCTCGGCGAGAACGAGATCCGAGACGGCATCGTTCGCGTCGAGCAGCCGCTCGACCTCGGCGTCGACGGCGGCGACCTGCGCCTCGGTCACTGCGGGAAGCGAGGCGCCGTACGGATACGTTCGGATGCCGGAGCGGCGGACCTGCAACGCGAGCGCCAGGCCGTCCACGACGTTCCGCGCCTCGACCACCTCGATCGCCACATCAGCGTCGCTGCGTGTCGCATCGAGCCGGTCGGCAACGAGCGGAAAAGCCTTCCGCAGGGCGAAGACGAGCGAGTCGACCTCCGCAAGCCCGTGGCTGTCGTGGAGGCCACGTTCGAGCTGGTACCCCAGCAGCGCGCCGAGCGACTGTCCGTTGCGCATGCCCTCGAGCAGGCCGAGTGCAGTGCGGACGCGGCGCGACGTCAGGCCGACGGCGAGGGTGTCCGGCGCCTCCGGCGTCGCGTTCGCGAGATAGCCGCCGCGCAGGAGGGCGGCGGTGACGGCCTGGTTCAGCGACGGCGCGTGGATGAAGCCGCCGTTCGCCGGGTCGCGGAGGAGCTGCGGCGGCGAGAAGAACGCAGCGCTTTCCGGATCGAGCTCGACGCCGGCATATGCGCGCTGCTTCGGGCGCACGTCTTCGAGCCAGCCGAACGCTCCGACGTGGAGGCCGGTCCGCATCGTCCGCTGCTCGCGAATCGACGCCAGGCGCTCGTGCGCGAGCCCCCCGAGCCAGGCATCCAGCCGGTACGAGCAGCAGTCGACATGCTCGGCGAGCAGCCGCTCGAGCCGCGCAGTCGGGACGTCGCGCAGGACGTCGAGCGCCGCGAGCTGCTCCGCGAGCAGCTGCGTCGCATCGTGGCCGTCGAGCACGGTCGGGATGTAGTCGACGACGAGCAAATCGTCGTGGCCGGTGATGCGCACGTCGCTGCGGTAGAGCGGCGCGTAGCGGCTCTCGCTCGCGCCGTCGCCGACAACGTGGACGAACGAGGGCTCACGGCGTGCCGCCGCGACCGCTGGTGCGTCGAGCAAGCCGGCGTCGAGGTCGAGCCGCACGGCCGTGTCCCAATAGCCGAGCAGGATCGCATGCCGCAGGAGCAGGTAGAGCAGCGCGTTCGGAGGCCCGTCGGCGAATCCCTCCTCACGCCGGACCGTCTCGAGCGACACCCGCGCGGCGTCGGCGAGCCAGCCGATGTAGTTGCGGGCGTCCGCCGTCACGTTCTGGAGCGGCGCAGTCTCCGACAGCGGCCGCGCCTCGATCAGCGGGCCCTGCAGCAACTGTGCCGCCGAGAAGAAGAAGAGCTCGAGGATCTTGGGCTCGATGCCCGACAGAGCACCGAGCCGCTGCAGCAGCTCGCGGCCCGCGGCGTTCTCCGCGCCCCCGTTGTACGCGATGAGCATGCGTTCGCCAAGCCCGACGAGGTTCGCACGGTTGTAGAGGTCGTCGAGGCTCTCCGCATACCGCTGCCGGTACTCGACGGAGGTCGCCTGCAACCCGAGCACGTCGAGAAGCGTCTGGAACGGCGCGGCCGACGGCGTGACGCGTGCTGCGTTCGCCGCGAGCGCCGTCCAGTCGGCGCGCGCGATGCCGAGCCGTGCCGCAATCGCGTCGAGCAGGCCGCCGCCGTCGAGTAGCAGCCGCGAGAACGCGGTCGTCGGGAGGATCCCATAGGGCTGGTTCCCGACGCGAACTGCGGGAACGGGGCCGCGGCCGCTGACGAACCGCGTGAAGAAGGAGCGAAGGCCGAGCTGCGTGCTCTCATCGAGGAGCGGCTCGAGCAGCGAGCCCGCCACGTAGCCGAGCGTCGCGGGCCACAGGGCCGTCTGCATCGCACGCGCCTCGAGCTGGTCGGAGGCCTCGGCGCCTGCGACCTGCTCGAGCGCGGCCGGATCGATGCCGAGCCACTCGGCGAGCCACTGCCCATCACGCTTCGCGAGCGGGTCGTCGCTGACGGTGAACCGTGGCGCAGGCGCGAACGGGTCGGTGAACGTCGCGTCGGCGTCGTCGCCTCGTGCGACACCCGCCGGCATGCCGTCGGTGTTGTTCGTCGGCGTGCCCTGCGACACGATCGCGAACCCGTCCTGGCTGTACCGGTGATGCGAGAGCAGCGTCTCGAGCTCCGCCCGCGTCTGAACCCGATCGGAGCTCAGCCGCAAGCCGAGGACGACGAGCCGGTCGAGCCCGCCCCGCGTCCGCTCGTCGAGCGGAACCCGGAAGCCGAGGCCGTCCTGCACCGCGCGGTCGAAGTCGACGAGCCACCGAAGCTCGTCCGGGAGCGACAGCTGGCCGCCAGCGCCGTGCGGCGGCGCCGAGGGGTCGGGGCCGACCACGACGCGCGGGGGCAGCGGCGCGCCGAGCGCCTCCACGACCTGCTCGCCGCCGGCGTAGCCAAGGAGGACGAGGCGGTCGGGAAGCAGAGCCGCGGTGGCTGCGCGGGTCCACGACGCCGGCTTCGCGGCCGGCCGCGGCGGCATCAGCAGGAACGCGGTCGAGACCGCGACGCCGTCGCGGCTCAGCGGCGGCGCCGGCGACTCGGCGAGATTCGCGGGGACCGTATCCGCGACGAGCTGCGCGGCCCGCGCGGCGCCGACAGCCGTCTCGAGCCCGCTCCTCGCCGCGGCGATGCGGCTCGCATCGCCGTCGGCGCGCCAGACGGCGGCCCAGTACGCAGCAACGGCGGGTGCCTCGCCGGCGGACAGCGGCGCCCGCAGCACGACGGTCAGGAAGACGTCGCCCGCCGCCGCGCGCTGCGGCCGCTCGTCGGCCGGGTTCAGCGGCCCGTACTGCGAGCTGATCCACGCGGCGCGGCTCGATCCGAAGCCGACGACGAGTGCGCGCCAGGCCGCCCGCTGCCGGTCCTCGTCACCGGCCGCGCTCCAGATCGCAGCCCAGTAGCGCTCGCCGGCGTCGAGCTCACCGTCGGACAGGTCCTCCTCGAAGCTGTCGACGAGGCAGTCGTCGGGATACGCCCGCACCCACAGCTCCGTCGGCGGGTCGCCGCCGCCGAAGCGCGTCTCGAGCCGAAGCGGGAACAGGAGCACGGGGAGCCCGTCACCGAGCCCACCGGTGCTCGAGCGCGGATCCGCGACGGGCGACTGCTCGCTACGGTCGCGGGAGCCCGGCACTGTCGGCTGTCTTCGGAGTGAGCATCTCGGCGGCGTGGACGGCAACCAGCACCGGCGCCTGGAAGAGCACGTACGCGGCGTCGGCGGCGGTCATGTCCGGTCCCCAGTGGACGTGGACGTCCTCGGCGTGCTCGGCGATCTTCTCCTGCTCGTCGAGCGGCGACGGATCGCTCAGCGTCGGCTGCGGAGCACCGGGGCCGGCCGGAAGGAGGTCGCCGGCAGGGAGCAGGTCGGGCCAGGCGAGGTCGTTCCAGACCTCGATCGGCCCCTCGCGGTCGACGTCGAGGCCGAAGCGCGGCTCGCCCGGACGCTCCTTGATGACGAAGAACCAGCCGGGATCGTCGTCCGGATTCTCGCCGGTGCCGCCGCGGGCGACGCTCGCGGTCAGGTCGAAGCCGATGAAGGTGATGTCCGGGTCGACGCGCGCCTCGTAGAGCGGCGTCTTCACCAGGTCGCGCGGCGGCGCCGACTCGTCGGGGAGCGCCGCGAGCGTCCGCTGGACGCCGGGATCGATCGACCCGTCGCTCGTGCGCGCCCATTCCGCGCGGTGGGCGTAGATGACGGCATTCGGGTAGCGCTTCAGCAGGTCGCCGCGGATGACGAGCACGAGCTCGGCCTCAGCCGCGCCGTCCGGATCGCGGTTGTCGTGGTCGCCCAGCGCGGAGTCTCGGGCCCAGCGGTCGATCGGAGGGATGTCGCGCAGGCGATCGCGCTGCGTCGAGTCGTCCGCGTCGCCGAGAAAACCGCTGACGTCCCAGAACTGCCTGAAGACGCTCCCGCGCTGGTCGGTCGGGTACTCGCGCCAGAGCAGCTCCCGCGCGAACTCGTGGTTGAGCCCGACCATGTATGCCTCGATGAAGCGCTGGTTCGTCTCCAGCAGGGTGAGGCTGTTCGGCTCGATCAGGTTCAGCCTCGGCAGGAAGAACTCGGACGAGCGATCGACGAGCGGCCGGTACATCGGCGTGTCGATCACCGGGTACGCCATCACCTCGGAGAGGTCCTCGACAAGCGGACTGCGAAGCCGCTCCGGGACGACGACGGTCGCGAGCATCCGCTGAGGCACGGTCCGGTCCGGGTCGATCGCGACGTACACGCGCTCGGCCAGCGTGGAGGGCTCGAGTCTCGCCGACTGCCGCTCGACCGACACGACGCGTGCTGCCTGCTGCAGCACGGCGCTGTCGACGAGCCCGCGCTTGAAGCGCGTCGCCTCCGGGCTGTCCGAGGACCCTTCATGGGGCGCGGCGCCGCTTCCGGGCGCGGCGATCGCGAAGTCCGGGCTGCGTGGGAGCCGTTCGACGCTCTCGGGCGTCTGCTCCTCCTCGCGCAACGTGTCCGCGCGCCGGACGGCGGAGACCCAGCGCTCGAGCACGATCCAGACGCCGACGAAGAGCGCGGCGAGGACGATCCCGACAACGATCGCGGCCGTGCCGCCGACGGCGAACGCAATCGCGACCAGCGCGGCCGCGAGCACCAGCGGCACGAAGCGCAGCCACGGCGCGCGCGCGAGCAGGTCGGCGAGGGCTCGCGGGATGCCTGCCGGCCGGGCCGCTTCGGCGAGGTCGTCGACCGAGACTGCCCCGGTGGGCGCCGGGCGTGGCGGCGCAGCCGTCACGTGCCCGCGGGCAAGCTGTGAAACGAGCTCGCCGGAGGAGGTCGGTGCCGCGAGGCCTGCCCGTCGCGCCAGCGGCCCCGCGGGTCGGACGGCACGGCGGCCTGCCGCCGACACGGCGGCCGACGGCAGCGAGCTCTCACGAACCTGCACCGCCGCCGTCACGCCACCGGCGCGAACGCGCGAGAGCAGCGGCCCGGTGATCGCGAGCGCTCCGCCCGGCGACGCGGCGACGAGCGGCGCGAGATCGCGTGCACGCCAGGCAGCGACGAGCTCGCGCACCAGCTGCGCGGCGCGAAGCCTGCGGTTCGCCTCGAGCACGTCGCCGATCTGGGACCAGGCGGCGTCCATGTACGTCTCCTGGCCGTCCTGGATCACGAGCGTGCCGAAGCCGGCGGTGACGCGGTGGCGCGGGTCGAGGTTGAGCGTGTGCACCCAATTGTGGTCCGGAACGACCGGCGAGCCGTCGCGCTCCGTGAGCAGACGCGGCGTCAGCGAGTGCCAGCGGCCGTAGATCGGCGGCACGACGAGCGGGTCCGGGTCGAGCGCGACGGCCGGGCCGAGATCGGTCGCCTGGTTGGCGGCCGCCGCCGGCTGCGCGGCGTAGTCGTCCGCCAGGTCGACGAGCTTCGCCAGCGCGCGCTCGAACCGATGCGGATACGGCTCGTCCCAGTGCTCCTGCCGGTCGCGCTCGGCCTGCGCCTGTTCGTCGAGGTCCTCCCGCGGCACCTGCAGCGCGCCGCCGAGCGCGAGCACGCCGTGGAGCGCGGAGTCGTCGATCGGCGGCAGGTTCGCGCCCGGCCGCAGCACGTCCATATCGCGGACGCCGACACGCGGATCGACGGGTCGCGGACGCAGCAGCTGGACGAGGTACTCGAAGTCGCCGACCGCTCCCGTCCGGAAGTACCAGCGGTGGTAGTAGGGGAGCGTCAGCGGCTCCGCTTGCCCCGTGTAAGGAGCCCACGCCGAATGGGTCGCATCCGGCGCGGCCGACGTGTCGAGCCCGAGCCCGGCGAGGCGTCCGCTCTCGAACACGGGAACGAGGAGCGCGTGGTAGGCGACGTTCTCGTGCAGCTGCCGCGGGCACAGGAGCCGCGAATAGGCGAGGTCCGGGTTTCCCTGCAGGATCGCCTGCA
>Ga0066903_100006785_pt1 | contig 10255 bp, 6 predicted proteins | sample PanSoiMetaGPlot1_FD_67491 | JGI IMG/M metagenome (GOLD analysis project Ga0066903, IMG submission 67491) | Tropical forest soil microbial communities from Panama analyzed to predict greenhouse gas emissions - Panama Soil - Plot 1 (version 2) | ecosystem: Environmental > Terrestrial > Soil >... | reverse complement strand
TTAGAGCGGGAAGACCGCTTGGGCTGCGGCCCGAGTGCTGAATATAGGATTCGGTGTGGATCTCCGGAAAGCAGCTGGTGTCGTGTTCATTGACGGCTGCCGCGTACCGGTCGAGTAGCCGCGACCCGATGGCTTCCGCTTCGGATGCGGACGGACAATCCGCGGCCGCAACGGCAGCGCCCGAAGGCGCCAGCAGCGCGGTTCCGCCGAGAATTCCGAGACCGAGCAATTCGCGCCGGTTCGTCATGGGGCACCTCTCTGCATGGATAGACGTACACAGCAACGTTATGCCTCGCCACGCTATGTGTCAACCGCCAGCGCGAGACGCGAGCGGCCGCCGCATCGCCGCTCCGCGTCGGTGCGATGGCTTGGGCAAGCCCACTGGCGAGGCGGGATTGGCCCTTTCGCGTCGACCCGGACGGCCAAACCGAGCTCAGCATCGCGACGGTGCTGCACCAACGCCACCGAGACCGGTACGCCGTCGGTGCAAACGGTCTCTTGATAAAATTTTCTTGTGTTGTGCACTAAAAAACTTGGTTTGCGGATCGAGCTAATTTAAAGCAGCCTAAGATGATGGGCAGGCAAGCAGGCGCCGACGCAGGCAACGAAGCGCACGCCGTCCATGAAGCTGTACTGCTTGGACATCTGACGCCCCGATAGATGCCTGCCGTCCGGGATCGATGGTGAGACTTCGGTTGGCAGGGGAGAGGTATTTCCCCCGCACTCAGGGTGTGTGCGGTCCAGCCAGGCTGCAGTCGCTATCTGAGTTGCGGGTAGATGCGACTTACAATGCGGCACCGACCATCAAGCCTATGTCCTCGAGAAAGTTGCCGTGAAGGCCGCTCGCCGCATGATCTCGCGAATCTGCAAGACCAGAGCGCCTATACACGCGATTTCGATCGCCATCGAGACGATTGGGACCACGAAGTCTACCGACAATTCCGCCCCCTCCAATCGCAGAACCGTCAGGACGCCATCACTGGCCACGGAAACCACAAGCGTGGCCGCCGCCGCCGTGCAGAGAAGAAAGAAGCGGCGAAGCCGCTTGCAGTATGCCGGATGGAGCGTGGAAGGGGTCCGGCAGCTGCTGATGTACGCCAAGCCACCCAGCCCGATGACGACCGAGAGCCAAAAAGCGTGGCGGTCAATCAGGCCAACAATTGCGCTCACAGCCTGCATATCGTCGCACATGGCCGATTGCGTCACGCCAAACCAGGCGACGCGGGTCTTCATGGCGACAAAAACGCCAGCAATCATCAGAATTGCCGCCACGCCGGCGCGTCTCGTATGCCTTGCCAGCGACACAACGGCGAACTGAGCCGCGATGACGTGAGCATCACCAAAATTCGCAACGGCATGCTGCTCAGCCTTGAGTCGGTTGTCGGTCGGGTCTGCCGTGACTGCTTGCCAGAGGTGATCCTTGACCTCTTCCCGGACGCGTCGAGACAGCGCCCGATCAAAGTTCAGATCACCGGCGAGCAAATCGACATACTCGGAAATAACGCCGGGTTCTTGCATGGCTGGTTTCCTCCAGGCAGATCGCCGCAAGTCGCGGAGAGTTGTCCCAGACCGCTCTGCGCGATGTCGTATTAGATCGGGTACTTGTTAACTTTGACAATCTCGCGGCTTTGCTCCGGCGACAGTGCGCCTTTGGGAACACAGACTGCGGCGGCTGGCGTAAAGGATCGATGCTTTTGCTGACCTGACTGCAGATAAATCGACGAGCCGCGACTTCCTCGCTGGAGCGAGCCATCGGCAAGAAGCGGTCACCGATATCATGCGGGCTAAAACGCGCGGTCGCAGAAGCCCGCAACAGCGTGCGAGCGGACAGGCCGCACGAACAGACTCCGCCGGCCGCAGACGAAACAGGGCGGATGATGCAGCAAGGAGCCGTTCACGGCCGGCCCGCACTCAGGCGCCGGGTCCGCCGCGCAATGTAGTGCATTCGAGGAAACCATCACGATGCGGACTTGGCGGGGGAGGTAACCATCATGTGCGGTCTGATCGCGGCATTGCTTGCTGCGCCGAAACTGTCAGACGAGCGTATCGCGGCGGCACTCGCCACGATCGCGCATCGCGGGCCGGACCGGTCGAATTATTGGGTGTCGCCGGACCGACGTATGGCGCTCGGTCATGCGCGGCTCAGCGTAATCGGCCTGACCAATGGCGACCAGCCGTTCGTCAATGCAGCGGGGGACGTGCGATGCGTTGTCAACGGCGAGTTCTACGCCTATCAGTCCATACGTGCCCGTCTCGCAGCCGAAGGCATACGCTTTGCGACCGACTCGGACAGCGAGATCGCCCTCCATCTCTATCAACAGCGAGGCATGGAGTTCGTTCACGAACTTCGTGGCGAGTTCGCCGTCGTCATTGTCGATCAGCGGCGGCGCTGTCTCGTTGCCGTTCGCGACCGCTTCGGGATCAAGCCGCTTTACTATGCTCTGGTGGGCGGCGATGTGCTGGTGGCCTCGGAGGTGAAGGTGCTGCTGGCGCTCGGAGTGCCGGCGCGTTGGGACATAGGCGGCTTCCTCGCGAACTGCCATGCCGTGCGTCCGCCACAGCAGACCATCTTCGCCGGAATCCGTGCCTTGCCACCGGGATGCGTGCTTTGCGCCCGCGACGGGCAGATCGACGTTCGCCCCTATTGGGACACGGAATATCCGACTCGCGATGCCCTTGCGATGGATTCGCGAAGCGACGCCGAGATCGTCGCCGGCTTCCGGGCCGTTCTTGATGATGCCATCAGGGAGCGCCTGGTTGCTGACGTGGAGGTCGCCTGCTATCTCAGCGGCGGCATCGACTCGTGCGCCGTCCTGGGTCTGGCACAGCGGAAGCTTAGCCGGCCAATGCGCGCCTTCACTATTGCGTTCGGCGAGGAGTTGTACGACGAGCAGCGTATTGCCGAGGCGACGGCGGCTTTCGTCGGCGCAGAATTCACCCCCATTCCGGTGACGCAGAAGCAAATCGCGGACTCCTTCCCGGACGCGCTATGGCATGCGGAGCATCCGATGGCTAACGGGAACGGGACGGCGAAGTTTCTGCTGTCGAAAGCGGTGCGGGATGCCGGAATCAAGGTGGTGTTTACCGGCGAAGGCTCCGACGAGATTCTTGCGGGCTATCCGTGGTCAAGGCGCGACCTGCTGCTCTTCAACAGGGACGATCTCGATCCAACCGAAGCGGAGCAGCTTGTCGCCGAGCTCGACGGCGCCAATCCGGCTTCGCGCGGAATCCACATGCCGGACGGGGATACTGCCCCCGGCCTGGAGGTTTTGCAGTCGCGGCTCGGCTTCGTTCCGTCATGGATGCATTCGTTCTCGAGCACGGCTGCAAAGCTGCGGCCGCTGCTGCATGAGCAAGTCGCGGAGATGGCGGATGCGACGAACCCGTATGCGGAATTGCTGGATACAATTGATCTGCGCGGGCGTCTGCGCGGGCGAGATCCGGTCAATCAATCGCTTTACCTGTGGAATCGGACCATGCTGGTGAATGCCGTCCTCACGTTCCTCGGTGACCGCATGGAGATGGCGCATTCGGTCGAAGGACGGCTCCCATTCCTGGATCACCGCGTTGCGGAATTTGCAGCCGCGCTCCCAATTCGTCACAAGATCAGGGGGATGCGTGAGAAGCACGTGCTGCGCGAAGCGGTCCACGACATTGTCATCCCCGAGGTCTATGCGCGGCAAAAGCATCCGTTTGTCGCTCCCCCACCGCGGACCCGGGAAGATCCCATGTCGGTTCTCTGTCAGGACGTATTGCGCTCCTCGCTCATACGTGAGCAGCCTTTCTTCGATCCGGCTCGCGTAGAGCGCATGATGGATCATGTCGCTGGCTTGGAGCCCATGGAGCGTGTCGCCCTTGCCGCTCCAATACTCGTGGTCGCCAGCGCCTGCATTCTTCAACAGCGCTTCCGGCTCGCTTCTTAGCGTTGAACCTCAGCAAAGGGCGCGCCCCAAGACCTTTGCAAGACCCTGCATTCTTTGCTGCCTGAGGAAATCGCACACCTTCTTGGCTGCGCGGACGTCGGCGAACCTCGCGCAATCCGCGCGACCCGTTACGCCACCACATCGCGACGGACCCGCGGCGCGGATGGCCATTCGCCCCCTTGGTGCACCAGAGCTGAGCAGGAGACCTATTAAATTCTCTGCGGGCGTCATCCATAAAACTGGTTTGCCCCGCGCCAGTATGACGCCCGATTATGTGCCGTGCCGCCGCGCATCGGGCGCATTGGGGGATGCCTGGGAGCTGCCCTCTCGTTCGCGACCGTAATTCGAAGATCAGTGGGCCCGGTGCGCACTGGATGGTGCGATTGCGTCTTGTGGCGGACGCGAAGCGAGCGGTCGCGGAGGAGAGTAAAAAAGGGAAGGGGTGACAATGAAATTCCTTGGCTTCGTCGGATTGGCGCGACTGAGCGTGGTCGCATTGGCGTGTTTGGTTGGCGTTGCGCTCCACGCGCAGGATGCCACCTCGGATGCCTGGAAATCCGCAGGAGGAAACATTCACGATACGCACAGCACGCAGGCGAGCCGCGTGCTGGGCCCGGCAAGCGTGTCGGCGCTCACGGTCAAGTGGATTTTCACGGCATCGGGCAACATCTCCGCGACGCCGACCGTCGAAGGCGACGCGATGTACATCGTGGATTGGGGTGGCAGCATCTTCAAGGTCGACAGACATACCGGGTCGACCATCTGGAGCCACAAAGTCTCCGAGTATACCGGCAATCCCGCCTCGCTCTCGCGAACGTCGCCGGCGCTCGCTCGGGACGCTGTGGTGTTCGGCGATCAGGCCGGTGCGACGGTCATCGCCGTCGACAAGGCGAGCGGAGTGCTGCTGTGGACGACGGTGGTGGATCCGCTTCCGGCATCGTCCATCACCGGCGCTCCGGTCATCGCTGACGACCGTGTCTTTCTCGGCGTGTCGTCGCAAGAGGAAGTGCTGGTAGCAACGCAGCCCGGCTATGTGCCGTCCTTCCGCGGCAAGGTCGCTGCCCTCGATCTCAAGACCGGGGCGCTCGTGTGGCAGTTCACAACGGTGCCTGCGGGATATACCGGGGGCGGCGTCTGGCAAAGCACGCTCGCTGTCGACAAGAAAAGACATTCACTCTATGTCGGCACTGGCAACAACTACACGGTTCCGCCGGATGTGGCGACTTGCTTGGGCCCGGCGGTTACCCCGCAGCAGCAGCTCGCCTGTCTTGACCCGGCGGACTACGAGGACGCGGTGCTGTCGCTCGACCTGCTCGACGGTCATGTGAAATGGGCGTTTCGCGCCGAGGGTTCCGACACGTTCACTGCACTCTGCGTTCGGCAGCCGGGTTCATGCAAGATTCCCCATACCGACTTCGATTTCGGCGCCGGGCCCGTTTTCTTCAAGCTGAGCGGCGATGACTCGCAGGGTCAAGGCGATGGCCGCCCCTCCCGCGACATTGTCGGCGTCGGCCAGAAGAGCGGGATTTACTACGCGCTCGATCCCGATAGCGGCAAGCTTCTGTGGGAGACGACGGTCGGACCGGGCGGCCTTTTTGGCGGCATCGAATGGGGCACCGCCACTGACGGCAAGCGCGTCTATGTCGCCCTGTCGAACAGCGAGCACGCCGAATACCGGCTCGCACCGCCGAACGGGCCGCTGTGGAACGCAGGCTCCTGGGCCGCGCTCGACGCCGCGACGGGCAGGATTCTTTGGCAGATCGCGGCGACGGGACTGGATCCGACCGCTCCGACATTTGGCGCGCAAGCGCTGGGCTCGGTGAGCACTGCCAACGGCGTCATGTATGCCAGCTCGAACGCTGGCGACATGGTCGCGCTCGATGCCGCCTCCGGGACGATCCTGTGGAAATTTCCAAGTGGCGGGACGGTTCTCGACGGGCCCGCCATTGTCGAAGACACACTGTACTGGGGTTCCGGGTACAGAAAGAACAATCGCGGTATCGCCAATAACAAGGTTTTCGCTTTCTTCGTGCCGAGCATCGACTAAGGAGGAAGTCGACAGCGGACCGACTTCCTCCATTGCGGCTACGCGCGACGACTGTTCGGGCATTGGTGACGGCGGAACTCGGCCAGACAGGCGCGAGGATGGCCGGCAAGAAAACGCAGACGCCATCGGACGCCACCGCGGGAGGGCTCTTCTTCGGCTGGAAGGTCGTGGCCGCCGCCTTCACCATCACGTTCCTCTCTGCCGGCTTGAATGTCCACGGGCTGTCGGTGTTCCTGCAAGTCCTGCACGCCGAACGTGGCTGGCCGATCTCGCTCATTTCGAGCGCGATCACCGCGCATTTCCTGGTTAGCGCGCTGACCGTGACCGGTCTTGCGGATGCCTATAGGCGCTTCGGCGTGGCAACCATAACCCGCGCCGGAGTTATGTCCACGGCCCTCGGGGTGATCGGCTGGGCGGTCGCCGCGCGACCCTGGGGCCTTTTTGGTGCGGCCGTTCTGACCGGCGTCGGCTGGGCGACCGCCAGCGCCGCGGCGATCAACAGCATGGTCGCGCCGTGGTTTAATCGGCGGCGACCAACTGCCCTCGGGCATGCCCTCAATGGCATCAGCGTAGCAGGGATCGTGTTCGTGCCCCTGTGGATTGGGTTGATCAACCATGTTGGACTTGCCGTTGGGGCTGCTGCGATGGGCGCGACGACACTGGTCGTCACTTGGCGGCTTTCAGGTCAGTTTCTACACCTGACGCCCGCGGCTCTGGGGCTTGCGCCGGATGGCCATCGGCTGCCACCCACAACCGATGCGCCTCCTGTCATCCGCTCGGCTGCCGCCGCTGGGGCCGTCGTCGCCAACCGGCGCTTCGTGACGCTCTCGGCCGCCTTTGCCCTCGGCAACTTCGCCCAAATGGGGCTGCTGGCTCATCTCCTCGCACGCCTCGTTCCGATACTCGGGACGGATGGCGCCGCTGCGGCTGTCAGCCTTTCGGCTATCTGTGCAGTTGCTGGCCAATTGCTGCTGGCGCACTTCGTAGGCGCGGTGGACCCTCGTGTCGTCGCCGCGGGGAACTTCACCATGCAAGCCTTCGGGGTAACTCTACTGGCCTTCGGATCCAACGGCGCAATATTGTCGGCCGGGGCAATCCTGTTCGGGCTCGGGCTCGGCAACCTTGTCTTGCTTCCACCCTTGATCGTTCAAGCGGAATTCGAGGCAGCCGACGCAGCTCGTGTGGCCGGATTGGTGATAGCCGTGAGTCAGGCGACATTTGCGTTTGGCCCGGCATGCATTGGTGTGCTGCGTGACCTGTCGGGCGGATACTCGGTCGCCTTTTTCTCCGCTGTCCTCATGCAAGTCGTCTCCGCGATGACAGTCCTGATCGGCCGCGGAAAGCCTCGGGCATGGGGCGCGGCTTAGCTTCGCCGCCACCCTGTTTGCGGGCGCTCGTCCCCGCGAACGTCAGATTCCAAGATTATGAAAATCATAATAGCGCTCGATGTTCATGGGGAGCCACGCGCCATAGTTGGCCCAGTTCTCGTACTTGGGCAGTTTAATCTCTCTTACAGCCTCGACGCGGCTCATGCCCGCCGACCGCCTTCTTCACCGCGGCCGATAGGTCCTGTTCTATCGAGATCGGTAGCGAAGGATTTGATATCAGACGAAGCATCCGCCCGCGTGCGGACTATCCTTGAACGGTCTCATCCGCATGCGACGGCACGTTTCATGATCATGTCGCGGCCGGCTGCCGGGTTGCCGTTCAATTTGCATTGCGTTCGCCGGTATTGAGCTTCCTTGAGGTATCCGGAATTGGAATCCCGGCTTTTCGCAATCGCGATCGTCAGCCAATCCTTCAAGGCCTCCAGTTTTGGCTGCATGGGCTTGTCGGCGGGCCAGACGAAATAATACGCGAAATCCGATGGGAAGCTTGGGCCGGCACATGCCACGAGCCGGCCGGACGCCAAGTCGTCGGCGACGAGAAGTCCGCGCGCCAGCGCGATCCCCTGACCCTCGATCGCGGCTTGAAGGCTCACGCTCGCCTGCCCAAAAAGCATGCAAGAGGTGTCGCCAAGATCAATGTCGCCAGGGACGGCATAACCGGCTCGCCGCAGCCATGCCTGCCAATCCGGACCATCGTCGAACGCGTTCTTGTCGGTTTGACACAACAGCGGAAACTTCAGCAGGCTCGCGGTGTCCGTCAAGACGCGCTTGTTGATGAGACGCGGGCTACAGACGGGAAAGACCTCGTCCCGGTGGATCAAGGTCGCATGGACGCCGGGCCAAGGACCCTTGCCGTATCGAATTCCGGCGTCACGGTCGCCGACGCGGAAATCAACCAGATGATCCTCAACGAATATGTGCAGATCGATGTCGCGACAATGCGCGGTGAGCTCGGAGAGCCGAGAGGCCAGCCATTTTATTGCCAAGGAGGTGAACACCGTTACCGTCAAGGTGTTGCGGCCACGGCACTTCCTCAACTGCGACAGGGCCAGGTCCAATATGTCCAAAGCTTTCACCACCGCGTGCAGGAGCTGCGCGCCATCCGGCGTAAGCACGAGACCATGCCGCTCGCGCAGGAACAGCGTGATCCCGAGCCTCTCTTCCAACATCTTGATCTGATAGCTGGCAGCTCCCTGGGTGATGTTCAGCGACTTCGCCGCTTGGGTGAATCCGCCGAGCCGAGCGGCAGCCTCGAAGGTGCGGAGCGGTGCGAGAGGGGGCAGATTCTTCGTCATCGCCTTCCCCGAATCATTGCCACCGCGTGTTCCCATTGCAACGGAACGGAACGTGGTGGACACGCGATACATCAATCACGCCACTGAACCCGAAGTTCTCAATCGGACTCGCGGCATAGATGCGCGAACCTCGGGTTCGGGGCACAAGACAACCCTCCCGGGCCGAACATCTTCGCCCGCCCGGTCCGAAATGGTCTGCGCGCGTCGAAGCAGCGCTCGTGTTCATCCGCCCCCGGCTCTACATCAGACGAGATCACATAGGCGAATGTTGGTCTACTCCTAGGTGTAATTCGGATAAACTCAGCCCAATAATGGCACTGGCTGGCGGGCGTCGTCGCCTGGCCGCCGCGATAGGCCACTTCGGCCTTCCGTTGCGGACGATGGCTCGATCGGAGATGGCACGCCGAGCCGTGCCTCAATCGCCTCCGCAGCGTCGAGACACTCGTCCTCGCAGTAGCGGCCGCCGATGATCTGAACGCCGAGGGGAACACCGTCGTGTAGGCCGGCGGGCACCGATACGGCGGGAAGACCGAGCACCGACGCGGCCAACATCGGGCTCTGGGCGATCAGAATGGCGCGCGTCGTCGCCTGGTCGCGCAGGTCATATCCGACCGGAAACGGTGGCTCCAGCGAGACGGGGCTGACCACGATTGGCCAATCTACCAGGAACGCCTGCCATTGCTGCAGCAAGGAATGGCGCTGCGCGAGCGCAGCGAGACTGTCGCGCGGGTCGCGCATCGGCCAGACTTCTCGCCATAGGCCGAGCGCGCGCTTGACACCGTCATCGCCGTTGGCAGCGATCATCGGCTCGCGTTGGGCAATCAGATCCGGCATTGCGATCGCGGGCCACAGATCCGCCGCCTCGATCATCGGCGGCTCGATCTCGCCGACGATGTAACCCGCCTCGGCGAGCGCGCGTCCGGCCCGAGCGACTGCGGCCGCAACCGCCGGATGAGCCATGCACCCGCCGGGATGGGACACTAGCGCCGCTGCCGCCGGACGCCGCGCGGACGGCGTGATCGCGGCCGTGAAGCGGGGATCCCGCAGGTCGTTCGTTGCGAGCACCGCAAAGGCGAGCCGCACGTCATGCACGCGCCTGGCAATCGGCCCCTCCACGGCCATGAGTTGCGATGAAATGGTAAGCGGGGCCGCCGCCGTCGCGTTGAAGGAAGGTATGCGACCGTTGGTGGGACGCAGGCCAACCACGCCGCAACAATAGGCCGGATAACGCAGAGAGCCCGCGAGGTCGTTGCCATGGGCAATCGCGCCGATTCCTGCCGCGACCGACGCCGCGGCACCGCCGCTCGACCCGCCGGCGGTTCGCTCCGCTGCCCACGGATTGAGCGTCGGTCCGTGCAGATCGTTCTCGGTGAACCAGCGCAGGGAAAAGGCCGGGGCGTTGGTGCGCCCAATCACGATCGCGCCTGCGCGGCGGAAGTTAGCGACGACGGGATTGTCCTCGGCAGCGACCAAGTCCTTGTAGGCGGCCACGCCGTGATCGGTCGGATGGCCGCGTTGGTCGGTATTGATCTTGATGGTGACCGGTATGCCATGCAGGGGCCCGAGAGCGATCCCGTTCCGGCGGGCCGCGTCGGCAGCATC
>Ga0066903_100006784_pt1 | contig 10256 bp, 7 predicted proteins | sample PanSoiMetaGPlot1_FD_67491 | JGI IMG/M metagenome (GOLD analysis project Ga0066903, IMG submission 67491) | Tropical forest soil microbial communities from Panama analyzed to predict greenhouse gas emissions - Panama Soil - Plot 1 (version 2) | ecosystem: Environmental > Terrestrial > Soil >... | reverse complement strand
GTCGAACCGCTACCAGTATCCGCTATAGGGAACAACTTCGTACTCATCGCTCCCCAGACATGTGCTTTCCTACTGCCGAGTTACTGATTAATGCGTGCCGATTCACGACCTCTTGCGCCTCTTACTTTTTGAGCTTTTCCCGGTTTTTTCCTGGCCCAGAGCGCGCTCATGAAGGCTCCTTTCCTTGCCGACGATAAAGCTCACCTGCCGCGGCCGGAGCAAACCGAAATCGGCCAGCGTGTCCAGTTTCGCTCCATTGTAATTTAGCTCGGGATTTTGGGATCTGTATCCAGCGACAGTGGAAGCGCCGAGCTATAGTGATCAGATAGATTGGGCATGAACTTTGTGGTAGGTGTGGCGCGCCCCATGAAGCATTTCTTAGCGGCGAGAGTTATTTGATGGCCACGGGAATGACCATTTGGTTTAGCATCCGGATGCCAAAAAGAGGGCAGGATTACCCCCCCCTTTTCCCTACTGCACCCTAACCGTCCGGCGGTAAGTCAAAATTTCGAGACGGTCAAGCTTTTCTGTTGCAACGGAAAGGAGCAATAGGAGTGGAACAGCCAGTCGGTCAGGGAAATCATTGCTGCCGTTCCCTAGTCCGGGTAGACTCCTTCGAGGGTAAAGCCCATGAATATCGAAATGCTGGCCACGATGGATCCGATCCTGCAAATCCTCGCCGTCGCAGGCGTGGTTCTGCTCTTGGTGGGGATTTATGTGGCGCTGATGTACAACAAGTGGGTCAAGCTTCGCAATCGCTGGCAAAATGCCTACGGGCAGATCGACGTGCAGTTGAAGAGGCGGCATGAGCTGATTCCCAATCTGGTCGAGGTCGTCAAAGGTTACATGGCGCATGAGAGAGATACGTTGGAAGGGGTCATTACGGCCCGCAGTCAAGCCGTTGCGGCAGGCGACCAAGCCCGCACCAAGCCGGGCGAACCGGCCCTCATGGAGTCACTCAAGGAAGCGGAGGGCTCGCTCGTCTTTGCACTCGGCCGCTTGTTTGCCGTCGCCGAGGCCTATCCCGATCTCAAAGCTAATCAGAATATGCTGTCGCTGCAGGAGGAATTGAGATCGACGGAAAACCGGCTGGCGTTCGCGCGACAGGCATATAACGATGCGGTGATGGTTTACAACATCCGCATCCAGTCGTTCCCTGACGCAATGATGGCGAGCGCATTCGGCTACAAACCCGCGGCCCTCTATCAGATCGAAGCCGCCGAGGAACGCGCAACACCCAAGGTTGCATTTGGCAAGTAAGAAATAACGGGCGGTAACAGAGAAAACAAAGAATAAGAAGACAACTTTTTCTCCACTGTTTCTTCTGTTCTCTCCTGTTCCTTTAGCTCGACATATCAAGAAAGAAGCCGGCGATGGATTTCTTCGACAGCCAGGATCGAGCTCGGCGAAACACCATGCACCTGGTGATCGTCTACGTGGGGATCGTGGCCATCATCGTCGCGCTTGTGTATTTGGTGGCGGTCACGATTGCGGGCTTCACCATAGAAGGTGCCAGGTCCTTGAACGAGCACATCTGGAATCCCCAGCTATTTGCATGGACTGCGGGCATCACTTTGACCACGATCGTGGTCGGCAACATTTACAAGATCGTCCAGCTGTCCCGTGGCGGGCCGGGGATCGCCTTGATGCTGGGCGGACACTTGATATCGCCCAACGACTGCCGCTCCGGCGAACGCGTCGTGCTCAATGTTGTCGAGGAAATGGCGATCGCGTCGGGGACTCCGGTGCCGCCTGTGTTCGTGCTGGATGGGGAAGAGGCGATCAACGCGTTTGCGGCCGGTTACCGGCCAGCCGACGCCGTCATCGTCGTTTCCGGCGGCGCTCTTCAATACCTAACCCGTGACGAGCTTCAAGGCGTAGTCGCTCATGAGTTCAGCCACATCCTTAACGGCGACATGCGGCTCAATATGCGCCTGGTGGGCATTCTCCACGGCATTTTGATGCTTTCCTACCTTGGGGAAGGGTGCCTAAAACTGGCTTATGAGCTGGCGCGCGAAGGCGGCGAATCCACCAAGCGCACCGAGGGTGAGCTCGCCGGTTTTGCGACGTTTTATCTTTGGTCGCTGCCCTTGGTGATGCTGGGAGGCGGCTTGCAAATTATCGGCTTCGTCGGATTGCTATTCGGGAGCTGGATCAAAAGCGGCGTGTCGAAGCAGCGTGAGTTTCTGGCCGATGCCTCGGCCGTGCAATTCACCCGCAACCCCGACGGCATCGGAGGCGCGCTGAAAAAGGTCGGCGGCCTGGCCCGCGGCTCCAAGCTGCTCGCGCGCCGGACCGCCCAGTTCAGCCACATGTTCTTCGGCGCCGCGACTGAGGCTTCTCTCATCGATTTGTTCGCGACCCACCCGCCTCTCCAGGAGCGCATTCATCGCATCGACCCGAACTGGGACGGGGCGTTCCCGGATGGCGTGGCCCCCGCTGGCGTGCCAGCCGTCACATTGAAGAGCGCGGAATATGCGAACAAAGCGACTCCAGGCGCGTCCCGCCGGGCGACCAAGGAGGGCGCAGTTCTAGTGCAGCCCTTGCAAACGGCCGGCCTGCTCGCCGGGGGAGACCCAGGCCGAACCGTTGAGGCAGAGGCCGACCTCAATGTGGACGATACTCTCCAACGAGTCGGCACTCCGGGACTGGAGCATCTGGCCTTTGCATCGGCGTTGCTGGCAAAGTTGTCGCCGCCCCTGCGCAGCGCGATCGATGAGCCTTTTGGCGCCCAGGCCGTGGTGTGGTTGCTCTTGCTCGATGACAATGACTCAGTTCGCGAAAAACAACTCCAGTACCTTCGCGACCGGTTCAATGACGAGCAGATGAAACAAATCGAAGGCTTAATGTGCGTGGTGCGCGAACTTCCGCCGGAGGCGCGCTTGCCCATCGTGGAAATCGCGGCATCCGCGCTGCGGCTGCTTTCCCAGCCGCAATATCAAGACTTCCGGGAGCTCGTTCAGAAAATGGTCGATGCCGATGCCAAGGTGAATTATTTCGAGTTCGCCCTCTTACGATCTCTGGAACGGCATTTGGCCGCCCATTTCGAGCGGACGCGTCCGCCGCGCGTAAAGTACACGACCATCGAGCCTCTCCTGCCTGCCTGTTCGATGCTGCTTTCCACCCTGGCTCACGTCGGCAGCGATGACGAAAACCTGACCAAGAAAGCGTTTTACGAGGCCGAAGTGGCTTTGGCTTCGGAGGGCGGGCTGCGATTGTACGACCGAAGTGATACCGGCGTGCGCCGGGTGGATATCGCTTTGGAGGAACTGGCACAGGCATCGCCCATGGTCAAACGAAAAGTGCTGGCGGCCTGCACGACTTGCATTGCCTACGACGGCAAAGTCACGATCGAGGAAGCAGAACTGCTGCGCGCCATCGCCGACTCCCTCGATTGCCCTCTGCCCCCGCTGCTCATTTCGCAAAAGATCGAAGCCAAGGCTTAAAGTTGGTCGGACATTCGCTAGAGAACGGAAAGATCGGCCCAGCATGATGCGCTGATGTGGGCGAAACTCTGTCTACCGAAAGATGCTCATTGAAATTGTCATTACTGTGCGCATCAAATTATCGAGATACAGGCAAGTCCATGAAATAAGGCAGTTCCGCGGACGAACGGGTTACACTGATGAATGATGCACAAGGGGAAGTGATTCCTGAGCCGTAAAGGAATCAGGGCGAAATGCTAACGGTAATTCGGGATCGGGTTAGCATCTGCGGCTCATTCAACGAACCCGGATGCACCCGGCGGTTGCGGCCTATGGCAAGCTTGGCGCTGACTGCCGCCCTGGTTAACTTGGTGGCATCCCGCCCGTTGGCCGGGAAAGGCGGCCCAATTAAGGTGTGGCGTTGGATCATGCCCGGTTACCTAGGATGGCCGTTCGGGTCGAACCCGGCGCTGCACTTGACCGCGCCAGCACGATGTGACTTCCGACGTTCAACGTCCACTACGTGATTTGATTTCAACAGTGGCGATCACATACTCACCGTCGATCTTAAGAATGTAGAATCCTGAATTATACCTGGGATAACCAATTCGGATAGCAAACTCTATTGATGGCGTAACAGAAGGCAAGCCGAGCAAGAGGTTGATCTGGAACTCTTTTATGGAGCAAGAGTGCTGCGTCCATAAAGAGGCGTCGTCGATCTCAACGCGAAGCGAGTTATCGTTTACACCAGTTACTGATATTTTGTCCGCTTTGGTGAAACCGACCGGTATGAACTGTTCATGGGATAGAACACATAAAAGCAAGAATGGAAGCATTGCTGACTCCTTCAATAAGGATACGTCGTTTTGGCGTCGTCGCGCACCACAAGACTTTATCTGACCACGGCCATTGAAGAGGGTTTAACACAATCGTGTTGCGTTGGATGCATCGTTGGCTTACCGAAATTACCCGTTTAGCATTGATGCTAGGGTTCGCTGCCCTCCTCATCTTGCAGGTAATGACCCTTGCAATCAAGCAAGGAATGGGAGCTGGCCTCCTCCTTTCCGCTGGCGGAGTGTTGATTTTCTTGGCATTGTTAGCCTTTCACGAGTTGGGGCATGTGCTCGCCAGCAGGATCATGGGCCTTCCCTTCACAGGCCTCACAGTGGGCTTACTCAGGGTCGTGCGCGAAGGTGATCGAATCCGCGTAAGGTTGAACACCGCTTGGTTTCAGCCTGCGGCTTTTGTGGCACAAAAGTTCCCTGATGGCAGCGTTTGGCCCCTTGGCTGGGTATTTACCGTCCTCGGAGGACCGCTGGCCAACCTACTGCTCGGTGTGATGTGCTTGGTTGTGGCGAGTTGGATTAACCCATCCCCTCCGATGCAAAAGCTAAACAGCGCGGGACAAAACCGAAGGAGCGTGGCCTTATTTAGTCCTGGGGACTTGCCCACGGCATACTTGAACGTCACTGCGATATTGAGCCTCGGCCTGGGTCTCGGAACGCTCGTTCCCGGTCGTTCTGCTGGATTACGTACGGACGGCGGGCAATTGTTGGATTTTTGGCGATTGCTGAGATCATCGCAGAAGTTAGGCTATCCCCTTGGCGCATCCCTGATGGTTTTCGCGACACTCATAGAGGTTTCGAGACAACGCGGGCAAACTCAAAAGGGGAAGACAGTGCATCTTTCCGCTCGGGAGTTGTGTGATTATCTGGTGAAATGCCGCGGCGCAGAGTCAGCAACAATACTTTGGGGATATAAGCTTCGCCGCAGCGAGGACGTTAGCCGAATTATCTTTGGCTTAGTAAATGCGGGCCTGGTCATTCGAGGAGATTCGGACTCGGAAGCGGATTTCCAGGGGCTCTACGAGCTAAAGGAGCCCGATCTGATGGTCGGTGAAGCTAGCCCCTAGATGGGCGGTTAAGCTGAGCAGAAGGCCGCTCGTCAAAAGCGAATCCGGAATACCATGTTGCGACGCGGGGGCAACCTCAGCGAAAACAAATCCTTAAAGGGTATGCTAACAAGAATGACCGTTGAGGTTAGCATCTCACGAGGCTGGACCGCAAAGGCCTCCCGGCCCTTTGCCGAATCATGTAGTCGTTTGCGGCAAGACATCAAAGGCAAACGCGAGTTGATCGAAGAGTTGCTTGGCAACTTGGTTTGGGTCGTTGAGGAATTCTTCAAGAAGGACGCTCACGGTCGCTCTAAATGTTGGATCAGGAAACTGCTTTCCTCCCCAAGAAGTATTCTGATCCGAGCGATAAACCATTTGGCGACCTCGAACATTGGAAATGCCGATACTAGCCGAAAGGATTCCGGGCTTCTCAAGCGAGGGTTGGAGGTAAAATGCTTTGGCAAAGCAAATAACATTTTCCACAAACTTGCAGGTCATCCCGTAATCAAGACAGCGACCGATCGGCTGAGTTTGGTCACCAAACTCCAATGCATCCTCAATTGCAAAAACATGGCCCTTGGAACTCAAATCGCAGAAGGCAACCACGGGTTGTGAGGCTGGGTCACTCGTGAAGGTGTTGCCGATGACCAGCGACCCGCCGGGCGCCCTTTGAATTTGCCAATGTGTCCTTTGAGAACTGGCTTCATAGTTCCAATTCGAATGGAAATCTCGGCAAGCTTGTGGGGCACAAAGATCCCGCCAAGGGAAGAGGGGGGTCACGGAAACCCATCGCGTGGGAAAAGTACCGCGTGAGTAAGAGAAATATAGCTCAGCTCTTCGAAAGCAGCTTGCCAGGTTCGCCTCCCGTTGCTCCTCGATCTTCTGCCGGCGGATGAGAAGATGTTGAATGCGATCAATGTCGGCAAGATCGTAAGGGGAATTGAGGTTGCCGGTTCTTTCATAGATGCGCCGACTCTGGTCAACGGCGTGCGGGGCCTCGGGGCTTTCGTCCACGCGAATGACTGCGACCACAGTCCCTTGAACGTGTGGGTTGTCTAGGAGTCGGCTGATTTGCGGCCGGACAGGAGGGTAGATGTTGTCTTGGCAGATTTGGTTGATGCGTTCTTCAATGCCTCGCTCAGTCGGCATGCCGACCGGGGGCCAAATCGGTTCGTTGGTCGACCTGTCCGAGTCAACGCCAAGCAGAATCAGGCCGCCCAAGGTGTTGGCGAATGCAGTGACGAGGTTTTGAAGTTCGTTGGGAATCGTTCGCTTATAGTCCAGTCGGGTGCCTTCTTTGTGCCGTAGCAGGCAGAAGTCTTCGAAATCCTGAAAGGTGATTTGATCGATTTGTTTGTACCAAAGGCTCATTTGGCGCTCCTGATGACCGGAAGTCGGCGAAATGTCATTGTGAACAGACAGGGAGGTCAAATGCAAGGTTCGTAAAGCCCCGGCCGATGCGTCGCTCGAGCAATGGAGCCTAGCTGCATTGTGGCAATCTCGTATTCGTCGGGGCTCGCATGAGAATGGAGCTTTATGCTAACCGCAATGCCACTTTTCGTTAGCATTGCCTGGACAGTACCAGTTCGGCGCCCTGAGCGCAGGAGACCGTGCACAACGGGTTATCCGGGCCCTGAGCCGGCTGCACAGTTCCTTGCATCGTCCGGCTGCCGGCCTCGCGTTTGCTTTCCGATGACAGGGACGACCCGCTCTTTGCTGCCTTAACCTGGCTTATAGACGCCAGCTTTCTTGGCCGCCTCCGGATCAATCTTCCGAAGGGCGTAGGCAGCCACGGCGCTGATTTCTTTGGATTTGTCCTTGAGTGCATCAAGCAATGCCGGCACAGCTTCCTTCGCTTCAGGGCCGATGGCGGCCAGCGCCCTGGCACACTGACCCCGGATGTAATTTTCTCTGTCCTTGTTTTGAAACGCGGCAACCAGTTCCGGCACGGCGGGCTTCGCTTCCTTGCCTATTTGGCCAAGGGCAATGGAGCAGTCCGCTACCAGAATGTCCTCCGGACTCTTCAGCCCTGCGGCCAGAGCTGGCACGACAATTTTCGATTCGGAGCGCATTTGCCCCAAGGCCCGAGCGGCTCCGCGCTTGACTTCGGTATCTTTGTCGTTTTTCAGAAGATCAATGAGAGGTTCTGCTAGCTCATTGGCTGAAAGATCACTGCCTGAAAATTTTGCCAGCGTCCATACAGCCTTTTCTCGGGCACGATCTTCTTTATCCCCGAGGGCCTCCTTCAAAGGAGGAATTGAATCTTTGCCAATTTGCGCGAGAGCCGTGGCTGCTTTATCTGGGACAAATGGTTCACGCTTCTTCAAAGCTTCGATCAGGACAGGAATGGCCGATTTGGCTTTGGAGCCAAACGAGCCTAAAGCGTTGGCGGCCTTTTGCCGCTCGCGGTTGTCCTTGGAAGTCTTTAGAATCTGAATCCATTCGTCGACAGTTTTCACCTCCAGTTGAGGTGTTTTTGATTTTTTCTCTACGGCTTTTTCGTTCTTAACCCTTTCGAGTTTATATTCTCCTTTCAAAGCTCCCTCGTCGACCGTAAAGATCAGAGACTCTCCCTCGAAACGATAATAGATCGTGCTGGGAATTCCGTACTCTTCTGATCTCTTACCAAGGTCCAAAAACCTTCGGTCTTTGGACTCCTTCAGTTGGATGCCCCCCTTCATGCCTGCTTTCCCTTTGATGAAGAGACGTATGGAAGCCCCAACTTTTTCTTTCGCCTTGTAAGGCTCGAATTCGATATCCCACGTTGGGGACATGGATTCACCGGTTTTCCAGTGCCCTTTCAGTTTTTCATTGTCTTCGGAAAAGGTCGTTGCTTTGGTTGCTTTCTTTTCTTGTGCGCCGGAGTAAGCGGCCGTCAACGCGATGGCTGACAGCGCAAACAGGGCGACCAATCTCGCTCGGTTGGAAGTCATGGCAGCCTCCTGGATTGGTGCGGGCCTCAGGGTGCAGTTATTGCGAGGTCGTGGCGCCAACTAGTTTTGGTAGGGGCGAAACGAGTTATGTAAGGCACTGGCGCGAGGGGGCCGCGAATCCGCCAGCCGAGGTCACTTTCTCTCTTTCCATAGCCCGGCGAAATCCCACAGTTTGATACTGCCGTCGTCGCAGCCGGCGGCCAGAGTTTTGTCATCGGGGGCAATGGCCAGGCACGTGAAAGTGCTCGGATGCCTCAGGGCGGCCCGTTCGACACCCGTAGTCGCGTCCAATAATCGGACAACGCCTCGATGGTCCACACAGGCCAGCACCTTGCCGTCCCGGCTGAAGCCCAAGGCCAGGGCACCTTTAACTTTGGCCTGGAAGCCCGATCGTTCTTTTCCAGAAGCTAGGTCCCAAATCTTGACCTCGCCCTCTTCGCCCTTACTGCCCGAAGCCAGCAGCTTCCCATCTGGGCTGAACGCGACGCAAGTGACAGCATGCTTGTGACCCTTAAGGCTAGTCCGCTCTTGACCGGAGGCTGCATCCCATACCCGGAGTACCAGTGGCAAATTCTTCGAGATCGGCGGCTGAGACATATCGCTGCCCCCCGTGGCGAGCGTCTTGCCGTCGGGACTGAAGGCGAGGCACGACAGCTCCCACTTCGGCTTCAACGTGGCCCGGGCCTTGCCAGTGGCTATGTCCCAGAGCGTGACCATGTTGCCAAACCCCGCCTCCTTCGTGGCCAGCGTCTGGCCGTCCGGGCTGAAGGCCAAGCCCCGCGCGTTGCTCTTCAGAGTGGCTTTGACGTTGGCCGAGGGTAGGTCCCACAATCGGACGCTGTAGCCATCAGATGAAGCAAGCATCTGGCCGACCGGTGAGAAAGCGATGGCGTGGACCGCGGTAATATGTTTAGCAAGAGCAGTTTTTTGTTGGCCGCTGCTTGGGTCCCAAAGCCTTACCTCCCTTTCTCCATCACAGGAGGCCAGCAGCCGGCCGTCCGGGCTGAAGGCCAGGGCGTGAACCGTATCGCGATGGGCGTGAATAGTCAGGGTTGCCTTTTTGTCGGTTGGAGGTATTTCCCTTGGCTGCTGGACCGGGTCCGCCTTCGGGATCGCGGAGAGATCCCACAGTTTCACCAGATTGTCGGAAGTCGCGGCCAGGGTCTTGCCATCGGGCGAAATGGCAACCGACCAAAGCAGGCCGTTATTCCACTTCACGCTGGCCATTTCTTTGCCGGAGGGCACATGCCATAGTTTCACCACGCCCGAACGACCCGCCTGTCCACCGCCTGACACCAAGGTCTGGCCATCCGCCACGAAGGCCAAGGACAAATGCTGGCTGGTTTCAGATGGCAGGCTGGCTCGCTCGTTGGCCGAGGCCACATCCCACAGCCGAACCGAATCAAAGAAGCTCCCGGAAGCTAGCGTCCCACCATCCGCGCTGAAGGCCACGGAAGTAACCCAGCCCTTATGTTCTTTAAGGGTAGCGATTCGCTCCGCGGTCGCGACGTTCCAAAGCCTTATAGTGCGGTCCCAACTTCCGGAGGCCAGAGTGGTGCCGTCCGGCGAGAAGGCCACGGAAGTGACGTGGTTCTGATGACCTTTGAGGGTGGCCTTTTCTTTGCCGGTGGCCAGGTCCCACAGCTTCGCCGTGTTGTCATAACTGCCCGAAGCCAGCGTTTTGCCGTCGGGACTAATCGCCACGGAATAAACCACTTCGTTGTGGGCCTTGATGGTGACTCGTTCCGTGCGCGTGGGGACGTCCCACAGCTTGATGATTCCGGCCAACCGGCCACGAACGAGCTCCGCACCGCCGGAGGCCAAGGTCTTCCCGTCGGGCGTGAACGCCACTGACAGAACACTGTTGGGATGGCCTTTGAGAGAAGCTAGCTCCTTGCCTGTGTCGACGTCCCAGAGCTTGAGAACGCCTATGTACTGGTTCTTCTCCACCAGCTCGCCATAACTCCCGGAGGCCAGGAGCTTGCCGTCCGGGCTGAAGGCCAG
>Ga0066903_100006783_pt1 | contig 10257 bp, 9 predicted proteins | sample PanSoiMetaGPlot1_FD_67491 | JGI IMG/M metagenome (GOLD analysis project Ga0066903, IMG submission 67491) | Tropical forest soil microbial communities from Panama analyzed to predict greenhouse gas emissions - Panama Soil - Plot 1 (version 2) | ecosystem: Environmental > Terrestrial > Soil >... | reverse complement strand
GGCACCGCAGTCGGCTCGACCGGGCTCGGGTCGGGTGGATCGGCATGGCCCTGATGGCCGCGGCGTATTCCGCCAGCGCTCCCTCTTGATTTCCTTAGATTTTTACTGCGGTCTTCCCTAGGAGCACACTTGGGCGCACCCAGAATGCCCCGCCACGCCCTATAAATGGCCGCTGGCGAGTTTTGTTGCCATCCGGCACCCTCGGCCGTCCTGGGGCTTCCTACGAGCCTTTGCGATTCCCAAAAGAAAAGGGGGCAGATTTCTCCATGGAACGGCGGTCGCGTAATTCACCAAGCGTGCTGACGTGAATGAACCCACTGCCCGCGTCGTTCATGCCATCGCTCCTGCAGACCAGTGCCGTGTTCGCGTTTGACGTACCAAGCGTCTCGTTCATCCCCACCGCCGCTTCATATCCCAGGCTTTGAGGACTATGTGGTCGTATTTTGCCTGTTCGACCTCGGGATGCGAGCACAGGCGCTCGCGTGCCTTCGCAAGCCGAGCGCGGCGGGGAAGTACCACGCCAAGGTCATTATCCATGCTCAGGGAAGCGTCCACGAAGTCTGTTAGGGCGTCTTCAAATTCTCGGTAAAGCTTGGCGATATCTACCTTCTCACTCATGTCGGTTCATTCTCTCGCACTCGTTTCTTCACTCCTTACTGGAGCGGTCATTGAAAAGGGCGTGTGCGCGGAGGTTCGCTTCGATTGCTTGTAGTTTGAGCCGAGCACGCTCCAACCCGGTGCGTGCTTGGTTGGGTTTGTTTGTGCGGGCGCTCTCGACGCGGCGTTCCGCCGCTTCCACGCGGTCTCGCGCACGCTTGAGATCGGCAACAGTGTATTGGCAGGGCCCGGGTCGTGTACGTTTCCTACGCGGCGCTTTCGACGCCCCTCTGGCCTCCTCGCTCCACTTCGCCCGCGCAAGGAAGGTTACTCGGGGTTGCTTCCGAATCGCCATTGCAACACTCAAGTCTCAACACCCGCGGGTACCCCAATTAGAGAAGGACATGTGATCTTGAGGTGCTCAACAAGTGCGATCGTACGTGTCTCAGAAAGGGGATCCGAAGGCATTCTCCGGATCCTGATACAGCTTCGTCAGAGTACGCTTAATCGCCACCTACCCCTGCAACTCACCCCACAACCCGAAACCCGACGCGGCTCCTGGCGGGAATGCGCCGTGCTCAGCCGCACCGGGGTTTCCGGGTAGTCTGGAACGGCGATTAGGCGATCAAACCGGCGGGCGATCGGTTCTCGTCCTCCGAATGAGCCCGCATCGCGGGGTCCACCGGCAACTGCAGGACGCTCGCGACCTGACCGGGCCGGAGCCGGGTCAGAAGTACGATTTGGCCGCTCGGGAACTCAAGCGCATCGTGATGCGAATGGGGTTGACCTGGGTTCACCCGCCGGAATTGAGCAACTTTTCCGGTGATTCTCTCGCTTTTGCGAAAGAGGTGGAATGGGGGCTCATACTCCACGTCTTTCTCGAATGCGAGTTCTGTCCCTGGAAGCAAGCAAACCGCAACTCCCGGCTCCCCGACGGCGGCAAACCCGCGGGTGATCGAGTTGCCAAAGTGCGTGGATACCAACCTGTCGCCGACCTTTGCGGGTCGAGAGGCGACAGAATGCAGACTGTAGTCACACATCGATCTGGCTCCATCCATTACGAACGGACCTCGTCCAGGCCCATTTGCCACGCATATCCGGAGACGTGTCGGTTTGTCAGTCCAGGGTGGGCGAGGACCCTCAAGCCGACTTCCCCGGATCTCTAGAATTAGGTTACGCTCGTTCAGCCCTCGTCGCAACGTCGATCGGATCCGCGCCTATGCAAATCCGGCGCGCTGTATTTTCGCTCAGTTCGCCTCTCGGATTTTGGCCGCGACGGCGGGCCGATATGCATCCAGCCACGCCAACGCTTCGGATTCACGCCGGGTTTGCTTTTCCCTCAGAGCTGACTGAGAGGGCGCTTTGGCGCCGGGCCGCTAGGTGCCATGAGCCGACCTTAGGTCCATGATGGATCGTCGCCGAGAGGGCTCCTAAACTGCCGCGGTCGACGCGAGCCGCTAGCCATTAGGCCTGTGGCTGTGGGCCGCTTGGTGCCAACACCGGACCTTATGGCTGTATAGTCGCGGCATGAACGGTGCCTTTTTCGCCGGATTGTCGGCATGGCTGACCCAGGCCGGCCTTGCTGGCACGTTGGAAACCGACATCTTGTCCGGATTCTGCGAGCGTTGCGTCGCGGCCGGACTTCCGCTGGCGCGCGCTTTACTGTTTGTCGACACGCTGCATCCCGTCCACGAGGGCCGTCTGGTTCGCTGGGGCTACGGTGCCTCCGAGTCGCCTCTGCTCGAATATGGCCGCACCAGCACGGATGCACTTGCGGCGTCGGGCTCCGAGCCGCGGGACGTCGAGACGGCCGAGCGCTGGCGCAGCAGCCCACATTACAAGATGGTACAAACCGGCGAATCGTTTCTGCGCCGCCGCCTAAACGCCGCGGCCAAAGACGAGTTCGCGGTGCTGTCGGATTCGCTGGCCGCGGGGATGACCGACTATGTCGCGATCATCAACCGCTTTGCCCCCGAAGGGGTCATCGGTGAGATGGATGGCGTGTACTCGTCATGGGCAACAAGGGTGCCCGACGGGTTCAGCGACGGCCAAATCGCCGCGCTGCAGCGTCTCGCGCCATCTCTCGCGCTTGCCATCAAATCGGTATCGCTCGCGCGCATGACCGCAACACTGATGGCAACTTATCTCGGCCACGACGCCGGCCGGCGCGTGCTCAGCGGGCGCATCGTGCGGGGAATTGCCGAGCGGATTGACGCCGTCGTTTGGTTCAGCGACTTGCGAGGCTTCACGCGGGTCACCGACACCGCACCGGAACAGGCGATCCCCTTACTGAACGACTACTCCGATGCGATCGTTTCGGCAATTCACGAGCATGGCGGCGACGTGCTCAAGCTGATCGGCGACGGTACGCTCGCCATCTTCACCGCGGAAGACCGAACGCACGCATGTGGCGCGGCATTATCTGCGGCGATCGCCGCGCGCGGGCGCGTAGGCGAATTGAACAGGCAGCGGGCGGCCGACGGCAAACCGACAACCGACATGTACCTCGGTTTGCATGTCGGTGAAGTTTTCTACGGCAATGTCGGAAGCCGCGAGCGGCTGGACTTTACCGTCGTCGGCCCGGCGGTGAACGAGGCCAGCCGCATCGCAGCGATGTGCCGTTCGGTCGAACAGCCCGTCTTGATGTCGTCGGCATTTGCCGATGTCGCGAACGTCAAACGCCGGCTCATTTCGGTGGGACGATACGCGCTGCGCGGCGTCGCACAGCCTCAGGAACTGTTTACGCTCGATCCTACTGCATAGGGCGGGATCGAGAATTCAAGATTGAAGGTTCGACTATTGGCCAAAATGTCCGGATCGGGTCAGAGTCGGTCATTCCGGGCCGTGTAGGGCAGGTCCGCTAATCCCCGAGAGCGGAAGTCCCGCACCGACGTAAATAGGTCGGGAGAGTGCCAATAACGGACTCATGCAGTGCAGCAAACGGCGCTCTTTACTCGATCACCTCGTCGGCGCGATAAAGCAACTGAAGCGGAACTTCGAGGCCGAGCGCCTTGGCGGTCTTGAGGTTGATGGCAAGCTCGAATTTCGTCGGCAGCTGGACCGGCAAGTCGGCGGGTTTGGCGCCCTTGAGGATCCGATCGACATAGGAGGCTGCGCGCCGGAACAGATCGGCACGATCGATTCCGTAGGCGATCAGGCCACCACTGCGAGCGAACTGAGACAGCGAATAGATTGCCGGCAGACGCTGCTCGGCGGCCACGGCAACGATGATCTCGCGATGCGAATTGAGGAAGCTATCCGGAAGAGCGATCAGGCCAGGGGCTGATCTGGAGCCGGCAACAGCGATAGCGCGCTTGACTTCGCTCTCGCTGCGGATCGGCGCTTCGATCAGCTCGAAAGAAGCGGACCGACGAACCGCTTCCATGGAAGGCAGAAACATCCGCGCAAAAGGCGCGGTATCCGGATTGAAGATCACCGTGATCGATTCTACGCGCGGCGCGATTTCCCTAAGCAACTCCACCCATTTTGCCCCCAGGCTCGGCTCCTCAACACTGAAGCCGGTGATAGTGCCGCCCGGTAGCGCCAGGCTTCGAACGAACCCTTGCGCCACCGGATCGGCAACTGCGACGAACACGATGGGAATCGACTGCGTTGCCTGCCTCGCCGCGAGCAAACATGGCGTGCCATTGGCGACAAGGACATCGACCCGCAAATCGACCAGCTCCTTGGCCTGCGCCTCCGCCTCCGCGCGGAGCGCATCGCTGGTGGGCCAGCGAAGTTCGATCTCGACGTTGCCAGAAGACCAGCCCAACTCCGCAAGACCGCTCCGCAAAGCTACGGCCGATTCCTGCCCTTCTGGATCGCCGGCGGTGCGGGCCATCAGTACGCCGATCCGCCGCATCCGTTCACCCTGCTGCGCACGAGCCGCGATTGGCAACGCGACCGCCGCGCCGCCGAGCAGCGATATGAACTGACGCCGTTTCAGCCGATCGAATTGCATTACGCTGCTGCGAGCCAGGGGGGCCGTGCCAGAATAACTGATTGGCAGGATCAAGTCAGGGCTCGCCGCGTTGCGGGATTTCGATCGGGTCTTTGTCGGCTTGCGGTCATCACCGGACATTTTGCAGCGTTCAATGGATGTCTGCTCTACCCCCGAAAGCGGACGTCGTTCGGCACGGCCGTGATGTCCGTTCCGTGCCACTTGCAGACTCATGCAATGCAGCAAAGCGAACGTTTTCGATCGCCTCGCTGGCGCGCGAACAAGTTTTGCTCACAAGATTGCCGCCGCATGCTCGCGCGCCCGTTGGCGCAGCACGAATTTCTGGATCTTGCCGGTGGCGGTGGTCGGCAAAGGCCCGAATACGATCGACTTCGGCGCCTTGTAGTGCGCGAGATGATCACGGCAGAAGGCGATGATTTCGTCGGCACCGACATCCATCCCCGGCTTGAGCTGCACGAAGGCGCAGGGGGTCTCGCCCCATTTCTCGTCGGGCTGTGCCACGACGGCCGCAAGCTGCACGGCCGGGTGCTTGTAAAGCGCGATCTCCACTTCGACGCTCGAGATGTTTTCGCCGCCGGAAATGATGATGTCCTTGGCGCGGTCCTTGATTTCCACATAGCCGTCGGCGTGCTCGACCGCGAGGTCGCCGGTGTGCAGCCAACCGCCGCGGAAAGCCTCGGCGGTCCCCTTCGGGTCTTTCAGATAGCCCAGCATCACGGTGTTGCCGCGCACCACGATCTCGCCGATCGCTTTGCCATCATTCGCCACCGGCGCAAGGGTTTTCGGATCGGCCACCATGTGCCCGTCGACCACGGGATAGCGCACGCCCTGTCGGGCGTTGAACGCGGCGCGCTGTTCGACCGGCAGGTCGGCCCAATGGTCCTGCGGCACGCACAGCGTCGACGGGCCTTGCAGCTCGGTCATGCCGTAGATGTGCGTCACGCGGAAACCCAGCTCTTCCATCTCCTTGATCACCTTGGCGGGCGGCGGCGATCCACCCGTCTGGATGTCGACGATGTGGTTGAAGCGGCGGCGCTGCTCGGCCGGCGCGTTGACCAGCATGTTGAGCACCGTCGGGGCGCCGCACATATGCGTCACCCCATGCTCGACGATCATAGGAAAGATGAGCGCCGGATCGACCTTGCGCAGGCAAATATGCGTGCCGCCCATGGCGGTGACGGACCATGGGAAACACCAGCCGTTGCAATGAAACATCGGCAGCGTCCACAGATAGACCGGGCGCGGCGGCAGCGGCCACGCCATGATGTTGCCGACCGTTTCCAGGAATGTGCCGCGGTGGTGGTAGACGACGCCTTTCGGATTGCCGGTGGTGCCGGAGGTGTAGTTGAGCGCGATCGGACCGGCCTCGTCGGTCACCGGCCGGCCTACAAAATCGGGATCGCCGGCGGCGATGAAGTCCTCGTACTCGATGGTGCCGAGACGTTTGCCCGGCCCAGTGTAGAGCGGGTCGTCGACATCGATGACGAGCGGGAGCTTCTTGAGACGGGGAAGTGCCGGGCCCACTTGCGCGGCGTATTCGCGATCGGTGATCAGCGCCTTGGCTTCGCCATGCTCCAGGATGTAGGCAATGGTCGGCGCATCGAGCCGCGTGTTGATCGCGTTGAGCACCGCGCCGAGCATCGGCACAGCGAAATGCGCCTCAGCCATGGCGGGCACATTCGGCAACATCGCCGACACCGTCTCGCCCGGCCGTACGCCCCGGCGTGCCAACGCGGAGGCGAGCCGTCGCACGCGTTCCTGCAGTTGGCGGTAGCTGTAGCGCTGCGGGCCGTGCACGACCGCGAGACGATCAGGATGGATCGCGGCGGTGCGTGGCAGAAACGAAATCGGCGTAAGCGGCGCGAAATTGGCCGCGTTGGGCTTGAGGCTCGCGAACAGACGGCCGTTCGAACGCATCGCGGCGCGCGCGCGCTTTTTCGCAATCTTCGGCGCGATCATGCGCCGGCTCGACTTGGCTGACTCGCGGCGCGACTTGCCTCTCCCCCCGCCCATTCCCGACGGCTTATCGCTTTTGGCCATGGCCTCCTCCAGTTCCGCTTCGCGTGATAGTATTCCCGCAGAGGAAACGTGTTAAGCTTCATCCGGTGGACAAGCGGGACCCGGCCTGAAAGAGCCGCGCCCATGTTCGGGACACTCAGCAGATCGAGGGAGGACACCATGCTGAAAGGCATTGCCGCGTTGGCTGCACTGGGAACGCTGCTGGCTTTTTCCGTCGCGGCGGGCGCCCAGGAGCGGACCGTCAAGATCACCGGCTTCGGTGCCAAGTCCGGCGTCGTGCGCGTGTTCGGCGTCAACAGCGAAGCCGCCCTGAGGGCGGCTGCCGAGCAGATCAACAATGCGGGCGGCGTCACGCTCGGCGACGGCAGCAAGGCAAAGATCACCGTCGAATTCCTCGACGACCGCTGCAATGCCGAGGAAGGCATATCGGTCGTGCGCCGCATCGCCTCGACGGATGCCTTCGTGGCAGTCGGGCCGACCTGCTCGAACGTGGCGGAGTCCCTGTTCGGGATCCTGCAAAAGAAGGTCGGCGACGCCTCCGACAGCGGGCTGCAATTCCCGATCATCGCCGACGTCGCTGCCAAGGGCGGCCTGGCCAAGATCTCCGAATGGTCGTTCCGCAACGTGCCGAGCGAATTCGAGATGTACAAGTCGCTGTTTGCCTGGCTCAAGACGCAGCATCCGGACCTCAAGACCCTCTGGGGCGGCGTCGAAAAGGATTTCGCCCATTCGAACGCGACCTTCGGCGTGATGAAAGCGCAAGCCGAGGCTAACGGGCTCCAGGTGCTCGGCCAGAGCGAGTGGCTCTTGGCCGACACGACCTTCTCCACGCAGGTCCGCGAGATGAAGCGCGCCAATCCCGAGATCGTGGCCATCTCGGCGCATCCGTTCACCAGCTGCGGCGTGCTCAAGGAGATGGAGCGCCAGGGCGTCAAGCCGAAGCTGCTGGTCGGGCTGACCTCCTCGTCGAGCATCGAGACGCTGCAAGGCTGCGCCAAGCAGGCGGAAGGCATCATCATTCCGACGAGCTTCGCCCCGGTCACGCCCGAGGCGGTCAAAGCGGCCGAGCAGGTCGCCAAGTTCGGTGGCAGCGCCGATCTGCACAGCGCGGCCGCTTATGAGGTGATGTTCATCCTCAAGGACGTGATCGAAACGCAGAAGATCATGGCGAAGCCGGAAACGGTCGCGGCCGACCGCGCGAAGATGCGCGAGGGTCTCGCCGCCCTGAAGGAGACGCCGGGCCTACTCGGCAAGATCGGGCGCACCGCCGACCGCGAAGCCATCAAGCCGTACCTTTACGTCCACGCCAAGGACGGCAGCTGGCAGGTTCTCTACAAGCCGTCGTCCTGATCGTGGGTCTTGCGCGGGGCGAACCCCGGCGCCGCGCCGTGGTCCGCCCCGCCGCCTTCCCCCGTAGCATCACGGCGCCGACGTGGATCTTCTCGACGTCATCGACGGCGTGCAGTCGGTCGCGGACGGCGTCCTGTTCGGGGCGACCTATGCGCTCCTGGGGATCGGCTTCACGCTGATTTTCGGCGTGATGCACAAGATCAACCTCGCGTTCGCGGCCGCGTCCGTTGGCGCCGCCTATGCGAGCCTTCTCATCCTCGCCGGTGTTAGAGCGCCGCCGGCGCTCGTGTTCGTGGCCGCGGCGGCGTGCGGCGGCGGCATCGGGGCGCTCGTCTATCTCGTCGGCTTCCGCTTCATTCCACTGGCCAATCCGCTCGCGACTCTGATGTCCACGGTTGGGATCTTGTTGCTGATCGACGAGATCATCGTGCACACGACCCAGGGCGTGCCGCTCAATTATCCGGCGCTGTTTTCCGACGTCATCATTCGCGCTGGCCCGTTCAGTCTGCGCGGCGACCTGATGTTCGTCTTCGCTCTCGGCTGCGTCTGCATGGCGCTGCTGACGGCGTTGCTCTATTGCACGCGATTGGGGCTTGCCACCCGCGCGGTGTCGCAGCAACCGGTGGCCGCGGAACTGTGCGGCATCAGCATCACCAATGTCAACGTTCTCACCTTCGTGATCACCGGCGTGGTCGGAGGGCTAGCGGGAGCGATGATCGGCGCGGCCATCGGAATCCTGTCGCCGCTGCTGTCGCTGCCGCTCACCATCAAGGGGCTGATCGTCACGGTGATCGGCGGCCTCGGGAGCATTCCGGGTGCGGTCATCGCCGGCCTGCTGGTCGGCGGGCTGGAGAACCTGTTTCAGTTCTTGCGCGGCGTGTCTGAGCGCGATCTCTACGTCATGCTTCTGCTGTTCGTGTTTCTGGTGTTCCGGCCGCGGGGCTTGTCCGCACGGCCCCCTGGACACGCTTGAGCGGGCGGCCAGCATGGATTTCTATCTCGGCCTGATCCAGATCATCGGCGTCCATACGCTGCTGGGGCTCTCGGCTTATTGCGTGCTGCAAACCGGCCAGGTGAGCCTAGCACAGGCCGGCTTCTTTGCCATCGGCGCTTACGTGGCCGGCATGCTGACCGTCCTCGCCGGCTGGCCGATCATGCCGGCGCTCGTGGTCGCTGCCATCGTCGCCGGCGCGATGGCGTGCGCGGTCGGCTTCCCGGCGCTGCGGGTCAGGGGACTAATGCTGGTCGTGGCGACGATCGCGTTCGGCGAGGCAGTTCGGCTGTTCTTCTTCAACTTCACCTACCAGCTTGAGCGCGGCGGATTCCGCATCGGCCCGCACGGCGGCGAGGGGTTTCGGCAGATCCGCTATTTCCCCGAACACGGCTGGTCGACGCTCGAGGTGATGCTGTTCATCTGGGTCGTGGTCGTCCTGGTGATGGCGGCGATCTGGTGGATGGATCGTTCACGTGCGGGCGCCGTGCTGCGCGCCGTCGGCGAGGATGAAGTTGCAGCGCAGTCGAGCGGCATCAACGTGACCGCCGTGAAGGTGTTCGCCATGACGGTCGGCGGCGTCATTGCCGGAATCGGCGGCGGATTGTTCGCCCACTACACCACCCACATCGAGCATGTCCAGTTCGGCGTGGTGCTGGCGACGTTCGCGGTCGCCTACCCGATCCTTGGCGGGCTTTCCAGTGTGTTCGGCACGCTGCTGGCGGTCATCTTCGTCCAAGGATTCCTGATCGAAGGCCTGCGGTTCATGGGCGATTGGCGTAATCTCCTGTTCGGGGCGCTGATCGTGCTCGCCATGAACGTGCGGCCGCGTGGATTGATCGATGCCGCGACGATCGCCGCGATCAGGCGCATTGTTCGCGGCAAGGAGCACGCCGGTGCTTGAGCTCAAGGGCCTGACCAAGCATTTCGGCGGCGTGCGCGCGGTTGACAACGTCGACCTCACGGTCACGCAAGGCGAGATCCTCGGGCTGATCGGGCCGAACGGCTCGGGCAAGAGCACTATCGTCAATCTCATCTGCGGACTGTTTCCGCCGACCGGCGGCCGCGTGATGCTGCGCGGCGAGGATATTTCCGCTCTGCCGTCGCACGCGCGCGTGGCGCTCGGCATCGCGCGCACCTTCCAGAACATCCGTCTGTTCGGGCAGCTCACCGTCTGGCAGAATCTCTGGGTCGCGCAGAATTCGGGCGCGCAGCCCGGCGGGGAGAGTTTCCTGCGGCGCTGGCTCGGTGGCTCGCGGCACGCGCGCGGCGAAATCGATCGCGCGCTCGGTTTCTTCGACCTCGCCCACAAGCGCGATGAGTTGGCCGCCAACCTTGC
>Ga0066903_100006782_pt1 | contig 10257 bp, 13 predicted proteins | sample PanSoiMetaGPlot1_FD_67491 | JGI IMG/M metagenome (GOLD analysis project Ga0066903, IMG submission 67491) | Tropical forest soil microbial communities from Panama analyzed to predict greenhouse gas emissions - Panama Soil - Plot 1 (version 2) | ecosystem: Environmental > Terrestrial > Soil >... | reverse complement strand
GCGGCGGCTGACGCTCGAGGAGATCGAGGAGCGCCACCCGAGACTGATCCCGGCGCTTCGAGAGCATCCGCACATCGGCGTCGTGCTCGTCCGCTCGGAGCGGGACGGACCGGTCGCGCTCGGCGCGCACGGCGCGCACTACCTCGCGGACGGGCGTGTCGAAGGCGACGACCCGCTGGCGCACTTCTCCGAGAACGCGGCGCAGCATCTGCTCCGCACAGACGGCTTCACGCACGTGGCGGATCTGATGGTCAACAGCTTCTACGACCCGCAGCTCGACGAGGGCTGCGCCTTCGAGGAGCTGATCTCGTTCCACGGCGGCCTTGGCGGACCGCAGACCCGCCCGTTCATCCTCCATCCGGCGGAGCTGCCGGCGCCTGCCGAGCCGATCGTCGGCGCGGCGCAGGTACACGCGGTGCTGGCGGGCTGGCGGCAGGCGCTGCAGAGCGTGCCCGAGGGGGAGCCGTCGCTTGCGGGCGTCGCGACGGACTAGTGCCGACCGCCGTGGTCGTCCCCGGGCATCACGGGCCCGAGCGGCTCGGGGATCTCGTGCACGAAGCGGAGCGGATCGCGAAGTCGACGCGCGTCGAGGCGATCGTGTTCACGGGCTGGGCCCGTCGCGGCGGCGTCACCGAGGCCGAGCAGATGCAGGCGGCGTGGTCCGGCCCCGACGTCGAGCTCGTCGTCGAGCCGACCGCGTCGGTGACGGCGGAGAACGCGACGCGGACGATTCCGCTTCTGCTCGCGCGGGGCGTCGACCGCGCGATCGTCGTCTGCGCGCCGTTGCACCTCTACCGGACGCGCTACTTCTTCACGCGGCTCTACGGCGCGTACGGGATCGAGACGGTGTTCCGGGTGACGCGCACGCGGCGAACGGTCGGTGCGCTCGTGTGGGAGCTCGCGGCTGCGACTGCTTGCAGGCGCCAGCTGCGTTCGGCGAGAGCCGAGCTCACGGAGCTGGTTCGCGCATGAGCGACACGCTGGTGTTCATCCCTGCGTGGAACGAGGAGGAGAACCTGCCCGCTGTGCTCGACGATCTTCGCGCGGGCCTGCCCGACGCCGACGTGCTCGTCGTCGACGACGGCTCGACGGACCGGACGGCCGAGGTCGCGCGCGACCACGGCGCCGAGGTGCTCTCGTTCGGGACGAACCGCGGGCTCACGCAGGGCATCGCGGCCGGCTACCGCTGGGCGCTCGAGCACGGCTACGCGTTCTGCGGTCGCGTCGACGCCGACGGGCAGCATCCGGTCTACGAGCTTGCGCGCCTGCTCGCCATGGTGAAGGAGGACCGGTGCGACGTGGCCGTCGGCTCGCGCTTCGTCTCGGGCGAGGGCTATGCGCCGTACCGCTACAAGCCCGCCGGTGCGCGCCGCTTCGGAACGGCGGTGCTGCGCCGCGCGATGGGCCTCGTCCTCGGCCGCCCGTTCGGGGACGCGACCAGCGGCCTCTACGCCGTGAACGCGAACGCGCTGCCGCTTCTCGCAGAGCCCTTCACGACCGAGGCGCCCGAGGTCGAGGCCCTGATCCGCATCTCCGACGCGGGGCTCCGCCTCGAGGAGGTGCCGGTGAACATGGCCGAGCGCGCCGGAGGCGAGTCGAAGCTCCGCGGAAGCAAGGCGGTGCGGGTCGTCCTCACCGTCGTCGTGACGCTCGTCACGGCCCGCTGGCTCAGGCGCAGACGCTCGCGCTGACGTTCATCCCGACGGGGTGAGGCGCGTCGCGTCCGACCGGCAGAGGATGATCGGGTGAGCGACGAGCGGGAGGAGTGATCATGAGCAAGGACGACGAGGAACTCGGCGGGCGTTTCTGGCTCGGGATGGCGGGCCTGGCCGTCGGCGCCGTGTGCGTCGCCCTGATCATCTTCATCATCTACGGGTGGTTCTGGAGCCGCTGGGGATTCTTCGGCGCGCTCATCGGGTTCTTCGCAGTGCTGCTCCTGATCGGCTGGGTCTGGGATAGGCGCGAGAGAGCCCGCAAAGAGCGCCTGTACGCCGAAACCGAGTAGCCGTGACCGACACCGCGCAGGCTGCCTCCGCGCCCGGGGCGCGCGCCGCCGGCGCTGGGCTCGTCCTGATGACGCTCGCCGCCGGGCAGTTCCTGATGACGCTCGACAGCTCGGTCATGAACGTCTCGATCGCGACGGTGGCGAAGGACGTCGGCACGACCGTGACCGGCATCCAGGGCGCGATCACGGCCTACACGCTCGTGATGGCGGCGCTGATGATTCCCGGCGCCAAGGTCGGCGCGATGATCGGCCGCAAGCGCGCTTTCACGATCGGTTGCGTCATCTACGGCTGCGGCTCGTTCACGACCTCGATCGCGCCGAACCTGCCCGTGCTGCTCTTCGGCTGGTCGTTTCTCGAAGGCGTCGGCGCCGCGCTGATCCTGCCCGCGATCGTCGCGCTCGTCGCCGGCAACTTCGCTCAGGAACGACGCCCGGCTGCGTACGGGCTGGTCGCCGCGGCGGGAGCGATCGCCGTAGCGGTCGGGCCGCTGATCGGCGGCTTCTGCACGACCTACTTCTCGTGGCGTTGGGTCTTCGCCGGCGAGGTCGTCGTCGTGCTGGCCATCCTCGTCGTCGCGAGGCGGATCGCGGACGCCCCGCCGGAGACGCGGCCGAAGCTCGACGTCGTCGGCGCGATCCTCTCCGCCGCCGGACTCGGCGTGTTCGTCTTCGGCATCCTCCGCTCGAGCACGTGGGGCTGGATCCAGCCGAAGTCGGGCCAGCCGTCCTGGTTCGGGCTCTCGCCGACGGTGTGGCTGATCCTGACCGGCGTCTTCATCATCTGGCTCTTCTCGCGCTGGGAGGCGCGGCGCCAGGACCGGGGGCAGGAGACGCTCATCCGGCCGGGCTTCCTCCGCAACCGGCAGCTGAGCGGCGGCCTACTGATGTTCTTCTTCCAGTACCTCGTGCAGGCGGGCCTGTTCTTCGTCGTGCCGCTCTATCTCTCGGTCTGCCTCGGGCTCTCGGCGCTGGCGACGGGCGTGCGGCTGCTGCCCCTCTCGCTGACGCTGCTCGTCGCCGCGATCGGCGTCCCGAAGCTCCTGCCGAACGTGTCGCCCAGGCTCATCGTGCGCAGCGGGCTGCTCGCGCTGCTCGCCGGGACGCTCGTGCTCCTCGCGGCGCTCTCGCCCGACGCCGGGCCGGAGATCGTCTTCGTCCCGATGCTGCTGGTCGGGCTCGGGATCGGCGCGCTCGCGTCACAGCTCGGCGCCGTCACGGTCTCCGCGGTTCCCGACGACGAGAGCCCGGAGGTCGGCGGCGTGCAGAACACGATGACGAACCTCGGAGCCTCGATCGGTACTGCGCTCGCGGGCTCGGTGATGATCGCCGCGGTCTCCGCGTCGTTCGTCGCGCACATCAACTCGAGCGACGCGATCCCGAACCGCGTGACGGCCCAGGCGGAGGTCCAGCTCGCCGGCGGCGTCCCGTTCGTCTCGGACGCGGACCTGCAGAAAGCGCTCGACGAGCAGCACATCAGCAACCGTGCAAGCGACGCGGCGCTGACCGCGTACCGGACAGCGCGCATCGACGGGCTCGAGACGTCGCTCGCGATCCTCGCCTTGCTCGCAACGGTGGCCCTGTTCTACGCTCAACGGATTCCCAAGGTGCAACCCGGCTCGGTGGAGGCGCAGCTCGAATGACGCAAATCGGTCAGACGAACGACCGCGATTCGCGGCGATCCTCACAGGGTGCAGTCGAACCCACCACTGGACGAGGTCGTCCTCTTCGAGCTACCGAGCAACGAGTATGCGGAGCAACTCTTGCTGGATGCGCTCTCCGATCACGTCGCCTGGTTGCAAGCGGGCGACGAGGCGTCGGTCGTGGGTGTCCTCCTCGGATCGGACGAACTCGATCTGGCTCGGCTGCTGCGCTGCGTTCAGTCCTGGCTGAAACGGTCGGGTCTCCTCGCGCTCCGCTTCGAGGTGGACGGACGCACCTACGTGCTCGAAGCGCCGCTGCCTGCGCTGGCTTTCGGCTAATCGGGAGACGGGCGCGGCCCGCCTCTCTCCGAGGGGGCGGGCCGTGAGCGCTCTGCACGAGATCGGCGGCGATCTGCACTCGGCGCTCGAGGACGTCAAGGTCCCGAGCTACATCGTCGATTCCACGGGCGTCATCCGCTGGATCAACCCGGCGGCCGAGCGCCTCGTCGGGAACGTCGTGGGCCGCCAGAACACGTCGGTCGTCGCGCCCGAGGAGACGAGGCGCGTGCGCGAGTCGTTCGCGCGCAAGCTCGCGGGGACGGAGAAGGTGACGGACGACACCGTCGTGGTCATCACCGAGGACGGCCGGCGCGTCCAGGTCGAGGTCAGCGCGGTCGCGATGATGGACGGCCACAGGATGATCGGTGTCTTCGGGCAGGTCGCCGATGTCGAGGAGGAGCCGAGTCAGGCCCCGCCGCCGCACCTCACTCCGCGGCAGGTCGAGGTCCTGCGAATGCTCCAGCGCGGCGCGTCGACGCAGCAGATCGCGGACGAGCTGCACCTGAGCACACAAACCGTGCGCAACCACATCCGCCACCTCCTGGGCGCGCTCGGCGTCCACACGCGGCTCGAGGCGGTCGCGGTCGCAGGCACGTTTTCGTCCTAGACGCGATTTGACACAAGCGCGTCAGGCGCACGCGAGCTCGTCGGGCGAACATGTGAGTGCGGTGCCCGCCTCCCGCTCACTGGGGGCACCTGAGGGGCTCTCTCTCCCGGCGCGACGCGGCGGCGTCGCGCCGCCCCTCACTCCTCAGCACGTTCGTCGTACGCGACGAACGTGCCTGCCATGAAGTCCTGCAATGCACGCCGGCGGTCGTCGACGAGCGCGGGGAGGAAGCCGGCGAAGCACGGGATGATCGCCAGCCAGAGGCCGACCAGCCGGATGCCCGCGCGCACGATCCCGGGCGGCGAGCCTGCACGCGTGACGACGCGGACACGCATCAGGCGCATGCCCGGCGTCTGCCCGGCGGTGCTCCAGAAGCCGACGAAGTAGAGAATCGAGATGAGCACGTAGCCCGCGCCCAGCAGCGCGCCGACGAGCCACTTCGGGTGCAGGTGCCCGACGAGAGACGCGACGAGCCCGATCAGCGCGGAGCCGACGAGGAACACGAGCCCGATCAGCAGCGCGTCGACAGCGAGCGCGAGGCCCCTCGTAGCGACTCCGCCGTAGATCGTCGTCCTCACCGGTTTCCGGAAGAGCCGGCGTGGGACGGACTCGGCCGTGCCGTCGAGGCGGACGGTGCGTGCCCGCGCGCCCTCGGCCGCCTCGGCTGCGAGCGACGACGACTGCCGCGTCAGCGCGTGGCGCACCTCGGGATTGGCCAGCACGCCTCTGAGCGCGCGCTGGAACTCGGGGCTCTGCAGCACGCGGTCGGTCAGCTCCGGATTCAATCCGCTCTCGACCACCTGAGCGAGCAGTCGTCCCGCCGCCGGGCTCGCGAGCACCTCGCGCACCACCTCGGCGGTTCGCTCGCTCTCGAGCGCGGCGATGATCGACTTGGCGAAGTCGTCGGTCTCGGCGGCCTCGGCAACGATCCGCTCGATCACGCGGTGCTCGCCGATCGAGCGTCCGATGATCTCCGGGAGCGGGCCGGCGAAGATCTCGTCCACGGTCTGCTCGGCCGCGGGCGCGACCGAGCCGGCGAGCGCCTTCGCCGGCCGCATGACGAAGCGCACGCCGCTTGCGAGGAGCGAGTCGTCGTGGCCTGTGTCGTGTCTGCGCCCGCTCACGTCCCGGGCCTCCTCAGACGTCCTGCTGTGCTCTCCACCCCGATGTCGACGACAGCGCGAACATCACGAGCACTGCGATCGCCATCGCGAGAAAGCCGAACCACGGCGCCCACGCGAGGATCAGGAAGCTCTGGATCAGCGTGAGGCCGGCCCAGATGTAGCCGATCGCGCGGCCGAACGAGTTGCCGCGGAGCAACGAGAAGCCGCCCCAGATCGCTAGCACGGCGATGATCAGGTCCCAGAGGCCCCACGCCCACAGCTGGCCGCCGAAGAGGCCGGCCGAGAGGTTGGAGACCTTGTGGCTGTTCCCGAAATAAGAGATCGCCGTGATGACGCGCAGGATCCCGACCGAGATCAGGATCACGGCGGTGAACGTCAGCCAGCCCGGCCGTTTGAGTGCGTCGAAGGCTTCGGTCGCTTCGGTGGACATCGTGGGGCTCCTCCCTGGAGTCGTCGGATCGCGCTTCCCGTGGAGATAGCGTCACGCACCCTGCGGACGGACTCATCACCCGCTACGGGGGAACGGGAAGCCTGATGACGGCCACGGCGGCGAGGACGAGCAGAACGAACGCGAAGACGAGCAGGCCGATGCGCACCGAGCGGACCGCGAAATGGCTGGCGATGCCGACCAGGAACAGGACGCTCGCGAGGATCACGGTCGTCCTGACGTAGTCGTCGCCGGTCTCACCGTCGTGCTCGCCTTCTTTGGTCAGCGCGTCGGCCCTGGCGTCGAGCGCCTTCGACTCCGCTGCGCCGGTCGGCTTGTACTGCGGCATGCTCTGGGCGCTCGGCGGCGCGTTCGGGTTCGTGAACGGATGCGTCGCGAGCCACGCGTCGAACGCGACCCTGTATTCGGGCCGGAAGCGCTTCTCCGCGACGCGCATGTCGTTCCTGCTGCCGGTCAGATACGCGGCGAACCAGGCGTTGAACGTCGTCCCGTCGAGCGTGCGCAACGTGAGCGACTCGTCGAATGCGCGGTTCGCCTTCGTGCGCGTCGCCGACGACTCGCTCAGCCTCAGCCGCGACTCGGTGCCCCACTTGGCTGCCGAGTACCCCGACCACGCGGCGAGCAGCGTGACGATCGAGAGCAGGATCGCCTCGACGATCGTGATCGCGCGGTCGCGGTGAGCGTGCTCCTGCTCGTGCCCGTGCTTCGCGATCTCCTGGCCGACCTCGGCCGCTGAGAGCCCCTCGCTCGGCACGTGTTCACGCTACTCCGGGGGCCGGCTCGGCGGAGTCATCCCGAGGGGGTGATCACTCCGATCCGGCGCTGCTGCGAGGATGTATCGGTGAGCGTCGTGGCTCCCGAAGGCCTCGCGCCGGAAGCCGAAGAGAAGCGCGGCATTCGGTTCAAGCGCATCATCGTCATCGCGCTCGTCGTCGTCGTCCTCGGCGCGGCCGCGAACATGTTCGGCTGGGATCTCAGAGGCTGGTTTCACAACCTCTGGGAAACGCTGACGTCGATCTCGATCCAGTACATCATCGCCGGCTGCGCGCTGAAGACGGTGCAGACGAGCCTGACCGCCTTCGCCTGGTTCTCGATCCTCCGCTTCGCCTATCCGGGTCGCGTGCGCTGGCGCGAGATCCTCGCCTGCTACGCGGCATCCGTTGCGCTGAACGGGATCCTGCCGGCGAACATCGGCACGTTCGTCATGCTCCTGATGTTCACGACGATCATCTCGGGCGCGACCTTCGCCGCGATTCTCGGCGCCTATGCCGTGGAGAAGATCTTCTTCACCGTCATCGGCATCTTCGTCTACCTCTATCTCTTCCTGTCGGTCGCGGGCTCGTTCGACATCAAGTTCAGCTTCGTGCACGAGCACCCGTGGGCGGTGGCGATCTTCCTGATCGGCGGCGTGTGGATCCTCTACATCCTCATCCGCCGACTCTGGCCGCGAATCGAGAAATGGTGGGAGGAGGCGAAGGACGGCGGCGCCATCCTCGGCCGGCCGCGCACCTACATGCTCCGCGTCTTCCTGCCGTCGTTCCTCGGCTGGGTCGCCAGCCTCGGGGTGATGGCGGTCTTCCTCACGGCGTACAAGATCCCCGTCACGTTCGACACGCTGATGGACCTCTGCGGAGGCAACTCGATCGCGAACATGACGTCGGTCACGCCCGGCGGCGCCGGCGTCAACCAGGCCTTCAACGTGGCGTCGCTGAACGGCGTCACGGACGCGACGACGGCGACGGCGTACTCGGTCGCGCAGCAGCTCGTGACGACCGCGTGGAACATCGTCTTCGGGATCATCACGCTGGTCGTCGCGTTCGGGTGGAGCGGCGGCAAGATGCTCGTCGGACAGTCGTACGCGGACGCGAAGGTCAAGGCGGCAGAGCAGAAGGCGGCGCGCGAGGAGAAGAAGCGCGCCAAGAAGGAAGCCGAGGCAGAGGCCGTCTAGCAGTTGGGGTGGATCGATCTCGAGCTGGCGCTGACCGCACTCGCGGCGATGCTCTCGCCGACGACGCTGACGTTCTCGATCCTCACGCTGGTGCTGAGCCCGCGACCGTTGCGCACGGGCCTGTGGTTCTACCTCGGCGCGTTCACCGTGACGATCGTGATCGGCGTCGTCGCAGCGTTCGTGCTCGGAAACACGGCCGCATCCTCCACGCCGTCGAGCCCGAAGACGTGGGTCGCAATCGTGGACGTCGTCGCGGGCGCGCTGCTTCTCGTTTGGACGATCCGGCTGCTGAGGAAGCCGCGCGACCCGAAGCGCCGCGCGAGCATGATGGCGCAGATCGAGCGCGTGACCGACTCGCCGGCGATCGCGGTCGTCGCGGCGGGCGCCACCCTGGCGAATCCGGGCGGCTTCATACCGATCGCGCTGAAGAACATCTCCGAGCAGAACCCGAGCGCCGCCGGGTATGCGGTCGATTGGCTCTTCTTCACGATCGTCTCGCTGCTGCCGCTGCTCGTCGCACTCGTGCTGCTGCTCGTCGCGCGAGGTTGGACGACGCGGGTTCTCGAGTCCGTCCGGCTCTGGCTCGACCGCAATCTCCGCACGATCGCCGCCGTGCTCCTGTTCGCCCTCGCCGCGGTGCTCCTGCGCAACGGCATCGCGGGGCTGACCGGCTAGCTGGGCTTGCGCTGGACGCGGGAGACGAGCAGCGCGACGACCGTCACGAGATACAGCTGGCCGATCAATGCCTCGACGATCGCGAGCGTGCGTCCGAGGTTCCCGGCAGGCGTGTAGTCGCCGTAGCCCAGCGTGACGAGCGTGACGTAGCTGAAGTAGAGACGGATCGAGCGCGTTCCGTCGGTGCCCTGGTGGAAGAAGTCGCCCGACCCGAGCAACGCGATCGCTCCGTAGAAGAACATGAAGAGGATGCCCAGCAGCAGATAGATGCAAATGGCGCCGGTAACCGACTGCGCGTTGACCTCGGCCTGATCGATCACGCCGACGGCAATCACCGCGATCGTCGCAATGGCCAGGACTCCCGACACGATGCCGGCCGATCCCACAACGCTGTCGCCGGAGGCGATCGGCGCCGCAATCGCCAAGGCGACTGCGAGCGCGAGTTGCGCGAGAAGCAGCTTCGAGTCGGCGCGCGCCATGCCTGACGTCCACATCGCGGTGGCGAGGGTCGCCGACTGGAGCAGGAGCAGCGCGCTCGTCGTCCACTTCCCGTCGCCGGCGAGCTCGGCGAAGGCGAACGTGACGAGGATGAGGACGAGAACGCTGCGGTAGCTGTGCGCCGAGCGCAGCCGCGCGACGCGCGAGCGGAAGGGGAGGCGGCGACTCCGCCGAGCCGCCGCTCTCGACTTCCTTCGCTCGTTTGCCTGTTCGAGCAGGCGGGGCACGTCGCGTTACGTCGTCGCGGCCGCCGCCTGCTGCGCCGCGACGGCGCCGACCGCAAGCAGGTCCTTGGGATGGATCCACTCGTCGGCGAGCGTGACGGCGCCGGCGTCGACCAGCTTGTCCCTGAGCGGGATCGCCCAGAGGTGCTCGATCAGCGCAACGGCCGCGCTGCTTCCCTCGGGGATCGCGTCTCCGAGATACCAGACCTCGCTCTCCCCGAAGAAGTGGCCGTCCTCGAGCTCCTCCGCGCCGGCGACCGCGGTCCGGTACGCGAGCTCCTCGTCGCCGCTGCCGAGCCCGACGAGAGCGCCCACGACGGCGCCGAACTCGGTGGCCTCGTCTTGGGTCAGGTCGCTCGTCCGGACGACCTCGAGCTCGCCCCCGACCGGCTTGCGGACGAAGAGCAGGTCGATGAGGCGGATGATGCCCGCCTCCTTCAGGCGCTCGAGCTCGGGCATGACGTCGCCGGCGAACCTCGTCCGGTCGAACTCGAGGACGAGCATCTGGACCGGGCCGAACGTTGGCTCGGGAGCGCTCAAAGGCCGAGGATCTTGCGCTTCTGCGAGTCGAACTCCTCGTCCGTGAGGATGCCCTGGGACTTGAGGTCGGCGAGCTGCTTGAGCTGCTCCATCGCCTCGGGCGAGATGCCCGTGCTCGGCGCCGGCGGCGGAGGCGGCGGCGCCTGGTAGGCCTGCTGTTGCTGCTGGTACTGCTGCGCCTCGAGATCCTGGAGGCGCGCCTCGGTCTC
>Ga0066903_100006781_pt1 | contig 10257 bp, 4 predicted proteins | sample PanSoiMetaGPlot1_FD_67491 | JGI IMG/M metagenome (GOLD analysis project Ga0066903, IMG submission 67491) | Tropical forest soil microbial communities from Panama analyzed to predict greenhouse gas emissions - Panama Soil - Plot 1 (version 2) | ecosystem: Environmental > Terrestrial > Soil >... | reverse complement strand
GTCGATGTCGGACTCCGCCAGTTCGGGCCGATTGCGCTGCGCTTCGGTGATGAGGTCCTGAATCGGCGCTGCCGTTTCGATTGCGCCGGTCTGCATTTGATCGGTCGGAATCACCGGCATCGATTCGAGCATCGGGTCGTCCAGGCTCTTGGTGATGGCGTTCTTCATCAGTGTTTCCTGCAGTTGCAGGCTGGTCCGGGCAACGGTCACCTCTTGATCTCTCTTTGAAACTTCAGCCTCGGCCCGCAAGACATCCATCGCCGGGACGCTCTCCAATTGCAACTGTTTCTTCGCGTTTTCAAGTGTCTGCTGGGCGAAACTCAAAGACTGCTCGGTCACGCGTGTCTGCTCATATGCGCTGACTAGATCCCAATAAATGTTCTGGATCTGGGTAACTGTGGCGATGACCTGGTCTTTAAATGCGATGTCGGAAATCTTCTTATTGTTTCTTGCGATGCGCAGATATCGCAGATTGGGTCCAAAACCGAAGCCGGCGAGCAATTCCTGCTGAATCTGGAAGCGAAATGCGGAACTCAGGGATGGCGAAAGAGTGAAAAACGGGCTGTTTGTGGTCTGGCGGGAATTGTTAAATGCGAAATTGATGGTGGTGCCGGTGGGAAACGCCTGGGTAAAGAGAGAGTTGACCTGGAACGTATTCAGCTGGAGTGAAGGTACTCCGTAAATCTGCTGGTTTGCGACCGGGGAGGTCTGGTGTTCATCTCCGCCATTTATGTTGATGAACGGGTCGAAGGAGGAAACTGCAGTTCCGGTCCCGAGAGTGGATTGCACCAGTCCAGAAGCGCCGGCGCCGGCGCCTCCGGCACCGCCCGTGGTACCTCCGGCACCGGCTCCAGGTGCACCGGTTCCGAATCCTCCTACGCCGCCTCCTGGCGTCCCTTGCACCACGCCAGTATTGACTCCGCGAAAAAATCCACCCGCCTGGGTGCGGAGAATATCTGTATTCGCGATCGGCAAATTGTAACGGGCTATGGCAAGGTCAAGGTTGTCCTCGAGAGCAAGATCGATTGCATCTTTCAAAGAGATGTACAGCTTGCCGTCACGCATAAGCTGATCGAGGTGCGCGGAATTACTCAGAACCGGTTCTGGCACTGATTCGGGCCGGTACGGATTAAGAGGATTGCGCGATTTCGGCATTTCGAGACTGAGAGGAGTAATGGCCGGACGCGGTGCGGAAGGCGGCTCGCTCTGCGCCAACAAGACAGCTGAAAGAAAAAGAATTGCACTCAGAACCGGTACGAAACACCTGCAAGCGCTTGAGAACGAGGTCACGATGCGCTGACCTCCATCGGGTTGTTGAGGGACGGATTCGATGTATCTCCGACCATCCAGCCATCGCGCAGTTGGATCGTGCGGCTTCCGTAGCCGGCGTTCACCTCTGAATGTGTAACCTGCACAATCGTGGTGCCTTGCTGATTCAGGTCGCGAAACAGTTCCATAATCTCCTTTGCTTGCGTGGAATGAAGGTTTCCCGTCGGTTCATCGGCGAGTAACAAGGCAGGCTTGTGTATGACCGCGCGCGCAATGCCAACGAGTTGTTGCTGTCCCCCGGAAAGCTGGCTGGGATACAAATCCTTTTTTCCCACGATTTGAAATCGGTCAAGCGTGTCAGCGACCAGGCCCTGCCTTTCGCGGCGGGGAATGTCCTTGTAAGAGAGAGGGAGATCGATGTTTTCCTGCACGCTGAGATCGTCCAAAAGGTGATAACTCTGAAAAACCATCCCCATATTTTTTTTGGCTAGCTCAGCCCGTTGTTTACGCTTCAGCTCGTGTACCGCCTGGTCGCGAAACCAAAACTCACCTTCCCACGCGTCGTCGAGCAGGGCCAGAACGTTCAGCAGCGATGATTTCCCCGCGCCGGAGGGGCCCATAATCGTGATGAATTCGCCTTCTTTGATTTCCAGGTTAATGCGCCGTAGCACCCAGGTCTGGCCGGCCGGCGTTTTGTAACTTCGCTCCAGGTTCTTCAACTGAATCATTTGGTCTCCTGTATGACCCTCTTCTATTCGTAACGTAGCGCGGTTATTGGCTGGACTCGAACAGCGCGACGCGCGGGCACCGCAGCTGCAATAAGCGCAACCAGTCCGATCGCTATGACTACAAGGAGCAGCGTTGCGGGATCCTTGTAGGAAATTCCGAAAAGCTGGCTCCTGACGAAGCTGCTGAGGGCAATGGAAAGTGGAATGGAAACGGCCACGCTGCAACCACTAAGAATCAGAACCTCGCCCAGAACCAGCTTTATGACAGTTCCTCGAGTTGCCCCAAGGGCCATGCGAACCCCGATCTCCCGCGTCCTTTGCGCGATGGAGTAAGCGAGCACGCCATAGAGCCCGATCGCGGCGATGAATACCGACACCGAACCGAAGCTGATGGCAATAAAAGACAGCATGCGCTCGGTCGAAAGCGTCGTGTCGATCTGGTCAGTCAGCGAGCGCAGTGAATCCACAACGAGTTTCGAATCAAGATTTGCCACCGCACCACGAACGGAACTGGCCGCGGCGTCCGGCGCTTGTTGGGTCCGCAGGTAGACACCCACAGCATTCGGCGCCAAGTCCTGAAACAAGGGCGTGTAAAAAATTGGGACGGGCGTTTCGTGCAGGCCGAAGTGTTTGGCCGTCTTCACCACGCCAACAATCTGCAGCGGCTTGTCTTGCTTGCCCACAGAGAAGGTTCTGCCCAGCGCATTATCCGGAGTTCCAAAGAACTTCTTGACGAAGTTTTCGTTCACCACCACTACCTTGGCTGAATCGGGAGTATCCCCGTCGCTGAAAACACGTCCGGCTACCAACGGCAACCGGAGCGCCGCGAAGTATGAGGGCGTAACCCGTTCCCACTCGAAACTCATGCGCTCGCCTTCTTGCGCCTGATAGCCCGGAACCACAATGGAAAAGGTGTTATCCGATTGCGCGAGTATGGGATCGTCGGTCATCCCCACAGCCTGAACGCCGGGCTGGCCCGCCAGAGCGTCCAGCATGCGCTTGTATAAGGCAGTAACCGCGGAAGGCTGGTATCCGGCCAGGCGCGGATCGAGTTGGAAAGTCAGCAAATGGTCGGTCACGAAACCAACGTCGGTCGCCTTCAGATTCGACAGTGTTCGCCCAAACAGTCCCGCGCCCACCAGCAACACCAGGCTCAAACCGATCTGCACTCCGACAATGACTCGGCGAAGGCGGGCATGAGAAATGTCGCCCGTACCAGTTTGCTGCTTGAGAGCGGCGGTTATCTTTGGCTTGTAAAACTGCACGATCGGCGCGAGGCTGAACAGCACGCTGGCCACGACCGAGATAAGGAGCGAGAACAGCAAAACGTTGCGATCTGGACTCGAAGACAGGGCTGGCCCCCCGGCTGACAAGGGATCGGTGATCAATGCGATCAAAGCCTTCGAGAGCAAGGGAGAGAGTGTCAGGCCAAGGGCTCCGCCGGCCAGTCCCAGCACCAACCCCTCGGCTAACAATTGGCCGATTACCCGCTCCCTGGTTGCTCCCAGCGAGTAACGCACCGACATCTCCCGGGTACGACCAGCGGCGCGCACCAGCAAAAGGCTTCCCACGTTCACGGTAGCCATGAGCGTAAGCAGGCACACCATCCCAAGCAGGATCAGCAATGGAACCTGTGTCTGCTCGCGCAGAGGCGAGAATCCCTTGGAAGCATCCAGCAATGTCAAATAGCTCTTGTCCACAAACTGCTCCCGGAAGCGTTGACTCTTGCTGGGAATACTTTGCAACTCGATCGCGCGCAGCGATTTCCACAGCGGAGTGATACCGGCCTCCGCCTGTACAACGGTCATCCCGGGCTTCAGTCGGGCGATGATGTTGAGCCATTTTGATCGGCGGTCCTCCAGTTCGTCCCACTGCGGCGTCATTTGTGCCTTCATGGTGATGGGCACAAAGATGTCGGGCACCGTTCCGCCGATTACGCTATCGAAGCCGGGCTGCACGACTCCGACGATGGTGAAAGGACTCCCGTTTATCAACAGCGTCTGATTGATTACGGCGGAGTCTGCTCCAAGATGCTGTGCCCAATACCGGTAGCTCAAGACCACGAGCGGAGAAGCACCGCGCGTCGCGCTATCATCGGGAGCAAAGAGTCGTCCAATTGCGGGTTTCACGCCCAGCAGCGAGAAGTAGTTGCCCGAAACCAATTCACTCTTCGCGAGGCTTGGGGTATTTCTCCATTGCACGCCGACCTGGGCGGGAAACATTGCAAGCATGCCGGAAAATACCTGGTTCTGATCACGCAGGTCGCGATACATCGGATATGAGAAATACAATTCACCTGTTCCGCCGTAAGCGTTCGTGTGTCCCGTATCCGACCCGGAGAACTTGAGCATGACAAGGTGCTCTGGCTCAGTGACCGGAAGTCGCTTGAGCAGAACCTGATCCACCAGGGAAAAGATCGATGCGTTCGCACCGATGCCGACCGCGAGCGTCAGTATTGCGATAGCAGTAAAGCCGGGATACTTTTTCAGCTGGCGTATGGCAAAGCGAATGTTCTGCAGTATGGTGTCCATGGTTTTACTCGTATCGAAGTGCGATCATAGGATCCACCTTTGCAGCCTTGCGGGCGGGCAGATAGCTGGCCAGCAGGGCAAAGAAAGCCAACAGCGCTGCAACCGCCGCCATGGTGGTGATGTCCCACGATCGAACTCCAAACAGCAAACTACTGATTAGCGATGCCGCTGCAACAGAAGCCAACAGGCCAACCATGATCCCTATGCCTGCCAGCCATGCGGCCTCTCGCATAATCAATTGGTAAACGGCCTTTCGTTGCGCTCCCAATGCCATGCGCACGCCAATTTCGCGCGTTCTGCGGCCGACCGAATACGCAATCACTCCGTACAGCCCAACTACAGCCAACAGGAGCGCCGCGCCGGCAAACCCGCCGACCAGCCAGGCCGCAGAGCGATGCAGATACGCACTCGGCGACTGGTTGATCTTCATGCTCATGGTCATCTCGTTCATTGTCCCGACCCCAGGGTCGACTTCGCGGATCGCGGCAACAATCGCCGGCAGCATCGATGCCTCCGATTGAGAAGTGCGGGTGACGACGTTGAAATCCGTCTCCGGGCTCTGCGAGAAGGGAAGGTAAATCGCGGGCCAAATCTCCGCATCCAGCGCGCCGTCACGAACGTCCTCGACTACTCCGACGATTTCCTTTTGCGTATCCGGCCAGCCGCGCGTTTCGCCGAGTTTCTTTCCGACCGGATCCTGGCCGGGGAAATACTTGTTGGCCAGAGTCTTGTTGATCATGACAACGCGTGGCTTCGACGCATCATCAAATTCGCTGAAATATCGCCCTTCGAGCAGCCGCGCGTGAATGGTATGAAAGAAGCTCGCGCTGACTTCGCGCATGTTCACTTCGTTGTGCTCACCGTTATAGGGCTGACCCGCGATCCGGATCCAAACAGTATTTCCGTTGAAGCTGACCGGCAATACGGATGTGACGGCTGCCGATTGCACACCCGGCAGGGCCTCGAGTCGATCCATGATTTTGCGTGCTGCCTCGGACTGTTGAGCTTCCTTTGCATAAACTGTGGGAGGCAGCCCAACCGCGACCGTCGCCAGATGATCGGACTGAAAGCCAATTTCGACGTGCAGGAGGCGATAGAGGCTCTTGCCAAGCAGGCCGGCACCCACCAGAAGAATCACCGCGACGGCGAGTTCCACGACGACCAGATTCGATCCAAATCTTCGCCACAAAGTCCCCGCATTACCGCGCCCTCCCTCGGCCAAGCCATCGCGGATCTCAGAGGCCGAAAGACGGAAGAAAGGTGTCAGCGAGAAAAGGGCGGTGGCACACCCGGAGATCGCGAATGCGAATGCCACCATGTGTGAATTCAATCCGAGTCCCGCCAGATATGGCATGCCCGCCATGATGTCCTTTGAGATGAGGTGGATCAGGAGTTGAATGGCAAATTGGGCAGCGATGAGTCCGAGAATACCGCCCAGGCAGGCGAGAGCCAATCCTTCAGTCGTAAACTGACGAACCAATCGAATTCGAGATGCCCCCATCGCCCCCCGTACCGCGATCTCGCGCCTGCGGCTTTCGGAACGGACCAATAGCAGACTCGACACATTCACACAGGCGATCAACAGAAGGAGCGCCGATCCTCCGAGTAACGCCAGCAGGATCGGTCTTACGTTCTCGACGAATACGTCCGCCAGAGGTCGAACCGAGGCGCTTTGACCCAGATTCTCCGCGGGATATTGAATTTCCAGCTGATGAGCGACCGTATTGAGGTTCGACAGCGCGGTCGGGACGCTCACGCCCTCCTTAAGCCTTCCAATTCCGTACAGGTTGTGACAATCGCGGTGATTGGCGCAAAACCCTTCCTGCCGCAGGGTCGTCCAAAACTCGGCGTCGCCCTGGGGGGCGAACTGGAACTCTCGAGGCAACACGCCAATAATCGTGTAGGCATTACCGCTCAACGTCACGGTTGTGCCCGCAACGTCCCTTCTTCCTGCAAAACGTTTTTGCCACGTCGAATAACTCAAGATCACGGTTTGCGGAGAACTGACCTGGTCCTCCCCGTCGTGAAATTCCCGGCCCAGTACCGGCGAAACTCCCAGAGTTTTAAAAAACCCCGCGGTGACTTGGACTGCCGCGACGGGTTCGCTCCCCGAGTCGTTTCGCAGCAGATATCCGGATTGGTTGTACGCCTCCAGCGCTGACAAAGACTGGTTCAGTCTCTTCCAATCCAGGTAGTCCATGTAGGAGAGGTTGCTTCGCGGAAACATCGTTTGCCGCTCGGTGACATCCACGAGTTTGTCCGGATCTTTATAAGGAAGCGGGCGGATCAGCGCGGCATCCACAAAACCGAAAATTGCAGTGCTGGCAGCAGTACCCATCGTCAGAACCAAAATTGCAATTGCCGCGAACCCGGGGCTCTTGTGAAGTTGCCGCAAAGCGTAGCGCACATCCTGAAGCAGACCATCCATTTCCGTTCCTTTCGCTCCGAAGCAGTGCCAGTAGTCGGCCCACCGCCTGCTCAAAGAAAAAAAGTTCCCGTGACCTTCAACGTTCCTCAACGTCAGCTAACCGTTGCGTTGTCTTCTCACTCGTAGCGCAGAGCTACCATCGGATCGACTTTTGCTGCACGCCGTGCCGGCAGGTAGCAGGCCAGCAGCGCGACTGAGACAAGCAGCACACTCACCCCGGCGAAGGTCAACGGATCGCCCGGCGTGATGCCGAAGAGCAACGAAGACATAGCCCGAGTCAGTCCGAGCGAAGCCGCAAGCCCAATTGCGAGACCAACCATGATGGTCCTCACGCCTTGTCCAAGGATCATGCTAAGGACATCGGTGGGTCTGGCCCCGAGAGCCACGCGTACGCCGATTTCGCGGGTCCTTCGGCTGACGGAGTACGCCATAACCCCAAACACACCCGCCGTGGCCAGCAGTAAGGCTGCGATGGCAAAAAAACCGATAAGAATCAGATTGAACTTCCGTGACCCGAGAGATGAGGAATATACCTGCCTCAAAGTCCTGAATTTCGGGGCAATATCAGGATTGAGGTCCGCCAGAATCCCACGCGCTGCCGAAGTGACTAGTTGTGTCGGAGCATCGGAGAGCATGGTGAGCGTGATCGCCGGCCGCGGACGTTGCAGCAGGTTGACGTAAACCGTGGGCCGCGGCGGTGTTTCAAGGCCGTATTCATGCACGTCCCCAACGATTCCCACGATCGTAAGCAAGCGCATGTCGCCATCCATGTTGCCGAATTCGATGGTGTGTCCGATTGCGTCCTGTCCAGGCCAGCGCGTCTTCGCCAGTGAATCGCTGATCACAGCAACATGAGGAGCATCGGCGGTGTCTCGCTCGACGAAAAGACGTCCTCGAACAAGAGGGATGCCAAGGGCCTGAAAATATCCATCCGTGGCCACACAAAAATCCGCCGTGCCGAGGCGTTCTCTTTGCTTGACCAGAACGTCGAACTGGCGTCCCATTTCTTCGTCGCTCAAAGGCATTTTCGGAAGTTCGTCCGGCCGCATCAGCAGGAACATTCCATCCGGAAGGCCGCCGTCCATCGGAAGCTCACTGGCGGCTCCCACCTTTTGCACGCCCGGAATTTGCTTCAGGCGGCCGATCAGGTTCGAAAAGAAATTGGCTTCGTTCGCCTTCGCGTTCCTGTCCGTCCAGTTCGCCCACGGAAGGGAGACGTCCATCGTGACTACTTTTTCAGTCTGGAAGCCCGGATCGACGTCGAGAACTTTCATCAGGCTGCGTCCGAGGAGTCCTGCACCGACCACAAGAGCCAGCGTGATTGCGATCTGCGCTGCCACAATGGTTCGGCCAATACGCTGACTGGTCCCGGACCCTGCTTGTCCGCGTCCGCCTTCGGCCAGGCTCTCGCGTACATTGCTTGATGTCGCGCGAATCGAGGTAAAAGCTCCGAGTCCGACGGCGACCGCCGTCGAGAGAAGAAAAGCGAACACCAATACAGGAAGATTGATGGAAATGTTGCCGAGCCGCGGCAGATTGTCCGGAGCCAAAGCAATCAGTCCTGCAACTCCCAGGTATGCTCCAAGTACTCCCAGCATTCCGGCGATAAACGCGAGCACAAAAGATTCCGTCACAAATTGGCGAATCAAGCGGAAGCGTGCCGCGCCCAGCGCGCCGCGAATAGCGAGTTCGCGTTCTCTTGCCGAGGCTTGCGTCAGAAGCAGGTTGGCTACGTTTGCGCAAGCCACGAGAAGCAAGAAGGCGACGGCGCCCAAAAGGGTGAATAGTGCCGGACGAACCTTGTCCGTCATGGATTCACGCAGCGGGACAACCGCTGCGTCTTTCAGAAGGTAATCGTTCTGTTCGCTTGCGCTCTCATGAATGCGCCGGGCAATGGTACTGATATCGCCACCGGCCTGCTCTGTGGTTACACCATCCCGAAGCCGCGCGATTGCGTAATAGTTATGAGAGGTCCGGCTCGGATTTTCACCCTCGGTATCGGCGGGAATCCAAACGGCGGTTTCTGACGGAAACTGGAATCCTTCCGGAAGAACGCCAATGACGGAGTAAATCGCGTTATCAATCTTCAGATGCAGTTGCGCAAGATCCGGAACCGACCCCAGGTACTGCTTCCAGTAGGCTGCACTGACCAGCGCCACCGGAGCCCCACCCTTTTTCGAGTCCATCGGTTCGAAGTCTCTGCCCAGCCGCGGCTGAACACGCAAAACGTTCAGAAACTCCGGAGTGACCGATGCGACCATCGACCGTGTGGGTAACGATCCACCAGACACCGACGCGATGTTGGCGCCATATTTGGCAATGGCCCGGAAGCTGTGATTCTGATCGCGAAAGTCGTCAAAGTTAGGATCGGCCAGCCGGGACCACGTGCCGCTGGCGTTCACCTCGAAAACAGCCATGATCCGGTCAGGATCGCGATACGGCAAGGGGCGCAGCAGCACACCATAAGTAACGCTGAAGATGGCCGTGCTCGCGCCGATCCCCAAGGCAAGAGTGATCACCGCTACAGCAGTGAAAGTCAGCCGTTTGTACAACTGCCGCAGCGCATAGCGGATGTCGTGAACCAGGGTCTGCATGCAGTTGCCTCACTCGTTCCGCAACGCCACTACCGGATTCACCCTGCTGGCTCGATAAGCCGGGATCAGGCACGCAAGCAACGCAACCAATCCCAGCAATCCGGCCACGCCGACGAATGTCAACGGATCGGTCGGCTTCACGTGGAAAACGAGGCTGGCTACCACTCGGCTCAGAGCGAGAGCTCCGGCAAGACCCATCACCACGCCCAGCAGAGCCGGTTTCATTCCCTCGACCACGACCAGGCGAAGCACATCGCTGATCCGGGCTCCCAAAGCGAGTCGAATGCCAATCTCGGGTACACGTTGCCTGACGCTGTAGGAAAGGACACTGTATATACCAATTGCGGCAAGCAGCATCGCCAGAGCCGAAAAAACGCCGAGCAGAAACATGTTGAGGCGAGGTTGCGAAAGGGAATTCGCAACCAGATCATCCATGGTGAAAACATCGCGGACCGGTATATTCGGATCCACGTCGTGGATCACATTGGTCACTGCCGAAACCATACTGCCCGGCGCCGTCGTTGAGCGGACCACCAGCGACATCGGAAACGACCGCCAGTCAAAGTCCGGCGACTTTGAGAGTTGTCCGAGCGGTACGTAGAGAGTAGTCGATGGGCGAGCCTGGTTGAGGCTGTCCAGCTTTACGTCACCCACAACTCCCACCACCTCACGAATTCGCTCAGGCGAAAAAGTTAAAGTGAGACGCT
>Ga0066903_100006780_pt1 | contig 10258 bp, 11 predicted proteins | sample PanSoiMetaGPlot1_FD_67491 | JGI IMG/M metagenome (GOLD analysis project Ga0066903, IMG submission 67491) | Tropical forest soil microbial communities from Panama analyzed to predict greenhouse gas emissions - Panama Soil - Plot 1 (version 2) | ecosystem: Environmental > Terrestrial > Soil >... | reverse complement strand
GTCATCGATGGATTCATAGCTGTTCGTCAGATCGTTTCGACTTCAGTCGAAGCTGTGCTTGCGGCACGCGCAAAGCCCTGTTCCAAATCCCAGATCAAATCGTCGATCGCCTCGGTTCCGACGGACAGGCGAATCGTTCCAGGTCCCACACCCGCCGCCCTCAGCTCCTCATCGTTGAGCTGACGGTGGGTGGTGCTGGCGGGATGAATAATCAGGCTCTTCGAGTCGCCAACGTTGGCGAGATGCGACCACAGCGTCACACCACGAATGAACGCCTGGCCAGCGGTACGCCCGCCGCGGCAATCGAACGAAAACACCGCGCCCGCGCCCTGAGGGAGATACTTTTCGACGAGGGCACGATATCGACTCGATGGAAGCCCTGGATGAGTGACGTTCGACGCCAGCTCGTGCCTGGTCAGGAAGGTCGCAACCTTTCGCGCGTTGTCGACGTGCCGCTCCATGCGCAGCGACAGCGTTTCGAGTCCTTGCAGAAAGAGAAAGGCATTGAACGGGCTCATCGCCGCTCCCAGATCGCGCAGCGTCTCGGCTCTGAGCTTCATCAGGTACCCGTAGGTGCCGAACGTCTCGTGGAACTGCAGTCCGTGATAGGCGGGAGACGGATTCGCGACCACCGGAAATCGACCGTTCGACCAGTTGAACTCTCCGGAGTCGACGACCACGCCGCCAATGCTGGTTCCGTGACCGCCGATGAACTTCGTCGCCGAGTGAACCACGATGTCGGCGCCCCACTCGATCGGCCGGCACAGGTACGGCGTGGCAAACGTATTGTCGACGACGAGCGGCAGGTGGTGCTCGTGGGCAATCGCGGCAACCGCCGCAATGTCGAGGACGTTGCCGGCCGGATTGCCGATCGTCTCACCATAGAACGCTTTCGTATTGTTACGGACGGCCGCCTTCCACGCGTCCAGATCGTCCGGGTTCACCCAGGTGATTTCGATCGACATCTTGCGCAGCAGATGCTTGAACTGATTGACCGTGCCGCCGTAGAGGGCCGACGAGGACACGATGTGATCGCCTGGCTGGAGCATCGTGAAGAGCGCTGCCGCCTGCGCGGCGATGCCGCTCGCAAAGGCGACGGCGCCGCATCCACCTTCGAGGTTGGCGATGCGTTCCTCGAAGACGGCCACAGTGGGATTCATGATCCGCGAATAGGTGTTGCCGTATTCCTGCAGATTGAAGTATGCCGCCGCCGATTCGGGATCCTCGAACACGTAGCTGGTGGTTTGAAAAATCGGTACGGCGCGCGCGCCGGTGTTCGGATCCGGACGCTGTCCGGCATGTACTTGCCGCGTCTCAAATCCGAACTTGCGGGACTCTTCCATGTTTCTCTCCTACGATGCGCGCCGAGCGAGAAAGCGCTGAATGATCGGCGTCTGACGACCCTCCTCGAGGAGGAAGCAGTCGTGTCCATACGGGGCGTCAATCACGTGCAGTTCGACGTCCTTGCCCGCAGATCGCAGCGCTGCCTCGAGTTCTTCTGAGCCGGACGGCGGATACAGCCAGTCGGAGCTGAACGCAATCAGCAGCGTTCGCGCCGCCACGTTGCCAACCGCCGTCCCGAGGTCGCCGAGCCCGTGCTGCCGCCCCAGGTCGAAGTACGTCAACGCCCGCGAGGTGTAAAGATAGGTGTTCGCGTCGAATCGTCGGACGAACGTCGCGGCCTGATGACGCAAATAGCTTTCAACTTCGAACTCCGGTTCGCTCAGCGTATAGCGAATGTCGTTTGAAAACTGCAGCCGGCGTCCGAACTTGTCGCCGAGAGATTTCGCCGACAAATATGTGATGTGGCCCACCATGCGCGCCACGCCCATCCCGCCGTTTGGTGCGCGGCCGGTCCCATAGTAGTGGCCTCCCTGCCAGTCGGGGTCGGCCATGATCGCGTTACGGGCGATCGCGTTCCATGCGAGCCCTTGCGGCTGCAACGCGTGCGTGCTGGCAATGACAACGATCGTGTCCACCTGATCGGGATACAGAATCGCCCACTCGAGCGCCTGCATCCCGCCAAGAGATCCGCCGGCAATCGCCGCGAGCCGGTGAATTCCCAGCTCGTGGAGAAACGCCCGTTCGGTTCGCACCATGTCGGCGACAGTGATCACGGGAAAATCTGATCCGTACGGCTTGCCGGTGGCCGGGTTGATCGATGATGGGCCGGTTGTCCCACGGCAACCGCCGAGAAGATTCGTGCTGACTACGAAAAACTTGTCCGTGTCGAACGCCTTCCCGGGACCAATCATGCCGTCCCACCAGCCAAGGCCGCGGCCGGCGGTGCCGTCGCGATCTTCGGCGGCGAATCCATCGCGGGTGCCTTCGACCGGCGCTTGCTTCGAAAATCCGGCAGCGTGCGCGTCGCCGCTCAGGGCGTGGCACACCAGGATGACGTTGTCGCGCGCTGGCGACAATGTTCCGTAAGTTTCGTACGCGATTCGAACGGGATGCAGCGAGCGTCCGCAATCCAGCTCAACTGGTTTAGGAAGTTCGAGATACTCCGTTTCGACCGTGCCGACCGAACCGGCAAACGCATTCGACGCTGACGGACACATGGGCGCGATCATATCCCGCCCGCACGCCCTCTCGGTACAACGGCAGCGGAAAGGTCCGCCGTCCCGGCTCACCGCCGATGTATGATTCGTGGCTTCCGCGCTCTATTACATCGGGAGGAACCGAGATGGCTACGACGACCGTCAAGAACGGAGTAAATGTCCAGGCACTGCTCGATGCACGCGAAGCATTGAAGGGTGCGCCCGGTGCCACGCAGTTTACCTGGCGGGCCAAGTGCAAGTGGATTAATGGCACGCACAGCCGCGCCAGTATCAAAGGCTTTTTCGGGCTGGGACAAGAACAGCAGCACAAGACCGAGAGCTCATTCGAAGCGGACCATCCGGAAATCTTTGCGTCCGAGGACCACGCGATCACCCCGATCGAATACGTGCTCGTCGGGCTGGCCAGCTGCCTCACGGCTGGGATCGCGGCCGTGGCGCAGAATCGCGGCATTCAGCTGCGGTCGGTCGAATCGAACCTCGAAGGCAAGATGGACATCCGCGGCATCCTCGGCATGGACTCCGACGTCCGCAACGGGTATGACGACATCAAGGTGACGTTCAAGATCGATGCGGACGCGTCGAAGAAAGACATCGAAGCGCTCGTCGCGCAGTCGCAGAAGCGCTCTGCCGTCTATGACGTGATCACCAATCCGGTGAACGTCAGCGTCGAAGTGATCTAGCGACAGGGGAGTGCGTCATCATCGAGGAGGTTACGACCATCATCGTCGGCGCCGGACACGCCGGTCTGGCGGCCAGCCGGTATCTCACCGAGCAGTCGATCGATCACGTCATCCTCGAAAGAGGCGAAGTAGCGAATTCCTGGCGTCGCGAACGCTGGGATTCGCTGCGCCTCCTCACACCCAACTGGCAGAGCCGTCTTCCGGGTTATCGCTACGACGGACCGAATCCTGACGGCTACATGTCGATGGACGAAGTGATCGCATTCATCTCGGGCTATCAGGCGCTGATCGACGCTCCCGTTCGCACTCAGACGACCGTGACGTCGGTACGGCGCACCGAGTCGGGCTACACGGTTGGTACGAGCAACGGTCACTACCAGTCGCGATCGCTGATTCTTGCGAGTGGCGCCTGCAACCGGCCGCACGTGCCACTGCTGCAGACGGCGATTCCGTCAACGATCCTGTCCTTTACCCCGTTTGATTATCGAAATCCGTCGAATTTGCCTGAAGGCGGCGTGCTCATCGTTGGCGCGTCGGCGACCGGCGTGCAGATCGCTGAAGAGATCCACCGCTCCGGACGCCCCGTCACGCTGTCAGTGGGCGAGCACGTACGGCTACCGCGCATGTATCGCGGCAAGGATGTGTTGTGGTGGATGGAGATGTCGGGGGTCTGGAATCAGCGCTACGACGAAGTGGACGATCTCGTCCGCGCGCGGCGACTGCCTTCTCCTCAACTGATCGGCACACCCGCACGATCGACGCTCGATTTGAACACGCTCAGCAGCATCGGCGTGGAACTTGTGGGTCGATTGGCTTCAGTGCGTGATGGCCACGCGTTGTTTTCCGGAGGACTCAAGAACCAGTTTGCGCTGGCCGATCTCAAAATGGAGCGATTGCTCGACACGTTCGACGAATGGGCGCGCATCAGTGGCCACGACGCCGACGTCGCATTGCCCGAACGTTTTGCACCAACGCAGCCGCCGGCGTCATCTCGTCTGAGTCTGGATTTGCGGAGCGGCGAGATCCGTTCGATCCTGTGGGCCACCGGCTTTAGCCCCGACTACAGCTGGCTCGACGTTCCGGTGATAGACGAGAAAGGGCACCTTCGTCATGACGGCGGGGTCGTCGTCGATGCACCTGGTATGTACGCATTGGGGCTGCCAATGCTCCGCCGCCGCAAGTCCACGTTCATCCACGGCGTTGAAGACGACGCCCACGACATCGTTGCACACCTGGTTCAACATCTAGCGAAGGCGCCGTCACCTCTCGAGCTTGCTTGAAAGGCTTCCTTCTATGCGCACATTTGGAGTCATTACTTCGGCATTGGTCGGGGTCGTTTCGAGTGCCGTCGTCTTAGTGGCCGTCGTCCCATCGCAGGCCACGTCACAGAACCCCACGCCGAAGTGGCACATCATGGCAACGCTCGCGGAAAGCTGCAGCTGCGTTGTCTCGTGCCCGTGCAACTTCGGCGGCAAGCCGAGTCACGATCCGTGTCAGGGTAATCGTCTTGTCACGATCACGAAGGGCTACGTCGAAGATGTCGATTTGAGCGGTGTGTCGTTCCTCTTTACGTGGGAACTAGGCGTGTGGACGGACGTCACGATCAGCGACAAGGTGAGTGACGCGCAGCGTGCAGCGCTTGATACCGTGATGCCTCTCGCGTTCGGGGGCATGCGCCGCACCCAGCTGCAAGTGACGAAAGCGCCGATCACGATGGAAATGACAGACACGCGCGTGCGGTTCTCCACGCCGGATTCGACGGTGGAGATGGAAGTGATGAAGGGTGACGGCGATAAGCCGGTGAAGGTGCTGAACCTGCCGAGCCCGTTGTTTCAGGACTACACGCAGTACCGTTCGACGGTCCACCAACACACGAAGGGCGACCACACCTTCTCACACAGCGGCACCAATGGCTTCACCTCGACGTGGGAGGCGGGTAGCCGCTAATCGTCAGAGGGGAATCTCTCGCTTGAGATTTCGCGTCTTGATCATCGGTGGCACGGGGCAGGTCGGAGCGGCGGTCGTGCGTGCGCTGGCTGCTGAGCCGTCCTGCGCTGAAGTCGTGATGGTCAATCGCAAATCGATTCCCCTGACCGCAGATCCACGTTTGCGGCAGGTGATCCTTGATACGGCTGCTCCTCAGTTTTCAGCTGACGTGACCACGCTTGCGCGGAGTATGGTCGCGCAGGGCGACCCTGTCTATGGGGCATCCTGTGTTGGCGTCGGTAAAGGCAGTCTGCAGTGGAGCGAGGAAGAACTGAAGGCTCTCGAAATCGGGGTGGTCGGTGGCTTTGCCCGTGGCTGTCATGCTGGCGGGATCACCCGGTTTGGGCTGCTCACCGCAGTAGGCAGCAACACCAAAAGCAGGATTCGCTATGCGCGAATCATGGGCTTGAAAGAAGAAACAATTCAAGCGATAGGCTTCAAACGCCTGGCGATCTTCCGGCCGGGCATCATCGGCGGCAATGTCCACACGCCGGGCTATGCGGCGTGGCTGGGGCGTCTGATTCCGGGTCGGTTCGGGACGATTGAGCAGGACGAGATCGGGCGCGCCTTTGTCGCTGAATTCAGCAGCAGCTCGGCTCCAAACGGCGTTGTGTATTTCGAAAACGGGCCGATGAGACAAGCGAGTCATGTAGTCTGACGACGATGTTTGGGGTTACCACACGAATGCTCGGAGCGTCAATCGTCGTCCTGATTGCAGCATCTGGCATCGCTCGGGCCCAACGCGCTGAATTCGATCCACATGATCTGCAGGGGACGTGGGGAAACGACACCGCGACACCGTTACAAAGACCTGCCGAATTCGCCGCGCGCGACAAATTCACACCCGAGGAGGCCGCGAAATACGAGCAAACCTTTTTCGATCGGCTGCTCAATGGCCTCGCCACGGACGAAGATCGGATACTGCAGATTGATTACAACGCCACATACGCAGAACCAAGGAAACTGGATCGTCTGCGGACATCACTCATCGTTGATCCTGCTGATGGAAAGCTGCCGCCCGTCCTGCCCGCAGCGAGGGGTCGTGTTCCGGCGCGTTCAACCGACGATCCCGAGACCCTGAGCATTAGTGAGCGTTGTCTGGAGCCGGGGTCAGGAGGACTCCCCTACCTGCCGGGGGGAATCATCTCGGCGGGTTACCAGATCGTTCAGACCCGCGATACCGTCATGATTTTCACGGAGGCGATGCACGACGTGCGGATCATTCGGTTGAACGGCACGCACGTGCCATCTGCCATCAAACGATGGCTTGGCGACTCGGTGGGGCACTGGGAAGGCGGCACGCTGGTGGTCGATACGACGAACTTCAGACCTGAAACGCACTTTCAGGGATCGAGCGAGCGGCTGCACGTTGTGGAGCGATTCACTCGCACCGGCAGAGACACGATGCAGTATCGCTTCACGGTTGACGATCCAGAGACGTGGGCCGCCACCTGGACGGCGGAAGTGTTATTCCGCCCGCTGGATGTGCCGCTGTTCGAGTCGGCCTGTCACGAAGGCGATCACGATCGCGAACTGATGTTGCGCGCCGCTCGTGTACAAGAGCAGCAAACTGGGGCAGGGTCCCAGCGTTGATGCTGGCGTGTGTCAGGCCGGACGCCGATAGTTCGAGTCGTCCTTGATCGCAGACAGACGAGGCGGCCGGCGTGGGCGAGCGGCGTGTCCGCCGAATGAAATCAGCGTCTTCTCGTCAACGAGCTGGAGTGGATGGCGACGTCGGCGCGGGCCGACGCTGTACCTGGAGCAACTTTGGCTGGGGTTCGGCCATCTCCCCGTACGGGCATCCAAGTGTCTGTGTGTCCATCGTGCTCCATCCGCGAAGCCAGGGCCGAAGTCGCGCATTGTCGATTTCCAAGCGGCCATCAGCGGACAAACGGCCGACCATGTTCGCCGGATCTGTCAGCCCCACCGTACACTTTCCGACGATCCCGTTTGCGCGAATCACGAATGAGTTTGGCCGTGCGGCGTAGCAGATTTCCGGGGCGTCAAATATCGAGTGCCGGGTCGCGACGCTGTGCCGCAAAATCGCTTCGAAGTCGGCCAGGATTCGAGCGCGATCCTCACTCGCGATGATTGGCATTGCCGCGTCGTTTGGTCCACCGAGCCGCTCAATCGGCTTCAGCAGCACCGTGAAACGAGCGTCATCCAGGAATGTTTCCCGAATCTCGGTCAAAAAGTCGGGCATCAACGGCAGATTCTCTGGAGTGAGGTGCACCCGCAGGAGCATCGACACCGCAGCGGTGCTTGCCCGTATCGCGCACAGGTTTTCCCAGATCTGTCTGAAGGTTCCGACGCCGTCTGCGCGGATGCGAGTGCGATCGTGGATATGCGCGGGTCCATCGAGTGAGATTTGAAAAAGCCGGATGCCAAGACCAACCAATCGGTCGAACATCGGTCGATCGAGGAAGTAGCCGTTGGTCGTCATGTCGCCGTGGTAATGCAACTCTGGCCGTGAAGCGGCGAGGGCGGCGATGTGCTGAGAAATGTCCTCTACGATCGGCAACGCGAGCAGCGGTTCTCCGCCGAACCATGAAACGGTCAGCCCTTCCAGTCCCTCAATGCGGCGGTCAATCAGCCGCTTCACGCCCTGGATGGTGCCCGTCTCCATTCGGCCAACGATGAAATCCTCATAGCAGTACGTGCACCGGAAATTACAGTGTTCGGTGGGCAGCAGAATCAGGTGCAACGAGTCATTTCGTAGCCATGAGCTCACCTCCTCGGCGAGAACACGGTGCGCCTCAGTTCGATCAGCAGCAGATTCGATCATAAGTGGACCGTTGCGACTTCGTGGCGCTTACGTGCGAAGCGTGGTGGCGCAATTCTTGACGCCGTTGAGGGGACCGCAACCCTTGGCGGTGTTGCACGTCTTGCAGTTGGTATTTTCCGCTGATATAGGCTTTTTGACAGACGCCGTCCGTCTCGCCAGGCCAGCATGAGCACTCCCAGCCGTCACCCGTCCATCAGCGTCAACTTCGATCGCAGCGGCGACCGCTTCATATTGAGGCGCCATCGCCTGAACATCCTTGTCAGATGGCTCGCTATTCACGAAGCTTCCCCGAGCATCCAGCGACGACATTCACCGGCCCGCAGCCCTTGACGGTGTTGCAGCCGTCACAGTTCGTGTTTGGTAAGGGTTCGGGCTTGGTCTTCCCCCTGGACACAGCGCCCAGCCAAGGTGCCAGAGTGGCGGCGTCGGCAAGAGTGATCCGGCCGTCGGCGTCAACATCGATCATCGCCGCGGTAAAGATCTTCTGATCCGACGATGTGACAATTCGCTCCGCAGCGGTCCGCGAACTACGCACGAACCTTTCCTCCTCCACAACCCTTGACCGTATTGGTCGGCCCGCAGCCACTGACAGTATTGCAGCCACTGCAGTTCGTGTTGGGTGGTGGTTCCTTGGGCTTGGTTTTGTACGTTGTACTAACCCAGTCCGAGATCAGAGTAGAGTCCGCGAAATGGACGCGACCTTCGGCATCGACTTCAAATGCAGCAGTGGGAAGAATCTCCATGAAACGGATCCCTTCGTTGATGTCGGTTCTTAACGGCTGATCACGTCTCCACAACCCTTGACACTATTAGTGGGCCCGCATCCAACCACCGCGTTGCAGAAGAAGCAGTTTGTATTCGGAGGCGGCTTCGGTTTGGGCTTCTCGCGTTCCGCCCGTTTCGCGGCTTCCAGTGCCGCGGCGAGTTGCGGATGCTCGGACACGAATCTCCCCTCGGGATCGATTCCAAGCTGTTCGACGTCAACCTCGATGTGAGCAGTCGAGAAGTCGGCGAACGCCTCGCGCATATGCTTCCTCCGGTCGCGAATTCTACAATCGTGACGAGTTCGTCAAACATTGTTTTGGAAAAAAATTTCACAACCTGAGCCGATTAGCTCTTCAATGGTTGATACGTGTTCGCTGCAGACAAACGCGACGAAGATGTTGTGTGTCTCTATTCACTGATCGAAAAAAACGGCTGGTATTGAGTAGTCGCGTGGTAACAAATTAGTGACGTTGTCGGACAAATTCCTACGCGCGATCTGAGATGTCGAGTGTTCGCGATGCACTTCATCATGCTCTCGCCTGCGTCCATGCTCTGCGTCTTGGGTCAGCTCCGCTTCCTGGAATCTGTCAATTTCAATTTGCCCATCCGTACGCGACTGGTGTCGTGCTGACTCGTCGCTCAATCCCTCCAACGTGATGTCCACTCAGATCCCGACGATCCGAGATTCGCCGCCTGCATCGCAAGGGTAACTCGCGCGATTTCGGACTGAAGCCCTTGGAACGAAGGTTGCCCGTTTGTTAGTCGGTGAAACTTCTGATTAGCGTCGCTCTGGTTATCACAACGGTCAGCGCGGCGACCTTGCGTGGCATCGTTTCTGACTCACCGGCACTCAAGCCGATCAGTCAGGACGCGTTGCAAACCTTAGTGGACTCGACGGCCAAGGAACTCCTCGTCCCTGGCGCTGTTGTGCTCCTGCGCACACCACAACACGAGTTCGTGGTGAGTTACGGCACCACACAACTCGGCACGACGAATCGGCCAACCGTTGACACCTATCTCAGGATCGCCTCGAACACGAAGACGATGACGGCCGCCATGATCCTGCAACTGGCGCAAGAGGGCTTGCTCAGTCTCAGCGACCCGATCTCGAAGTACGTGCCTCATGTACCCAATGGCGACAACATCACGATCGCCGAACTGCTCGAGATGCGGAGCGGTCTCTATAACTACTCGAATGCCCCTGAACTCTCTGCGGCGATCGATCGCGACCACGCGAAGATTTGGACCACAGACGAATTGCTGCGGATGGCATTTGCCCGGCCGCCGAATTTTCTGCCGGGAACAAACTACGAGTACTGCAACACCAACTATGTGTTGCTCGGCCTCGTTGCCGAGCGTGTCGGCAACAAGCCGCTGGCGGTCGCGATGGAGGAGCGACTCTTTCGGCCGCTGGGCATGCGGCACACGCTGCTGCCTGCCGCTGACGTCAACATGCTGCCCGAGCCGTACTCTCACGGCTA
>Ga0066903_100006778_pt1 | contig 10259 bp, 12 predicted proteins | sample PanSoiMetaGPlot1_FD_67491 | JGI IMG/M metagenome (GOLD analysis project Ga0066903, IMG submission 67491) | Tropical forest soil microbial communities from Panama analyzed to predict greenhouse gas emissions - Panama Soil - Plot 1 (version 2) | ecosystem: Environmental > Terrestrial > Soil >... | reverse complement strand
ATGGTGCTGTGGCTGGCGATCGGGATCCCGCTCGGGATCTGGTCGGCGGTCCGCCACGGGCGCGCCGCCGACCGCGTGACGAGCGGTGGGGCGATGGTCTTCATGTCGGCCCCCGTCTACTGGCTCGGCCTCGTCGGACTGTTCCTGTTCGCGCGCGACATCGGCCTGATCCCGATCTTCGACGGCTCGGGCAGTTACCCCCAGAGCGGCAACCTGTTCACTGACCCGACGGCGGTCGCGCCGACGCTGTTCCTGCCATGGCTTGTGCTCGCGGCGTCGATGGCCGGGATCTACGCGCGCTTCATGCGCGCGAGCCTGATCGAGGTGCTGGGCGAGGACTACATCCGCACGGCGCGCGCGAAGGGGGTGCGCGAGCGCGACGTGATCTGGCGCCACGGGGTGCGCGCAGCGATCGCCCCGGTCGTGACGATCCTCGGCGTCGACCTCGGTGTCCTGCTCGGTGGCGCGATCCTGATCGAGACCGTGTTCGCGATCCCCGGCATCGGCTCGTTGTCATTGCAGGCGATCCAGGTCGGCAACCTGCCCGTGATCGAGGGGACGGTGCTGATCGGCGCGCTGTTCATCGTCACCCTCAACGTCGTCGTCGACATCGCCTACGCGTTCCTCGACCCGCGGGTGCGTTACTCGTGACGCTGCTCGACGTTCGCGATCTGCGGGTCGCCTTCGCCGGTGACGGCGGGGTGGTCGCGCGGGCGGTCGACGGCGTCTCGTTCACCGTCGGGGCCGGCGGCGCGCTCGGGATCGTCGGCGAGTCGGGCTGCGGCAAGAGCGTCAGCGCGCTGGCGATCATGGGGCTGCTGCGCGAGGTCCGCTCCGCGCAGGTGAGCGGCACGGTCGAGTTCGACGGCCACGACCTGGTCGGCGCGGGCGCCGACGAGCTGCGGGCGCTGCGCGGCGACCGGATCGCGATGGTGTTTCAGGATCCGCTGTCGTCGCTGCATCCGATGCGGCGGGTCGGCGACCAGGTCGGCGAGGCGATCACCGCTCACCGCAGCGACCGCTCTCCTGACGCCGTGCGCGCGCGGGTGACCGAATTGTTCGAGCTTGTCGGGATCCCCGAGGCGGCGCGGCGCCTGCAGAGCTACCCGCACGAGCTGTCGGGAGGGATGCGCCAGCGGGTCATGATCGCGATGGCGCTCGCCAACGATCCCGAGCTGCTGATCGCCGACGAGCCGACGACGGCCCTCGACGTCACGGTGCAGGCGCAGATCCTCGAGCTGCTGGCGCGGTTGCGCCGGGAACTCGGGATGGCGCTGGTGTTGATCACGCACGACGCGGGTGTCGTGGCCCAGGTCGTCGACGACGTCTGCGTCATGTACGCGGGGCGGATCGTCGAGCGCGCGTCGGCGCGGACGCTGTTCGCGGCGCCGCAGCATCCGTACACGTGGGGTCTGCTGGGGGCGATCCCGCGGTTGGACCGCCCGCGCGGGAGCGACCTCATCCCGATCGAGGGGCGCCCGCCGTCGCCGGCCGCCCGCCCGCCGGGCTGCGCGTTTGCGCCGCGCTGCGCGTACGCGCGGCCGTCGCATTCGGTCGTCGACCCGTCGCTGCAGCCGGTCCCGGGCGCGCTTGCGCACGACGTCGCGTGCCTGCTGCCGGCCGACACCCGCAGCGCGTTGTGGGCGGCGCTGTCGGACGGCGCCGCGCCGGCGGCGGCGCGGCTCGCCGCGCACGTCGACGAGCTGCCCGAGCCGGAGGCCGCGCCGTGAGCGTGTTGCTCGAGGTATCAGACCTCATCAAGCACTTCCCGGCCCGCAGCGGCGCGCTGCGGGGCAGCTCCGACATGGTCCACGCGGTCGACGGCGTGTCGTTTGAAGTCGGCGAGGGCGAGACGCTGGGCCTGGTCGGCGAGTCCGGCGCCGGCAAGTCGACGGTCGCTCGGCTCGTGACGCGTTTGCTGGAGCCGACCTCGGGCTCGATCTCGTTCGCGGGACGCGACATCACCCACGGCTCGCCGCGCAAGCTCGGCGGGCTGCGGCGCGACGTCCAGATGATCTTCCAGGACCCGTATTCGTCGCTGAACCCGCGCCGCTCGATCGGCTCGATCATCGGCGAGCCGCTGGTCGTGCACGGCCTGGAGCGCGACGGGCGCGCTCGGCGCCGCGCGGTCGGGGAACTGATGGAGCAGGTCGGCCTGGACCCCGGTGACCAGCACCGGCTGCCGGCCGAGCTGTCGGGCGGCCAGCGCCAGCGGGTCGGGATCGCGCGCGCGATCGCGCTGCGACCGCGGCTGATCGTCGCCGACGAGCCGGTGTCGGCGCTCGACGTCTCGATCCAGGCGCAGATCCTCAACCTGCTCGAGCAGCTGCGCCGCGAGCTCGGGCTGACGATCGTCTTCATCGGCCACGACCTCGCGGTCGTGCGCCACGTCTGCGACCGCGTCGCGGTGATGTACCTCGGCAAGCTCGTCGAGGTCGCCGCCGCCGACGACCTCTACGCCCACCCCCGCCATCCGTACACGGCCGCGCTGCTGCGCTCGGTCCCGGTCCCCGACCCAGGACAGCCGATGGAGCCCGGCGCGCTGCTGGCCGGCGAGACGCCGTCGCCGATCAACCCGCCCGCCGCCTGCCGCTTCCACACCCGTTGCCCGAAGTTCGTCGCCGGCCACTGCGACGTCATCGAACCCGAGCTCGCGCCTCGGACCGGCGGCGGCCTCGTCGCCTGCCACTACCCCGAGGGGGAGGTCACGCGCGGCGCGTGACGCGGACGAGGCCGCCTTCGCGCGGGATGATCGTCACGTTGCGGTGCTGCTCGCGTTCGGGGCGCGTGTTGATCGCCTCGAGGTCGGTGCGGCGTGCGATCGCGCGCATGACGATCCGCATCTCCGCCATCGCCAGCGCCGCGCCGAGGCAGCGGCGCGTGCCGCCGCCGAACGGGATCCACGTGTAGGTCCCGGGCGAGACGCCGAGGAAGCGCTCGGGTGCGAACGCGAACGGCTCGGGATAGAGGTCCTCGCGGTGGTGAACGAGCGCGATCGCGATCGCGATGAACGTCCGCGCCGGCACGACGTAGTCGCCGAGCTGCCACGGCCGCGTCGGTCGCCGGCCGATCAGCGGGATCACCGGTCGTACGCGCATCGTCTCGTGGATCGTCGCCTCGATGTACTCGTCACCCGTCTCGCCGCCGTTGCGCACCGCGTCGCGCAGCGCGTCGTACGCGGCCGGGGTGCGGGTCAGGCGCTCGAACGCCCACGCGAGCGTGTTGGCGGTCGTCTCGTGGCCGGCGAGCACGAGCGTGACCAGCTGGTCGCGGATGTCGTCGTCGTCGAGCGGACGACCGTCCTCGTCGGTCACCGACAGCAGCAGCGACAGGATGTCGTTGCCGCGCCGGTCCTCGGGAACCGCGCGGCGGTCGGCGATCACGCGGTAGTAGTGCTTGTTGCTGGCGTCCAGCAGCGCGCGCATCACGCCGCGCGGCTCCGGGTTGCCCATCTGCGCCAGCTCGAGCAGCGCCCAAGCGTGGCTCTCCGAGAACGACAGCAGGCGCCGCGTCGTGTCACGCAGCGCGCGCTCGGGACTGCCTGCTTCGAGCCCACCTTCGACGCCGAAGATCCCGGCCATGATCACGTCGAGCGTGACGGCCTGCATGCGCTTGGCCATGCGCAGGGTCTCGCCTGGAACCCAGCGATCGATCGCGCGATCGACGAGCTCTTCGATGATGCCGGTATAGCGGGCGATCGACTCGCCGTGGAACGAGGGCAGCAGCAGCTTGCGCCGCCGCAGGTGCTCGGGGCCGTTGGCGGTCAGGACCGAGCGCGGGCCGAGCACCGGCCGCAGTGGCGACTCCGACGTGATTGACGGCACCAGCTCGGGCGGGGCGGTGAACAGGGACTTGACGTGGTCGGGGTGGGTGACGACGGTGATCGGCTCGCCACGGTTCCCGAGCGGCCGGAACGCGAACGTCTCGCCGAGCTCGCGCCGGGCGGAGAACAGGAACGGCAGCGGGCGGGTGACGAAGCGGGCCGTCTGGACGACAGGGTGGAGGCGCAGCTCGGGCGCCATACGGACCGCCGGCGCGCCATCGAGGGGTCCGGCGGGCGACGGCTCGGCGCGGTCAACGCGCGGGCCGGAGGCGGGCCGGACAGCAGTTTCAGTAGACATCGCGAAAACACGGTACCATGAAGTACCGAGTTTGTCATGAGCGCATCAGCGATTGCGATTCCACGCCGACGTGGCGCCCGCGGACCACTCCCGGGCAACCACCGCGAGCGCCTGCTCGAAGGGATGGCGGCCGCGATCCGCCAGCACGGCTTCCAGCGCACGACGCTCGCCGATGTGGTGCGTGAGGCGCGCGCTTCGCGGCGCACCTTCTACGCCTACTTCTCCGATCCGGTCGACTGCTACGTCGCGGTGCTGGAGTCGTTCAGCGATGAGGTCATGCGCGCGATCGAGGAGGCGATGAGCGCCGAGGGCACGCTGGGCGAGCGCCTCGATCGCGCGGTCGGCAGCTTCCTCGATGCGCTCGAGCGCGACCCGCTGCTGACGCGCAGCTTCTTCAATGAGCTGCACCTGACCGGGCCGCGCGGCGAGCGCCTCAAGCGCTCGGTCAACGAGCGCGCGGGTCGCATGATCCACCGCCTCGCCGACGAGGCCCGCCGCGAGAACCCCGGGCTCGGCCTGCACCCGATTTCGGTCGAAACGGCGCGGATGATCGCCGCCGGGATCATGGAGATGGCCCACATCCAGCAGGAGGAGGGCCGCTCGCTGCGCGGCGTCCGCACGACCGCGACCGCGCTGCTGCGCCGCCTGGTGCTCGCACCGGAGGTCGGGTAGCGGTTAGATAGGCGCATGGAGTCGCTCGGCCTCCCGCACGCGAAGATCCTGTACGCGGAGGGCTTCGGACGGCGAACGAAGACCGCGGGCAGCTTCGCGCTCGGGCTCGGCGACGAAGGCCACGTCGAGCTGCGCACGGCGCGCGGACACCGCATGGCCTACCGCTTCCCGCCGGCGTACCTGACGATCACGGTCGGCGACGGCGGGAGTTCGCGCGCGATCATCGAGGCGGAGGAGGGCGCGATCGCCATGATCGACGCCGCATGGCTGGCGGCGCGCGACCGCCGCTACGGGATGCTCACGCTCCGTCACGACCATCCCGACCGCGCCCCCGCGATCGTCGTACTGGGCTACAAGAACCTGAGCGACGGCGAGGTCACGATGCGTCTCCACGCCGCGCTCGAGCAGCTGGCGATGCACGGGCTCCTGAGCGCGGCGCAGCTGCGGCGCCTCGATCCGACGCTCGGCCCGATCACCAGCTAGTCCTCGAGCACGCGGACGCCGAGCGCGGCCGCAAACACGTCGGCCGCGGCGAGAACGTCGGGCCACGGCATCCCGACGTGGCGCAGCGACTCGACGCCCCGCAGACCGGTCAGCGTGCAGCCGCGCATCTCGCTGTTGCGGGCGACGGCGTCCATCAGGTCGACCTCCGTCAGGTCGCAGCGCTCGAATCGCACGTCCTGAAGGCGCGCCCCCTGGAGGTCGGTCTGGGTCAGCGCGCAATCCGACAGAACCACGCGCTCGAACGCGACACCGGCGAACGACGCGAGGTCGATACGGCAGTCGGCGAACACGACATCGGTCAGGGCACCGTCGGCGAACGACGCACCGGTCAGGCGGCAGCCGCGCAGCAGCACCCGCTGAAGCGTCGCGCCGTGCAGCCGCGCGTTGGCGAGGTTGCAGCGGATCAGCTCGGTATCGATGACCCGGACGCTGCGCAGCTCGGCGCCCGAGAGGTCGGCGCCCTCGACGCGCGCGTCGACGAACCCCTCGCTCGCCGGCTCGTCCGGCAGGTCGGGCCGGGAGGGCGCGTGCGTCGGGCCGTCGACGGGGCGCTTGGCGGACGCCACGGCGTCAGTCCAGGTAGCGCGTGACGTCGTCGACCGCCGCGCGCTCGGGCACCGGCGGTTCCTGGCGAGCAGTCCCGAGGTACAGCAGCGCGACGAACCGCTCGTCGTCGCCGATGCCGAGCGCGTCGAGGCCCGCCGGCGTTCGCAGCACGCCCGGCGTGCGCCAGTATCCGGCCAGCCCGCGCTCGTGGGCGGCCAGCAGCACGATGTACGCCGCGCAGGCGGTCGCCAGCAGGTCCTCCTCGTCGGCGACGGCGTCGCCGGGCGTCCGGATCGCCGTCACCGCCACGAGCGTCGGCGCGCGGTCGAGCTTCGCGGCCTGGTCGGGCCCCGCCGCCGCCTTCAGGCGCGCCAACGCGGCCGCACCGAGCACGCGGAAACGCCACGGGTTGGTCAGGTGGTGGTTCGGGGCGAAGCGCGCGAGGTCAAACAGGGCGTCGAGCGTCTCGCGGTCGACCGGCTCGGGCCCGTAGGCCTTGTGCGTGCGGCGGTCGCGGATCGCGTCCGAGACGCTCACTCCTCGTCCTCGTCGCCCGCGCCCTCGTCGTCGTCGGTCTCGTCGTACAGCGATTCGCGCGCGAGCTCGCCGCCGTCGTCGTCATACAGGCGGATCTCGAGCGTCTGCCCGCGGTAGTCATCGGGCGCGACGAGCGTGAAGCCAGGGCCTTCGATGTGGCACTGGTCGACGGTCACGTCGCCGAGCTGGGCGGTGGCGATCGTCGCGCCGTCGACCATCGGCCGGCCCCACACGAGCGTGATCGCGGCGACGTTCTCGTGCTCGCCGCGCCAGCCCGCGATCACCTCGTCGCACACGTCGATCTTCCACTCAGGATGGGCGGCCGCCGTCTCCGGCGTGAAGTCGGCGGTCGTGTGGAAGTCCTGGGGCTCCTCGCCCTCGGGGACAACGAACGAGATGTAGCCGAACAGCTCGAACTCGGCGCTCGTCGGCGCCGTCGCCGGGACGTACGTGCGACCGAGGTACGTGCGATCGGGGTAGAAGACGACGTCGCCGGGCTCGCCGATGTCCTCGCCCTCGTCCTCGAGCCTGAGGCACGCCGCGAAGAACTCCTCGCGCAGCCGCTGCGCCCAACGGCCGGTCGGCGCGCCGCCCTGCGGCGGCTCGGCGGCAAAGCGGGGGACGATCAGCGTCTCGGGTGCCATGGCCCGCAGGCTATAGCTCCAGCAGCAACGTCACCGGCCCGTCGTTGACCGACTCGACCTCCATGAGCGCGCCGAACACGCCGCGCTGCGCGCTCAGCGCGTCGCAGAAGCGTTCGTAGAGCGGCTGCGCGATCTCGCCCGGCGCGGCGTCGACGAACGACGGCCGGTTGCCGCGTCGCGTGTCGCCGTACAACGTGAACTGGCTGACGCACAGCACCTCGCGGTCGCCGAGCGGCTCGTTCATGCGTCCCTGGGCGTCGGCGAACACGCGCAGCGCGCGGACCTTGCCGGCGAGCCGGTCGCAGACCGCCGCATCGTCATCGGCGGCGACGCCGAGCAGCACGAGCAGGCCCGCGCCGATCTCGCCGACAACCGACCCGTCGACCCGGACCGACGCCGACGACACGCGCGTCACGACCGCCCTCACGCGTCGCGCAGCTCCGCCGCCGCCCGCTCGGGGCCGACGATGTTGAGCGCGATCCCGGCGCCGAGCTCGAGCCCGGCAAGATGCGTCAGCCGCGGCACGATGTCGATCCGCCAGCAGAACGACTCGGCGTCGGCGGGCGCCGTGCGCACCCACAGGTTGAGCGGTGGCGGCGTGCCGAAACGCCGCGCCAGGCGGTTGAGCGCGGCGTGCAGCATCGCGCTACCGATCGGGCCGTCGTCCTCGAACCGCGGCCGCGCGACCCGCGGTACGAGCATCAGCTGATACGGCAGGCGGCTTGCCCATGGCGCCAGCAGCACCGCCTCGTCATCGATCGCCACGACGCGGTCTGAAAGCTTGACCTCCTCCTGCAGGAGATCGGCGAGCAGGTTGCCGCCCATCGTCCGTACCGCGTGCGCGCCGAAGCGCTCGCGCTCGCGCGCGACGGCGGCGGGGACGAAGTCGAGCGCATAGACCTGGGCGTGCGTGTGGGGAAGCGACGCACCGCCCTCGCGACGTTCGTTGACGATCACGTGGACGTAGTGCGCGCCGGCGTCGATGTGGTGGCGGATGCGGTCGCGCCACACGCCCATCGCGTCGTCGACCTGGCCCGGCGACAGCTGGCCGAGCGAGACGACCGGGTTGGGCGCGTTGATCACGACCTCGTGGCGACCGTGGGCAGGGGCCACTGTGAACAGGTCGCGCTGCGCGAACGGCTCGGGGTCGGGCGCATCGGGCGCCAGCGCCGGATAGAGATTGGGGACGACGCGCACCGCCCACCCGGGCGTGTCCGGGCCGCCGCCGTTCGTGCGTCCGATCGCGTAGACCTCGGGCGGCGTCTGGTCCTCGTGGCCCTCGGCGAACGGATCGGCATCGAGGTCGATCGGGTCGGGCGGCGAGACGCTCGGCCCGCCGCCGGGGCGCGTGGCGCGGTCGGCCGCGATGATCGTGCGCAGGCCGGTCAGGGGGTCGACGCGGATCTCAGACAAGGGGCTTGTCCATCATGACGTGCTCGATGCCCGCCTCCATGAACAGCTCGCCGCGCGCCACGTAGCCAGCCTGCTCATACAGCGCGCGGGCGTCGGTCTGGGCGGCGAGCACGATCTCGGTCGCGCCGCGGTCGCGCGCCCACTGCTCGGCGCGGGCGAGCAGTGCGCTCGCCAGGCCGCGTCGGCGCGCCGATCGATCGACCGCGAGCCGCCCGAGCCGCACGCGGTCGTCTGCCTCCAGCAGCCGGCAGGTCGCGATGACGCGCCCGTCGTCGAGGGCGACAAAGTGCGTCGCCTCGCCGTCGCGGCCGTCGATGTCGTCGTCCTCGGGGACGCCCTGCTCGCCGACGAACACCTCGCGGCGCAGCGCCAGCGCGGCGTCCAGGTCACCGGCCCCCAGCGCCTCGCGGATCTCGATCACTGCTGCAGTGCGTAGCGGCGCACGTCGGCGACCAGCTGCGCCCCCGACCGGTACGGCCCCTGGTGCAGATACGTGCGCTTGCCCTGGGCGTTGTAGAACGCGGTCATCGGCTGGCCGTTGGGGAAGTCCATGGCAAAGCCGATGTGGCCGTTGCCGTCGATGACGCTCGGGTAGGGAACCGGGAAGCGGCGCAGGAAGTGACGCGCGTCGGAGTTGACATCGACGGTGTCGATGCCGAGGAACGCCACCCGCTTGCCGAGGCGCGTCGCGGCGATCTGCAGCGCCGGGAACTCGCCGACGCACGGGGCGCACCAGGACGCCCACTTGTTGACGACGACCGGCGTCCCCTTGAACCCGGCGATGCGGTTCCTGAAGTCGGACTTCGACGCCGAGAACAGCTGCGAGCCGCTGGAGTGCAGCGCCGCGAGCTGGGGCGGCGAGCCCTTGAGCTGGGCCTGCTCCTGGGCGAGCGTGAGGCCGGTCGGCTTCGCCGCCTTCTCGCCGTGGATCGACGTCAGCCCGATGACGAACAGGATCACGACCAGGATCGGGATGCCGTACCGCACGAGCCGCCTCATCGTCCAGGGATCGTGCCACACCCGCGTGCACCGGCCGCCGGTAGGGTAAACTCCTCTGCGTTCCCGGGCCTCTCGGTTTCTTCCCCGGAACGAGTTCAGCCGCGAGACGAGTCAACGATCCGCGGCAGCCTCCGCCAAAAGTAGCGAGCCCTTGAATGGCTGACCCAACGTCTGTGGCCGACGCGGCCACTTCCGTTCCCACTGCGGCGCAGCTTGAGCGTGTCGGCAAGTTCGCGCGCGAGCAGTTCGTGTTCGCGGGCGAGGACGCGGCGGTCGCGCTTGCGCCGGGGTCGCCGCGCCGGCGTGCGTTCGATACGGCACTGGCGGAGATCGAGAGCGGGGCGAAGTTCCCCTCGACCGAGTGGAGTCGGCGCTACTCGCTGCTGCTGGGGCTCGAGCGCGTCCTGTCCGAGGACGAGCCGCACCTCGCTGACGGCACGCTGCTCAACCCACACCAGGTCGACGCGCTGTCGGGCACGCTGACCGCGCTGCTCGCCGAGGCTCAACGCACGAACGGCAACGGCACGCTCGCCGAGGTCGCGGCGCCGCTGCTGGCGTTCGATGATGATGAGACGGGTGGGTGGGCCGAAATTTCCGAGGCGGCACCGCCGGAGGCCGACGCCGAAGCGGACCCCGAACCCGACGACGAGTTCGACGACGAGGACGACGACGACGACCTCGATTCCGAGTTCGCGGGCGATGCCGAGCTCGAGTCGGCCGCCGAGCCGGAGGACGAGGACGACGACGACATCGACATGATCGAGATCGAGGTCGAGGTCGAGGACGACGACGAAGAAGAGGACGACGCGACCGAGGCGGCGGC
>Ga0066903_100006777_pt1 | contig 10259 bp, 7 predicted proteins | sample PanSoiMetaGPlot1_FD_67491 | JGI IMG/M metagenome (GOLD analysis project Ga0066903, IMG submission 67491) | Tropical forest soil microbial communities from Panama analyzed to predict greenhouse gas emissions - Panama Soil - Plot 1 (version 2) | ecosystem: Environmental > Terrestrial > Soil >... | reverse complement strand
TGGAGGAACAGCCGGGCGAGCACTGCCCGCCCAGGGAGTACGACGATGACCTTTCACGGTTCCGTGTTGAGAGGCAACCAGGTTGTTGTGGCCAACGTGGACGGCGACTACGACGTCACGACAAACTCGCCAGGCAGCGTGCTCGGCTGGAGTGGCAGTTTCGTGCTGCCAGTGGGTGCGAGGATACCTTCGACCGTCGAGCAATACACGCTCGCCTTGGACGATGGCCGCTCCGGATCCTTCATCATAAGCCGCGTTTACACCATGTATCCGATCGTCGTCGAGTTCCGCGGCACGGGTCCACCACCATGAGCTATGACCGGTGGGGGCAGGGGGCCACTCCAACAGCACTGCCTTCACGCCGGCCGTGGCAGCGATATTTTTTTGCGAGTGCTCAGTTGCGCGCAGACGATTGGTCATCTGGTCAGCTCATGCTCGTGAACGAGACGGCGTACAAGCTGGAAACGAACAAAAACGTGCTGCCTAAGGCGGAAGTGCCCGCTAAGTTGGTAATGGAGGTCAGATCAGGATTCAAACGATTTTCCGAAGGGGGTAATCGTGATGCCAACGGTTGTACCAATAGCTATTCTGCTGTTGATTCCATGCACCTGGATTGGCTCGGTCGCAGGCGGGAACGATGAGCCGCCCGCCCGCTCCTGGCGTTCCTTGTCCCTCATCAAAGATGGCAAAGTGGACGAAAGCTGGACTCAGGTCGGCTGGGGTGGCTTCGTCGTCGATAACGGTAGCTTACGCACCGAATGCAACGGGAAAGGCATGGGCCTTCTCCTGTACAAGAAAGAGCGATTCGGCAACAGTCAGATTCGCGTCGTTTACAAATGCAAGGATGCCAAGTCCAATTCGGGCGTGTTCGTCCGCATTGATGACGGCGTCCTCAAGTGGGTGAAAGAGAAGCCCCCGGCCATCGGCAGGGACAAGGACGGTAGACTTCTCGAAGGAGCATTAGAGAAACTCAAGGAATCGTCGGAGAAAGAGTTGGGGGCGTGGTATCCCGTACATCACGGTTACGAAGTCCAGATTTGCGATGATTCCGACGAGTTCCACCGCACAGGGGCTATTTACTCGTTGGCAAAGGCTGCTCCTCTGCCCAAGCACGGTCCGACCGAGGGGCTTACCTAGCTCGCTTAACCGCGCACTCGGCTTGGCGGGCTCTTCTTCCTTAATCATCCGCAGTCTGTCGGTCAGTCCCGCGCTCCGCAGCCTCTCCTTGTCCAAGGGGGTCGACCCGGTCAAGAGTTCGTAAAGCATCGCGCCCAAGGAATAGATGTCGCTGCGCGTATCAACCCCCAGTTGGCTCATCTCCGCCTGCTCGGGAGACATGTACTCGAACGTCCCGATGATCTGGCCATATTGAGTGAAGATGGTCCGCTCGGTCAGACGCTGCTCGATGGCCTTGGCCACCCCGAAATCGATGACCTTGGGTATCGCCTGGCCGTCGTGGAGGCGGACCAACACGTTGGAGGGTTTCAAGTCGCGGTGGATAATGCCTTTCTGGTGGGCATGTTGGATGGCCTTGCAGATTGGTACGAAGAGTTCCAACCGTTCCGAACGGTGAGATGGTGATCGTCGCAGTACTGGGTGATGGCGACGCCGGGGACCAGCTCCATGACGAAATAGGGGCGTGCCGTGTCAGTCGTTCCCGCATCATAAACCCGGGCGATATTTTGGTGGTCCATCATGGCCAGGGCTTGCCGTTCGGCCTCGAAGCGCGCGATGACTTGGGCTGAATCCATGCCTGGCTTGATGATCTTGACGGCGACCCGGCGGTGGACTGGCTTGTCCTGTTCGGCCATATACACGATGCCGAAGCCCCCTTCACCGATTTGTTGCAACAGCTTGTAGGGGCCGATCCGGGAGCCGGCGCGCTCGATGGATGGCCGGTCGTCAACGGTCGCCACTGGTTGGAGGGGGACGTTCGCCGATTCTTCCTGCGGCAACTTGGGGTGAGCGTTCATGCGGGTCTCACGATCAGGCATGAAAGGGTTGAAGACCACGTAAGTTTATCCGCAAGCCAGCGAGCTAGTGAATCAAAACTGTCACTTCCCTGTGAGTGGATGACCCCATCGGACTGCTGGCCACAGCAGTGGTCTTTGCGCTGCTTCTGGCCGCGGCCGTCTCGGCCAGCGCCTCTCGCCGCTGCGCTCCCGACAGGACCAGTTCTTCGACGTGCCAGGCCAACGCCAGCAAACGGGCGATCCGCAGGAAACGCGACGATGGCAAGGAGGGGTCTACCGGCCCGGACGGCATTCCGCGACGTGGCGGAGGCTGCGCAGACCCTGGGGGCAACAGAGACACGGTTTCATCGGTCCGTGATTTCGCGCGCGTTCAATCACAGCTTCCCGAGAACGCAGCGTTGGCAACCTGGGCCGATTACGATGGTGTCGAGCCTTCCTGTCACCCGCGTGGCGAAAGATCAGGTCCCGGTCAGTGCAACGCCGGGTTAGGCGGTCCAATCGATCGGTATCCCGTCGATGTTGTCGCCAAGGAATTGCCGCAACTCCCGCGTGAGTGCTTCCGCGGCCTTGTGGGTAGAGCCATACTTCTCGGCGCCAATCCGCTCGCCTTCGATACCGCTGTACGTCCAGCCGACCCAACCGAGGCCCTCTCCACGGTAGTTGATCTCGCACCCGATCATCGAGTCGTCCGGCAGCCACCAGGCGCGGAACGGGCGGCCAGACCGCAGGGTCTCTTCGACGACCGACTGGATTAGGCTGGCCTTAGCCGTGCCACCCGGAAGTGCCTTGCGCTCGGGCACGCTGATGTGCCCGGTGAAGACCAGCTTGCGGACCAACTCCTTCTCGTCAGCCACCGCGTCCACGGTCACTCCTCCCCGCGCCGAACTCTTGAATCGGCACTACCGCCGCAAGCTGGACGGCACGAACACGCCGAGGCGGCGATACGCCTCCGCCATTTCCTGCCTGGTCTCGCCAAATCTAGCCCCACCCTCCCCCGACAGGCTCAGAAAGCCGCACGTGAGGTTGGATATACGCTCATTGACGGGCAACGAATCCCAGACCTCATCGAAGGTCGGATTCTGTGAAACGATAATCCTCATGATCGCGCCCGGCCCTGACTACGACAGCCTCGCCGATCAACGTCGATCGGTCGTTTCCGTTGCCAACCGGTTGGCGTTGGAGATGACGCTCATGGAAGGCTTCGATTGGCGAGTTGAGCCAACGACGACCCGCCGGGCAGACCACGGTGACCATAGCGCAGGGCCATCTCGATACCGGACCACGTCTCCCCTGCCTTCCCACTGACGGCGCCGGAGTCTCGGTTCGGCCATGAGCCAGTCCGCCGCACGTGCTCCCGCCCCCACGTGATCACCCGTGCCACTGACAGTTGAGGCAGGTTGGTCCGGTTGCGGACGCCGCGCTTGGCAGACAGCTGACGTGCTAGGCTCGGTCCTCCACGCAGCCCTCGGTAGCCGAAGCGCAAGGCCATCGCTAACCCCTTCCACGTTTCCCCCGGGGCACCAACCACCGGGCCAGAGTTCTCGGTTGGCCAGGAACCGGTTCGGCGGCAGTGGGCATCGGCCCAGGTCAGAATTTGCGCTAACGTCAGTGGTGGTAGGCTAATCCGGTTTCGGGCGCGAACGGCGCGGGCCAGCAGCCGCGCCAAACTCAGCCCTCCCCGCAGTCCCCGCTTCCCGCCGCGCAACGCCTCATCCACGGCTCGCCAAGTTTCTCCCGGCGCCTCGATGATCGGGCCCCCCTCTGCCGCGGGCCACTCTCCCACGCGCCGGCGGTGTTTCCGCGCCCAGACCAGGATTTGTCGCTTCTTCAGCAACGGCGCGTACTGGCGAGTTCGCACCTCGCGCCGCTCGGCTAGCAGCCGAGACAGGCTTGTACCACCGGCTAATCCTCGCTTACCGGTCCGCAGGGCCTGGTCGATACCCCGCCAAGTCTCATTCGAGGCTTTGGCAACCGGGCCGGACCGGGCACGGGGCCAAGTACCCGTGCGCTGACAATGATTGTCGGCCCAGGCCAGTACGCACCTCACGGTCAGCCGGCGTAGCTTCGAGGCGCGCGGTGGCATCGTCCGTGCACCTAACAGCCGGGCCAGCGTCAGGCCGGCCGGTAGGCCCCGGTAGCCTCCACTTAGCGCCGCTCGCACGGCTCCCCAGGTCTCGCCAGGGGCCTCTGGGATCGGGCCCGAGGCGGTTGTCGGCCAATGCCCGGTACGGCGCCGGTACGCCCGTGACCAGGCTAGCACTTGCGCGGTGGTGAGTTGGGGCAGCCCTTTGGGATTGCGCGCGCCCCTTCGTGCGGCCAGCAGCTGGACCAGCGACAAGCCGCCCGTCAGCCCGCGCCGGCCGCGCATGAGAGCCACGTCGATGGCCTGCCAGGTCTCCCCTGGAGCCTCGCGAATTGACCCAGACTTGCTCGTTGGCCAGGAACCAGTCCGTTGGTGGTACGCGTCTACCCACATGAGAATTCTCACGAGCTTCAAGCGTGGCAGTCGGTGGATGTTGCGGGCGCCCCTTCGCGCCTCAAGCAGCTGGGCCAGCGACGAGTCGCCGGCTTGGCCGCGGACCCCGACCCGCAGTGCCTGGTCCGCGGCTCGCCAGGTCTCGCCAGGCGCCTCAGCGATCGGGCCAGACTTGGATGTCGGCCAGCGCCCGGTCCGGCCATAGTAGGCGTCGGACCAAGCCAGTATTCGCTGGGTGGTGAGCGGAGGCAGCCCTTTGAGGTTGCGCACGCCGCGGCGTGCCGCCAGCAGTTGGGCCAGCGACGAGCCACCTTCCAGGCCGCGTAGACCATAGCGTAGAGCGGTGTCAACGTTCCGCCACTTCTCGCCAAGTTGGTCGCGGACAAGGCCCGAGCCCCATCGGGGCCACTGGCCGATTCGGGCGTGGTGCGCGTCGGCCCAGACCAAGATCTGGGGCTCGGACAGCCCGGGGCGGTTTGACCGCGAGCGCTTGCGTCTTCGGGCCATGCGATCTATCCAGGGTGGAACGGACCGGGTAGATGCTGTTTAGACTAACGAGTTCCCGCGCCTCGGTGAAGTTCGATAACAGGTTGGTGCGGGGCAATGCTTCGCAAGGCAGCCTGGGTTCGTCACCCCCCGAATACCGCACACCGGCGCTGCGTCTCCGAACGCCGATTATCTCGCGACCCTGGACCTCGGCGACGGATCCTAGCATTCGGCCCCTCGCCAGAGGCAATAAACCGAGCGCTGTAAGCCTCTACTCAGGAGGGGATCCGTTTGAGTGCCATCGGCCGTTAGTTCAACCAATCGTCGAACGGCAGCCGTGCCTTCCCGGGGTTGTCTACGGAGCTGTCTCCCAAAGCCGCGTCGATGGAAGCCGTGCCCGCGGTCGAAGTTCCTCCGCCGCCGGCAACGAGTGTTGCGGAGGCACTTGCCGGCAGCTGTTGCGGACCAGTCGCCGAACTTGCCGGGGGACTGCCGCTCTGCGCCGTTGGCGTTAGCGCGAGGGTTGCCGGTTGTGGCGAACTCGCCGTATCGGCAGGTAGGACCGTGCTCGCTGACGGAGCGGCAACGTTGCTGGCACCGGCCGAAGTCGAAGACTGAGCCGTGGCCGCGCCCTTGTCCGTCATCGTTAACTTGTTCACGACGACCGTCGCGTTTTGGAGCTGGGCCGAGTTTTGAAGGCTGAGCAGAGCGTTCGTCGCGTAAAGTAGACCACCGCTGAGGTTCACGACTCCGCCCGGGAGCGAAACCGGGTTGCTGTTGTCTCGCGACTGGAAAATGGCCACGCCGGCGTACGTTCCAGTTTTCGCAGCTGTCAGGTTTAGGGTGCCACCATTCATCGTGATGCTGCCGAACGATCCGCCCGACTTGGGATAATTGCCATTGGCCAGGTAGATCATCACGCCGGAGCCTCTGATGCTGGCGGAGCCGGAAACGGTGAGAGCGCCGCCGGCCAAAACATAGATTCCGGGGTTGAGCGTTAGCTGGGCCTTGCCCGCGACGGCAATGCTGGTGTAGATCCCCGGATCGATGGTCTTCGTGCTCGAATCGCTGAGGGACACCGAGCCGCGGTTGACGCCGCTTGCTGGGAGAGGCAGGGCGGCCATGGGGTCGGAGAGGGGTGCCGCGCCGTTTTGGGGCGCCGGAGTGACCGTGGCGCCCGAGACGCTTGCTTTCCCGACAACTTGAATGGCGCCAGCCACAAGCTTCGCGTTGCCGCTGGCGATCAGCGCCGTCGAGGAAGTCGAATTCACCATCACCAGGCCGGGAATAGTGAGCACGGCTTGATTGGAGATATTGAGCGCTCCGCTGGCGCTGCCGTTGAGAACAAAAACTGACGAGACGATGGTTACCGTGACGCTCGAGCTGCTGGCCACGAAGTTCCCGTTGCCCAAGTAAGACATCTTGATGGACTGCATGCCGGTCGGCAGGCTGCGCGTGGAAAGGGTTGCCTTGCCGTTGACCAGGCTGACCGTGCCGAGGTCGTTGTTGGTCGTGGTATCGAAGAAGTCCACGCTGCCGTTGGGCATGGCCGTGCTGGGCGCGTTGGCAACGACCGTGGCGGTGAACGTCATCGCCGTTCCGAAGTAGCCCGTGCCGCTGGCCGAGCCAGTGGTGGTCGTGGGGGCCTTGTTGACCGTTTGGTTGACGGCACTGCTCGTGCTGGGTTTGAAGTTACCGTCGCCAGCGTAGGTTGCCGTGATGCCGTGGCCGGTGACGCTCAGTACGGCGGTGCTGTACGTGGCTGTCTCCACGCCGTTTAACATGGCGAGCGTGCCCGTGCCGAGGACGGCGTTGCCGTCGTAGAACGTGACCGTGCCGCTCGGATTGCCAGCGCCGGGCGCATTGGCCGTGACCGCGGCCGTGAAGGTCACCGATTGACCATACACCGACGGATTGGCCGAATACGACAAGGCCGTCGTGGTGGCGTCCTTGTTGACCGTCTGCGTCAGGGCGGCGCTGGTGCTTGGGTGGTAGGTGCTGTCGCCGCCGTAAGTCGCCGTGATGTTGTGCATCGCAACACTCAGCGAAGCAGTGTTGTAAGTAGCTTGGTCCATGCCGTTGACCAGGGCCAGCGTGCCAGTGCCGATCGGGGTCGAACCGTCGTAGAAGGTCACCGTGCCGGTTGGCGTTCCGGGACCCGGGGTCGTGACGGTAGCAGTGAAGGTCACCGTCTGTCCGAATACGGACGGATTGGCGCTAGAAGATACGGCGGTCATCGTGACGGGCGACTCGATCACCTGGGTCATAATCCCAGCGCTGCTCGTAAACGCGCTGGTCCCCATGTAAATCGCCTTGATCGAGTGAGTGCCGATTCCCAGGCTGGAAGTCGTAAGGACGGCCTGGTCGAGGCCATTTACGACTTGCAGCGCCACGGTTCCCAAGTCGGTGTTCGTGGTCAAGTCCTGGAAATCAACGCTACCCGTCGGAACGCCGTTGTAGCCCGTCACCGTGGCAGTCAAGGTGACGGCGTCGCCGATCGTAGCGGGGGACTTGGACGACTGGAGCAGCGTCACGTTGCCGGACTGCGTAATCGATAGCGATCCCGTCCCGGACAGGTCGAGCACGGTCTGGCCGCTGCCGCCCTGGACGACCGCGCTGCCGGTCGCGTTCGCCAGGAAGGCAAACCGGTCGCTGCCCGAGCTGCCCACGAGGGTGGAGTTGCCGGTGCCGCCGATCAGCGTGTCGCCGGAGCCCGCGCTCGAACCGGTAGCAAAGCTGTACACGAACAGCTGGTAATTGCCGGTCGTCAGGTGGAGGAATGCATCGACGCCGACGTAGTAGGTCCCGGTCTCGGGCAGCACCACGTCGAGCAGGGTCGAATCGAGCGACTCGAAACCCCTCTCGTTGTAAGCGATCACCTGGCCGCCGCCGGACGCCTTGACCAGCTCCAGCTCCGGAATGATCGGGTGCGGATTGAGCGTATTGTTCAGGGAGATCACCTGGAACGTCAGGACCTGACCGGCCGTGCCGCTAATGGCGTAGAAGTCTTCCTGCGTGGGCGTCGCCAGCGTGCCGTTGATCGCCACGGCGGAAATGTTGAACGTCTGACCCGCGTCGCGCGCGCCAGCGCCGAGCGTGTTCGGGACGGTCAGCGCCGGCAGGTTGCCAATCACGTACGCGGAGGTGAGGTCGGTGACGTTCACCAACGATACTGGGGTGGCCGTGAGGTTGGCTTGCTGCAGCACGGTGCCCGTGTCGTTGAAGGCGAGCTTGATCGCGTCGCGCTCGCCCAGGTAGGTGGGCGAGGCAGCGTCCTGCAAGGTGGTGCCGACCGAGTCCGGCGAAGCCATGACGTCGTGCGGCGTCTCGGCGGCGTTGGTGGGTCCGGAGAAAGCCGGGTTGAACTTCTTGGGATCGAGCGCTTTGTAAATGCCGGCGCCGATGGGCCCCAAGGCATCCTGGTGCTGGAGGCCGGACAGGTGGCCCAGCTCGTGGGCGGCAATGGTGACCGTGAGGTTGACGATGTTGGCGCTGCTCGGCACGACCAAGCCGGCGGCGTTGCCCAGGAACGGGTTGATGTTGACGATGGCCGTGCCGCCCAGGTCGAGATTGCCGGGATCCAGCTCGTTGGCAGCGCCGCCGCCGCCGGGGCCCTGGTTGATCTGGATGGCCGCGAACTGCCCGCCGGTCGCCTGGGCCGTCTGCTGGGCGGTCGCCAGGTCGGTGGTGAAGAAATAATCGAACGCGCTGTAGATTTGCTTCAGGCCTGCCACGATCGCGTCTTGCTCGGCCTGGGTGTAGGCGTGGTCCCCGGGCATCTGGGTGTTCAGGAACTGAACGTAGACGACCTGGGTAATGTTGCCTTGCAGGTAGTCGGCGCCACTGCCGCCCGTGATGCTGTCCTGTCCACCCGCGCCAATGATGCGATCCTGGCCGCTGTTGGCCTGGATCGTGTCGGAGAAGCGCGAGCCGACCACGCTGGTGAACGCCGACGGATTGGTGAGCGTGAGAGCCAGGTTGGCCGCCGTGCTGGCGCTCACGGTCTGCTTCGCGCTTTGCCGCAGGTCCAGGTTGATGGGCCCGTCGAAGTTGAGGAAGTTGAGCGTGGCGTGGGTGTTGGCCGACTCGGTGAGCACGTCGGAGCCGAGCGATCCGCCGTTGAAGAAGAAGCCGTCGTTGCCGCCGCCGCCCACGATCGTGTCGTTGCCGCCGCCGAGGTAGTAGCGGTCGTCGGCGCTGTTGCCGGTGATGAAGTCGTTGAAGGGGCTGTCCACGACGACGTTGATGGCGGTCGGATCCTGGAGGGTCAGCGTCATCCCGCCGCCGACGGCCTGGGGCGTGTTGATTCCGAGATTGATCGAGATGGGGCCGGCCGAGTGCGAGAAATCGAGGACGTTGCGGCCCGTCAGGCCGGGAGGCGGGTCGATGGTGATGTTGGCGGAACCGGCGCCGAACTGATATACCGTCCCGCCCGACCCCGCCACCAGCAGGCTGTTGCCGGAGCCGGCCACGAGCGTCGCCGGGCCGGAGCCGGCAGTCAGCGTGTCCTTGCCGGCGCCGCCGCCGTCCAAGATATTCGTGGAGCTGTTGCCCTTGATCGAATCGTCGCCGGGGGTGCCGATGACGTTCTGGAACAGGCCGCTGAGCGTCACGGTCAATCCGGGCGCAACCTGTTGCACCTGGCTCGGCGTGGGCGCCACGCCCGTCGTGGTGTTGCTCAGGTCGATGGTGATGCCGTTGACGCCGGGGAATTCCAGGGTGTTGATGCCGGTGGGCGCGCCGTCGGTCTGCGACAGGGCCGGGCCAAACGTGTTGAGGTCGTTCACGGTGACGGCCAGCGGGCTGGCGAGAGTCCCGGTCAGCTGGAAGATGTTGTTGCCGTCCTCGCCGAACAGGCTGACGTTCGTGCCACCCACCGCCGCGAGCGTGTCGTTGCCCGAGCCGCCGACGAGGCTGACGTTGGTGCCGCTCGTTTCCGATAGCTGCGCATCCTTGGCGCCGCCGGCCGCCACGCTCGCATTCGTATCGGACGAACTCGAGATGGTATCGCGGCCGGTGCCGCCCGTGATCGAAACGTCCACGTTGTTGGCGGATGTGATCGAATCGTCACCCGATCCGCCAAACAGGGTGACGTGAGTATTGCCGCTGGCCGACAGCGTCGAATTGCCGGTGCCGCCAACGATCGTGACGTTGGTGGCCCCGCTGGCGCTGATCGAATCGTTGCCGGAGCCGCCAAAGAGGGTAATGCTGCTGCCGCCGCTGGCGGTGATGGTCGCATTGCCGCTGCCGCCGGCGACCGAAACCTGACTGCCGCCGGTGGTAGAAATCGAGTCGTTGCCGCTGCCGCCGAAGAGCGTGATGCT
>Ga0066903_100006776_pt1 | contig 10260 bp, 7 predicted proteins | sample PanSoiMetaGPlot1_FD_67491 | JGI IMG/M metagenome (GOLD analysis project Ga0066903, IMG submission 67491) | Tropical forest soil microbial communities from Panama analyzed to predict greenhouse gas emissions - Panama Soil - Plot 1 (version 2) | ecosystem: Environmental > Terrestrial > Soil >... | reverse complement strand
CGACCCGCGCGAGGGAAACAGGCGGCCGGTTGCGGCCCCCGCGCAGAAGCGCTGCGCCCCGGAGCTCGTTCAGCGCTTCAACCACCTGATCGACGCTCACCGGCAGCAACCGCAGGCTGGTGTCGTTGAGCGCCTCCACCCACACCCCGCCCAGGCCCACGGCCAGCACCGGCCCCCAGGCCAAATCTCTGCGCACGCTGACCAGCAGCTCCGCGCCGCCCCGCCGCATCGGACTGACCAGCACTCCGTCGAGGCGCGCCTGTGGTTGTGCGCTGCGTACCGATGCAGTGATCGAGGCGAAGGCGCGGACCACCTCGTCAGGGTGACGAACGTCAAGAGCCACTCCACCGAGGTCGGTCTTGTGCGTCACGTCCGTTGCCACCTTCAGCACCACCGGGAAGCCGAGGAGCAGGGCGGCCGCAACCGCGGCGTCGGCTGTGGTGACCAGACGCGACGGCACGCACGGCACGCCGCCGGACGCGAGCAACTCTCGCGCGCCGGCCTCCGAGAGTACGCGGTCCCCGGCGCCCTGCACCCCAAGCCGTTCGCTCGGAGGCGGAGAGGTGATCGCCGGCCGGCCCAGCAGCCGGCGGCGGCGCTCGTGCCAGTCGATCGCGCGTCCGATCGCGGTCATGCCGTGCTCGATGCCGTTGGTGGCGTGTACCCCAACCTCATCGAGGACCGAGCGGGCGAACGGCGAGATGTCCGACGACGAGGCGGTCTGGATGACGACCGGAACCGGCGACCGCTCCGCAGCGGCTTTGACCGCCTTCATTCGGTTCAGCGCCAGCGTCGGATCCCGCGGCGGATTCTGAGGCAGCGTGGCCTGGTACAGGATCGTGTCGTAGTTGCCGGCCGCACCGTCCACGACGATCTCCAGCGCGCGGTGCGAGATGGTGGCATCCACGACCACGTAACCGGTCACGTCCAGCGGGTTGCGCGGGCTGGAGAACGCCGGCAGGAGCTCGGTCAGTCCCCTCGTGGTCGCAGCCGGAAATTCGGGCAGCTCGATGCCCTCGTCGGTTGCACGGTCCGCAATCAGATCGCAGGCTCCGCCGGAAGCGGTGACTGCTACCAGCCGTCTCCCCAACGGAGCCCGGTTGTACGCGAGCAGCCCGGCCGTGACGAGGAGGTCCTCGAGCGAGTCCACCTGGACGACGCCGAGGTCGCGCAGGGCGGCGCGGACCACGGCGCGGTCACCGACCATTGCGCCGGTGTGCGCCAGCGCCGCCCGCTCACCGGCGGCGGAGCGGCCCACCTTCAGGACCACGATGGGCTTGCCGGCATCCAGTGCGGCGTTGGCGACCGCGCGGAACCGGTCTGGGTCGCGGATGCTCTCCAGGAAGGCGGCGATCGCAGTCGTTTTCGGATCGTCGACCAGGTAGGCGAGCACGTCCGTGGCCGTCACCATCGCCTCGTTCCCGGTCGCGACCAGGCGGCTTATCCCGATGTGTCGGGTCTGAGCCATGTGCAGAACAACGCTCGCCAGGCCTCCCGACTGGAGGACGATGCCCAGCGGTCCGGCGTGCAGCGGCGCCGCGATCGGCAGGCCGTACGGGGCGAGCTGATCGGTCGCATTTATGAAGCCGTTGCCGTTGGGGCCCAGCAGGATCAAGTCGTGCCTCGTGGCCAGCGCCACCAGGCGCTCTTCCAGGGCGCGGCCTTCGGCTCCGGCCTCGGCAAAGCCCGCCGTGAGCACGACGGCGTGTCGCACGCCCGCCGACCCCGCCTCCTCGATCACGGGGATGACCTGGCTGGTCGGGACCATGACGTAGGCCAGGTCCACTGGCTGACCGATAGCGCTGATGGAACGGTGGACCGGCTGGCCGTGAACGACGTCGTGCCGGGGATGGACGCAGTACACGGGCACGTCTGGTGATAAGGCACGGAGGTTCTGATAGGTGTACTGGGACCACATCGAATGGTCGGTCGCTCCGATCAGGGCGACCGACCGCGGCTTGAGAAGCTTCGCCAGTCGATTCAGCTTGGATCCTTCGGCGGGCGCGGTTTCATCTCCAACGAGCCTCCTCCCAATCTCCGGCGCCGCCGGCTGCAGCTGCCGCTCCTGGACTATAGCCGGAGAAGTAGCCTCCGACAATCAACCCACGTCGTACACTCCGCCACGCGATGGCCGACAACTATGTACAGGTCTTTACGACCACCGACTCCCGGGAGAAGGCCGACAGGCTCGCATGGTCCGCCGTCGAGAACCGGCTCGCCGCCTGCGCCCAGGTCATCGGTCCCATGACCAGCACCTACTGGTGGCAGGGCCAGATCGAGGCGGCGAGCGAGTGGCTCTGCGTCTTCAAGACCACGACGGTCCGCTGCGACCAGCTGTCGGCTCACCTGCGAGATCAGCACACCTACGAGACGCCGGAGATCGTCGCGACCCCGATCGTCGGCGGCAATCCCGACTACCTGAGCTGGATCGCAAGAGAGACGGCCGTGGCGTGAACCGGCTGCCGGGCGAAGAGAGCAACTTATCGTGTTGACCTGACGTTGAAGGAATGTCGGTGAGCGCCGAAAGGGGGTACCCGGTTTGAGGACGGCCGCGGCGGAGCTCGTCACGATCCTGTACGACGAGGGAGTCAGCCACGTCTTCGTCAGCCCCGGCGCCAACGCGACGGCCTTACGGGACTCGCTCACGGATGCCGAGACCGAAGGCATGCCCCATCCAGAGCCGATTCTATGCGCCCACGAGCAGGTGGCAATCCTGGCCGCGCACGGCCACCACCTCGCCTCAGGCGGCCCGCAGGCCGTGGTCGTCAGCGTGGAGGGGCCTGACCTGAACCTGGGCGGCGCGATCCACGGCGCCCAGAGGCACCGGATCCCCATGACCGTCTTTTCCAGCGCAGGGCGGGCCACCCCCTCGCCGACGGCGGGCAAGTGGTCGGCAGACCCAAGAGTCGCCGTTCACCTCGGGATCGCGGCGCGCCGAGCGTTCCAGATCTCACGCGCCGAACCGACTGGCGTCACACACGTCCCGCTGCCCGCCGGCGCTCTCCGCAAGCCCGCCGGCGAACTCTCCAGACGTCTGCCGCCACCCCGGCCGCCGGCTCCCGACCTGGCGGCCCTCGAAGAGATGGCCGAGCTGCTGGCTGCAGCCGAGTCACCGCTGATCGTCGGCGCACGGGTCGGCCGGCACGTTGGTGCGGCGCACCTCCTGGCCAAGCTCGCCGAGACCCTGGGCGCGCCGGTCATCGACTTCCGATGCCACGTCAACCTGCCGCCGCGCCACCCGCTCAACGCGGCGACCGAGGGCAGGGACTTCGTCGCCGCCGCCGACGCCATCCTCCTGCTCGACGTCGCGCTGCCCTGCGTGCCGGCGTTGGGCCCGCTCCCTCCCCAGGCGTGGCTGCTGCAGATCGACATTGACTGCTTGAGCGTAGACACACCGGTCTGGACAAACCCCGTGGAGGTCGCCGTCACCGCTGACACCGAACGCGCGCTCCCGCTCTTGCAGACGCTGCTCGCCAACCGCCTCAGTGGGCGAAAGGTGGGCGATCGTCGTGCGCGCATCGAGGCCCAGCTCCAGGCCAGGCACGAGGCCTGGCGAGCCCGCGCGACCTCTAAGGAAGCCGGCGATCTGCTGGACGCCGTGATGGCCGAGCTGGACCGAGCGCTGCCTGATGACGCGCTGGTCCTCGAGGAGGCAGCCGCCGGCGGGGGTGTGGCGCTGAGGCAGATGGAGCGGCCGCCCGGTCACTTCTTCCGCAGCACGTCCTCGGGTCCCGGCTGGTCAGTGGGTGCAGCGCTGGGTGCCCGGCTGGTGCGGCCGGCTCAGCCGGTAGTCGCGATCTGTGACCAGGCGGCCTTTGCCTCAGGGCTGCCTACCGCGGCCTTCTGGTCGGCTCAACGCGCCGGAGCACCCTTCCTGACGGTGGTCCTTGACCGCAGCGAGGGCGTGTACGACCCCGGCGGTGTGGCCGGCGAGCAGGCCTCGGAGGTGGTGGCGGCAGCGAGGGCGGCTGGCGCCGAGGCAGCGGTGGTCAGCCAGCCATCTGACGTGGCCGGCGCGGTGGAGCGGCTGCTGGCAACGACGCGCGACGGGCTCTGCGCCGTTCTGGACGTCAGGCTGCCCCTGGCCTGATGGCCGGCCCACTGGCCCCAAGCTACGCGGGGCCGAGACGGTACCGGCTCGAGGTGGCTTCGGGTTCGACCTCAATCAGGCGCCAGCCGGTCGCCGGCAGCTGCGCCGCTCGGTAGACCGGCGCCTCGCGGCGCACGAAGGCACCCAGGACGGCTCCCACGATAACCCCGGCCAGCGCGACGGCAGGCTGAACGTTCTCCTCCTGAGTCCGGCTCAAGCCCAGCCCGGTCAGTGCCCCGGCAACAGCTCCGTGCGTCCAGTGCGTCGCCACCCGCTTGACCACCGCCTTCTTCGGATAGAGGCCGGCCCAGTTGAGCGCACGGCAGACGGCGTCCAGTGCCTCCTGGTGGCGTTCTCGCGCATGAAGACGATCGGACCGGTAGCGCAGCCGGATGGCGAGCGTGCTGTCGTCCAGCCAGCGCAGCGATGTACTTCGGGCCAGGTCGCGGAGGTTGCTGCGCAGCCGGTTGACGTGCTGGTCACGCGGTACGGCAGACAGCCATGAAGGTGGCCGGCAGGCTTCAACCGCGAGGTGGTAGACCAAGTTGGTTGCTGCCGCAGTATGCAGTGGGCCGACCTGCCTGTCCAGTCAACCGTCGCCCGGCCTGGCATATGCTCAGCCCAGGATGGCAACCGAGCTCTCACTCCGCATCTCGAACGACGAGCTGGCCGCTCGCCGCAGCGCGCTGCTCGAACGTCTGCACTCTGAAGACGCGGCCGCAGTGGTGCTCTTCGGTCCGACGGCGATCTTCTGGCTCACCGGCTTCTCGTTCATCCCCACCGAGCGGCCGCTGGCCATGGTTCTCACCCGCGATCGTGTGCTCGCGCTGGTCCCAAGCCTGGAGCGCGAGCACATCCGCGCCGCCGCCGACATAGACGACGTCGACGTCGTCTCCTACGACGAATATCCGGGGCTGGAGCCACCGCTGAAGCTCCTGGTCCGCACCCTGCAGGAAGACGTCAGGACGGACGGCCGGACGCTGGCAGTCGATGCGGACGGTTACCCGCCTCGATACGGCTACCGCGGCCCCCGGCTGACGGAGCTGCTGCCCAACCGGCAGGTGAACTGCGCTGCGCTGATCGAAGACCTGCGCCTGCTCAAGTCCAGCCAGGAGCTGGCACTGCTGCGCGAGAGCTCGCGCTGGGCCGACCACACTCACCGCCATATGCAGGAGCTCGTCCGTGCCGGCGCCAACGAGAACGAGGTCGCCGTCCTGGCCAGCCTGCGGGGCAGCCTGGACATGGTGGCGGGGCTCGGCCCGGAATTCGACCCGAAGGCCTGGGCGATGCTCCCCGCCACCGCAGGCTTCCGGAGTCAGATCGGCGCCAACGCGGCATTTCCGCACGCGATCAATCGGAACCTGACCATGGCAGGCGGCGACGTGCTGGTCACCGGCGCCTCCGCCCTGGTCTGGGGGTACCGCTGCGAGCTCGAGCGCACGATGTTCGTGGGCCCGCCCGGACCTGAACAGCGCCGCTGGTTCCAGCTCATGCTGGGAGCCCAGGAGACGGCACTCGACGCGATGAAACCGGGCCGTCGCTGCGCTGACGTCGACCGGGCCGTGCGCGACTACTTCGACCGTGAGGGCATCACCGAGACGTGGCGCCACCACGTCGGCCATGGCCTGGGCATGGAGGTGCACGAGGCGCCCTTCCTGGACATCGGCGACGAACGGGTGATGGAGCCTGGCATGGTCTTCAGCGTAGAGCCGGGCATCTACGTCCCCGGTCTGGGCGGCTTCCGGCACTCGGACACGGTCGCCATCACCGACGACGGAATCGAGCTGATGACGCGCTACCCCCGCGACCTCAACAGCCTGATCTGTGCCGTGTGACTGCTCAGTGCCAGTATTGGCCAGTGGGTTCCGACATCATCGTCGAGACAACGGCCGGACGCGTCCGCGGGACGGTCACGCGCAGCGACGTCAGGGTATTCCGTGGGGTGCCCTACGGCGGACCGACCGGTGGGCGCCGCCGCTTCCAGGCGCCGGCGCGGCCGGAGCCATGGGCAGGCGTGCGCGACGCGACCGAGTTCGGGCCGATCTGCCCCCAGCGAGGCGCGGTTGCCGAAGGAAACGTCGAGGGCAGTCCCGACCAGCGCACCATCGGCTTCCTGCCCAAGCTGCCTCAGAGCGAGGACTGCCTGGTCCTGAACGTCTGGACGCCCGCGACCGGTGACGGCGGCCGGCGCCCCGTGATGGTCTGGCTGCACGGCCGGGCCTTCGCTGCGGGCGCGGGCTCAGAGAGGTGGTACGACGGCGAGACCATGAGCAGCCGCGGCGACGTGGTGGTGATCACCCTGAACCACCGGCTGAACGTGTTCGGCTACCTCCACCTGGCCGACCTCGGTGGAGACCAGTTCGCCGGCTCCGGGGTGGCCGGGCTCCTGGACATCGTCCTGGCCCTGCGCTGGGTCCGCGAGAACGCCGAGGCCTTCGGCGGCGACGCCGGGAAGGTGACGATCTTCGGCGAGTCCGGCGGCGGCGCCAAGGTCAGCATGCTGCTGGCGATGCCCGCGGCGGAGGGCCTCTTCCACCGCGCGGTGGTCCAGAGCGGCCCGGGCCTGCGCGGCGCCGAGCCCGTGGACGGCACGACGTTCGCCGAGCACCTGCTGGCCTATCTGGGCCTGACCACCCGTGATCTCGGCAGGCTGCAGGAGCTGCCCCACGAAGCGCTGACCGCTGCAGTGGCGGAGATGCCGCGGCCGCCCGTCAGGGTCGAGCCGCGGCGGCTGGCGCCCGGGCCGATGCCGACGGCAATGCTCCTGAGGCCGGTTGTGGAGGGCCGCTACCTACCAGCGCACCCCTTCGACCCCGTGGCCGCGCCATCGTCGGCGAATGTCCCGCTCATCATCGGCAGCAACAAGGACGAGGCCGCCCTCTTCCTGGCCGCTGACCCGCAGCGACGAAGGCTGCAGGAGCCCGAGCTGGCGGACCGCTTGAGGCCCCGGCTGGGCGACGGCCTCGACGACGGGCTCGCGACCTACCGGCGGACCCGGCCCGGCGACTCCCCGTGGGACCTGCTGGTCGGCATCACCAGCGAAGCCACCCGCCTGGACTCGATCCAGCTGGCCGAGCGAAAGCTGGCCGGTGGCACCGCACCCGTCTACATGTACCTCTTCACGTGGGAGAGCGACTACCTGGGTGGCCTCTTCAAGGCGTCCCACGCGATGGAGGTGCCGTTCGTCTTCGGCCACCCCGACCTGGCTCCGATGACGGGATCCCGCTCGGACCGGCAGCAGCTGGCGAGCGCGATGAGCCTTGCCTGGGTCGCGTTCGCGCGTACCGGCGACCCCAACCATGAGGCCCTGCCGGCCTGGCCCCCGTATGACGCGAACGCGAGGAGAACCATGATCTTCGACGTGCCCTGTCGCGTCGAGGCGGACCCGCGCCGCGAGGAGCGGCTGGTGTGGGAGCGGCCAGCGGCGCACGTCTCTCCTCCGTCCGCTCCATCCTGACAATCGGTCCTCAGCTCGCCTCGCTGCCGATCTCTTCGAGGAGACCGAGCAGCCGCTCCATGCCTTCGATGAGCAGCTCCCGCCCCGTCGAGAACGCAACCCGCACGTGGCCCTCCCCGCTCGGCCCGAACTCGCTGCCTGCCCGCACGGCCACGCCTCGCTCGGCCGCCTGACGCACCACCTCGAGTGAGCTCACATCGCACGGGTACCGGATGAAGGCGTAAAAGGAGCCTTGCGGCTCGCGCAGCTCGAGCCCCGGCACGCCCTGCACCATGCGGCTCACGATGTCCCGCCGAGCCCGGTACTCGCGGCACATCCGCGCCGGCCAGTCGGTAGGTTCCGTCACGGCGACCAGGGCAGCCCGCTGCACCGCGCTGTTGAGCGGCCCGTTGAATGCGCGGTGGACCCGGGTGGCAGCCTCTACCACCGGCCGCGAGCCGGCCACGTAGCCGATCCTCCAGCCCGTCATCGCGTAAGTCTTGGAGAAGGTCTGGACGTAGACCAGCCGCTCGGCAAGGCCATCGATCTCGAGCGCGGAGGTGAACTCCACACCGTCGAAGACGATGTGGTCATACGCCTCGTCCGACAGCACCAGCAGGTCGTTCTCCTGCGCGATGCTCGCAAGCTCTTCGAGCTCGTCCCGCGTGTACACGGCACCGGTTGGATTGCAGGGGTTGCAGACGACCACCATCCGCGCGCCGGGCGCGGCCGCAGCGATGCCGTCGAGATCCAGGTGGAGATCCGGGCGGTGGCGTACGAACGACACCTCGCCTCCCGCCATCCAGACCAGGTCCGCGTACAGCGAGTATGTGGGCTCGGGCAGGACCACTTTCGTGCCCGGGTCGACGGCGGCCAGGATGGTGGCGGCCAGGCCGGCGCTGGCCCCGTGCGTGATCAGCAGTTGGTCGGCGCCATAGGAGCGGTTGGCGACGTCCGAGACCTGGTCAGCCAGTGCCGCGCGCAGCTCGGCGTCACCCTGAAGCTGGGCATAGTGCGTCGCCCCCGCCGCCAGCGCGTCGGCCAGGGCCTGGCTGATGTGCTCAGGGGTTGCAAAGTCGGGATCGCCTGCGGCCAGCGAGATCAGCTCCGATCCCGGCCGCGCTGCCGGCCGCTGCGACCGGCGCACGAGCTCCTGCACCATCCGTGACGACGTGAACACCAACGTCAACCTCCTGTCTCATCTGGCAGCCCCGGCCAGCGTGCGCTCAACTCGGTCGCGCCCCCGGGCAGGGCGCAGGCGACCGCGAGAGCAGCGAGCACGAGGACTGCCGAACCGCTGATCGAAGCCACCACCGCGGCGAGCGCGCCGACCACCGTCCCGACCATGATGCCGATGGCCGGCCGCGCGCCTTCCGCGGCGGTCAGCCGGACGGTGGCCACCAAGACCAGAGTCAGCACGGTGGCCGTCACGGCAATGACGCGGCCTTGATCGGAGCCCCCGATGAGCTCCCTGATACCGACCGCCAGCGCGGTCATCGCCATCAAGAACGGCAGGTGCCCGTAGAACCAGACCTGCCCCGCCAGCCGGGTGCGCCGGACAGGAGCGCGTTCCAGGTGGTCGAAGTACGACCACCAGATGCCGAATGCCGCCGCAATCCCGAGCGCACCTCCCACCGCGGCGGGCACGTCCCAGCTGCGACCGGCAAGGCTGCCGGCGCTGGCGGCGATCGACTCGCCGAGCACGATCAGGGTGAAGAGCCCGAAGCGCTCCGGAAGGTGAGAGGGATCGAGCTGCACCCGCGCCTGCAGGTGCCGCGCAGTCAGCGGCGTGGCGTAGTCGACGACCATCGCCACGGCCCACACGGCAAACCGGGCCGGGACCGGCGCCAGCGCCGACGCCAGCCAGATGGCGGCCGCAGCGCCGAAGCCAAGGGCATAGTGGCGAGCGATGGCCCGGCGCTCATCATGCTCACGGCGGAGCACATCCCAGTAGAGTCCGACCAGCACCAACCGGATCAGCGCGTAGGCGAGCGCGAAGTCTCGGCTGCCGGACTCCAGCGCGTCCCCCACGTGGACGGCGAGCGCGGCCACGGCAAGAAGCTGGGCGCCGATGGCGAAGCGAAGCCAGCGCTGGCCCCGGTCGAAACGGTCGAAGTACACGGTGGTCCCGACCCAGGCCCACCAGACTGCGATGAAGAGGAAGACGAAGCCGGCCACGCCCAGTGGGGACGCGTCACGCTCGAGGCGTCCGGCGAGCTGGGTGACCGCGAAGGCGAACACCAGGTCGTAGAAGCCTTCCAGCCAGGTCGGCCGCCGGCCGGCGGCGCCCAGCTCCGGGCCGGCGGAAGCCGGCACTTCGGCCGGCACCTCAGTAGGACCGGGGCAGCCCGAGCACGTGCTGGCTGAGGTAATTGAGGGCCATCTCCTGCGAGATCGGGGCTATGCGGTAGAGACGGATCTCGCGCCACAGCCGCTCGACGTGGTACTCCCGCGCGTAGCCAAATCCGCCCAGCGTCTGCAGCGCGGCGTCGCAGGCCTCGAAGCCGGCTTCGGCCGCGAGGTACTTGGCGGCGTTCGACTCGGCGCCGCAGGGCTGGCTGCGGTCGTAGAGCCAGGCCGCCTTCAGGGCCAGCAGCTCCGCGGCGTCGAGGCTGGCCGACGCGCGAGCCAGGGGATGGGCTATGGCCTGGTTCTGGCCGATGGCCCGACCGAACACGACGCGCTCGCAGGCGTATCGGGCGGCGATGCGGAGCGCCGAGCGACCGATGCCCAC
>Ga0066903_100006775_pt1 | contig 10260 bp, 13 predicted proteins | sample PanSoiMetaGPlot1_FD_67491 | JGI IMG/M metagenome (GOLD analysis project Ga0066903, IMG submission 67491) | Tropical forest soil microbial communities from Panama analyzed to predict greenhouse gas emissions - Panama Soil - Plot 1 (version 2) | ecosystem: Environmental > Terrestrial > Soil >... | reverse complement strand
CTCGTCATGGCTGATGGCTCATGGCTGATGGCTATGGTCGATGGACTCGACCATTTACCATAGCCATTAGCCATCAGCCGTGTCGACTCGTCAGGGTTTGGCCGGCTTGGCCCTCAGCAATCCCACCTGCAGCAGAATTCCCGTGAAGTCGTAAACGCGCTGGTCTCGCGCGATGAGGCCGTGCTCGATCGTGCACAGCCACGCGATGCGGAATTCGATGTGCCGGTTCGTGCCGGGCAGGCCGAAGAATTCGTTGACGTGCGTGGCGTTGATCGTCGCGAAGAACGCGATCTGCGGCGGATCGACGAGGACAGTCGAGACGTCGACGGTGAAATCGGGAAACGATGTCAGGAAGGAGCGATGAGCGTCTTCGATCGACTGGCGGCCGACGCGCGTCGCATACATCGGGCTCTCGGCGACGCCGTGCGGTGCGTAAAGCTCGGCCAGCGCCGCGGTGTCGCGCTGCTTCAAGGCCGCGACGAAACGGTCGGCTATGACTTGCAGCTCGGCGCGATCCGCCTGCACCTGGACTTGTTCCATGACCGCCTCCCTCGGAGGGAGGCGAGTATACTCCCGCGCATGCGGATCGGAATTCGCGAATACGCTGGAATTTTCCTGTGCTCCGCAGCCGCATTCCTCGTGCTCGCCGTGGGAGTCCAGGCCGCCGAGCCGCCGTTCGTCGCCGGCGTTCTTCGGAGAGACGGCGTCATCATTCCGTTCGGCGTTTTCGACGGGAAATCGTGGTCGAATCACTGGCCGAAGCCGACGCTCGACCTGACCGTACCGACCGATGTAGGAAGCGTGCCTACACGCTGGTGGGGAGACGCTGGTCCGCAGGCGACCTGGCAGATCTGGTCTGGCGCGGCGGAGCCGCAGACCGTCAAAGTGGTGCAGCCGGACTGGGTCGACGTGCACTGTGTTCGGCAAATCGGTCTGCACACCGACTACCGGACCGGGCAGCTTCCGCCGCCGCCGAGCGAGCAGCCGTATCCGAAGGATGGGCTGGCAATCGCGCCGGCGCGGCCGATCGAGCGCGTCGCGCTCGTGCCCCCAGCCGGACCCGACGCGAACTCGATGCTCGTCGCATTGAAAGAGGCGTTCAATCGCGCCGAACGTCAGCCTGCCGGCAAGGTCGATCTTCCACTCAGCCGCGACGCGCGTGAAGATCAGGATCCGAGGATCGAGGCGCTGTACTCGCACGGCTCCGAGCCGCGCGTCTACTACGTCGAAGCGACGCGCGAGTATCAGCGCTTCGGGTCTCATGAGTGTCAGATCATGTCGTTCGGCACCGGCTGGTTCGTCAGCGAGCAGGGCCGGTTCCGGCCGCTCGCGATGGCGGTGGACGTGCTCGGCTGCGATCGCCGGGACGCCAGCTACATGCTGCCGCTCGGCGTCGTCAGGGCAGGGACCAGAGTGTTCTGGCTGGTGCAGTTCTCGGGATGGGATCGCGAGCGCTACGCCGTGATCGAGCCGAAGCTCAAGGACGTCGACGCCGTCCTCAATGTGTGGGGTGGAGGTTGCTGATGATCGCTCGTCGATGCGCTTCGGTCGCGGCGCTGCTCGCGCTGGCGACACTGGTTGCCAGCGCTCAGAAACCGTTGTGGGACACGGGAACGTTTTCGATTCTCGGGTTCGATCCGGCGACCGGCGAAGTCGGCGGCGCGGTGCAGTCTCGCGTCTTTTCGGTCGGCAACGGCGTCCTCTGGGCGGAAGCGGGCGTCGGCGTCGTCGCGACCCAGGCGATCGTCGATGTCAGCTACGGACCGCAGGCGCTGGCGCTCTTGCGGACCGGCGCGAAGCCGGATGCGATCGTCAAGCAGGTATGGGAGAAGGATCCCGATCCGCTGCCCGATCGCTGGACGAAGCAGGGCCGTCAGTTCGCGGTCATGAACACGAAGGGCGAGTATGCCGCCTTCACCGGTCAGAAGGCGACCGAGTGGGCGGGCCACAAAGGCGGCAAGTTCGCGACGGCGCAAGGCAACATCCTCGCCGGGGCCGAGGTGGTCAACAACATGATCGAGGCGTTCGAGAACACGCCGGGTCATCTCTCGCAGCGGCTGGTCGCGGCGCTCGAGGGCGGACAGCGCGGCGGCGGCGACAAGCGCGGTCAGCAGTCGGCGGCGCTCGTGATCGTGAAGAAGGACTGCGGCGTGTGGCTGAACAACGACACCGTCCTGCGGCTCCAGGTGGACGACAACCCCGAACCGATCAAGGAACTGCGCCGCATCGTCGACAAGTGGAACGAACGACGCCCGACGGCGGTTACCCCTGGCTGCCGCTGAGCGCCCACACGGTAGTTAAGTTGATAATTACTTCGACGGCTTTCTCCATGTCCTGAACCGCGACCCACTCGAGCCGCGAGTGGAAGTTGTGCTCGCCGGCGAAGAGGTTCGGCGTGGGCAGCCCCATGAACGACAGCCGCGAGCCGTCGGTGCCGCCGCGGATCGGCTTGGAGCGCGGCTCCAGACCGGCGCGGCGGATCGCTTCGCGCGCGTGTTCGACGACGTCGGGATGCCGGTCGAGGACCTCGCGCATGTTGCGATACTGCTCCTCGATGGCAATCTCGACGCGCGCGCCCGGGTGCTGCGCCACCGCGCGCTCGGCGAGATCGGTCAGCATCGCCTCCTTGTCTTTCAGCGCTGCGGTCACGAAATCGCGGACGATCAGCTTCACCGACGTCGTGTCCACGCTTGCCTGCACGACGTAGGGGTGCACGAAGCCCTCGTACTCGCCGGTGGTTTCCGGCGACAGCGAATCCGGCGGCAGCGACGCGATGAAGGCCGCCGCCACTTTGATCGCGTTGACCATCCGCCCCTTCGCGTAGCCGGGATGGGTGTTGAAGCCGTGGAAGGTCGCGGTGAACGCGTCGGCCGAGAAGCTCTCGAACTCGATCTCGCCTCTGGGCCCGCCGTCCAGCGTGTAGGCGTACGCGGCGCCGAACCCCGCGACGTCGAAGTGCTTCGTGCCGCGGCCGATCTCCTCATCGGGCGTGAATGCGATGCGAATGGCGCCGTGCGGAATCTCCGGGTGCGCCGCCAGGCGCGCCGCGGCGCTCATGATTTCGGCGACGCCGGCCTTGTCGTCGGACCCGAGCAGCGTCGTGCCCGAGGCAGTGACGATGTCGTGGCCGATGTGGTGGGCAAGCTCGGGGATGTCGCTGGCGCGCAGAACCGCGTCGGGGGCGTCGGGAAGCACGAGGTCGCGCCCGTCGTAAGCCCGATGCACGATCGGCTTGACGCCGGCGCCGCTCATCTCCGGCGAGGTGTCCACGTGCGCGATGAAACCAATCACCGGAATGCCGGCCTTGTCGACCGTCGCCGGGATCGTCGCGGTCACGTATCCGTACTGGTCGATCGAGGCGTCGGTCAGCCCCATCTCGCGCAGCTCCGAGGCCAGATCGCGCAGCAGCACGAGCTGCTTCCCGGTGCTTGGATAGGTCGTCGATCGCTCGTCCGACTGCGTGTCGTACTGGACGTAGCGGAGGAATCGATCCAAAACGCTCGACATGGCTGATGGCTGAGGGCTCATGGCTATGGCACGATTGGCCGCCCGCTCTCGATGAACAACGCGTGCAGCAGCTGCACGGCACCATTGAGCTTCGCCCGATCGATCATCCACGTGATACGGAACGAGGACGTGGAGACCCCGATTGGAGGGATGCCCGCCGCCTCGAGCGCCGCCGCGCCGCGGCGGACGTTCTCGAACGACGCGTTGATGCCGGCACCGACGACCGACAGGGCGCCGAGCTGATCGTGAATCCTGACCGCGCCGCCGAACCGCGTCGCGATCGCCTCGCGGACGCGCGCCTCTTCGTGCAGGTTCTCGCGCGAGATGACCAGCGTCAGCTGTCCGTCGGCGACGTGCAACTGCTTGCCGGCGACGCGATGCTCGTCGAGCAGATCGACGACCGCGGCGTCGTGCGCCGAGATCAGGATGACGTCGCGCTCGCTGGCCACGCCGACCACCGTGCCCGGCATCCGCGGCGGGTTGCGCCGGACGACGGTGCCGTCCGCCGCCGGATCGGCGCCGGGCAGAGGACCGGCGGTGGCGCGGGCGTAGATCGCAATGTCCTTCTCCTTCGCGAACTCGACCGCCTGGGCGTTCAGGACCTTGGCGCCCGACTCGGCGAGCTCCTGCGTCTCCTCATACGACAACGTACCGATGCGTGTTGCCGCCGGAACGACGCGCGGATCGGCGGTGTAAACGCCGTCCACGTCGGAGCAGATTTCGCAGTAGGCGGCGCCGAGCGCCGCCGCCATCGCCACCGCCGTGGTGTCGCTGCCGCCGCGGCCGAGCGTCGTCACCTCGCGCCGGTAGGAAACGCCCTGATACCCGGCGATGACGACGATGCGGCCGCGCGCCAGCTCGTCCTGCACACGGAACGGCCGCACTTCGACGATGCGCGCGTCGACGTGGCGGTCGTTGGTGATGATGCCCGACTGGCTGCCGGTGAAGCTGATCGCGTCGCCGCCGAGCTCGCGGATGGCCATCGACAGCAGCGCCATCGCGATCCGCTCGCCGGCGGTGAGCAGCATGTCCAGTTCGCGGCGGTCCGGATTCGGGGACACCTGCTTCGCCAGCGACAGCAGCTCGTCGGTGGTGTCGCCCATGGCCGAGACGACGACCACGACGTCGTGGCCCTCGGCGCGCGTCTTCATCACGCGCTCGGCGACCTTGCGCATCTTCGAGACGTCCGCGACGCTCGAGCCGCCGTATTTCTGAACCACAACCGACATCAGGCCACCTTCACGAAACCACGAAAGCCCGAAACCGTGGCTACGCCTCGAACGTCGCGACGACGGGCGCGTGGTCGCTCGTTCCCACGTCTTTCTGCACCGGACACGCGGTCGCGCGCGAGGCGAGCGCGTCGCTGGCCATCACGTAGTCGAGCCGCCAGCCGATGTTGCGCTGGCGCATGTTGCGCCACGGCGCCCACCAGCTGAACAGCCCGTCGTTGTCCGGGTCGAGGGCGCGGCCGACGTCGACCAGTCCGCGGCTGAGGATGCGCTCGATGAGCGCGCGCTCCTCGGGAAGCTGGCCAATCGCGCGCGGCTTGCGCTCCTTCGGGTGGACGTCGCGCTCGGTGCGCGCGACGTTCATGTCGCCCATCATCACCAGCGATCGTCCGCTGGCCTGAAACGACGCGGCGTAGGCATCCATCGCCTCGAGGAACTTCATCTTGGCAGGGAAGTCCTTGTTGCCGTTCGGCACGTAGACCGACGCGACGGTCAGATCGCCGATCGTGGCCGACACGATGCGGTTTTCGTAGTCGAACTCGGGATGGACGAACGCCGGCGGTTCGGGCGCGAATGTGTTCGAGACGTGCAGCGCCACGCCGGAGTAGCCCTTGCCGCCGTGCCAGTAACACCAGTAGCCCTCGATGGTGCAGAGGAACATCGGGATTTGATCGGAGGTGGCTTTGATTTCCTGCAGGCAGACGACGTCCGGGCGCTCGCGGTCGATCCAGTCCTGGACCTCCGCCTGCCGCGCCCGGATGCCGTTAACGTTCCATGTTGCGAGTTTCAGAAGCGCGCGTGCGCGGCCTGACGCTCGGCTGCGGGAATCGCCATGATGTCGGGATGCGAGGCGATGTGCGCCTGCACCACCGCTTCGGCCTGCGCCATCGTGTCCGCGTCGCCGTTGCGATAGACGGCGTTGGCCTCGACGAGGTCCTTCTGGTGCGCGGGCGTGGCGTCGATGCTCTCGTAGATGGCGGCCACCGGGCACGCGGGCACGCACGCGCCGCAATCGATGCACTCTTCGGGGTGAATGTAGAGCATCGTCGCCTGCGCGAATTCCGGCTCGTCCTTTCGCGGGTGGATGCAGTCCACCGGGCAAACGTCTACGCAGGCGGTGTCCTTTGTTTCAATGCACGGGTCGGTGATGATGAACGGCATGCTCGCGAATCTCCGTTGTGTTCGGAATCGACGATTCCGGTGAAGTCCGTTCCAGTCGGACCTATGGGGTCGGCGTTTTTCCCGCCTGAGCCGTCGGATTATACCCCGCGCCAATCGCAAAAAACATCATCGGGTTCGACGGCAACTCGTATCCCATCGATTCGTAGAGCGGCCGGCCGTCCCGGCTGGCGTTGAGCGCCGTCGACGCGACGCCGGCGTCACGGCACCAGGCGTGGATGGTTTCCATCAGGCGCCGCGCGAGCCCGCGCCGCCGGTGCGCCGGCTCGGTGTAGACGTTGTAAATGACGCCGATTTTGTCGCCGATGTATCTCGGACCCGGCGGCCACGGCAGGACGCTGAGACCACCGCCGGCCGCGATTTCGCCGGCGCCGGTATCGACGAGCCAGGCGCGATAGGTTCCGGCCGGCATCATCGCCGTCAGCCACACGCGAAACGATCGATCGAGCACGGCCGCGTCGAACGCGAGGCCCATGTCGGCGAACATCGCGAGCCGGTGTCGAACGAGCGCATCCATATCGTCGAGCGTGGCGGGACGAATGCGATAGTTGTCTGTCACGGCCCGGGAATTATACTGACCCCATGGCACACCCCACCGAGACCCGACGCGGGCCGGAGCCGCCGGACATCAGCGAACGCGGCGGGATGAAGAACGGCCAGCCGCAGCGGTCGGACGCGCGGCTGTTCATGCAGTTCCTCGCGTTTGGCGGCTGCGAGCAGGTCGAACCGCTGATCGACGAGGTCGAGCGCGCCGGCGTCGCCGGCGTGCTTTATGAAGATCTCAACGATCCGCGCGGCATCGCGCTCCTGACCTTCAGCGACGATCCGAGCTTCTTTCTCGATCGTGTCCGGCCGTTGCTCAACCGCCCGACGTTCCGGCCGCTCGTGCAGAAGCCGGAATACACGATGCTGGGCCGCACCTACTCGCTCGGCTACGAGCCCGATCTCGTCGACGTGCTGATGCACCGCCCGCGCCGGACGGTGCTCAACCCGGAGTGGAAGTGGGCGGTGTGGTACCCGCTGCGGCGCAGCGGCAAGTTCGCGCAGCTTCCGACCGACGAGCAGCGCGTGATCCTCGCCGAGCACGGCGCCATCGGCATGTCCTACGGCGTCGCCGACTACGCGCACGACATCCGCCTCGCATGCCACGGCCTCGACAAGGACGACAACGATTTCGTGGTCGGCCTGATCGGGAAGGATCTCTACCCGCTGTCGTCGATTGTGCAGACGATGAGGAAGACACAGCAGACGTCGCTGTATCTCGAGAGGCTCGGCCCATTTTTCGTGGGCCGAGCCGTCTGGCAGGCGCCGATCGACGGCTAGTGCATCACGAAACGGGCGACGACGAAGATTTGAACGAGCGCGGCCAGGGCAAGCCCGATGTACAGCTGCGACCGTTTGAACATCAACATGGGGATTTCCTCCTCGGCACCTGCCGGGGGCAAGGCGGGTGCCTGGAGCGAATGTCGCGCCGGTTCACGAAATTGCACACCGCCGCCATACCCATCCGCTCAAGCATGTGTTCGATTGCGGGACGCGCCCCCGCGGAAGCGTGATCGCTCGGGTCAGCGGGTCAGGTCGGCGGTTTGGGCAAACGTGGGCGGTCGGCGATGCTTCGTCGCCTGCTCGTACGCGTAGGCGAGCTTGATCAGCGTCGGCTCGCTCCAGGCGCGGCCGATGAAGGAAATCCCGACCGGCAGCCCTCTGAAATAGCCGGCCGGCACCGTGATGTGCGGATAGCCGGCGACGGCCGCCACGCTCGACGGCGCGGCGCCGCCGGATCCGAAACTGTCGCCGTTGACGTGATCGGTCAGCCACGCCGGGCCGCCCGTCGGCGCGACCAGCGCGTCGAGCCGGTGCTTCGTCATCACGGCATCGATACCGAGCGTGCGCGTCAGCTGGCGATTGCGCGCCAGCGTCGTTTTGTATTTCTCGCTCGTCAGCGGTCCCTTCTTTTCCGCCTGCTCCATCAGCTCCTGGCCGAAGTAGGGCATCTCCTCGACTTGGTGCGCGTCGTTGAACGCGATCACGTCTTTCAGCGAATGGATGGGAGAGGCCGGGCCGAGCCAGGTCAGATACTTGTTCAGATCGGCCTTGAACTCGTAGAGCATGATCTCGAACTCGCCGTCGCCGAACTTGTCGACCGTCGGCATGTTGGCCGGATCCACGATCGTCGCGCCCTGTGCCTTCATCGCCGCGACCGCCTCTTCGGCGATTCGATCGGCACCGGCGCTGCTGCCGAAGTACTTCTCGCGCATCACTCCGATCCGCGCGCCGCGCAGGCCGTTGGCGTCGAGCGACGCCGAGTAGTCCTTCGCGGTCGAGCGCCGCGTCGCGGTGTCCGCCGGATCCGGGCCGGCCATTGCCGCGAGAAGAACGGCGGCGTCGGCAACGGTCCGCGTCATCGGGCCGGCGGTGTCCTGGGTGTGCGAGATCGGCACGATCCCGCTGCGGCTGAGGAGTCCGACCGTCGGCTTGATGCCGACGAGCGAGTTGTTGTTCGACGGCGACACGATCGAGCCGTCGGTCTCGGTGCCGACGGCGGCGGCGGCGAGGTTGGCGGCGATCGCCGCGCCGGAGCCCGAGCTCGAGCCGGACGGGTTGCGATCGAGCGCGTACGGATTCTTCGTCTGTCCGCCGCGGCCGCTCCACCCGCTGGTCGAGTGCGAGGAGCGGAAGTTCGCCCACTCGCTGAGATTCGTCTTGCCGAGAATCACGGCGCCGGCCGCGCGCAGGCGTCCGGCGATGAACGCGTCTCCGGGCGGCCGGGCGCCGGCCAGGGCGAGCGAGCCCGCGGTGGTCATCATCGCGTCGGCGGTCGCGATGTTGTCCTTGAGCAGGATCGGAATGCCGTGCAGCGGGCCGCGCGTCCGGCCCGCCCTGCGCTCGGCGTCGAGGCGATCGGCGATGGCGAGCGCGTCGGGGTTGGTTTCGATAACGCTGCGCAGCGCCGGGCCGTTCCGATCGATGGCGTCGATTCGCGCCAGGTATTTCTCGGCGAGCGATCGCGCGGTGTCGCGGCCCGATTCCATCCGCTGCTGCAGCGCTGCGATGGTCGCCTCGTCCAGATCGAATGGCGCTCGGGCCGGGGCTTGCGCGGCGAGGGCGGAGGCCGCGACCATCGCGCCCAGGACGATGACGGTGCGGATTCTCATGGTCGTCGCCGCGATTTCCGCGATTGATTTTTACCGGTGGAGCGAGCCGGCGGCCTGATCGACGAGGGCTTCGATCATGTCGGCGGGCCTGGCGCCCGCGGAGCGCGCCAACTCCTTGCCGCCGCCGAACACCGCCAGCGTCGGAATCGACCGGATGCCGAAGCGCTGACCGAGATCCTGCAGCACGTCGGTGTTCACCTTGACGATCACGACCCTGCCCGCCTGCCGCGCGGCGACTTTCTCGAGCTCCGGCGCGACCATCCGGCAGGGGCCGCACCACGGCGCCCAGTAGTCCACGACGACCGGAATCGACGACTGCGCGATCAGCCTGTCGAAGTCGGCCGACGACTGAATCTCAATCGGCTGGTTCAGCGGCGGCAGTTCTTGCTTACACTTCCCGCACTTCACCGGGTCGCCGAGCCGCTGGTAGGCGAGACGATTCTTCTGTCCGCACGAGGGGCAGGGGACGACGATCCCCTTGTCGTCGAAGTCAAAACTGACCATGAATCCATTGTAGGCTAAGCGTCCAGGAGAAGCTCATGCGACGCGTTATTGGTGTGGGGGGCGTCTTCTTCAAGGCGCGCGATCCCGAGAAGCTCTACTTGTGGTACGAAAAACATCTCGGCATCAAGCGTGCGGACCCGAGCTCGGCGATCTTTTCCAACCAGGATGACGAGTCGGGCCTCACCGTCTGGTCGATCTTTCCCGCCGACACCAGGTACTTCGACCCGAGCACTGCGCCGTTCATGTTCAACTACCGGGTCGAGAATCTCGACGCGCTGCTCGAAGCGCTCACCGCCGAGGGCGTGTCGATCGATCCCAAGCGCGAGCAATACGAATACGGGAAGTTCGCGTGGATCTACGATCCCGAGGGGAACAAGATCGAGCTCTGGGAGCAGACAGGATCTTCGTAGGTCCCTGGTGCTTGGGACTTGGTGCTTGGTCCGGTCCGAGGCACTTGGTCCGGTCCGGGGCTAGTGTGCGCGCTTCTTCGGCTTGGGTTTGGCGGATGCCGGCGGCGTCGCGGGCGCCGTCGCGATGCGGTCGGACAACAGGCCGACGGTGATCGCGTAGGAGTGCGAGCAGTTGTAGTCGAGGATCGCGTCGTAACTCGGGAACACGAGGTAGTGCTGCTTCGTGCCCGACACGAGTGACGCCTCGGGCAGGTTGTTCGGCAATGCCTTGCCGCT
>Ga0066903_100006774_pt1 | contig 10260 bp, 6 predicted proteins | sample PanSoiMetaGPlot1_FD_67491 | JGI IMG/M metagenome (GOLD analysis project Ga0066903, IMG submission 67491) | Tropical forest soil microbial communities from Panama analyzed to predict greenhouse gas emissions - Panama Soil - Plot 1 (version 2) | ecosystem: Environmental > Terrestrial > Soil >... | reverse complement strand
CCGTTGACCGGTTCCGCAAGGATCCGCTCCAGCCACTTCTGTTTGGCCTGGGCTCGAGCTTTCCAGACCTGTGTTTCCAGCTCGAGTAAGGGTGCATGCTTTGTAGCGAGCATCGTTCTTCAACCTCTCTTTCGACTCTCGGGCCGGAGATTACGCCGGACCTTGGATCCGTCGAGTTGCTCGACGTGATCGAAAGCCCGGCGGCCATCGTCTGCATTACGATGCGGTTCCAGGCGCGACTTTATGCGGCCCTGCGCCACTAAGCGGCTGAACGAGCCCTGACACCAATCGCGGCCTTCCGGAGGAGGCGTTGCCGGCGTCGCAGCCGCATCGCCGCAAGCGCGAAGATCCGCGCGCGCCGGCGATTGCGAGCCGCCGCGACCGCCAGCAGGCGGGCGCGCTTTCGATCGCGAAGAGCCGCGATCATCAGCAGGCGCGCACGACGACGCTTGCGAAGCGCCGCAATGGCCAGCAGCTTCGCGTGCTTGCGCTTCCGAAGAGCCGCGACGGCGAGAACACGAGTGCGCCGGCGTGCCCGCAATCCACGGGCGACGCTCAGGCCCGCACCCGCCCGGGCGTACTCCGGCTCCTCTTCTTCCTCTTCGTCGTCTTCTTCGTCGCTCAGCCCCAGCATCTCGGGATCTTCATCCTCGTCGATGCCGTTCAGCTCCGCGTCGTCGTCGTCGAGACCTTCTTCGTCGCCCAAGCCCATCAGCTCTCTCGGCTCGTCTTCCTGCTCTTCGTCATCTTCCAATCCAGACAACTCCGTCACGCCGCCTTCTTCTTCGAGTCCCACGAGTTCGCTCGGATCGTGCTCAAACATCGTCCTCATGTCGTCCTCCTAACCCCGGTCCGTTCACCACGAGTGCACCAACGAGAGGCGATGCGCTTCGGCGCATCAAGGATCGCTGAACCTCAGAGGTGTTGGGCAAATGAGCAACGCGTGTACCGGCGGCTAGCGTCAGGTGATTGCGCGGCCGGCAGGATTGCACGCGGTTCCGGAGCCTGAGGCGTGCGCGTTCGCCGGGCAGCGCACCGACATTTCGGGTTTCCTCCAGATAGACGGAGATCGAACTCGGATCCTCTTCCCGAGAGGAGCAACGACAGGGCAACGGCGACGTAACGGCGATATGAGCGAGCCGCAAGGAAGTTCCCTGCGAGGCTGGCTTCGTGCGCGATGAAAAAACGTGGCCGATCGGCGGACTTTGCTCTTGACCCGACTCAGCGGTTGAGCGATGCTCGGCGTCCACTCACGAGACAGCTCATGAGCAATACGACTGCGAAGAGCGCACCCGCGCGATGGACGACACTGGCCGAGATCGAAGCTCGCCTCCGCGCGGCTGGATGGGATCAGGCCTCGATCGATCGGCAACTCGCGGCCGTGATCGTATTCCGGGAGCAGCTCGCGCGCGAAGGTCTGCTCGAGAAGCCGGGAGACATTCCGTCCTGAATTGCGACCGACCCCGTACATCGCGCTCGCATCGCGGCGCGAGGCTCATCGCGATCCTTTTCCGATCCAGTGCTGGAGGACCGTGATCGGCTGTGTCGCCGCGTCTCCGCTTGTGACATTGATCAGGAAGCGTCCGTCCGGCGCAACGTCGTAGTTTCCGTTGAGGCCGCTCAAAAACGCACCGTTCCCGACAATCCGTGTCTGGAACAGCGCCACAGGGACGCCTGGCGAAATGCTCGAGGCCGTTGTCGTTATCGGCACCGCCATCAACGCTCCACCGGGCGCGATGTAATACAACTCCTTGCCGTCGCGGCGCCAGCGCGCCTGGATTCCGCCCCCCGACGATACGGGTTGGCCTCCAGACGACGTGGTGCTCGAGGCTGATGCGTCCGGGACGCCGGAGAACGCCCGCAGATACACCTGCCACTGGCCAGTGATGTTCGATTCGTACGCGACCCACCGTCCATCAGGGGAGAATCGCCCACCTGTTTCGTCGAAGCGGGTTCTCAGGAACAGAAATGGCTTGCCCGCCCGGTCGCCGTCGACGGGCATCACCCATAGATCTCGCGCCAACTGAGGCTCGACCTGGTGGAACAGGATGAAGCGCCCATTCGGCGACCAGTCGTCTACGGGTTTGGGGATCGGTCCTTCGAGCAGCGGCGTCTCTGAGGCGAGATTGCTCGACGACTTGACGTAGATGTCCTGAACGCCTTTCCGCATCGAAGTAAATGCGATGCGTGTTCCATCCGGCGACCACACTGCGCCGTTGTCCACGCTCAGATCAAACGTGAACCGAATGCTCCGGATGCCGTCCAGCAGCCAGATATTCTGATTGCCCTGCACGGAGCGAGTGACCGCGATTTGACGGCCGTCCGGCGAAATCGTTGGGCCGGAGACGCCGTCGTCGGTGCCGCCGACTGTCCCAACCTGCCGACCAGAGCGATCGAACCAGGCTAATTGACTGTGGACCGACGCAATGGCTCGGTACACGATGACGCCGGCGGCCGAGACTGAGAAGGCGCCGACTTTCTGGTTCTCGTCAGCGCCAACTGGATCGGCAATTGTGACCGCGTCGCCCACGAGCGTTCCTCGGGTCAGATCAATGCGGTGCGCGACCAGCGCCCCTTGGCGCACGTAGAGAAGCGAGCCGGACGGCATGTACGCAGCCGCCGTGTCAGCCGCAGTGAGGCGCTTCACGTCCGGCGAGTCGAGCGATCCCAGGTAGATTCCGCTCGCATCGTCCCGTCCAATTGCATAGAAGATGAATTTTCGACTGTCGTTGAGAAATGACGGAAATCGATGGCTGCGTACGTTGGGCGGGTCGACTTTGGTGACAACCACCACGTCGCCTCCCGACGCCGACACACGAGACAGCGGGCCGGTAGCAGGAGCAAAAAGGATCACACCGTCGGCGCCCCACGTCCCTCCGCGGCCTGTGCCGATGGACGTGAGCACGTGCGGCCGGCTCGCGCCGAGGTCGAGACGCTCGAGGCCCTGGGTCGTGAAGAACGCAACGGACTGACTGTCCGGAGCCCAGAACGGATAGCGGGCTCCTTCCGTACCCGGGAGCGGTTCCGCGGTGGTGGCGTCGAGCGAACGCAGCCAGAGGCGTGACGTTCCTGCGGACGTCGCGACGAAAACGAGCCGGCGCCCGTCAGGAGACACAGCAAACGACAAAGGATCGTCGGTGGGCGGGGTCGCCATGTCGAGACGCGTTTCGCGATCAGGCGATGCGTTTCCCGGACTCTGGCGAATCCATGCCGCGAGCGCAATTCCCGTAACGATGACCATCGTGGCGCCCCACCCGAGCCGCTCTCTTGAATGCCAAATAGAGTGCGTTGAGAGACTGGCCGGTTGCCGCTGAGCCTCCTCGAGGTCCAGCCGGGCGACGGCGGCTGAGTCGAGGCGACGCGTCCGATCTTTCTCGAGACATCGTCGAACGAGACGCTGTACGAGCAGTGGCACTCTCGCGGACAGCGCGTTCCAGTCCGGTTCTGATTTCAAGACGTTCGCAAGCGTGTCCGACACATCGTCGCCTTCGAACGCGCGCGCACCGGTCAGCATCTCGTAGACGACGCAGCCGAACGCCCACAGATCGCAGCGCCTGTCCGCGGGGCGGCCTTTGGCCTGCTCCGGCGACATGTAGGCAGGCGTGCCGACGATCAGGCCGAGGCCGGACATCATCGCCGGCGTAGTGATGGTCGGGGATTGCGTGGCGTTGATGCTCGCCGGCTGATTGTGTTCGAGCACCTTGGCCAGGCCGAAGTCGAGGATCTTGACGGTGCCGTCGCCGCGCACCTTGATGTTCGCGGGCTTCAAATCGCGATGGACGATGCCCTGCTCGTGCGCGGCTTCCAGCCCCATTGCGATTTGCGTCGCGATCGGCAGCGCTTCATCGAGCGGAATGGGGCCGAGTGCAATGCCGTCGGCGAGCGTCGGGCCGTCGACCAGCTCCATGACGAGCGCGGGCACGCCCGCCGAATCTTCGAAGCCGTGGACGTGCGCGATGTTCTGGTGGCTCAGCGCAGCCAGCGTGCGGGCTTCACGCTCGAAGCGCGCGAGCCGTTCAGGATCGTCTCGCAGCGCCTGCGGCAGCACCTTGATCGCGACGTCGCGCCCCAGCTTGACGTCGCGCGCGCGATAGACCTCGCCCATCCCGCCGCTGCCCAGCAGGCTAAGGATTTCGTAAGCACCGAGCCGGGCGCCGGGCGTGAGGCCCACGAGTGATTGGAGGCGCCAATTATAGCGACGGGTGTTCAGTGCGCGGCTGGTTGCTTGCCGCTTTTTTCGAGACCGGTCGCGCTAGAATCCGACTCGCCTTTACATAGTGGCGTTGAACGCAGGCACGCGGATCGGCGCGTACGAAGTCGTCTCCATGCTTGGCAGCGGTGGCATGGGCGAAGTGTATCGGGCGCGTGATACGAAACTTGGGCGAGAAGTCGCGCTCAAGATCCTCCCGGCGGCGTTAGTGGCCGATCCCGAGCGCGTGGCGCGCTTCCGCCGAGAGGCCCAGGTCCTTGCCGCGCTGAATCATCCCAACATCGGCGCCATATACGGCGTGGACGACGCCGACAGCATGCAGTTCCTTGTGCTGGAGCTCGTGGACGGCGAGAGCCTCGACAAGCGCATTGCGCGAGGTCCAATTCCCGTCGAGGAAACCTTGGACATCGCCAACCAGATCGCCGAGGCGCTCGAAGCGGCACACGAAAAGGGGATTGTCCACCGCGATTTGAAGCCCGCCAACATCGCGCTGGCGAGAGACGGCAGCGTGAAGGTGCTGGACTTCGGGCTGGCGAAGGCGACGGATGTCACAAATGGCTCCCCGGTCACTGTGACGACCTCGCCCACGATCACGACGCCGGCGATGATGACAGGTGTCGGTGTCATCCTGGGAACCGCCGCGTACATGTCTCCGGAACAGGCAAGGGGACGACCGGCTGACAAGCGATCCGATGTGTGGGCGTTCGGTTGTGTCCTCTATGAGATGCTCGCCGGCAAGCGCGCATTCGAGGGCGAGGATCTCACCGAGGTGCTGGCCGCTGTCGTCAAGAGCGAGCCCGATTGGAGCGCAATCCCGGCTGACGTCGCGCCGCACGTGGTTCCGGTGATCAAAAAATGCGTCGCGAAGGATCGTAAGGCGCGGCTTCCCGACGTTTCGGTTCTCCGTTTCCTGCTGGATGAAACGACCGCCGGCGCGCTGACGTGGACATCCGCCGTCAGCATCGCGCCGACGCGAGTCCGGCGCCGCGTTGCCCTTACCGCCGTGCCTGTCCTGGCGCTCGCGCTGGGAGTCGGAGCAACGTGGTGGATCACGCGACCTGTGCCACCTGAGCTGGTTCGGTTCACCGTTTCACCAGCTGGCTCATTCACGAACGTCGCTGATCGCGCTGTCACGATCACGCCGGATGGCCGCCATCTGGTGTATCAAGTCGCGCTCCAGAACGAGTCACAACTGTTCGTGCGAGCGGTCGACCAGCTCGAGGCAACGCAACTACGCGGCCTGTTGGGCCCGCGATCGCCCTTCGTGTCGCCTGATGGCAAATGGATCGCCTACTTCTCTGTGGCCGGCGAGCTACGGAAGGTGTCGATCACCGGTGGGCCTCCAATCACCATTGCACCGATCGTGGGACAGCCGCGCGGCGGAACCTGGGCAGACGATGGGACGATCATTTACGGCAGCACGTCTGCGGGACTCGTCAGCATACCGGCTGCCGGCGGTGAACCCAGGATGCTGACAAGGCCAGACCCGACCCAGCGGGAAACCGGCCACGTATTCCCGAGAATGCTGCCTGGCCGTCGTGCTGTGCTCTTCACGATCGCATCCGGTTCGGACGTCGAAACCTTTCAAATCGCCGCGCTGGATCTCCGCACCATGCAACGGAAGACGCTCCTTCGTGGCGCGACGGATGGGCAGTATGTCGCCAGCGGCCATATCGTCTATTCCGCGGCCGGATCGCTGCGCGCCGTGCGCTTCGATCCATCACGGCTGGAGGTGCTCAGCGACCCGGTGCCGGTCGCCGATTCTGTGTTGACGAAGCCGACAGGCGCAGCCGAATTCGCGGTGTCATCGCAGGGAACCCTCGCATACGTGCCGGGCGGTCTCCTATCGGCTTCACAGCTGATGGGCATCGGCCTGCGACGCTCACTTGTGTGGGCCGATCGGAACGGACGCGAGGAAGCGATCGATGCGCCGCAACGCGCGTATATGTACCCGCGCATCTCACCAGATGGCACCCAGGTCGCGATCGACATTCGAGATCAGGAGAATGGCATCTGGATTTGGGACATCGTTCACAAGAATTTGAGGCGATTGACGTTGGACGCAAGTGGCGATTTCACGCCAGCGTGGACCCGGGATTCGCGACGAATCATCTTCGCCTCTACTCGGGCGGGACCGCCGAATTTGTATTGGCGGTCCGCAGACGGCACTGGCACCGACGTCCGCCTGACAACGGCGCTCGACGCGCAGTTTCCCACCTCCGTCTCGGCGGACGGCAATCACGTGATTGTGCGAACGGGTGGACCCAACTTCGATATCGGTGTATGGACAGCTGACGGCAAATCGGATGTCGAGCCGCTGATTCACTCGGAGATTCCCGAGCAGAATGGGGAACTCTCTCCAGACGGACACTGGCTCGCCTATGAAGGCCTCGTGTCGAACCAGTGGCAGATTTATGTGCAGCCGTTCCCCGACATCAGCAGCGGTCGTTGGCAAGTCTCGACAGCTGGCGGCACGAAGCCAGCCTGGGCGCGAAGCGGACGCGAGCTGTTTTTCATCGGGACCGACGGCTATTTGATGGCCGCACCAGTCAGTATGACGACGTCGTTCACGTTCGGAGATCCGGTGAAAGTGCTGAACACCCGCTACTATTCGTCACAGCAGTTCCGCACCTATGATGTGACGCCCGATGGTCGAAGATTTCTGATGGTGAAAGAATCGCCAAGCGATCCGTCGGGCGCAGCACCGCGCCCGAACATCGTTGTCGTACTGAATTGGCTCGAAGAGCTGAAGGCGCGAGTGCCAGGGAAATAGTATGGGTGAGAGTCAGGACGACAGGCTGGCGACGCTGGAGGCCAAGGTCCAGGAACTGGACACGCTGGTCAACCTCGCGTTGCGGCTGCTCTCGATCGAGAGGCCGATCTCCATGTTATTGGAACGCTACGGTGCCACCGAGAGCGAGGACCTCGCCGTCCATGCGCTGCTGGACCACACCGTGAAGCGCGCCGAACAGGGCAGCATCTACGCACCATCGTTCGGTGGCTTCGTCACGGAGTTGTTCATCCGCTTCCCCGGCGTCCGGGACAACCGGGAATTCGTCGGGATGCTGCTGGACACCCTGAAGATTGATCGACCGGCCTACCAGAAGCTGCACGCGTTCGTGACGTCTCAGGGTTGGCCGCAATGGAGCTGAACGCCGTGCTACTTCGTCGGCACGCGAGCCCTCAGCTCTTCGAACCAGTTGAGGACGAATTCGATTCGGGAGCCGGCGCTCCCGCTGACACTGCTCGCGCCGGACTCCACGACGATGACGAAACGTTGCGAGTCCGGAAGGACGTCGTAGTTACGCGGAAGACCACCGATCAATATGGCACCGGGCCGCGGCCACAGAGTCGGGCCGCTGGCTCGAAACCCCTGCTGCGTTGACACCTCGAACGCCGCAAAGCTACCGCCGGCGCCGCTGGCTTGGGACACGAACAGCTGGCGACCGTCCAGCGACCACATCGAGTTGACGCCCACGCCGATTTGAAATAGGTCGCCGGTCGCCGGAAACGGCTGTACGAACACCTCGGGAGATCGGCCCGAACCCTCAATGACGTTGTAGGCCACCCATTTGCCGTCGGGTGAAAAGGTTCCGTTGGGCTGAGCGCCTTCACTCCTGACGTTGTCGAAGGGACGACGTTGCCGGTCGGAACGCGAGAATGTCCACATCGCGGTCCCGGACGCCTTCGCCACCGTGAACAGCAACACATCGCCGTTTGGAGACCAGCTGGTCGGAATGTGCGTCTCGCCGTTCGCCGGAGTCGTCAGGCGCTCGGCGGTGGGGCCTGGCGCATCAACGCGCTGCCAGAAAATGGCGCGGTCTCCTTCCCGATCGGACCCGAATGTCACGCGTGTGCCATCCGAACTCCACACTGAAAAATTGTTGCGGCCGCCGAACGTGAGGCGGAAAGGACGCGCCGAACCCGTCAAATCGTGGATCCAGATCTCGCTGCTCGAACCGTCGTCGACGGTAACAGCCAGTCGGTGACCGTCCGGCGAAACACGCGGGTAATAGTAAGGTTTCGCAACCAGCTTCAACGCCTCGATGCTGCCTTTCCTGTCGATGAGTGCCAGATCGCGACCTGCGCTGCCGACCGCGGAACCTGGGATATAGGCGAGAACGCCCGTGTCCGAGACGCCGAAATTTGCGGCGCTCGTGACCCCAATGGATGAACGTCGCACACCTTCCACGACCGGTACTGGCGGGCCAGTCACTCGCACGTGCGCGGCATCGAATGGAACGGCAAACAACGATCCACCGACGGCGTACATGAGATGTCCGCTTGCGACGTAATGCGCCTCCGCCCCACCGTCGACGACAACCGCGCGCTGGGACGAGTCGAGCCTTTGGGCAACGATCTGCGCTTTGTCCCAGCGGTCCAGTCCCATTCCGCCTTTGGCGACGGTGTAGAGCAGCACATGGCCGGCCGGAAGCATCTCGGGCGCCGCGAGCACTTCACCCTCCCCTGGACGGACAAGTAGTTCTGGCCCGCCACCGCTCGCCGACACACGCATGATCCCTCTTGGCCCCTCGGCGAACAGAATGCTGTCGCCGTCCCAGCTCATCCCGAACGGGTTCTGCGCCGCGCACAGGGTGACCGGCGTACCGCCAGTCGAAGCGACTTTTCTGATCGTCGAACCCGCTCCGGACCAGAATGCGATCCAGCGGCCATCCTGGGAGAACACCGGCGTCGTCACGCCTTCGGCACCTTCCGGTTCGGCGTTGACCGTGAGCGCGACCGACTCTGCCCGATCGGCGGCCTTCAGGAAGAGACGTCCATTGGCGACGTACGCCATCTTCGTTCCGTCGCCGGAAACGGCCATGAGCTTTCGTCCGGCGTTCGTGTACTGCTGACCGTCGGGGAGCGGGAACGTCAGCCGCGTGACGCCTCGCGCACCTGACGAGGGTCGCAACGCCAGCGCGAGTGTGGCGACGACTACGCCAAGCGTAATCGTCGCGATGGTCGCCGGAAGCCAACGTCCGATTCGCGAATGAGGCACTTGTCCCGGTGATCGTTGGTCGAGCGCGCCGGCAAAGGGAGCACCGTCGATCGACTCGGCGATCACGAAGTTCACCGTGCTGATGTCGGCGATGCGCCTGGTCCGGTCCTTCTCGAGGCACTTGCGCAACAAGAGGCGGACATACTGCGGCACGTTCGCTGTCAACGCGTTCCAGTTCGGCTCGCCACGAAGCACCGCTGCAAGCGTGTCGCTGACGTCTTCTCCGTCGAATGGCCGCTTGCCCGCGAGCATTTCGTACAGCACGCAGCCGAACGCCCACACGTCCGATCGCTTGTCCGCTGGCCTTCCCTTCGCCTGCTCCGGGCTCATGTAGGCGGCTGTGCCGAGGATCACGCCGATCCCGGTCATCATCACGGGCGTCGTAATCGTTGGCGAATTCGTCACGTCCAGGGAGGTGCCCGTCGCAGCCTCGGTCGCCTTGGCGAGCCCGAAGTCGAGAACCTTGACCTCGTCCTCATGTGTGAGCGCTACATTGGCTGGCTTGAGGTCCCGGTGAATGATCCCTTTCTCATGTGCCGCTTCGAGCGCCTCGGCAATCTGCTTCGCAATCCGGAGCGCTTCATCGAGCGGAATCGGGCCGCGAGCGATCCGCTTGTCGAGGCTCTCGCCGTCCACGAGCTCCAGGACGAGGAACTGCGCGCCGGCGGCCTCGTCGAGCCCATGGATCTGCGCGATGTGCGGGTGATTGAGAGACGCCAGGACCTGCGCCTCTCTGCGAAAGCGGGCGATGCGATCCGGATCGTTCGTGAAGGTGGCGGGAAGGATCTTGAGCGCGACCTCCCGACCGAGCTTCGTGTCCTTGGCTCGATACACGTCTCCCATCCCGCCGCTGCCAATCAGCGTCAGGATTTCATAGGCGCCGAGGAGGGTGCCGGGTTCGAACGCCACCAGAGGCCCTCGAGAGTGGCCCGATTATGCCCGAACCCACGCGATGTGCCGTAAAAAGGCTCTGCAGGCAGCGCGAATGTCCGCAGACCATGATCCGTGGTGGTAAATGAGTCGATTCGAGGCGATTTGCGTGCACTTT
>Ga0066903_100006773_pt1 | contig 10260 bp, 7 predicted proteins | sample PanSoiMetaGPlot1_FD_67491 | JGI IMG/M metagenome (GOLD analysis project Ga0066903, IMG submission 67491) | Tropical forest soil microbial communities from Panama analyzed to predict greenhouse gas emissions - Panama Soil - Plot 1 (version 2) | ecosystem: Environmental > Terrestrial > Soil >... | reverse complement strand
CAGACGTTCCAGATCGGAGGCCGTGAAGACGGCCTGGGCCTGGACAAGTTCGCCTTCGGGGAGAGCGACGTGTTCTTCACGGTCAACGATCTCGACAACGGCCTGGAGGGCTCGACCGTGCCGCCGCCTCCGCCGTTCAATCCGCCCGGTCCGCCGATCGCGCTCGGCCTGCCGAAGTTCCTGGGCGACACCTACAGCCAGCCGCAGGCGAAAAACTTCGACAAGTACTGGGACCAGGTCACGCCCGAGAACGGCGGCAAGTGGGGAAGCGTGGAGGCCACGCGCGACGTCATGAACTGGGCGGACCTCGACAACGCCTACAATGCGGCGAAGAACAACGTCCTCCCCGACGGCACGCCGTTTCCGCTGCCGTTCAGGATGCACACGCTCGTCTGGGGCAACCAGCAGCCCGGATGGATCGCGACGCTGTCGCCATCGGACCAGCTCATCGAGATCAATCAATGGTTCGCCGCCGTCGCGGCGCGGTACCCCAACATCGACTTCATCGACGTCGTCAACGAGCCGCTCCATGCGCCTCCGCCCTATATCGATGCGCTCGGCGGCACCGGCGTCACCGGCTGGGACTGGGTGATCACGTCGTTCGAGCTCGCGCGACAGTACTTCCCGAACGCGAAGCTGGAGCTGAACGAATTCAGCGTCGAGAACGACGGCAACGCGATGGCGCGCTACATCGAGATCGTCCATCTGCTCCAAGCGCGCGGCTTGATCGACGCCGTCGGCGTCCAGGGGCACGCCTTCTCGACTCGCAACACTCCGGCCGCCACGCTCACCGCGAACATCGATCTCCTCGCGGCGACGGGCCTGCCGATCTACATCACCGAGCTCGACGTCGACGGCCTCAGCGACGAGGTGCAGAGTGCCGAATACCAGCGCGTGTTCCCCGTGTTCTGGGAGAACCCGGCGATCCGCGGCGTCACGCTGTGGGGCTTCCGCATCGGCCACTGGCGCACCGCGCAGGGCGCCTACCTCGTGCTCGACAACGGCGCCGAGCGCGACGCCATGGTCTGGCTGAAGGGCTACGTGCCAAAGGCGATCCTGCGTCCGTGGATCGAGACCCAGCCGGCGTCACGGACCGCCACCGTCGGAGACACCGTGTCGTTCAGCTGCCTCGGCAACGGCACGGCGCCGATCGCCTATCAATGGATGAAAGGCGGTGCCGCGATCCAGGGGAACGCATCCGCCACCACCAGCACGCTGGTTCTGCCGAACATTCACACCGCCGACGCCGGCGGCTACGCGTGCGTCGCGTTCAACACCGCCGGTGCGGCCACGAGCGCGATCGCCACGTTGACGGTCAACAAGGCCGTGGCGTCGGTGACCCTCGGCGGGCTGTCGGCTCTCTACGACGGGACGCCGAGGCACGTGACGGTCTCCACGCTTCCCGCGGGGCTGACCGTGCTCGTCACCTACGACGGCAGCGCGACGCCCCCGACGGCGCCCGGCTCGTTCGGAGTGAGCGCCGTCGTGAGCGACGCGGACTTCGTTGGTACTGCAACCGGAATGCTGGTCGTGACCACGACGGCGCTGTCGCGTCACGCGCCCACGCTGAGGGGGACACTGGACGGCTCCCTGCAGATGCTGCTGCCGGAGTTCGCGTCGTTGGGCGACGGCATGCAGGTGTCGGGCGACGTCCTGGTGCCCGGCACACCCACGGTGGACGTGAAAGGCCACCCCGCGTTCGACGGGACGATCGACGGCGTCGGCGGCGTCTCGCCGTCGAACTACACGGTCACTGTCCGCGATGATGCGGTCCTGCGACACCTCGTCCGTCGCGTGGATCCCGTCGCGTTTCCGACCGTCGCGGCGCCGCCGCTTCCGGCGGGCGCACGCGATGTCGCGCTGAAGTCTGCCGGGGAGAGTCCAGGCGACTTCGCGACGCTGAGGGATCTGACCCTGAAGGACGGTCTGGGGCAGGTCGTGGTGCTGCCCGGCACCTACGGCGCGTTCCGCGCGGATCCCGGCAGCGGCTTCACGTTCGGCGTGGCGGCCGCCACCGAACCGGTCGTCTACAACCTGCAGTCGCTGACGATCAAGACAGGCGCGACCGTGCGGATCGTCGGACCGGTGATTCTCAACGTCGCCAGCGTCGTGACGGTCAAGGGCACCATGGGCGACCCGGCGAATCCGTCGTGGCTGCAGTTCAACGTCGCCGCCGGCGGACTCACCGTCGACGATGGCGCGACGCTCAGCGGGTTCGTCACGACGCCGGCAGGAACGCTGACCATCACCTCGGCCGCGACGCTCACCGGCGGCGCCGTCGCCGATCGGATTGTGATCAAGGAGGGAGGCGCGCTGAAGGGAGCGCGCTAGGCCGTCGGACGGTGAATCCCGTAGACGTGGATCCGTTCGCCATTGAACGGATCCACGTCCGCTCGTTCGAATCGTTCGCCGACCTTCGCGGCGACGCGCATCGATCTCGCATCGTCAGCGTTGATCAGGCTGATGACGTGATCGATCTGCGTGCTGTTCCAGGTCCACACCAGCGCGGCGAGAGCCGCCTCGGTCGCGAGACCCTGCCCCCAGTGCGATCGATGGATGGCCCAGGCGAGCTCGACGCCGGGCCAGCCCTTCCACTTCTGCAGCCCGACGCACCCGATGACGTCGCCGCTGGCCTTCTCGACGACCGTCCACAGGCCGTAGCCGCGCGAGTCCCAGTGATCGATGAGCGCTGCCGTCTTCCGGCGGGCCAGTTGGAGATCGCCGGGCGCTTCGGTCAGCGTGACCTGTTTCTTCTCGACGACCTCGGGGTCCCAGAAAATCTGCATGAACGGCGCCGCATCCGCCAGTTCCGGCCGTCGCAGCAGCAGGCGCGTCGTCTCCAAGGTCAGCATCGGCGGGGACAGTCTACGCTCCGAAAGCAGTGGACTCCTCGCTGGATGCGACCTTCTACCGCACGGCCCTCCTGCTCGGTCTAATCCCTGGCGAAGTTCACGCCCTCGCCGACACACTGACAATCGTGCGTCAGATGCGCAGCATGCTGCACCTGCCGACTGACATCTACGAGGGCCTGAACGCCGCGCTGGTGGCGCACGCCGCCGAGACGGGAGAGAGAAGGGCGATCGCGCAACGGCTCGAGCGATTCACGCAACCAGAGCAGAGGCCGCTCGGGCCCAGCTCGTGAGCGAATACGGCCTGCATCTACTCCGTGTGCAGCACCCCTGACGGCGCCAGCCGCGACGCGCGCCACGCGGGGATCATCGTTGCGAGCGCGGTGATTCCCGCAACCAGTACGATCGCGGCGCCGAGCATCACGGGATCCGATGCGCGGATGGCGTAGATCTGGCTCGCCACGATGCGCCCTGACAGGTACGCGATCAGCAGACCGATTCCCGTACCGACGAGCGCGAGCAGCGCCCCCTGTTTCATGACGAGCGCGAAGACGCTGCCGGGGGTGGCGCCGAGCGCCAGCCGCGTGGCCATCTCGCCGCGGCGCTGCGAGACGGCATACGCGACGACTCCGTAGATACCGACGGCGGCGAGCAGGATCGCGGACGCCCCAAAGATCAACATCAGCGTCATGCCGAGCTGCTGGCGTCGCAGCGTAGCCGATACGAGGTCGCTCACCAGCTCGAAATCGAGCGCGATCTGCGGATCGATCTGCCGCACCTCGCCGCGGATGGCGGATTGCAGCCCCGACACGTCGCTCGCGGAGGTGGCCACGACCATCGTCTGGCGCCGCAGCGGGAGCTGCGAGAGAGGCGAGTAGAACGCGGGTTCCGCCTCGTCGGCCACGGTCTTCTGCCGCACGTCGTCTACCACGCCGACGACGGTGACTTCGTTGCGCGGATCGGGTGCGGGATAGCCGGCGGAGAACTGCAGGCCGATCGGATCGCGACCGTTCAGGTACCGCTTCACGAACGTCCTGTTGATGATCGCGACGGCGCGGGTGTTCCGGCGATCGTCCGGTCCGAAGTCGCGCCCCTGCAGCAGCTTCGTTCCCGTGGCCTGGAAGTAGCCGGGGCTGATGATTCGCTGCCGCGTGCCCATCGGGTGGGTCGGATCGACGGTTTCACCGTGGAAGGCCGCGATGAGCGAGGACTCGAGGTTGTTCCTGAACGGGAAATTCGACGTCGTCCCGACGCCGCTGACGCCCGGCAGCGCGGCCAGCCGCTCGCGCATCGACCGCGACGCGGCGTCGACCGCATCGGGATTCGGATACTTCGCGCCCAGGAACGACACGTCGAAGATCAGACGGTTGTCCGGCGTGAAGCCGAGGTCGGTCGTGCGCAGGTTGGCGAAGCCGCGCACGAGCCAGCCGGCGCCGGCGACGAGGATGATCGCCAGCGCGATCTCGATCACCGTCATCGCGCTGAGCCAGCGTGCCGTGCCGCGGCCGCCGGTCGCCGAGCGCGTGGTTTCGCTCATCAGCGTCCGCACGTCCGTCGCGGCGAGGCGCAGCGCCGGCGCGAAACCGACGAGGAGGCCGCTCACGACGAGCGCGCCGAGCGAGAAGAGCAGGACGCGCCCGTCGAAGGTGACGGTTTCGAGACGCGGCAGCTTGGATGCGCCGAGCGCGAGCAGGGCGCGGACGCCAACCCAGGCGAACAGCAGTCCGAGGGCGGCGCCGAGCGTCGACAGCAGCACCGACTCGGTGAGCAGCTGACGGACGATGCGGCTGCGCGGCGCGCCGATGGCGACCCGCACCGAGATTTCACGTGCGCGCGCGGCGCCTCTCGCGAGCAGCAGGTTGGCGACGTTCACGCAGGCGAGGAGCAGCAACAGCCCCGTTGCCGACATGACGATGATCAGGATCGGCCCGAGATCACCGACCACGGACGCGACGAGCGGTCTGGTCACGTACGCGCGATTCTTGTCGGCCTGCGGAAACTGGCGTCCCAGCTCCTGCATGATGGGTTCCATCTCCGCGTTGGCGCGCGCGAGCGTCGCTCCGGGCTTCAGCCGCATGAAGCCGTCGAAGAAATGATTGATGTCGTCCTTGTCGAGCTGCTGGCTGAACCAGAAGTCGGCGCCGTGCGGCGTGTCGAAGTCCCGCGGCGCCACGCCGGCGATGGTGGTCGCGACTTCGAGAAAGCGAATCGGCTTGCCGACGATCGCGGGATCGCCGCGATAGAGATCCTGCCAGACGCGATGCGAGATCACGACGACGGGCGGCGCGGGCGGCGGCCCCGCGGGCGCCTGCTGTCCGGGCGCGGCCTGGGGCGGCGGCGCGGGACGGACGAAGTTCTGATGCGTGAACCCGCCGAGCGTCATCGGCAGTCCGAAGACGTCGAAGAATCCTTCGCTGACGCCCCAGATCTTCACGTGCTGCGGGGTGCCGTCCTGGTGGAGCAGCGTCAGGTCTGCCTGCTGCATTCCCGCCGCGCGCACGATCGTGGACGTCGTCCCGTTCAGCCGCGTGATCTCTCCGTGCGACAGCAGGCCCGTCGTGACGCGCCCGTCGGTCAGCGTCGTCCGGATGTTGTAGAGATCCTCGGCCTGCGGATAGGGCAGCGGCTTGAGCAGCACGGCGTTCAGCGTGCTGAAGATGGCCGTGGTGGCGCCGATCCCGAGTGCGAGCGTCAGAATCGCCGCGAGTGGAAACGCCGGCGCGCGGCGATAGCTGCGCAACGCGAATTTCAGGTCCTGGAAGACGGTCTCCATCGCTATGCCTCCTACCTCGACCGATCGTTGCGCAGTGTATCGCGTCAGGGGCTCATCTGCTGTTCACGAAGCGCCATAATCTTTTCTTTTTCTGTCACGTGCCCTGTCAGCTCGAGCGGACTGCGGCGGCGGGATGGTCGAGAGTTGACCGGGCGATCACAGGCTCGTTACGCGATCGTCAAGGCGGATTGCTATTGCATGGAGTCGGCATCTTCACGGTTTAGATGCCGATTTCATTTTCGGAGGTTCCATGCACAGTAAACGCCTCATTCTGTCCGCGTGTGTTCTCGCCGGTACACTGACCGCTGCTGGGACGACGACCCATGCCCGGGACGTGCGATCCGTGTTCGTGATCGCGATGGAGAACCACAACTGGACGCAGCCGGCGAACCAGTTCACCGGCAACATCCAACAGGTGTTCCAGAATCCCGCCGCGCCGTTCATCAACAGCCTCGTGGACGGTTCGTCGGACATCAGCGACCAGGTGGCGTACGCGACCGCGTATCACAACGTGCTCGCCACCCAGACGGGCGCCAATCCACACATTCATCCCTCCGAGCCGAATTACGTCTGGGCGGAAGCAGGCACGAACTTCGGGATTGCCAATGACGCCGACCCGTTCGCCGCCAACGGCGGCACCAATCAGAACACCGACCAGCACCTGAGCGCGTTCCTCACGAAGGCGGGCTTCACGTGGCGGTCCTACCAGGAGGACACCGACCTGACGCGCGACGCCAACGGAGGGCTGACCAACGTGCCGCTGCCGCGGAACCTGTGGACCGTGCCGCTCGCCAGCTTCTCGGGCGTCTTCTCCTCCGGCGCCAACGAGTTCAACTTCTCGCAGCAGTTCAACTACGCCGCCAAGCACAACCCGATGGTGTTCTTCACCGACACCAACGGCGGCAACAACGCGACGCCGTCGAATCCGCTGTCCCAGCAGTACGCGCCGCTCCAGCAACTGTTCGACGATCTCAAGAACGGATCGGTTGCCGACTACAACTGGATCACGCCGAACCAGTTCAACGACATGCATACGGCGCTCACCGGCGGCTTCCAGGGTCTGACGGGCGACGCGGCGCGGATTCGCCAGGGGGACAACTTCCTGAGCGAGATCATCCCCGTGATCATGGCGTCGGACGCCTACAAGCATCACGGTCTGATCGTCCTCTGGTGGGACGAGTCCGAATCCGACGGCGTGGCGGGCGACAACCCGGATCGCTTCGACCACACACTGCCGTTCATGATCATCTCCAAGGACGCCCGCGAAGGCCGCCATCACGTGCCGTTTGCCAGCAGCGTGAATCTCTCGCACTCGTCCTTCCTGCGGACGATGCAGGAGATCTTCGGCGTCGGACCGCTCCTCGGGGACGCGGCGAACGCCAGCGACCTGTCCGATCTGTTCAAGGACGGACGGCTCCACGAAGACGGCGCCGAGGACAAATAGCGCCCGCCGGGTGTAAATCGACCTCCATCGGGCGGGGACGCGTGGTATCGTCCCCGCTCTATGGAGGCCTCATGCACTCTCGACGGCTTGCCTTCCTGATTCTTCCTCTTCTTTCCATCGTCGTCTGCGCGGCTTCACAGCGTGAAGGCGGACCGCCTCCGGCCGACGACAAATATCTCGGACTCTGGTCGGGATCGTGGGAGGGCGGCGGCGGCGGCAGCGGTGGGTTCGATCTGACGCTCGACCGCGACAAGGACAAGGCGATGACCGGCAACGTATCGGTCACGGGCGAACCCACCTACAAGGCGACGCTGACGTCGATCGCGTTCGACGGCGCGAAGATGACGGCGAAGTACGACTACACACCGGAGCCGTCCTCGGAGGTCGTCCTGACCGGGACATTCGAGGGCAATTCCGCCACCGGCACGTGGTCGCTGCGCGACAAAGCCAGCGGCAACGAGGTCTCCAGCGGGACCTGGAAGGGGACGCGCAAGGACAAACAGGTCCACTGAACTGCTTGTCTGCTGAACGCTGCCCCTGCTGTCGCTGCCGAACGCTGCACGAGCGCGGCGCCGACGAGATCTGTCCCGTGTGCTGGTGGGAAGACGACGGGCAGGACGATGAGGACGCGGATGTCGTCCGCGGCGGACCGAACGGTGAGCTCAGTCTCGAGGCGGCTCGTCACAACTATCTGCTGGCCGGTGCCGCGGATCCTCGCTGGGTCGGCAACGTGCGATTTCCGCGCCCGGATGAAAAACCGTCGCGAATCTTCGAAAGCCCTTCCGACTTGCACTGTTTCGTCGAGCGAGTTGCGGCACTGCTCCGTTCGGAGGGTCGCCACGCCGCGGCCGATCGACTTCAGGTTGCCGGCGCGATGGGCTCTACGGGTTCCGAGTGGCTCGGTGAAATCGGACACGCGATTCGTTCAATCGAAAGAAGTGAAGGTCTGTCGTCCACAGTTCAGCGAGGATTCCGGATGATCTTCGACGAAATCCATCGCGTGTGGCCGGAGTTGTGACTGACAACGAACGGGCGCGAGTTGTCCTGGTCGCTTCGCTCGCCGTCTGTCTCACCATCACCGGCTCCGGCCGCGTGTCGCCTGATCGTCAGGCCCGGGTGCCCGCTCTCCATGCCGTCGTCCATCTCGAGCCATGCGAAGTCGACGGCCTTCCCGGCGGAGGCCGCTGCGGCACGTACGACGTCTACGAGAATCGAATGGCCAGATCGGGCCGCAAGATCTCACTCAACATCGTCGTCGTTCCAGCACTCGGCGCGACGCCCGCGCCGGATCCCGTGTTCTGGCTCGAGGGAGGTCCCGGCGGAGCCGCGACGGACGCGACAGGTCCGGTCAGCCAGAACTACCTGCGAGGGCTCCGCGGCGAACGCGATGTCGTGTTCGTCGATCAGCGAGGGACGGGCGAGTCGAATCCCCTGAAGTGCGATGACATCGGGGACGATCCCGCCAACGTTGACGCCTATTTCGGGAAGCTGTTCCCTGCTCTTCTGATCCGCACGTGTCGTGAGCAGCTCGAAAGATTTGCCGACCTGACACGCTATTCAACGACGGTCGCGATGGACGACCTGGACGAGGTGCGCGCGGCGCTTGGCTACGACCGAATCAATCTCGCCGGCGCTTCGTACGGAACGCAGGCCGCGCAGGTCTACATCCGCCAGCATCCCGACCACGTCCGATCCGCATTTCTCGCCGGCGTCGCCACGCCCGGCTTCCGCCTGCCGCTGCCATTTGCCCGAGCGGCGCAGAACGCCTGGGAGCGTCTCCTTGCGGACTGCGCTGCCGATCCGGCGTGCCGCGACGCGTTTCCGAACGTGAAGAAGGAGTTCGACGCCGTTCTGGCCCGCTTCGAGCACGGATCGATTCAGGTCACGATGATCGATCCGGCGACGCGGACGTCGCGGCCGGTCACGCTCGAGCGCGAGGCCTTCGTCGAACACGTGCGCCTGATGCTCTATTCGACGTTTGCGGCGCGGTTCCTGCCCGTCGTCGTCCACCAGGCGTTCCTGGGAGACTTTCTTCCATTCCAGAAGCTGGCGGTTCGCTTCGATCCCGGAGGTGCGCTGGCCCGCGGGATGTACTTCTCCGTGACGTGCTCGGAGGATGTGCCGTTCATCACCGAACAGGACATCGTCGCAGAGACTCGCGGTACCTTTCTCGGCGATCGGCGCGTGCGAGCGCATCAGGCGGCGTGTCAGGAGTGGCCGCGAGCCGACGTTCCGCGCGCCTTCACCGAGCCGGTCAGATCGGACGTTCCGGTAGTGATGTACTCCGGCGAGGCTGACGGAGCGACGCCCCCGTGGATTGCTGAAGACGCCGTACGCTTCTTCACCAGCGGACGTCAGATCACGGTTCCGCATGCCGGACACCAGATCGACGGCCCGTGCGGCTGGAATCTCATGCAGGCGTTCCTCAGGACGGCGTCAGCGGGACAGCTCGATGCCGCGTGCGTCGGCAACATCCGGCGGCCGCCCTTCGCAACGGAGGTGCCGCGTTGACCCGTGCGGCGACATCATGCTGACGAGTGTGCAACTTCTCGACGAGATGGATGAGCAGATGTGGAGTCTGCTGCAGCGCAACCTGGCCGGCATCACCGAAGCCGAGGCCGACTGGCGCCCGCATCCCGATGCGAACAACGTGCGCTGGCTGGTCGGCCACCTTGCGTGGTTCGAGGAGTGGGCGCACGACGCTCTCCGCCAGCAGGGACGGTATCTCGTCGATCGCGATCCGACGGCCTACCTCGATGGAACGATTCCGGAACTGATCGACCGGTTTGCCTCGGCGCGCGCACGCTACCGTCACCGGCTTTCGGAACTCGATGACAACGATCTCGCGCGGCAATTGAGCTACTTTGGACGGTACGACGTGTCGATCACGGAGCTGCTGAAGACACACGCGCTTCATCTGGCCGGACACCGCTTTCAGGTGCGGTACGTGCGCGGCACGTACAGCCGCGCGCATGGGACGCGCAAGGCCGACTTCGATCCCTGGTAGCGTGATGGTCGCAGGTGACCGTGAGCGCTATCACCAGCTCCATCCTGCGAAGCTCGCCGTGGACTGGGGAACCGCGATCGCCGCCGGCGCTCTCTTGTGGTCGCGGGAACCGCTCGTCGCCGCTGCTGTGGGCGTCGGACCGTCGATCCTCGTCTCGGTGCTCTTCCTCTCTGGGCGGTTCGACCCC